>Ga0136617_10000856_pt1 | contig 26482 bp, 20 predicted proteins | sample AntDrymUQ3222106_2_FD_129672 | JGI IMG/M metagenome (GOLD analysis project Ga0136617, IMG submission 129672) | Polar desert sand microbial communities from Dry Valleys, Antarctica - metaG UQ322 (21.06) | ecosystem: Environmental > Terrestrial > Soil > Desert | place: Antarctica: Dry Valley...
GCACGCCGATCTTGAACCCCCCGCAAAGCGGGATTTTGGGGATGCACTCGATTCAGCAGCGCCCCATGGCGCGCGAAGGCAAGGTAGAGATCCGGCCGATGATGTACCTCGCGCTCAGTTACGATCACCGCGCGGTCGATGGCAAAGAAGCGGTTACGTTTCTCATTCGAGTGAAGGAATGCATCGAAGATCCGACGAAACTGCCGTTGGATTTCTAAGTGGTGCGAATCTCCAACTTGCAGTCTCGTTAAGCGCGCCAGGCGGGAAGCTGGCACCATTACATTATGGAATCATTTGATGTTGTCATCATCGGCTCTGGTCCTGGCGGATATGTCGCTGCGATCCGCGCGGCCCAGCTCGGGCTGCGCACCGCGATTGTCGAAAAAGACAAAGAGCTAGGCGGCACGTGCCTGAACATCGGCTGTATTCCGAGCAAGGCGTTGCTCTCCTCGAGCGATCACTTCGCTTTCGCGAAAAAAGAGGCTGCCAAGCATGGCATCCGCATCGACAACGTGAGCCTCGATTTGCCTACTATGCTCGGGCGCAAAGATAAAGTGGTGAAGACGCTCACGGGCGGTGTGCGCGGCCTCATGAAGCTGAACAAAGTCAGCACATTTCTCGGGCTTGGGACGATCACCGCGCCAGGCAAAGTAACGGTTCGGCCGGCGGAAGGTGAAGCGCAGGAGATCGAAGCGAAGCACATCATCATCGCCACGGGCAGCGTGCCGGTGGAGCTGCCGAGCATGAAATTCGATGGCCAGGTGGTCGTCAGCAGCACGGAGGCGCTCACATTCTCCGAGGTGCCAAAGGAGTTGCTCGTCATCGGAGGGGGCGCGATCGGCCTGGAGATGGGTTCGGTCTGGAGTCGCCTCGGCTCTGAAGTCACCGTAATTGAATTTCTGCCGCGGATTGCGCTCGGTTTCGACTTGGAACTTGCAAACGCATTGCAAAAAGCACTGACCGCGCAGGGAATGAAATTCCATCTCGGCACGAAAGTCAGCGAAGTAAAAGTGGAGAACAATCGCGCTACTGCGACCGCCACAAAAGGCGACGAGCCGTTGACCTTTGAAGCTGACAAAGTGCTCGTCTCGGTCGGGCGTCGCGCCTTTGCGGAAGGTGTGGGCGCGGACAAGATCGGAGTTGAGCTGGACGACCGGAAGCGGATCAAAGTGGACTCGCATTTCAAGACGAACGTGGAAGGAATCTACGCGATCGGCGACGTCATCGCCGGTCCTATGCTCGCGCACAAAGCGGAGGAGGAAGGCATCGCGTGTGTGGAGATGATCGCGGGGAAGGCGGGGCACGTTAACTACGACGTCATCCCGGGCGTGATCTACACGAACCCAGAACTGGCGGGCGTGGGGATTACCGAGGATTTCGCGAAGGAGAAAGGGATGAACGTTCGAATCGGCAAATTTCCGTTCGCGGCGAATGGCCGCGCTCTCGCCGCTGATGATCCAACGGGCTTCGTTAAGTTCGTCGCGGACGCGGAGACCGACCGAATTATCGGCGCCCACATCATGGCGCACGCGGCCTCGGATTTAATGGCGGAATGTGTCGCCGTGATGGAGTTCGGCGGTAGCGCGGAGGATCTCGGCCGCACTGTGCACGCGCACCCGACGCACAGCGAAGCTGTGAAAGAGGCTGCGCTCGCCGTGAACAAGGGCGCGATCCATATCGGCAATCGCTAGTCCGCGCGCCCAGTTTCTACTTCCCGACGGCGGATCACGATTAGCGCGACGAGTCCTGCGATCGCGCAGATCACGGCTCCGAAAGCGAGTGCGAACGGTGCGCCGAGCCAACTCGCGAGCGCTCCCGCTTCGAGGCTGCCAAGGGGGATCATCGCACCGAAGACCAGACCCCAGACGCCCAGCACTCGGCCCCGCATTTCATCGGGCACAATGGTCTGCAGGACGGTATTCGAAGTGGAGAAAAAGAGCAGCATCCCGAAGCCGCCGAAGCCCATGAAGAGCAGCGCGAGATAGAAGTTCGTCGTGAAAGAAAAGGCGAGGAGCGCCGCCGAAAAGAGCCAGACGCCCCCCAGGGCCACTTTTCGGGCGGGGAATACGTGGCCCGCGGTCGCAACGGTGAGCGCGCCCGCGAGCGCGCCGACTCCACTCGCGGACATCAGGATCCCATAACCGTCTGCGCCCCGCCCAAAGACCTCGTGCGCAAAGGCCGGCAAAAGGACGGCGTAGGACCAGCCGAAAATACCCACGGTTCCGAGCAATCCGAGGATGGTTCGGACACGGGGATGCTTCAGGACATACGTCAGCCCGCTCCAGGCGCTTGCTTTCGCCGCAGCGTCCTGGGGCAGCGGCACGTAGGGAGGCAACTGCATCATCCGCAACCCAATGATAACCGCGATGAAGCTGAGGCCGTTAATCAGGAAACAGATCGGAGTGCCCAGACTCCCGATCACTATCCCGGCCAGCGCGGGGCCGACGATGCGCGCGCCATTGAAGATCGAGCTGTTCAGCGAAATCGCGTTGAGCAAATCTTCGCGACTCGTCATGTCGAGCGTGAAGGCCTGCCGTGCCGGCATATCGAACGCCATCGCGATTCCCGTCACCACCGCGATCAGAATAATAACCCATGGCGTCGCGAGTCCGAGCCACGCGAGCGCCGCGAGGAGGAACGCCGGCAGCATTTGCGCGACCTGCGCCCAAAGAATGATCCTGCGCTTCGGGTAGCGATCGGCGAGCGAGCCGCCCCACAATGAGAACACCATCATCGGAGCGGAGCCGGCCGCGGCCACAACGCCGAGGAGGAATTTCGAACCGGTGATCTGATACACCAGCCAGCTCATGGCGGTTTGCTGCATCCAGGTGCCAATGAGCGAAACCAACTGCCCATAGAAAAAGAGCCGGTAATTCCGATGTCGCAGAGCGCGAAACGTATGCCGCCATGTGACCTTGCCGACCGGCATGCGCCGCTGCCGTCCACTTATCTCCTCGGGCACACGGGCGGTTTCGACCGTTGGGATGTGGGGGTTTCGCTCCTGCCGGTTCATCATTCACAAACAGTTCTGCAGCTAAGATTCACGACCCGGAATTCGGGGCACAAGGATGTATCGGCTCAAGAAGTAAGTGACAGGAATCGTCAGGACAGGAACGACGAGCCCCGAGGTGACTTCATCGAAGTGTGCCAGATCGACGAGAAGGAAGAGGAGGCCGAGACCCAGGAGATACTGGACCAGGTAGACCAGGGGGAATTTCAAGAGGCCGGAGAGGCGGAAGGGCTCCTTGAAGACGAATTTCGTATTCAAACCATATGAAATCAAAATGCCGACGGCGTACGAAACCGTGTAGGCGATGGCGTAGCCCGTATACTTCAGGAGCAACAGGTATGCGCCAATAGCCAGCACGGTGTTCACCGCGCCAAAGACGACGAACCGAATGAATTCGCGCGTGAATAAGCCGGAAGTGCGGACGCGGGCAGCCGTTTCCTTTCTGCCTTTGGGTAGCAAGCGGTAGCGATCTCTCAGTTAGGAAAGGCGCGCAAGCTTTCGATCACGCGGCCAGCGTCTTCCGGCGTCAGGTGCGGTCCCATCGGCAGGCTGAGGACAGACTTCGATAACCCTTCCGTGACAGGAAAATCTCCCGCGCTCCACCCTCCATTTTGGTATGCAGCAGAAAGGTGAGGGGGAACGGGATAGTGGATGAGCGTTCCGATTCCTGAATTATCCAGGTGTCGCTGCAAAGAATCCCGGTCCGGATGACAGATCACGAAGAGATGCCAGACCGATTCCGCGTTCGGTTCCGAGACAGGCAGTTGCAGATTCGGAACCTCGCTGAGTTGCGCGAGATAAGTCCGGGCAATGGATCTGCGGCGGCTATTCCATTCATCCAGACGCTTCAATTTGATCCGCAAGAAAGCGGCCTGCAGCGCATCCAGCCGGGAGTTCAATCCCTGGATCTCGTTGTAATATTTTTTTCGGGAACCGTAGTTTCGCAACATCCGGATTCGATCGGCGAGGTTGTCGTCATCGGTCACAATCGCTCCCGCATCTCCGAACGCGCCGAGGTTTTTCCCTGGATAAAAACTAAAGCCAGCAGCGTCTCCAAGATTGCCGGTGGGCGCACCCGCGTAAGTTGCGCCTTGAGCCTGGGCCGCGTCTTCGATCAAGCGCAGTCCGCGCCGACGTGCCACTTCCCGAATGTTTTCCATCGCCGCCGGTTGCCCATAAAGATGGACCGGCATGATGGCTCGCGTATGCGATGTGATCGCGCCTTCGATGCGCGCGGGATCGATGTTAAAAGTTGGCGGATCCGGTTCCACCGGAACCGGTGTCGCTCCGACCGTCGAAACGGCCAGCCAGGTCGCAATGTAGGTGTTGGCCGGAACGATGACTTCATCGCCGCTCCCGATGCCGTATCCCTTGAGAATCAGGATCAACGCATCCAGCCCGTTGCCTACTCCGATGCAGTGTTTGGCCTGGCAGTAGGAAGCGAATTCGCTTTCGAATTGTTCAACCTCGTCTCCCAGTATGTACCATCCCGACTCCATCACCTTCTTGCAGGCCGCATCGAGTTCTGCCTGCAGCTCTTGATAGGCCGCCTTGAGATTCAGGAATGGAATATTCATCGGTGCCGAACCATGCGTGTGATTTTGGTCGTTGTTAGCCTCCAATAAGTCGTGCGCTGACCCCGAGCGCAGATCCAAGGCACTACGGGGGATCGGCAGGCGAACTTCGAGACTTCGGGAATTCTTCGATTCCGGGTCAAATTTCGCCCGAAGGCGCCTCTTCGATAATGAAGGATTCGCAGCGCACTCCCAGTGGCCGCATATCGTCACCGATTTCCAATTCTTTCGAGGAAGCGGCCGCCCGGGCACGGAGTTCGATCCTAAGTTTCCCGTTTTCTCCCGAAAGTTCTGGCGGAATGATGGCCGCGAACTCCGCGGGCTCCGCAACCTGCCAGTCCGCGATTTTTTTGCCGTTGGCGAAAACCTGGGTCGGCTGCATCGGGAGGATCCGGGGCTCGATCATGCCGCCGAGTCGCATTCGTAATTTTAGGGGCTGATCTGTCGGGGGAAGAGAAAGTTCCAGCACGCCCGGATCGCTTCCTGTCCAGGTGAATTTCTTTTCCGCCGTATGCCAGCCTGAGGCTTTGAAGCGTTGTCCGCCCGCGCCTGCACCGAGATAGACGGTGGTGCCCAGGGAATACGCGTCGTTGAAGCCTTTGAGCGGGTCCTGTGCGCGCTCTTCCCGCGCCTGCCGCACGACCTCGGCGGTGGTCTTTGAGATGGCAAGATCGAAGCAAGACACGCCGAGAGTGCGTGGATCCTCTCCGATGCTCAGCGTCTTCGGAGACGCGGCTTGCGGCATTCGAAGTTGGACCCATAAGCGCTGATGTTCGGCCAAATCTCTGGGGATGATCGCAAAGAAATCGGCCGGTTCAGAAACCTGCCAATCCGCCACGCGCTCGTCGTTGACATAGACTTCCACAGGTTGATACGGCAGGGCGGGCGGATGGGTGAATCCCGCCAGTTTCATCCGCAACCGCAGAGGCTCATTCCCTTCTCGCGGCGCGAAATGTAAGTCGGCGGAGTGGCCATTAGTCCAGGTCCGATCATCCTCGGTGTCACCCCAGCCGCCGCGAATATATCTTTCCGAGACTCCGTCTCGTCCGAACACGACGACCTCGCCCAAAATATAGTCGTTCGAAGGGAGAGTTGGCGGCTTTGCTAAGGAGCCGGATTTGTTTGATTTTCCGCAGGCGGTAAGGAGGGCAACAGCCAGGAAGAAAAGGAACCGACGAGTATGCGAGGCGAGCATGGCGGGTCTAACGTCGCGACCAACGGAGAGAGCAACATCTTTGTCAAGACGTGCCGCGGCAGACCGATCTTTGCTTTTCATGGCGTTAAGGCGAAAAATCGGCCGGAGTAGCGCGTGTTTATCGTGAGATGCTGCCCCGCAGCTCGACGGCTGCGTCGGCCAAGGAAACGTTCGGCTTGTACCCAAAATCACGCGCGGCCGCTGCGCTGGTTCCCGCGATATCGAAATGGAATTTGCTCGCTGCGTGGATTGCCGGATGCAGGCGCCCGAAATTGGCGAGAAAGTCGTCCAGCAGGCCAAGTAGACGGCAAACAGCGACAGGAACGTAAAGCGGTTGGTAAGCGCGCCCTAAGGCGGTCGCAATTGTCTGGTAGATTTCATCCACCGTGTAGCCGCCTTGATCGTCGCCGATCCAGTACCATTTGCCGTGAGTGCCTGGTTCATTTTCCGCCGCGAGGAAGGCCTGCACGATATTGTCAACGTGCGAAATGCTGCGCAGGTTTTTCCCATTGCCAAAGACCAGCTGCCGCGGCCAGTTGAACATGCGTACGAAATTCAACTGGCGGAGCGGGGCGTAGGGGCCAAAGAACCAGAATGCCCGCAAGGAGGTCCCGTCAACCAAGCCTTCGGCCGTTTTCCGCAGGAGGTAATCTTCGCCAAGCCATTTGCTGCGTCCGTAATGTCTGTAAGGCGCGGGCGGCGTGTGCTCATCGAAAACGCGCTTGGCTTGGGTGCCATGGCCACAGACCGAATCGGTGCTCATGTACAAAATACGCCGGACCCCACTCTCGATGCATGCGTCAACCAAGTTTCGGGTTCCCTCCGAATTGACTGTGTAGAGCGTGCTGATGTGCGACGGATAGATCGCCCCCGCTAAGTGGAAAACGGAGCGAACGCCAGAGAGGGCTTTGCGCAGGGCGGCCCGGTCGTTGATGTCGGCAGAAAAGATTTCGCAATTATCGGGCAGCTGTAGCATCCCGATGACCGACGGGTGGACCAGGAGTCGCACCTTGCGTTTCGCTTGACGCTGCTCCAGGGAATCTCCGTTTAGCAGAAGATCGATCATCCGATTTCCGAGCCATCCCGGAGTTCCTGTGATCAGCAGCACGCCATCATCGTGATGGGCCGGAGGCGCGGAAGCTTTCTTACCTGCCAACTTCAGATTCAGTGGATACGTCCCCAAGATCCGCATGCGGGCATGAACGACCGCTTCTCGGAGCGTTTCGTCGAGAGGACGGATGCGGTAGCCCAGGTGGGTGATGGCGTGATTTGAATCGTACCAACTATAGTTTCCTACGATCGCTTCGAGGTATGCGGGATCGAGAGGAGGCTCCTGGTCCACCAGCCTGCAGGCGGCCTTTGCGACCCGAGCGATGGGCATCATGATGCCCTTCGGCAGAAAGAACGCCGGGGCTCTGTGGCCGGAATAGCCGGCGAGCAGACGAAAGAAATCGCGAAAGGTTAGGTTATTGCCACCGAGCAAGTACCGGCCTCCCGGTTTCCCACTTTCGAACGCGGCGACGTGACCCTCGGCGACGTCCTCCACATGGGCGATCGAAATGCCACCGGCGAAGTAGAATGGCTGGCCTTTTCGAACGAAGTCCAAAATCACTTTGTGCGGAGGGGTGCACTTCGCGTCGTCAGGCCCGACTACCCATGATGGATAAACAATCCGAAGGTCGACTCCGGCCTGTGCTTGCTCCCGACAGAACGCTTCTGCCTCCGATTTAGCTCGGACATAGGGGCTTTCGGCGGAGGCGGTCAGATCGTTTTCCGTGATCAGCTTGTTCGGATCAGAGGTTCGACCCAGGACCACGACCGAACTTGTGTAAACAATCGTTTCGACCTCGGCGGCAATCGCTGCCCGAACCACTTGCCGAGTCAAGGTGACGATCGAATCGATGATGCGGGCGGCGCATTTCTGCGAGGTGGTGTTGACCGCCGCTAGATGGAACACGGCGGCGCTGCCGCGCAGCGTTCTGAGATAGCTCTCTTCGTCGCTCAGGTCGACGATGTGCACGCTCGCGCCCGCAGCTTCCAATCGTGTCGTGAGAACATTCTGATTTCTGATGAGTAAATGAACCTGGTAACCCTTCCTAAGAAGCTTCGAGGCAACGTGAAAACCTATATGCCCGGAAGATCCGGTCACTACGACCTTTGCGGCCGTGGTCACAGGTGGACCGGTTTGAAGCTGAGCCGTTGCAGGAAATAATGGCTCAGAACTTCGAGAGAGTTGATGATCGCTCTACGCGAAACGCTTTTCGAAGGAGCCCGATAATGAATCGGGATTTCGGCGTAGCGTTTCTTCCGCAGCAGGTAACGCAGCTCCGTCTGATAAAAGTGCGCTTTAGAGAGCAGCGGATATCCAATTAGCTGACCTACGATTTCGCGATGGAACCCCTGAAAACCCGAGGTCATGTCGAACATCTCGGTGCCGAGAAGCGTATTGCTCAGGACGGTGCCGGTGCGTGAGAGAGTCTTCCGAAACAACGAAGAATCGGCCATCGAACCACCATTCGTGAAGCGGCTCCCGAACGCACATTCATTTCCTTCGTTAAGCACCCGCAAGAACATGGGAATGGCGCGCGGATCGTGGCTCAAGCCGCCGTCCATTTCGATGATGATGTCATGCCCCGCTTCATAAGCGCTACGCAAGCCTCGCATGTAGGCGTCGACCACGTTGCGGTTCTCCGGAGCCCATACGGCTACGAATCGGCCGTCGGCTTCCGCCAGCGCACGGCATAGTTCCCACGTATTGTCTTTCGAGACACCGTCGACCACGAAATATATTTTGCCGGAGCCAAGCTTATCGAGGACTGACTTCAGGATCGAAACGAACTGCTGGAAGTCTTCCGCTTCATTCGCCATTGGCACGATCGCAGCCCAGTCAGTCTCCGAAAACATGGATCGCACTCGAAAGAAACGCTTATGCAGGGAAATCTGCGTGTCTAGGCGAAAGGGAGATTCCATCCAGAACAGTCGGCCAGGCTGATAGTCGATGACGCACGGCCGTGTCGATCTGCGCTACTCATTTATTCGTGAAAGACTCCTCCAGCGGAGCGTTGTCGAGAGAATTTCGCATAGGAATAGATCCCCAAGCTTCATCACATCCCGGATAACAGACAGCCATTAGGGGGTTTTGTAGCGTAGAGCTTTTTGAACTTTGAATGATGTGGTGTGTTCCCAGCCCGAAGCCGGAATGAGTAATCCGCCGTTCACACCCAAGCTCGGTCGATGGTCCTGGCTTAACCTTAAGCTGGCGGTTTGGCTGACCACCGCGGCATGTGTCCTGATGATCGCGTGCTCGTGGTGGAGCTCTCCGGTGCCGCAAATTATCTTCGGCCACGATCTGATGCTCGCCCTGGACGGGGGTTGGAAGTGGCATTGGGGAATCCGGCCGCACGTCGACTACTACTCTCCTTCGGGTGTGGTTAGCTATCTGCTGATCGATCTCGGTTTGCGGGTCTCCGGGGGAATGGCCCAAGCGTTGCCCGCGGCGATCTGCTTGTTCGCAGCCCTGCTTCTTCCGGCCTCGCTTTATGTGAGCTTCAGCCGGATGCCGCCACCGATCGCGGCAATGACGACGTTAGTGATGATCGCCGCTGTGCTCGCGCCGCACCAATTGCGATTTCCGAGCCACGCATTCACCTACGCCACGATCTATAATCGCTGGGGGTACGGCCTTTTGTGCGTGGCCCTTCTCGCGATTACTTCTTCTTCTCTACGATCTTCCAAAGCGAAAGAAACCGTGGATGGAGCTCTCGCCGCAACGTGTGTGCTCATCCTGCTTTTCCTGAAAATCAGTTTCGGAGTCCTGGCGATTCTGCTTTTTGTTTCCTGGCTCTTCGTTCGCCGGCGACTGACGGAGTACTATCTCGCGGCGGTGGTTGCGGGAGGAATCTGGCTCGCAATCTTTGGTTTCTTATTGCACTGGAACTTTGGAAATTTCGGCGCCGACATGCTCATCGCATTGGGTGCGAGAGAAGGACTGAAGATTGCGGGTGTCTTCGAAAGTGCGGTGTTTCTTTACCCGGAGATTTGTCTGCTCGTGGTGCTGGCTTTTCTCTGGTGCGTGCGTGGTGGATGGGGCCTGGGCCAATCGCTCCGTCGTCGTCTGCTGGAAGGTTCTCTTTTTCTTGGGTGCTATGCCGGCCTGGCTTCGGCGGTCATCCTGACGAACAGCCCTTTGGGGAATTTGCGGGAAAGTCCGCTGCTTTCCGTGGCGGCGCTCTTCTTCCTGGGCGGTATTTTTGCGCGGATCGAAGAGGGAGAGCCTTCTCCGAAGGCGGGGCTTGAGCTTAAAGCGCGAATCCTCCCGGGCTTGGTGGTGGTCCTCCTGTCTTTGCTTCTTTGTTTCGGATTTTTGTTGAAGGCGAACAGGACCGGGCTGATGTCCCTCGCTCTCTTGGCGGGGGGGTGGTGGGTAACCACGCTTTTGAGAAAGGATGCGAGCAGACTTTATCCCCCGCTTTCTCGCTCCTTTGCTGTGGTCACGGCGCTGCTCATTTTTTTTCCCGTGTTGGGACGAAACGCGACCAGCATGGCGCAGGCTGGCATTTGGAAACTTCAGGAGAAATCTTTCCCATCGGACCAGGTTTTCGCGGACGGACCTCTCGCCGGAATCATGATCAAGGCTTTCGGAGGGGACCCGCCATTACCCACTACCTACGTGGGGAAGGTTTATGAAGGGCTCGCCCTCCTCGAAGCGACGGGAAATTCTCGGACGACGGTTAACGCCCTCGAATTTTCCAACCCTTTCAACGTCGTCCGCGGGGTGCGGCCCAGCCGAACTGGACCCACCGCATGGCAACTACACATCTTGTATTCGTGCGAGATCGCTCCTCCGCCGGAGCGCGTTTTTAGCCAAGGCGAACCCGTTCTATTGCCCAAGCAATTTGGCGACGCGGACCAGCGCAATATCGAAGCGCTCTTTAATCATTACGGGGAATATTTGCACCGCCACTTTCATCCTCCGATAGATTCCGAGCAGTGGTGGCTCTACATTCCGAAGGACAACAGCCCCTATCACGCCACTGTTTCCGCGAACGCCGCTCTTTCCAGCCCGGACTAAAACCATGAAGCGAATCAGCATCGTCGCGGGTTGCTTTAACGAAGCGGAGAACATCGCAGACTTCGTGGAGCGGGTGTGTGCCGTCTTCGACAAGCTGCCTCAATACGGTCTCGAGATCATCGTGATGGATAATGCTTCCACCGATGGGAGCCAGGAAATCCTACGGCAGCTCGCGGCTCGGGAGCCGCGTTTGAAAGCGATCCTCAATTCGCGCAACTTCGGCCATATCCGCTCCCCTTATTATGGGATGATTCAAGCTAGCGGGGACGCGATCCTCCAGATGGCCTCAGACCTCCAGGATCCACCGGAATTGATCCCGAAGTTTCTGGAGAAATGGGAGGAGGGTTACAAGGCCGTCGTCGCCGTGAAAGAGAAGAGTGAGGAAGCGGCCCTCTCCTTTTTTCTTCGCAAAAGATATTATCAGCTCGTGCATCGATTGGCCGAATTCGACATCATCCAGAACTTCACGGGCTTTGGCCTCTATGATCGCGCAGTCATCGATTACTGCCGTGGCCTCGACGATCCCTATCCATACTTCCGTGGGCTTATCTCAGAAATCGGCTTGCCTACGGCCGAGATTCCTTTTCACCAGCCGACGCGAAAGCGCGGCTTGACAAAAAATAATTTCTACTCGCTCTACGACATGGCGATGTTAGGCATCACCAATCATAGCAAGGTCCCGCTCCGTCTCGCGACGATGATGGGCTTCGCGCTCTCCTTTGTCAGCCTGCTAATCGGACTCGGTTACCTGGTCTACAAGCTTCTCTATTGGGATCGATTTTCGGTCGGCCTCGCTCCAGTCGTAATCGGACTGTTCCTTTTCTCCTCAGTTCAGCTCTTCTTCATCGGCATCCTCGGCGAGTACATTGGCGCAATTCATACTCAGGCGTTGAAACGCCCGCTGGTGGTGGAGAAGGAGAGAATCAATTTTTGACCGGCCCGCGCCTCAAGCTTCTCCTCCGGGCGGCCGTTTCCCTCGGGCTGATTGCCCTAGTCATTCGCAAGGTTGACTGGACCGAACTGGGAACATTGCTCCTCCGCCTGGATCTCCGGTGGGCTAGCCTCGCCAGCATTCTAACTCCAGCACTGATCGTGGGCCTTGCCTGGCGCTGGTCGATTTTCCTCCGCCAGCAACAGATACAACTGCCATGGCGCACAACGCTTTCCCTTACCTGGACAGGGCTTTTTTTTAACTCGTGCCTGCCGGGCAGCACCGGGGGCGACATCGTAAAGATTTTTCAACTCTGCCACCTCCGACCGAACGCAAGGGCAGCAGCCGCAGGGAGCGTCATTGCCGATCGCGCGAGCGCCCTCTTCGCTCTTTCGCTCCTGGCGGTCATCGCATTTGTGATCGAACCCGCCCCGCTGCGTTTGCTTGCACGCAATCGTCCGGAGGCGAAGACAATCGTCGCGGTCGCCGTCATGGTCATGCTCGCCGGTTTTGTCTTCCTACGAGCATTCCGCCATCACCGATGGCTTGCGCGTGGCGCAAGGGTATTAGCTGTCTTCGGAAGAGCTCTCATGCCCAGCCGGGCGCTGGCGATGGCGTTCCTGCTCGCTCTTTCCATTCATCTGCTGAATTTCCTGATCATCTATTTCTTCGCCCGCGCCTTGGAGATCAACATCAGCTATGCGCAAGTTCTGCTCATGATGCCGGTCATCCTTTTCGCTGTGCTCCTGCCAGTCACGATCAATGGACACGGGTTGCGGGAGCTTCTTCTTATCGGGTATTTCGACTATCTGGGTATTGGGATGCTCGGCGATGTGCAGCCTGGCGTGCAAGGAATGGCGGTTGCCCTCTCCTTGCTGCTCGCCGTGAATGATCTTCTGTGGGTGCTACCGGGTGGGATTTGGCATTTCTGGTTGTCTCGCAGCTGGAATAATAAAAACTCTTGCGCCCCGGCCCAGATCTGAGCAGCAGGTGTTAACAGGAACATCCTTAGCGGGAAGCTCGCGCTGTCTCCAGGCCTGTTGGTTTGACACATGGGACGAGGTCTCCCACGATTGCCCCCCCGCTAGATTCGCATAGCCGAGGATAGGAAGGATGAGTTTCTTGAGCGCCAATTTCGTCCCGCTTGTCCAACGCTTCCTGCACAGTTGGGGGCTGGAAGTTCGCCGGATGTCGAAAGAACAAGGCGAGCGCATCCCTACCATTGATGTGCTGGCGCTTTGTGTCGCGGAACTGCACAGTCAGCGCCCGGATCTGTTTCTTGTTCAAATCGGCGCGCACGATGGATTGACCTATGATCCGATGCGGCCCTTTGTGAAGGAGCATCATTGGCGCGGGCTCCTCGTCGAACCGCAACCGCTTATCTTCAAGCAACTGGTTGCAAATTACGCGAGTGAGCCCCAACTCCGTTTTGAAAACGCGGCTCTTGCCGAGAGAGATGGTGAAGCCACTCTCTACTCATTCACTCCTAGTTCGAGCCTGCCCGCACACGCTTCGATGCTGACCTCGTTTCGGCGCGAACTTTTGGAAGCTAACGGACACGGTTATTCGGGCGAGATTCAGGAAACAAAGGTTCCGGCTCTTCACCCCACCTCGCTTCTAAAGAAGCATGGCGTCGAACGCGTGGATATCCTGCAGATCGATACCGAAGGATTCGATTATCAGATTTTGAAGATGTGGGATTTTGTCCACACCAAGCCCGCCCTGATTCATTTCGAAAATAACTTTCTGTCAGCCGAGGATTTTGATCATTGTACCCGGCTCTTGGCGGAACAGGGTTACCGCTTGCTGACGCTTGGGATCGACACGATCGCCTATCTGCAGACCGGCGGCGCTTTCGACCAGCGCGCAAAAACGAGTGCGCTCGATGCCGGCGCGCGGCGATTGTAGCACTTTCGTAGCTGACGAGACGTCCGTAGGGACGACTTGGGGCTAGCGCGAACTCTTAAAATTGGTGACTGCGAATGCGAGCATCCTGCTGTCGCCATTTTGCGGCGACTCACCGGGCCGATCGGTGGTGAAGCGCAATTCATTCTCTCCCGGTCTTAGCTTCAGATCGAGCAGCACTGGACTGGGATCGTCGGGTTCGAGGACGGTGTGGTAGAGAGTCCGGTTGCCGGTTGAAATCTCAACGTACCTTCGGTTAAACGCTACCAGGTTGAACCTCACCCGCGCGGAACGTTTTCGCGCCTCCGGGTTGTGCAACACCAGCGTCGCATCGCCAGAACTCCAGCGGAGGTTTTCTTCGCTGTCGCCTTCGAGCGAGTGCCAACCGGCACCGAACTCCGGCGGCAGCGAGGGACGTCTCTTCGGATTGAGTTCGATACAGACATAATCTTGTGAGCGGGCCAGGACATGGCTTCGACCGGCAGCCCGGAAATTCTCCTGCGGAGAAGTGGGGTCTTCGTAACCCTTCAGGTTAATCAGGATGGCGCTGAAGCCGTACTGCTCCAACTTTCGCACCAGACCCGCGGCGCCTAGCTGATCCGCTTCACGTTGCCAGCGATCACGGTACCGGCCTTTGTTGTTGCCGTAGGAAAAGCGCAACCACTTCGAGTGCAAGTATGGCCGGAGTGGCTCGTAGTCCGTCATTTTTTTAATCGCGAACGCTTCAGGAAAATCCATCACCGGCAATTGGAAGATCATCGCTCCCACCGGAAGCTTGGATTCAATCTTTGCCACGAGTTTTCTGTCCTCCTTTATCATCGTCCGGGTGGCTTGTTCGTGCTTCCTGCGACGTGGCGGCACTTGATCGAAGATACCGACGGCAATGATCAAGGCCGAAAGACCGAAGACTGCCTCGGTGCGCCATTTCCGCGTGTGGATGGTCAGCTGTTTAACCAGAAAGAGCAGGGCGACCGCGAAGAGAAAAATGCTGTAACGGTTCGTAGCTCGGAAGAGGAAAATATTCCAAAGGCCAAGCATGCCTGTCATCCCACCGATGACAGAGTAGGCCAGGACCCACAGCACGCACCAAAAGTGAAGCGGTATCTGCTTCAGGTTCTGATTCGCGTAACCTTTGATCGCATGCCAAAGCAGCCAACCTAAGGAAAGCAGGGCAATCGCGCCGAGGTACGGCGAGCCACCCTCCCCGAGAATGATCGTGCGTTCGTAATAAGCCGCGTTTGCCCAGGCTTCGAGTCGAGCAATTGAGTGAGTGACAGGAACGAGAAGTTCGACAGGCTTCAGAGACCAGAGCTCAACATCAAGGTAAGAGCGGGCCACCGCGGCGGCATTCGGTCCGTGCACTAATTGATGAAAGATTGTTTCAACAGTCATGAAGAGGAACGTCGAAACGAGTGTGAACGCGATCAGGATTGCGGGGAGCGCTTTGCTCCAATCCCGCGTCCGAATGATGGCGCAAACGGTCCCGCCAGCGAGTAGCTGAAGAAACATTCCGGCGTAGTAAGGACTCTGGATCCCGTGGATAAAAGCCACGCCCAAACAGAAAAGTAATTTTCTGGTGTCTTCGAGGATGCGTTCTCCACGCAGACACCACCAAAGAACGATAAAACCCAAGGGAATGTGCCAGTACATGACAAGGCCCAAGTGGGGCAGAGCACGCCAAAATGCATAACGGCTTAGTGCAAACAAGACCGCGCCCGCGAGTGCAAGAGGCGCGGCATAACCGAAATATCGGCAGACCACAAAGAAACTAACGCCAGCCAGTAGATGCGCGGAGAGGAGGGCTAGGTTTGTTCCAGTGAATAAGCCGAAGATGCGCGCTAAGAAAGCCCACCACCCGGCCACCCCTTCCTCCGGTGTCACCCAGTCATTCCAATTGGCAGTAAACGGTGCGCCCAACGAAGCCGGCGTCTTGGAGAAAAAGCCGATCTCACCCGCCACCGTCGCTTTTGTCGCGGCCATACCCCACAACGCGTCCCCGCCGAAAGCCGCCTTCCAGCGCGCCCACCGTTCATCGGAAATAAGGAGCGGAGGCGTCCCCCAGGATTCTTTCGTCCAACGATTGTAATGCGCGCACCAGGTGAGGGTGATGATCGAAAGGAGCAAAGCCAGCCACAGCCACTCCGGGCTTCGCCGCAACGCGCCCACTGGGTTAGCCGCTCCTGCGCCTATTTCTTTTCGTTGCTCCGGCAGAGCCGGACTATTACCGGAGGGTGAAGAGGTCGGAGGCGAAGACATGTTTACGCAGGCGAAACGTGACTGAAAACGCAGGTGCCGTCGGTTATACGTCTACCCCGGCTTTCATCAAGGGTAGGAAAATTGCACCGCGTTGGAATCGAACCAACAACCCAGTGATTAAGAGTCACTTGCTCTGCCAATTGAGCTAGCGGTGCGCAGGCTTTCCCTGCTTGCGAGCGCAGACTGGGCTGCTTTTCGCGCGCAGGGATCGAAAACTACTCATCCCGCTCCCCTGCACAACGCGGAAAATTCGGATTTCCATCGTCTTTCTCTTGCTTGCGTGTCTCGCTGCCCCTCGTTACTTGCCGGGCTCTGTCGAACAACGAAAACACCCACTCCCTGTCATGAAGTATCATCGCCGCATTTGTCATTTAATATGGATCGTCGCCCTCTCCGCAGGCCTTCCCATGCACGCCGCCACCCCTCAGCCTAAGGCCAGCCCTACTCCGGCTCCTTCGTCGAGCGCGAATCCGCTCCGCACGGAAAGCACGCTGCCTTATCAGATCCCGCCGTTTGATCGGATCAAGAACGAGCACTTCCAGCCGGCGATCGAAGAAGGGATGCGGGAGCAACTAAAGGAGGTGGATACGATCGCAAAGAAAACCGATAAGCCGACCTTCGAGAACACCATTGTCGCGATGGAGCGAAGCGGGCGGTTGCTGCAGCGCGCGCAACGGACGTTTTCAAACCTGAACGGCGCCAACACTAATCCGACGATGCAGAAGATCGATAAGGAGTTGTCGCCGAAACTGGCGGCCCATCAGGATGCCATCCGACTGAATGGCGCTCTTTTCGCGCGCATTCAAAATCTGTACGACCAGCGTGACCAGCTCGGTCTTGATCCTGAGTCAAAGTTTCTTCTCCTGCGCTATTACAAGGATTTCGTGCGCGCGGGCGCGAAGTTGTCGGACGCCGACAAGACAAAGCTCCGAGCGATCAATGGTGAGCTGGCCACCTTGCAGACCACTTTCGAGCAGAATGTGCTGAAGGAGAAAAACGCCTCGTCAATTTTAGTCGAGACGCGCGCTGAGCTCGATGGTCTGACCGACAATGCGGTGTCGGCTGCGGCGGCGGCGGCCAAGGAGGAGGGGAAGGAGGGCAAGTTTGTCATTCGTTTGCAGAATACAACCAGCCAGCCGCCGCTCGATTCGCTAAAGGACCGCGCACTGCGTCAGCGTATTCTGGAGGCGTCGCTCACGCGCAATAGCAAAGGGGGAGAGTTCGATAATCGGGAGATCGTATCGCGGATCGCGCGTTTGCGCGCGGAGCGCACTGCGCTCCTCGGCTATGCGAACCATGCCGCCTATCAACTCGAGGACCAGACGGCTGGAAATGTGGAGACCGTGAACAAGATGCTGGCCGATATCACGCCCGCGGCGGTGGCAAATGCGCGCCAGGAAATCGCGGACATGCAGGCGGTGATTGATGAGCAACAAGGCGGTTTCAAACTGGCCGCTTGGGATTGGGATTTCTACTCCGAGCAAGTGCGCAAGGCGCGCTACGCGTTCGACGAATCGCAGCTCCGCCCCTTTTTCGAGCTCAACCGCGTCCTCATCGACGGCATCTTCTTCGCCGCGACCAAAGAGTACGGAATCACTTTCAAAGAACGGAAAGATCTCCCGGTTTACCTGCCCGACATCAGGGTGTTCGAAGTTTTTAATGAGGACGGGACGCCGCTTGCGCTCTTCCTTGCCGACTTCTACGCGCGACCTTCCAAACGCGGCGGCGCCTGGGCCAGCGCCTACGTTGGGCAATCGGAGCTCTTCGGCACGAAGCCGGTGATTGCTAATCATCTGAACGTTCCCAAGCCGCCAGAGGGCGAGCCGACACTGCTGACGTGGGACGAAGTAAAGACCGCCTTCCACGAATTCGGTCATGCGCTCCATGGCATGTTCTCGAACGTGAAGTATCCTCGTTTCAGCGGCTCGAGCGTGCCGCGGGATTTCGTCGAGTATCCCTCCCAAGTGAACGAGATGTGGCGCACCTGGCCGGAAGTGTTGAAGAACTACGCGAAACATTACCAGACGGGTGAGGTCATGCCGACCGAGCTGCTCGACAAAGTCTTTGCCGCCGAAAAGTTCAACCAGGGTTTCAAGACGACAGAGTATCTGGCTTCGACTTTGCTCGATCAGGCCTGGCATCAATTGAAGCCAGAGCAGGTACCGAAGGACGCGCTCGCCTTCGAGGCGCAGGCTTTGCAAAAGGCGGGCTTCGACTTGCCGGTCGTACCGCCACGTTATCGCAGCGCCTACTTTTCTCACAGCTTCTCCGGCGGGTATTCGGCGGGTTACTATTCCTACATCTGGAGCGAGGTGCTCGATGCCGACACGGTGGAATGGTTCAACGCCCACGGCGGTCTCACGCGGGAAAACGGCGATCGCTTCCGGGCGACTTTGCTTTCGCGCGGTGGAAGCGATGAGGCGATGAACCTCTTCCGAAACTTTACGGGCAAGGAACCCTATATCGCTCCGCTCCTGAAGCGCCGAGGACTGGATGTTTCTCCTCCCGCCGAAGCGCCGCCACCAAATCCGGACTAAGCGCGCGTTCGTCCAGCTTCGGCGCGTTTCTTCGGCGTGAGCGTGGCCGCGGTTCCAGCCGTGTCGCTGCGGTGCCCTGGCACACGCTCGCGATTGATTTTATTTTTCTGCTAACCCTGACACGGTCGAGCTGCCTCAGGTCCGTCAGGCGCTGTGTTGCCCTGGCTCCCTGCGCGGAGAGGGCTGTGAAACAAAGCGAACTGAAACGCGCGGTCGGCATTTTCAGGCGTGGTTCTTGTCTTGTTGGCCGGGAACATCTCGGCCGCGCAGACTGATATTGTCGGACCCGCCGGCAGTGGCCGCGTTCTATCGCCTCGCTCCTCCGTAGGCGATTGCGCGAGCTTTAGGCCGAATCGGGCGCCGCGCCGGGTAATCGGCCCTTGATCCATTTGATTGTCCGTTGTGATTCGATTCGTGCTCACAGACGTGGAACCACTTGCAGTAATTTTTGGTGGGACCCCAGTCCCAATCGGGATCCACTTTCATAAGCCACGTGTCGTCCCGTTTGCGTAGTTCCTCCAGCGTGCGCGCGCGACCTTCGGTCAGCAGATTGAGGTAATAGGCAAGATTGTTTCCTTTGATGGTCTTCCGCGCTTCTTTGCCCAAGCCACTTGGCACGCCCCACCGGTGCTTATCCTTCTCGTCCCAGTCATTCCACTTTCTGCCTTCGAAGGTGTGGATCTGGTAATAGCGTTCAATCGCGGCCAGATGGAGCAGGAGCGCTCCGATACTGTTCGCCTTCGCATCGTGGAGGTAATCGAGCTGCGCCATCGTGAGACCTCGCACGGACGCCAGGACGACGCTGCGCATCCAGTTCAGCATTGAGACGAGCGTGCCGATCTGCGGAGAATAGCCCGCGCGTGGACCGATCAGGTTGCTTTCCTCGGCCGGTGCGGATGCATTCTCCGCGGCGGTACAAAGCAGACCTGCGCCCGTCAGGCAGGTAAAAGCCGCCGACCTTTTCAGAAACGCTCTGCGATCGATCTGATTCTCATTTCCCATCGGAGAGGTGATTGAGTTTCCTGCTTCTTGCCGCGCATTTTTAGCCTGCATGGCCGATCAGCACCACATCGGAATGCTTATTTGAATGACAAACGCTGCTGCCTCCAGAATAGCCCTTCGTTCGTCGCTCCCAAGGGAACATTTACGGCGGGTCTAATTGTTATTAAAATTCTTTACCCGAACCGCGCATTCAGCTACGCTCTCCACGTATGAACTTTCCGCGCCTGCCACTCCAAATTTCGGCCAGCGCCAGTGCCTAGTCCCCCTTTCGGCGGCGACAGACAGTTCGAACTTATATGAATATTACTATCCGTAACCCCATCGTAGCTGCCCTCGGCGTTCTTACTTTATCCCTCGCGCTAACGATCCCGGTAGATGCGGCGGATACGGTGCTGCATTCTTTTACGGGGAGCGCCACCGACGGCAGCACCTGCTATAGCGCCCTTGTACTGTCCGGTTCCACCTTCTACGGTACGACTGCGCGTGGCGGAAGTGCCAATCGGGGCACCGTCTACGCGATCGAGGTGGACGGCACGAATTTCCGGCTTCTGCATTCCTTTGCGGGAGGTGCCAGCGACGGCAGTTTCGGGGTCGGATCACTGACTTTGGACGGTTCTTCACTTTACGGGATGACCCAGGCGGGTGGATTAAACGATGCCGGCACAATCTACCGCATCAATACTAACGGAACCGGATTTACCCTCCTGCGGAGCTTTGCCGGCGGGGATGAAATCGCTCCAGGCGGAGCGCTTACCCTGTCCGGTGCCCGTCTCTACGGGATGACTGCTGGCGCTTTCGGCAGTCGAGGAACAATCTTCGGCATAAACACCAACGGGACGGGCTTCGCCTCCTTGCACGTCTTCGCCGGCGGTCCCTCGGACGGTCAAAATCCAATCCTTGGCGCGGTCACCCTCATTGGGACCAAGCTTTACGGAATGACCCAGCGAGGCGGAAGCGCAGAGGACGGTGTTATTTTCAGCCTCAATACGGACGGCACGGAATACACCGTTCTGCACAATTTCGGAGCGCCGCTTCCCGGCACCAACCCACTTGGGTCGTTGATCGTCTTCAATTCGAGACTGTATGGAATCGCTCAGGGATCGTTTGAGAACAACGCGATCATCTTCGGAATTGATCCCGATGGTTCAGATTTCAGCGTCGTCCACAGTTTTCCTTTACCCTCGAGCGGCAGCGGCCGGGTTTTTGGGTCGCTCGTCGTCTCCGATTCCAAATTCTATGGAACGACCTCCGGCGATGCGGCGGCTGGCGGGATAGTGTTCAGGATTAACCCAGACGGAACAAACTTTGTTGTCCTCCACAGCTTTACCGGAGCCCCGACGGATGGAGCCTCTCCCTACGGGGATCTTGTCGTGGCGGGTTCACGGATTTACGGGACGACGGAGGATGGTGGCTCAAACGATGTAGGAACTATTTTCTCCGTTTACGGAGGGCCCCTCCGAGTGACGGACATTTCTCGATCAGGCACTGCGATCGTGATCCAATTCGCGGAGGCCTTTGTCGGTAGAACTTATCGTCTGGAGCGGAAAAATTCACTCTCTGCGATGTGGGACAGCAACGGGATAAGCGATTTGACACCCATTATGAACGGAACGGGACAGTTTACAGATCCGGGTGCGATCAGTCTCGGCAGAGCTTTCTATCGAGTGCGTGTGCTTCCATAGCCGGACAGATTTGCGTCCTAAGCGCCGTGAGTGTGGGTGGGTTGTGGACTGATGACCGAGCCGCGGGGCGCGTGAGCGAAGCTTGCATTTATTGACGCGGAAGAATGGTCGTTTGCTGCTGGATGGAAAGCCGGCGCGATACTGGCGCAAAGTTCGCTTTCCACTGCTAGCGCTGTTCGGAGGGAAAGATCACATCGTGCTGGTTTAGCCTAACCGTTCGCGGCTGCAGATCTTCCTGGGATGAAGCGGGGAATTCCCAATCTCAAATCGTGACTTTCGAGAATGACAACCATCTCAACATGCTCGCAAGAACCGGTGTGCGGACTGAGTATGCGACTCTGAAGTATTTTGATCCCGAATACTTCAAAGCGCTGACAGCGTTCCTCGCTCGGATGGAGCGACTGCCGGCCGAACGCGGTAGACGGCGCGCGCGTCGAAGAGAGCGCTGGCTGACACGCACAGCCGCGGTTAGATCACAACGTGCAAGGTTCTGGGCCCGACCATCCACTCCGCATTGTGATTGTTGGGTCCGGTGGTCGCCTGGGTGCTGCCCTTCTTCGCACCTACCGTCGTGGCCACCAGGTCGTGGGTTTTAATCGCGCGCAACTTGACCTCGCGGCCCCTGCCCGTTTGCGCGAAGAGCTTCACACCACGGAATTCGATTTATTGATTAATTGCGCGGCGCAAACCAACGTCGACCGCTGCGAGCAGGAACCGGCTGAAGCTTTTTCCCTGAACGCGGAGGCGCCCGGGGTCCTGGCCGAAATCTGCGCTGCGAAAGGCGCGCGGCTTATCCACCTTAGCACTGACTATGTTTTCGATGGGGAGAAGACGGAGCCCTACACTGAAGAAGACGAGCCTGCTCCGATTAGCGTTTACGGCGAATCGAAGTGGGAAGGGGAGCGACGCGTGCTCGCTGCAGATGAGAACCATCTTGTCGTCCGCGTCTCATGGATTTTCGGGCCGGACCGGCCAAGCTTCATCGATTGGATCATCGAACAAGCGCGCCAGCATGCGCATGTCGAAGCGATCGCGGACAAGATTTCCACGCCGACCTACACACTCGACATCGCTGAGCTGTTGCGGCCGCTGCTTTGGGACCGGTCCACCCGGTCCGGCGGCGTCTTTCACCTGACGAATCGCGGTCAGTGCAGTTGGCAGGAATACGGGCAGTGGGCTTTGGATTGCTGTCACGCGGAGGGTGCTCGGCTGCGCGCGCGCGTCGTAAATCCAATTCGCCTGAGCGAGATGAAGAACTTCATCGCGCGACGCCCTCTCAACACCGTCCTGGCGACCGGAAGATACGAACGGCTGACGAGTGAAAGGCCACGGAGCTGGCGCGACGCGGTCGCAGCATACGTGCGCGATCACGTGGCCGCTTCTCGGTAGCGTCGCTTGTTCCCAGTTTCGACCCCCGGCTGGCTGAGCTTTGAAGTGCGATGCTGACCGCAAAATTTCGAAAACCTCGCCGGCTGGACGCCGCATGGTTGGAAAGATGCTTTGGCGGCATACGTGCGCGATCAAATCGTCCCTGTTGTCTGGCCCCACGGGTTAAGAATACCATCCCAAAATCCGATTCCCCTTCGCCGCATGCTCGGCTTCGCTCTTTTCGGGTGCCTTCTGAGCGCAATCACTCATCCGTCTGCGGCGGCCACCCGCACGGTCACGAACACGAACGACAGTGGTGCGGGGTCGCTCCGTCAGGCGATCGACAGCGCCGCACCGACAGGCGATCTCATCGTTTTCGCGGCCGGCGTCGAGGGGACTATTGCACTCACGAGCGGAGAACTCTTCCTCAATAAGAATGTCACGATCGCCGGGCCGGGCGCGGTCGTGTTAACCATCAGCGGCAACAACCTGAGTCGTGTCTTCAAAGTCGGCAGCGTGACCGCAGCCATCTCCGGACTGCGCATCTCCGATGGTCGCGTAACAGGTAATCCTAGTGTCGTCGGCGGCGGCGCTGGGATTTTTAACAACAACGGCAATCTGACCGTTCAGAACTGCGAGATCGTCAATAACACCATGACCGGCACGGCTGGGTCTTCACTCGCGGGACAGGGAGGGGGTGTTTATCATATCGCCGTGAACACCTTCGGCTGGCTCCGATTGCAGGGGTGTTTCTTCGCCGGCAATAAAGCGATCGGAGGAACCGGGTCCAACGGCGCTGCTCCGAACGGTAGCGGGAACGACGCCGGTCCCGGCCAGGGCGGCGGACTCTTCGTGCATCCGGATAGCAGCAATCAGGTCACGCTGGAGGATAGCGCGTTCAGCAATAATTCCGCTCTCGGCGGCGCAGGTGGAAACGGCAGTGGCAACGGGGCGCGCGGCCGGGGCGGTCGTGGACAGGGCGGAGCGGTTTTCATCGGGCCCAATGCCGCGGTCGATGCGCGCCGCACTAACTTCGTCAAAAACAAGGCTGTCGGTGGCGCTTTTGGCGCGGGCATTAATTTTCAAAAGACCAACTTCGCCGAGGGCCAAGGCGGGGCCTTCTATATCGCTGGCATGGCAAGTATTACGGGGTGCAGCCTGGACGAAAATTTCGCGAATGGCGGGGCCGGAATTGAAAACAGCGCCCTGATTGGGGCGCCCGGGCAGGGTGGCGCGCTCTGTGTCGCCGGCGGCGCGGGAAGCTTGTACGGCAGCACTGTCTTCAACAATCTCGCCGAGGGCGGTGCGGACGGGAGCGGCGGAGGCGCGACCGCTTCTGGGGAAGGCGGTGGCCTTTTCTCCCGCTTTGATAGCGGGACGTTTGAGGTGAGCAACAGCACGATTGTCTTTAACGTTGCTGCCGCAGCCAACTCCGAGAGCCCCGCCAACGGAGGCGGCCTTTCGATCCAGAGCGCGCTGAACATTACGAACAGCACGATTGCCTCCAATCTTGTCATGAGCGAGGCGGGCCCGAGTGGCGGTGGGCTCCAAGTTTCGGATGGCGTCACCACGCTGCGCAACACCCTCTTCGGCGACAATTTCGCTGACGCCACTGCGGCGGACGCGAGTGGTCCGATCGATTCCTCCAGTTCCTATAACCTGATCGAGGCGGGCGATGGCGTGAGTGGCATTGCCGACGGCTCGAACAACAATCAAATCGGGATCAGCTCCGCTCCGCTCGATTCAAGATTGCAGTCATCTGCGCCGAACGGCGGCCCCACCAACACCTGCGCGCTAGAGGTCGGCAGTCCAGCGATCGACGCCGGCAACGTCGCGACGTCGCCTGTGGCGGATCAGCGCGGTTATATGCGATCGAGCATCAGCGACATCGGCGCCTTTGAGTTCGAAGGTCTGGTCCCTATCGTGACAATCTCTTCCATCAAACGGGTCGGGAGCGGCCCAGTTGTGCTGGACGGCCTCGGCGTTCCGAATGCCGTGCATAGAATCCAGGGCTCTGTGAATTTGAATCCCGAAAACTTCTTCGACTTGGTCGACGTCCCCGCAAATGGCGCCGGTCTGTTGCATCACGAAGACGCCCCAGCGGGAGTGCCGCTCAGGTTTTATCGACTCGCTTTCCCGTAGGCAGCTACAAGGTTGACAGAAAATGCCTCCGCCTCTTTGCTGCCTGATGATCCTGAAGGCCAAAATTCTTCTCCCCGCGCTCGTTCTCGTGGCGCTGTCGGGCGCACAAGCTCAGCTCACCTGGGAAAAGACGGAGATCGAGCTGCGGCCGAAGCCGGGCGATGCGGAGGTAGTCGCGAATTTCAAATACGAGAACAAGGGCACGAAACCAATCCGGATCGTCTCCACGAAGAGTTCGTGCGGCTGCACCGTTGCCTCGCTGAAAAAGGATGAAGTGGCCCCCGGTGAGAAGGGCGAAGTGACGGCGACGTTCAAGATCGGCGGGCGGACGGGCGTGCAGCAGAAAAGCATCACGGTCGAAACCGATGACGCCGCGCAGCCCGTCACCAATCTGCTCCTGAAAGCCGTCATCGCGCAGGCTGTGGAAATCCAGCCAACTTTCGTTTTTTGGCAAATGGGCGAGGCGCCGAAACCAAAGACGATCAAAGTGAAGGCGAGCAAGGATGTCTCGATTACGAAAGTTGAGGTCGCCTCTTCCAGTCCGGAGTTCACGACCAAGGTCGAAAAGGGATCCGCACCGGGCGAGTTCAATATCAGCGTAGAGCCAAAGACCACTTCGCAACCGCTAAATGCGACGCTCACGATCAAGTCCGATTACCCGCAGCCCTTTTACGCGACTGCGCGTGTGACCGGGCCTGCTGCCGCTGGTCGTTAGCCTGTGAAGGGTGCCTTTCTTCGTCAGGTCCTGCTTCTTCTCGGCCTGGCTTTTGTCCCTGCAATTGGTCAGGCCGTCTACTACGGGAGCCGGGTCTCATGGCAGGCTCCCGCGATGGGGAAAGACGATGTCACGCTCGTCGACGCCCAGGGTTGGGGCGATTCCGTCCTCTGGCTCGATGCGCGCCCGGATGAACAATACAACCGCGAGCATATTCCTGGCGCCCTCTTGTTAAACGAAGACCGCTGGGGTGAGTTGCTCCCGCAGATGCTGGCGGTCTGGTCGCCGGAGAAACGCGTCGTAGTTTATTGCAGCAGCCAAAACTGCTCCGCGAGTCACGACGTCGCGCATCGTCTCAAGGAAGAAGCGGGACTGAAAGAGGTGTTCGTTCTACACGGTGGTTGGGAAAAGTGGCTGGAAGCAAAGAAATGACCTCTCCGCATGTCCAATCACCGCTTTTGAACGTGCAACGCGAGGTCTTCGCTCCCCGATCATTTTTCTGGCCTGCGCTCGCGGCTCTCCTCGGCGCTGTCTTTATCTACGCGGGCGTCCTGAAAGCCCTCGATCCCATCGCCTTCACACGTGACATCCTGAGCTTTCGCGTTTTGTCCTGGCCGCTCGGAGTGCGCCTGGCCTTCTATTTGCCGTGGCTTGAAATTATCTGCGGACTTGCGCTCATCACCGGGCGACTCCGCAAGGGCGCCGTTGCCATCCTGCTCGCGTTGACGGGTGTCTTCATCGCGGTAACGATCGCTGCCAAAGCTCGCGGGATCGATCTAACTTGCGGCTGCTTCGGCGGCGCAAGTAAAAATCTTTCGCTTGGCTGGCATCTAGCGATCGACTTCGCCATTCTCGCAGGCCTCCTCGCGATCTGGTTTCTGCCGCGTCGTGATCCGAGCGTACCGTAAATTCGGGGCGGATTGACAGAGCGTGTCCGGAGTCATTTCATCGCGCCCTATGAAGTGGAGCCGGCCCTTGTCTCTCGCGCTGGTGTTCGCTTTCATCGCGGGCATGGCGCAGGGGCAGGACGCAGTCCGTTCCAACATCCGACGCGATCGATTCCGCGGCGGCGCCTGGGAATTTGAGAGCATGGC
>Ga0136617_10000857_pt1 | contig 26480 bp, 25 predicted proteins | sample AntDrymUQ3222106_2_FD_129672 | JGI IMG/M metagenome (GOLD analysis project Ga0136617, IMG submission 129672) | Polar desert sand microbial communities from Dry Valleys, Antarctica - metaG UQ322 (21.06) | ecosystem: Environmental > Terrestrial > Soil > Desert | place: Antarctica: Dry Valley...
CGGCTGACCCAGCGCCTGCTCGCCGAACGCGGCGATGATCCGGTACGTGGTGACGGCGGCGCGCCGCTGGCCGCCGCCCCTGTCACTGACCTGGATCAGATCCGGCGGCGGCGAGCGGCAAGGCAGCGTCGCTGGGTGCTGGGTGGCACCGTGGCGGCAGCCGTGGCCGCCGTGGCCTTGGTCTCGGGATTGGCCGTGCAGGAGCTGGGCTTCATGGTGGGTGGTGGCGGTTCCAGCGCCGGAGGCGCCGGCGAGGAAGCGGCCGGCCGAGTCGCCGGGCAGGGCGGGGGATCCGCTGAGGACGCCGTAACAGGTGAGTCCACCGAGGCTGGCGACCAGCCCGCCGCGCAGGGCGCGCCCAGCCGGACCGGCCGGCCGGTGGTGTTGGACCGCGAGGTCGTCCTGGCCGACGAGGCGGCGGTCCGGGCCCGCTATCGCGCGTTGGTCGAGGCCGAACGCCTGCTGGCAGCACCACTGCCGCAAGCGCGCGCGGCGGCCGACAGCGCCGCGGCCTTCCTGCGCCGATCGTCGCCGCTGAGCGATGCGCTAGCGCCGGCCGAATGCCTGGCGGCGCTGCGGCGCGACAGCGCGACGCCGGTGGTTCCAGCCCGGGTGGAGACCGTCGTGTACCGGGGTGAGCCGGCCCTGGCGTACGTGCTCGTCACTGCCAGCGACGGCGCGCGGGAGCTGGATCGCACCCAGGTGGAGATTGTGCGGGCCGGGGACTGCTCGACCGCGTTGAGTTTGCGCCTGTAGGCCCAAGCGTGCCAAAGAGTCAGCTGTGCAGCCCTCGGTGGGCGAAATACCCGGCGGCGGCGATCCCCAGCAGCGAGAAGGGGCCGCGCAGGGCCAAGGGACCTCCGATGCCGACCAGCGCCCCGACCACCGCCAGCGTCACGGCAATCGCGGGAAACGGAGCCTGGCGCTGCCCCGCCGATCCCCAGGCGACGGTCCGGCCGACACCGTAGCCCAGCAAGCCGGGCAGGATGATGCCGCCGAAGGGCAGCGCGGCCAGGGCGAACCACAGTGCCACTCCGCCTGCCAGGGCGACCGCCAGCCCGCCGCCGACGGCCTTGACGTAGTGGACCGGCTTGCCGAGGGCGCGCGCACCTGGAGGTTGGCGGGCGCACCGCGGACACTTCTGACCGACCGCCGACTGGCGCATGCACCGCACACAGATCGGATCACCGCAGTTCGAGCACGACAGGCGCGTCTCTGCGTCGGGATGGTTCACGCAACGTGGGATCGTCTGCTCCACCCGGCTAGTCTACGGTCGCCGGCGGTGTGCGCGGCCCGCCCTCGGCCATCACCCCTGCTCAAGCGGCCTCTTGGAATATCCCGTCGTAGGGTGCCGTTCGCCTTGGTAGACCCCCGCAGGAGGCAACATGCCAGATACCGTCCGCGACGTTTGCATCATCGGCTCGGGCCCCGCCGGGCTCACGGCGGCGCTGTACACCGCTCGCGCCGACCTGCACCCGCTAATGTTCGAGGGCAGGGCAGCTGGCGGACAGCTGATGCTGACCACCGAGGTCGAGAACTACCCGGGGTTTCCCGACGGGCGCATGGGTCCGGAGCTCATGAGCGACATGCGCAAGCAAGCCGAGCGCTTCGGAACCGAGATCGTGACGGCCGACGTCGATGCCGTCGACTTGCGTTCGGGGTCGCCGTTCACCGTCACCGTCGGTGGTGAGGACTTCCGGGCCCGCACCGTCATTATCTCGACGGGCGCGACCGCGCGCTGGCTGGGACTGCCCAACGAGCAGCGTCTGATCGGTCGTGGGGTCTCATCCTGTGCCACCTGTGACGGCTTCTTCTTCCGCGATCGGGAGCTGGTGGTGGTGGGCGGTGGCGACTCGGCCATCGAGGAGGCGACCTTTTTGACCAAGTTCGCTACCAAGGTGACCGTCGTGCACCGGCGCGACCAGCTGCGGGCGACCAAGATCATGCAGGACCGAGCTTTCGCCAACCCCAAGATCGAGTTCGCCTGGAACGCCTCGGTCGTCGACGTCAACGGCGATGCGACGGTTGAAAGCGTCGTGCTTCGCGACACGGGTACTGGCGCAACACGCCTGCTGCGGACCGACGGCCTGTTCGTGGCCATCGGGCACGACCCGACGACCGAGTTGTTCCGCGGGCAGCTGGACCTCGACGATGCCGGGTACATCCTGGTGAGTGAGCCGACCACGACGACCAGCGTTGCGGGGGTGTTCGCCGCCGGCGATGTCGTCGACCACGTCTATCGCCAGGCCGTCACCGCTGCCGGAATGGGCTGCAAAGCCGCCATCGACGCCGAGCGGTGGCTGGGGGTCGACGCCCACAACTGGTGACATGCGCCACAATATTGACCTCGGCGGGTGTTGACGTTGTAGGCTGGGCGTAACGGCGGGTCAGCGTGCGCAGGCCTGCCCTGTTACGATCCGCGGTTCGGCTGTCCCCCCGTCATCCGAACCGCGAGCGAGGGGCGCTTCGGCGCCCCTCGCGCCTTTTGGCGCCTCCATTTGCACCCGACTGAACAGGCTCGCCGCGGGGAATACGGAAGCCGAGTCGCAGCGTTGTACCGAGCCCGTTCCGAGCACCAAGGAGGCGTCCGTGAGCCAGGCCCAGACTGTCAGCGACCAGCAGTGGGACAGCGAGGTGCTGCAATCCGACACCCCCGTCCTGGTGGACTTCTGGGCGGAGTGGTGCGGCCCATGCCGCATGGTCGGACCCGTCGTGGAAGAGATCGCCGGTGAGAAGGCGGGCGCCCTGAAGGTGCTCAAGCTGAATGTCGACGACAACCCCGACACCACCCGCAAGTACGGCGTGATGTCCATTCCGACCCTGCTGGTGTTCGCCGACGGCGTCGAGAAGAAGCGGATCGTCGGTGCACGCGGCAAGAGCCAGCTGCTGGCCGAGGTCGACGAGTTCATCGCCTGACGTCGCTCGCGCCCGGCGGCAGCGCAGCATAGTTCCCACGACCAACGCCGGGAGACGTCCGTTCTCTGGGACTTGGCAGGGTCGTGGGCGCCGCACCTCCTAGACTCCGGCGCACGTGATCAGACTCATCCGCACCGGTGATGCCGGGCCTGCCGTGCTCGACGTACAGCAGCGCCTCGCTCGTGCACTTGGTGAACGAGTGGGGACCGATGGGCACTTCGGGCCCCAGACCCTCGCGGCCGTCCGCCGCTTCCAGCGGGAGCGGGGGCTGCCTGCCGACGGCATCGTCGGACCCGAGACCTGGCGGTCGCTGGTAGAGGCAGGATGGACGCTCGGCGACCGCTTGCTGTGGCATTCACGCCGCATGATGCGCGGCGATGACGTCCGTGACTTGCAGCATCGGCTGAATCAACTCGGCTTCGACGCCGGTTCCGAGGATGGCGTGTTCGGCCCGCTGGCGCGGGCGGCGGTCGAGGAGTTCCAGCGCAACGCCGGCGTCGACGTCGACGGGGTAGCGGGAACCCGCACCGTTGCGGCACTGCGTCGCGTGCGCCGCGAGCATCAGTCCGGTGGCGTTGGGGTCCGGGCCCGCCAGCGCGAACGCTTGCGCACCATGTACAGGCGCGGACTGGTGGGCACACGCATCCTGGTCGATCCAAGCCATGGGCCAGGTGACTGCGGTGCCATCGGACCTTCAGGCGTCAGCGAAGCCGAGATCGCCTGGCAGCTTGCCGCACGGCTGGCCGCCCGGCTGTCAGCACGCGGGGCCCAACCCGTGCTCTCTCGGGGTCCGGCAACGAACCCGGCCGGCACCGAGCGAGCGCGCTTGGCGAACGAGCAGGGGGTCGAGGTCGTGGTCTCCATCGGCCTGAACGCCCTGAACGCGCCTGTCGCGTCGGGTTCGGCGACCTACTACTACGGGGTGCCGCGCTTTCTGTCCGAGGGAGGCTTGCGCCTGGCTCATCTGGTGCAGGACGCGGTCCTGCAGGCGGGCGGCGTCCCTGACTGCCGGGTCCATCCCATGAGCTGGTCCATCCTTCGCCAGACCCGCATGCCCGCGATCGTCACCGAACCCGGTTTCATCACCTCTCCGACCGACGAGCAGCGCCTGCTGCACCCAGCCCGTCAGGACCGCCTGGCCGAGGCGCTCGTGGAGGCCTTGGAACGCTTCTTTCAGGGCTATGAGGTGGCTGACGTCGTCCCCGTCGCCACCGGCGCGGTCGGGCGGGCCGCTTCGTAGCCCATGCTCCCGGCGCTCATAAAGCGCGGCGGTTAGCGCGCCCTAGCGACGCGCCTCCATCGCCGGGCGCGCCGGGACCCTCGCGCGCTCACGCCGGCTCAACGCCGAGACCACTCCTTCCAGGGCGTGGCTCACCGATTCCTGCCAGCGCACGGTCTTGCGGAGGTCGAGGCGCAGCAGCGGGTAGTCCCCGTGGTTATGGAGCAGTTCAAAGCCGTTGGCTAGCAAAAAGTCCTCGGGGATCAGACACGTCGACAAGCGGCCGCCCGTGGTGAGATGGCGGGCACCATAAGCCTCCAGGGCCCGGCAGCCGCGCCGGTGGGTTTCCCGCAGCACACTCTGCAGCAGCATCTTGGCTGCACCGGTTCCGCGGTGGTCGGGATGCACCCACAACACCGCCAGCAACAGGGCATCCTCGGACACGGCCTGCCCCATCCGCCGCACTCGGGGGAAGTGTTCGGCTGGCGCGAAGGTGGCGTAGCCCACAGGACGGTCGTCGACGTACAGCGCCTTGCCGGGCGTTCCCCACTCGAGCTGGGTGGCCTGCCACCAAGCCTCCTTGCCGTTGGCCGCCAGCGTCTCCTGGCCGCGCACCGGGCCGCGCTGCGCGCCCGCGAGCTCCCAGAACACACACGACCGACAGGTCGGAGGCAGGTCGCCAAGACCCGACAGCGACAGATCATGGATGCGGCGTGCCACGACCGGCGCGCTCAGCTGTCCGCCGAGGCGAGCGCACCCGATGTCGCGGGGCTGCGTCGCGCTCGATCGGGTCGTGGCGTGAGCGCGGCGGCTACCGCGCCGGCAGCCAGGCCCACCAGTAGGCCAACGGCGGCACGCACCATCGGGTTGGGCCCGCTGTCCTCGCCGAGTCCCATCGGGTGGTCCGGCGGTGCACCGCCCAACGGGTTGAGCGCAATCACTGGGGCGCGATCGTCTCCCACCTCGCTCCCTTTCTCTTCGCCGGACCTCGAACCCGCGCTCAGCTTGCGGCTTCGCTGACCGAGGTTCTCTTCGGGCCGTCCGGGCACGTCAGTGTACCGGCATCCCGCAGCGCCGGCCCTGTCGGACAAGGCCGTTGTACGCTCGGCACGCCGGCGCCGACGCGAGAGAGCCCGTGTGACCGAGATCTACCTCGACCGCTTCCGAGCCCGGTACGCCAGCCGAGCGCACGGGATGAACGCCTCGGAGATCCGTGCGTTGTTCGCCGTCGCCAACCGCCCCGAGGTGGTGTCGCTCGCCGGCGGCATGCCCTACACCGCAGCCTTGGACTACCACGCGCTCGCGGAGGTAACCCAGGCGGTGATCCGCGACGCTGGGCCGGCGGCGATGCAGTACGGAGAGGGCCAGGGTCTGCCGGCGCTACGCCAGCAACTCACCGAGGTGATGGCGGCCGAGGGTGTTCGGGCGCAAGCCGACGATCTGGTGGTGACCACCGGTGGGCAGCAGGCGCTGGACTTGGTCGCCAAGCTGTTCTGCGATCCCGGCGACGTGGTGCTGGCGGAGGGACCCTCCTACGTCGGTGCGCTGGGCGCGTTCGCCTCCTACCAGGCCGAGGTGGTGCATGTCGCCATGGATGACGAGGGCATGGACCCTGTCGCCTTGGAGGCCGCGTTGCAGCGCCTCGCAGCGGCCGGCCGCAGTGCCAAGTTCCTCTACACCATCCCGAACCACCAGAACCCTGCCGGCTCGTCGATGTCGGTGCAGCGTCGCGAGCAGGTCGTCGCCCTCGCCGAGTCCCACGACCTGCTGGTCGTGGAGGACAACCCGTACGGGCTGCTGGACTTCAAGGGCGAGTTGCGTCCCGCCCTGCGTTCGCTGGCTCCCGATCGTGTCCTGTATGTCGGGACGCTGTCCAAGATCCTGTCCCCTGGGCTACGCATCGGTTGGGTGGCGGCCGCCGAGCCCGTTCGCGACAAGCTGGTGCTGCTCAAGGAAGCCGCCGACCTGTGCCAGTCCAATCTGACCCAGCACGTGGCGGAACGCTGGTTCGCCACACAGCCGTGGCTGCGCCAGATCGAGGTCTTCCGCGACGTCTACCGCCGTCGCTGCACCGCCCTGCTCGACGAGCTTGCGGCCAGCTTTCCGCCAGGCTGTTCCTGGACCGCTCCCACCGGCGGTCTGTTCGTTTGGGTCCGGCTTCCCGACGGCGTCGATGCCCGCCAGCTGCTGCCCAAAGCCCTGAGTGCGCGCGTGGCGTACGTCCCCGGCGCCGGGTTCTACGCCGACGGCAGCGGTGCTGCCGAGCTGCGGCTGTCGTTCTGCTTTCCTCCGGCCGATCGCATCCGTGAAGGTGTCCGGCGGCTGGCCGAGGTGCTGCACGAAGAGGTCGAGCTCATTGACGCGATCTTCGGCGATCGGCGATGAGGCCGGTCAAGGTGGCCGTCCTAAGCGGCGGGCTGTCACTCGAGCGCGACGTCAGCTTGCGATCGGGCGGTCGCGTCGCCGAGGCGCTGGCTGACCGCGGGCACAGCGTCACGCGCCTCGACCTGGACGACCGTCTGGTGCCCGCGCTGGTGAACGGCGACGACGAGGCCGTCTACCTGGCCTTGCACGGCAAGGCCGGTGAGGACGGCACCATTCAGGGGTTGCTCGATCTGCTCGGGATGCCCTACACCGGGCCGGATGCGGTGGCGTCCGCTCTGGCCTGGGACAAGGTGGTGGCCAAGGGGGTGTACCGGCGCGGCGGCGTGGACACGCCCGAGTGGGTGGCCCTGTCGATCGACGCCATCCGCGACATGGGCGCGGTCCAGGCCCTCGACCGTGTCATCGAGCGCCTCGGCACCCCTGTCGTGGTCAAGCCATCCCACGGCGGGGCGGCACTGGGTGTGCGGCTGGTGCCGGAAGCCAGCGCCCTGCCGGCTGCGCTGGTGGCCGCCTACAGCTATGACGACGTCGTGCTCATCGAGCGCTTCGTCGAGGGGGTTGAAGTGGCGGTGTCCATCGTCGGCGACGACGTTCTGCCGCCGGTGGAGATCGCGCCGCGAACCGGCCCCTACGACTTCAGCGCCCGCTACACGCACGGCGCAACCCAGTTCCATGCTCCCGCACGCCTGCCGCACGACACACTCGCCGCCTGCGTGGCCATGGGCGAAGCCGCCTGGAGGCTCGCCGGGTGTCGGCATGTCACCCGCGCCGACATGATCGTCGACGGCGGCGGCCGCCCGTGGCTGCTGGAGCTTGACACCTGCCCAGGCATGACCGAGACCTCGCTGCTGCCGATGGCCGCAGCCGCCCACGGCTGGCTATTTCCTGATCTGTGCGAGCGCGTCCTTGCGGAGGCGCTGGCCTCGGCCGGCCTGCGGGTTGACGCCGCCGTGACGCCCTGAGCTGCCCCGCCGCTCAGCGGCCTTGCGGTCTATTCGCCGGCCAGCGCCTGGCCGGTGCCACGGCCGAACACGTGCAACAGCCGTTGGAGATCCTCAGTGCCCGCATAGTCGATGACGATGCGACCGCGCCTGGCGGTGCCACGGATCTGCACCCTCGTCGCCAGCGCATCGGTCAGCCGCCGCTGCAGATCGTCATACGGGGTATGCCGCCGGCGTTGCGCGGACTGTGCCAGCTGCCCCATCGTCGCCGTGGCGTCGGCGCAGGACACTCGGACCAGCTCCTCGGTGGCCCGAACGGACAGCTCCCCGGCGATCACTCGCTGGGCCAGCCGCTGCTGTAGCCCCGGGTCGCCAGCGCCGAGCAGCGTCCTGGCATGCCCAGCGCTGAGGGAGCCGGCCGCCACCGCCCGCTGCAGCTCGGCCGGCAGCGCCAGCAGCCGGAGCGCGTTGGACACCGCCGACCGCGACTTGCCCAGCCGTCGCGCCAGCTCCTCATGGGTGAGCGCGAAGTCATCCAGGAGCTGTTGCAGGGCGGCCGCCTCCTCGAGGGGACCCAGGTCGGCTCGGTGGAGGTTTTCGATCAGTGCCTCGGTCAGCAACGCGGCGTCATCGGTATGCCGCAGGATTGCCGGGATCTCCTCCAGCCCAGCCAGGCGAGCCGCCCGAAAGCGCCGCTCGCCGGCGATGATCTCGTATTGCCGGTCCCCGGTCGGCCGCACCAGGATCGGCTGCAGTAGCCCGACCTCCCGCAGGGACTGCGCCAGCTCCTCCAGCGCCTTCTCGTCGAAGGCGGCACGAGGCTGCCTGGGATTGGGGTGGATCGTGGACAGCCGCAAGGTCACCAGGCCGCTGCGCCCCGGGCCAGCCGTGGGGATCAGCGCCCCGAGGCCCCTACCGAGTCCGCTCGCTCGGTTCATGCCGGTACTCCTTGCGGGGATCTCTCGGTCAGCCCGACGCGGGTCAGCAGTTCGCCCGCGAGCCGGCGGTAGGCCATCGCGCCCCGGCAGGCGGGGTCGAATGCGCTGATCGGCAGCCCGTAGCTCGGCGCCTCCGCCAGCCGGACCGACCGCGGGATGCGGGTCCGGAACACCTGCTCGCCGCAGTGGCCGATCACCTCGTCCACCACCTGCTGGCTCAGCCGGGTTCGACCGTCCATCATGGTCATCACGTAGCCCGTGATCTGCAGTCCCGGGTTGAGGTGGTCGCGGATCAGGTCGGTGTTGTGTTGCAGCGTGTGCAAGCCCTCCAGAGCGTAGTATTCGCACTGGACCGGCACGATGACGCCGTCGCCAGCGGACAACGCGTTGACCGTGAGCAGCCCGAGGCTCGGCGGGCAGTCGATGAGGATCAGGTCGAAGTCGGCGGACAGCGGCTGCAGTGCACGTCGCAACTTCTGCTCGCGGCTGAAGGCGCTGACCAGTTCAATCTCCGCGCCGGCCAGGTCAAGTGTGGCCGGCAGCACAAACAGGTCCGGCACACTCGTGGGCTCGATGACTTCCTTGGCGGACGCGTCGCAGACCAACACGTCGTAGACGCTGGCCTGTCCCGGCTGGACGCGGGCGCCGACACCGGAGGTGGCGTTGGCCTGCGGATCGAGATCGACCAGCAGAATGCGCAACCCCAAGGTGGCCAGCGTTCCCGCCAGATTGACCGCCGTGGTGGTCTTCCCCACGCCGCCCTTCTGATTGGCGATGGTGAGAATCTGCGCCCGCGGCTCGCGCGTTTCACGTGGAACAGGCGGGAGGAGAGACGCGGGCCGGGCACGAGCCCAGTAGCGATACCAGCGGGTCATCAGAGCAACGGGGGCCTTCCGAGGGGGGCACCGCGAGGGAGCCCCGTCCGGCGCGGGTACCCGGCAGGCGGGAACCCAACTGCCCGCATGGTAACAAGCCAGGTGGGCCGGACCGTGTCAGGCACCGCGGCTGTGGATACGGACTGGTACCCCAGTTGCCGCAAACCTTGGGTGGCCTCCGACAGCTCCGTCCGCCATGCCGGACCCTTGACGGCGGCCAGCCAACCCGCCGGCGCCAGAAAACCGCGAGCGAGTTCGATCAGGGTGCTTAGCGGGGCGACAGCACGAGCCAGCACGCCCGAGCACGCCCCTCGAAGGGGACCGTGTGCCAACTCCTCGGCCCGCCCGTGGACGGTTCGGACGTTGTCGAGCCCGAGCTCAGCTACGAACGAATCGACCGCGACGAGCTTCTTGCGGGTGGCGTCCACCAGCACCCACTCCACGTCGCGGTGACGAACGGCGGCCACCAGCCCTGGCAGTCCACCCCCGGTGCCCAGGTCCAGCCAGCGCCCAGTGCAGGGCAGCGCGTCCGCCACCGCCCAGCTTTCCAGTATGTGGCGATCATAAAGGGCGTCGTGGTCACCGGCGGCCACGAGGTTATGCGGGCTGCTGCGCAATAGGTCTGCGAACTGGTGGAGAAGCGCCCGGTCACCAGGCGAAACGCGCTCAGCGGTCCGCTGCGGTCCGTTCGGGCCCTGACCTATGATCAAAGCCCTGCCCCAGATACTCACTCCGAATGTAGCTCAGGCTGGACAACGCCGAGGAAGTTTCACGTGCAACAACGGGTCAATGGTCGAGTCTACTCGCCGCTCATGAAGCCAAATAGGGAATACATAACGTAAACCACGCGCTTGCCATTTTGGCCCCCGCGCGTCAGCCTTCGTCGGGTTGGATGATCACCCGCCGCTTGGGCTCGGTGCCCTCACTGGAGGACGTCACGCCACCGGTCTTGGCCACCAAGTCGTGCATCAGCTTGCGCTCGTAGGCGTCCATCGGGTCCAACCGCACGGGGTTGCCGCTCTCCCGCACCTCGGCGATCGCCTCGCGGCAGTGATCGCGCAACTTTTCCACGTGGCGCCCGCGATAGCCTTCGACGTCGACGCGCACCTGCGATCGTCGCTCGGTTTGGCGCTGGACTGCGCAACGGACGAGTTCCTGCAGCGCGTCCAAGGTGGCGCCTCGGCGCCCGATGAGCAGCCCACTGCCGACGTCCTCCAGATTGACCAGCGCCTGGTCTTCTTGAATCTCGATCTCCAAGTCACCGGGCAGATCGAGCAGGTCAAGCAACCCCTCGACGAAGTCGGCGGCCAGTTCGGCCTCCTCGTCCAACTGGTTCATGCGCTCTTCGGCGGACGGCGCCTCGCTGTTCGCCAAACTGACTTGTGGACCGCTGTCGGTCTCGGTCATGACGTGGTCCTCCTGCGTTTCGGTTCTCGAAGACGTCTGGGGTGCAACCGGCGGTGGGAGCGGAGCCTTGCGGGTAACTCGCACCACTGCCGGCTTCGGACTTCCGAAGAAGCCCCGCCGCGGTTCGGCCACCACCTCGATGTCGACCGCGTCCTGGCTCACACCAAGCTGGGCCAGCGCCGCGGCCACCGCCTCGGAGATGGTGGCCCCGGTGACCTGCACCTGTCGCGCTTCGCCTGCCGTTCCTGCCGGCCCGTTGGGCATGAGTGCTCCCACCCTTGTCGGGGTCATGTGCCCCGGAACATCACGTACTGCTGGGCGATGGTCCAGCCGTTGGTCGTGATCCAGTACAGCAGCACGCCGATGTACAGATTGACGGCGAAGACCGTGAGCATCACGGGCATCGCGTACAGCATCACCTTCTGCTGTTGCGCCTGCGGACCCGATGTGACCACGTTGGCGGCCATCATCTGCTTGGAAGAGTAGAACGTCGTCAACGCCATCAACACGATCAGGACCCAGGCACCGAGCCCGACCTGTGAGGGCGTGGCAGCCAGGTTGTTGACGAAATAGAAGGAGGCGGTCCGCAGCTCCGGTAGCCGCTCGACGTCGCGGAGCACGGAGAACAGGGCGAAGAACACTGGCATCTGCGCCACCAGTGGCAGGCACCCCGCGGCCGGATTGACGCCGTGCTCCTTGTACAGCGCCATCATGGCTTCCTGCTGCTTTTGGCGCTGCTCCTTGTACTTCTCCGGATTGGACCGCATCAGGCTGCGGTCGGTCTTGTACTTGGCCTGCACCTTCTTCATCTCCGGCGACAGCTTCTGCATCGCCCGCTGCGACCTGGTCTGCTTCACCGCCAGCGGCAGCAGGACCACCCGGACCGCGACGGTGAGCAGGACGATGGCCCACCCCCACGCCGCGGCGTCCCCGAAGAGCGGTGACGTCGCGGTGTGAAAGAACCGCAGCACGAGTTCGATGATGTCGAGCAGGCCGTTCCAGAGCGCATCCACGCGCGGTTGTCTCCTCTTAGATCAGCGTTGGTCCGCCGCCGGTCGGCGACGGCACCGGGTCCACCCCGCCGGGGTGGAAGGGATGGCAACGGGCGAGCCGGCGCAGGATCAGCCAGCCGCCGCGTAGCCCCCCGTGCGCCGCCAGGGCGTCCAGGGCGTATTGCGAGCAGCTTGGCAGGAAGCGGCAGACGTCGGAGCCAGGTTTGGGGATAGCTCGGTAGGCCTGGACGAGCAGCGTGAGCAGCCAAGCCAGGGGAGAAGGCCACGGTGCTCGACGACGACTTCGCCAGCGAGTCATGGGGTCGGAATCCGGGATGCGGCGCGCTTGACAAGTCCTGCCAGCTCGGCCTGCAGTGACGTGAAATCAGCGGTCAGCACGCCGCCGCGGGCGACAACCACCACGTCGAGCCCCGCAGGAAGCGTTCCGCCCGCCAGGGCCGCCCGTAGGCGCCGCTTGGCCCGGTTGCGTTGCACGGCCCCACCCACCTTGCGCCCGGCCACCACCGCCACCCGTGTCACGTCGAGGCCGGTACCGCGCCTGGGTCCACCGCCGCGAGCATCTCCAGATCCCGTCCGCCCGGTGGCGTGGACGACCACATCCGCACCGTGCACCACGTTCCGGCCCGTGAGCACGGCCCGGATGTCGTTGCTGCGGTGGAGTCGAGAAGGGAGCATGGGCGGTGGCGGCACGCGCCGTGCCGGTCCGCCCACGATAGGAGGCCCGCCGCCCTGGCGCAGCCCCCGGTCCGCAAGGTGCGCGCCGACTGCGTCCGCCCGCCCGACAACGGGACCCGCGCGCAACCGGCCGCGCGCTGCCCAGCTCGGCGCCGCCCTCGGGGTTGTTCAGGCCGTCAACCGCTTGCGGCCCTTTGCCCGCCGCCGCTTGATGATGGTTTGACCGGCCCGCGTGCGCATGCGGTGCGTGAAGCCATGCTTGCGCTTGCGCCGGCGGATGTTCGGTTGGAAGGTGCGCTTCATGATCTCGATCCCCACTGTTGGTGGCTGCCCGGTGGCGCCGGGTGGGCCACCCGAACGCACCAATTTGCGGGCGACGGTGCGCGGTCCCTTGGCTGGTCACGGCCCTGGCGCCAGTCGGCGCGGCCGTCGACCGATGTCGCGCAAGGCTTCCGGCGACACACGCCCGTCTCCCAACCGAACACTGTACCGCGACCGCCGCCGGCGCCGTCAGCCGGCGACAAGCCGGGGGGAACCCCGTTGCGACACCTGTGGACATGACCTTGCCACTCGATTTCGACGGTGCCTATACTCCCAACGTCCCGAGCCGGATGGCGTTCCCAGCCGCTTTCGAAGACTTGTGCGATGGGTCGGGGCTCAGGTACCAGCGTTGGGCGGGAGCTCGGCGGCAGGGGTCGCTGCGGGCGTTGAGCACCGGTGCTGCCGGGATCGCTATACAGCGTGCGCGAGGATCATCGGGCCTGGGCGGGCATCGAGCGATGTCCAGCAGTGGTACAGACGCCGCCGAGAGGATCACCGCTTCCCTGGTGTTGTGTGGACTACGTGCGCCCGCGAGGGCCATCCCACCCGATGTCCCGGTCACCCCTAGGAAGCAACGCCCTTCCACAACTGTGGAGGGTGTTGTGGAAAACCCTTCGATCGTCAAGGAGATCCCGGTGCCAGACAGCGTGGTCACGGTCATCGACTTGGACGACCTCTGGACCCGGTCCCTCGCCGATCTGCAGGACACCCTCACGGGGGCCGCGCTACGGGCGTGGCTGGACGAAACCCGACCTGTGGGCTTCGACCAGGACACGGTCGTGCTGGCCGCACCGCACAGCTTCGCCCGCGAACAGCTGGACACCCGCTACGGCCCGGCGCTGCGCAGCGCTGTCACCAAGGCGGCCGGGCGGGCGCTGCACGTCGTGGTTACGGTTCGCCCGGATCCGCAACCGACGCCCGTGGATGTGGCCGAACTCCCGGATCTCCAGGTCGAGCGCAAGGCCTGGGCGCCGGAGGCCTTCCCCCGGTCGGCACCGGAGCGCGACAGCGCCCTGAACGAGAAGTACACCTTCGACCGCTTCGTCATCGGCGCCAGCAACCGCTTTGCGCACGCCGCCGCCTTCGCTGTCGCAGAAGCGCCGGCCAAGGCCTACAACCCGCTGTTCATCTACGGCAGCGCCGGACTGGGCAAGACGCACCTGCTGCAAGCGGTCGGCCACTACGCGACCCACCTGTATCCGCGCCTCAAAGTCCGCTACGTCACCACTGAGCAGTTCACCAACGAGTTCATCGACGCCATCAGCAACCGGCGGCAGGTGGCCTTCCAGCGTCGTTACCGCGACGTCGACGTGTTGCTCATCGACGACATCCAGTTCCTGGCCACGCGCGAACGCACCCAGGAGGAGTTCTTCCACACCTTCAACACGCTGCACAACGCGCAGAAGCAGATCGTCATCTCCTCGGACCGACCGCCCAAGCAGATTGGCCAGCTCGAGGACCGCCTGCGCACTCGCTTCGAGTGGGGGCTGATCACCGACATCCAGCCACCAGACCTGGAGACCCGGCTGGCCATCCTGCGCAAGAAGTCGGGGCAGGACCGCCTCCCGGTCCCCGACGACGTCCTGGAGCTCATCGCCAGCCGGATCCAGTCCAACATCAGGGAGCTGGAGGGCGCGTTGATCCGCGTCACCGCCGCGGGCAGCCTGCAGCAGACGGAGGTGACGCTGCACATGGCACAGGTCGTGCTCAAAGATCTCTTCCCCGACGGCGGCAACTCCGAGATCTCGGTGAGCCTGATCATGACCGAGACCGCCACCTACTTCGGGTTGACCCTTGACGACCTGTGCTCGCCAAACCGCACCCGCCAGCTCGTGACCGCCCGCCAGATCGCCATGTACCTGACGCGCGAGCTCACCGACCTGTCCCTGCCCAAGATCGGGCAAGCCTTCGGCGGCCGCGACCACACCACCGTGATGCATGCCAACTCCAAGATCAGTGGCCTCATGAAGGAGCGCCCCGCGATCTACGAGCAAGTGCAAGAGCTGACAAGCCGGGTCAAGACCAGTGCGCGGCAGGCTCGTTGACTGTGGACAGCAACGGGACAAGCCCGTGGACAGGATGGGCACAACCAGCGTTTGCTCGCAGTTGCAACGCTGTAGTTCGCGTGGAGGTGGACAACGTGGCGGTGGCCCACACCCTCACCCCCACGCCGCCCACAGTGCTCCCACAGTGCCAACAACGCGATGACCAGGCACAACAGGTGTTGTCAACAGCCTGGCGCCTCCCCGACGACGTCGATGGTTTGGATAAAGACAACAGCCTTTCAAAGCCGGGCGCGTCCTGCTCGGTGGGAAACCCGAGCCTGTCCGCAGCCAGCGAAGCGGCAGGACACTGGGCCATGTCCTCATGGAGCGAAGCGGTAGGCCACCGGATGCGGAGGAGCAGATGAAGTTTCGGGCAGAACGCGGCGAGTTCGCCGACGCTGCCGCGTGGGCGCTACGCACGGTCGGTGCCCGAGCCACGCTGCCGGCGTTGTCCGGCGTGCGCCTGGAGGTCAGCGGTGACCGCCTGGTGCTGTCGTCGACCGATCTGGAGATGGCCAGCGAGCTGTCCATCCCGGTGCAGGCCGAGTCCGACGGTGTTGCGCTCGTCCCCGGCCGGCTGCTGGGCGATGTGGTCCGCAGCCTTCCCAACGCCGCGGTGTCCGCCGAGGCCGCCAGGGAACGACTGCACCTCGCTTGTGGCCGCGCGCAGTTCGACCTGCGGCTGATGCCCGCCGAGGACTTCCCGTCCCTGCCCGAGCCGGGGCCCGACGCGGTTACCGCCGTGATGAAAGCCGAGGAGTTCGCCCGCACCGTGGCCCAGGTGGCGCGCGCCGCCAGCGCCGATGATGCCCGCCCCGTGCTGACCGGCGTGCAGCTGGAGGCGACGACGCAGGGGTTGACCGCCTCGGCGACCGATTCGTATCGCCTCGCGGTGCGCACCGTGCCCTGGGATCAGGGGACCGAGCGCACGGTGCTGGTGCCGCGGCGCGCCCTGGAAGAAGCTCGCCGCTCCGCCGAGCTGCTCGGCAGCGAGGTGCGTCTGCTGCTGGAAGCCGGTCAGGTGACGTTCGCATTCGGCGACCGGCGCCTCACTAGCCGTCTCATTGAGGGCAAGTTTCCGGATGTCCGCCAGCTGATCCCCGCTGGGTCAGAGCGCCGGCTGCTGGTCGACCGCGCCGAGCTGATGGAGGTGGCCAAGCGTGTGGCGGTGGTCGGTGACGCCAACACCACCGCCACGCCCGTGACGCTGCACCTGACAGCGGACTCGGTGCGGGTGACGGCCGGCAGCGGTGAGGTGGGACAGGCCGAGGAGTCGATGCCGGGCCAGCTGGAGGGCGAGCCATTGCAGATCGCGTTCAATCCGCGCTACCTGACCGACGGGTTGGACGCGGCCGGCAGCGAGCGGGTCGTGCTGGAGTTCCGCGACGAGCTCAAACCGGCGGTGCTGCGGCCGGCGCCCGCCGCACAGGGCGAGGATGAGCCTCCGGCGCCGGACTTCCTCTACCTGCTGATGCCGGTGCGCGTCTAGCGCGGAGTGTTTCTCGAGCGCCTGGAGCTCGTCGACTTCCGCTCCTACACCGCCGCCACGTTGAGCCTTGGTCCCGGGATGAGCGTGCTGGTCGGTCCCAATGCGCAGGGCAAGACCAACCTGCTGGAAGCGGTGCACTATCTGGCGATCGGTAGCAGTCACCGTGTCGCCGCGGACGCGCCGCTGGTCCGAGTGGGCGCCGAGGCGGCGGTGGTGCGGGCCGTCGCTCGCACCGACACTGGCGGATCCGCCGAACCCGCAGCCAAGGGACGTGCCCTGACCGTGGAGCTGGAGCTGCGCCCGGGCGGGCGCAACCGCGCGCGGCTCAACGGGCAACCCCAACCGCGGGTGCGCGACGCGATCGGCCAGATCCGTAGCATCCTGTTCGCGCCCGAGGACCTCGGCCTGGTCCGCGGGGACCCGGCAGACCGTCGGCGCTTCCTCGACGAGCTGCTGGCGCAGCGACGACCGGCGTATCTGGCGGCTCGCTCCGAGTACGAGCGGGTGCTGCGCCAGCGCAACACACTCCTGCGCCAGCACCGGACGGGGGGGCGGGGTCGTCTCGAGCAGACCCTGCCGACCTGGACCGAATCGCTGGTGTCGGCGGGGGCGACCCTGCTGGCCGCAAGGATCGCGGTGGTGCACGCGCTGGCCGGTCCGGCCGACACCGCCTACCGCGATCTGGTTGCCGCCTCTCCGCTACGCGAGGCCCGGGGTCATCTGCAGCTCGCCTACGAGCTGTCGACCGGACGGCGGGTGGAGGCCACACCGGGTTGCGGTGTGCCGGACCCGGCGGCGCTGGCCAGCGAGCTACGGGAAGGTTTGGCCCTGGTGGCCGAAGCCGAGCGCGAGCGGGGAGTGACGCTGGCCGGTCCCCATCGTGACGAGCTGGCGCTGGCGCTCAATGGCATGCCGGCGAAGGGCTACGCCAGCCACGGGGAGACCTGGTCGCTGGCCCTGGCCCTGCGGCTGGCCAGCATCAGGGTGCTCCACGACGTCGGGGAAGAACCGGTGGTGCTGCTCGACGACGTGTTCGCCGAGCTCGACGAGCCGCGCCGGCACCGTCTGGCAGAGCGCTGCGAGGCCTTCGAGCAAGTGATCGTGACCGCCGCGGTGGACGCCGACGTGCCGTTGGCAGGCCCTCGGCATCTAGTGCACGAAGGCACGGTAGAACCGGTGACGACACCATGAGCCGGCTGAGCGATCCCAGCGACCCCGACCGCCGAATCCAGGGCCCAGAGCCCGAGGGCGTGGGTGCCCTGCTGGGGTTGATCAGCGGTCGCCGGGGCTGGCAAGCCCGGCTGCGAGGGGCTCGAGTCCATCAACATTGGGACGAGATCGCCGGTGACCAGCTGGCCCGCCACGTCGAGCCGGTGCGCCTCGCCGGCGGGGTCCTGGTGCTCCGTGCGGTGTCGTCGGCCTGGGCCACGCAGGTCGGCTTTCTGGCACCTGAGCTGCTGGCGCGGGCCAACGCGGTGCTCGGCGCTGGGGAGGTGACGAAGGTCACGGTGACCACCGGCCGATTGACCTCGAAGTGATAACGCGTTGACCAGCGCAAACGCCGCCTGCGCCTGTCTGGGACGCAGACTGCGGCTATGGTACTCTAACAAGGAGAACAGGCCGCCCCATGGCACGGCCGCGTTGAAGCATTTTCCGGCGACGCCCGCGTTGATCGCAGAGCCTGCTCGCGCCCGCCCGCAGCCCAGCAGAAAGTAGCCCGTGGAGTCTGGAATCGGCGAGTACGACGCCGCTGACATCACCGTCCTGGAAGGACTGGAGGCGGTCCGCAAGCGGCCCGGCATGTACATCGGCTCCACCGGTCCACGCGGTCTGCATCATCTGGTCTACGAAGTCATTGACAACTCCGTCGACGAAGCCATGGCCGGTCGCTGCAGCGTGATCGAGGTGCGGCTCCTGGCCGACGGGGGCCTGCAGGTGGTCGACGACGGCCGCGGCATCCCGGTCGACGAGCACCCCACCCTGCACAAGTCCGCCTTGGAGGTCGTGCTCACGGTCCTGCACGCCGGTGGCAAGTTCGACGGCAAGTCCTACGCGGTCTCTGGGGGCCTGCATGGGGTCGGCGTGTCTGTGGTGAACGCGCTGTCCAGCCGCCTGGTAGCTGAAGTTCGGCGGGACGGGCGGCTCTATCGCCAGACGTTCAGCCGGGGAATCCCTGACGGGCCCGTCGCGGTGGTAGCGGAGGGCGAAACGTCCGGCACGGGTACGTCGATCACCTTCTGGGCCGATGCCCAGGTCTTTGAGAGCACCGACTACAGCTGGGAGACGCTGACCACTCGCTTCCGGGAGACGGCCTTTTTGACCGCCGGGTTGAAGATTTCGGTCACCGACGAGCGCCACCTCGATCCCGACACCAGCGAACCGCGGACGGCGATGTTTCTCGCCGAGGGCGGGCTGCGTGACTTCGTGCGGCACCTCAACGACAGCAAGGAGGCGCTGCACCCGGCGATCCTGCACTTCACCGCGGGCGAGTCCAACGGGGACGGACCGCACGAGGTGGAGATCGCGCTGCAGTGGAACGCCAGCTTCCACGAGTCGATCCACACCTTCGCCAACACCATCAACACCCACGAGGGCGGCACCCACGAGGAGGGCTTCAAGAAGGCCCTGACCAACGTGGTGAACCGCTTCGCGAAGGACTCAGGCCTGCTGCGCCCCGGCAGCAAGGAGAAGGACCTGGCGCTGACCGGTGAAGACATCCGCGAGGGTCTGACCGCCATCGTGTCGGTCAAGCTCGCCGACCCCCAGTTCGAGGGGCAGACGAAGACCAAGCTGGGCAACACGCCGATGCGCAGCTTCGTGGAGCGCACCTGCAACGAGCGGCTGCGCAGCTGGTTCGACGAGCATCCTGCCGAGGGCCGGATCGTGGTCAACAAGGCGATCCAGGGGGCACGTGCGCGTCTGGCGGCCCGCGCCGCTCGTGACCTCACCCGTCGCAAAGGGCTGCTGGAGTCCACCGCACTGCCTGGCAAGCTGGCCGACTGCCAGTCGAACGACCCGAGCCGCTGCGAAATCTTCATCGTCGAGGGCGACTCGGCGGGCGGGTCGTCGAAGATGGCCCGCGACCGGGTCACCCAGGCGGTCCTGCCCATTCGGGGCAAGATCCTCAACGTCGAGAAGGCGCGGCTGGGAAAGATCCTGGAGAACAAGGAGATCCAGGCGTTGATCACCGCGATCGGCACCGGGATCGGCGACGACTTCGACCTGAGCAAGGCCCGCTACCACCACGTCGTCATGCTGATGGACGCCGATGTCGACGGCGCTCACATCCGCACGCTGGTGCTGACGTTCTTGTTCCGCCACATGCGCGACCTGATCGATGCGGGGTACGTCTACATCGCGCAGCCGCCCCTATATCAGATCGAGCCGCCGGGAACCAAGGCCAAGGACAAGATCCGCTACGCCTTCTCCGACCGGGAACGTGACGTGATCCTGGCCGAGATCGACGGCAACGGCTCCGGCGGCAAGCGCCCGCGCATCAGCCGCTTCAAGGGCCTTGGCGAGATGGACGCCGACCAGTTGGCCACCACCACGATGGAGCGGGCAGGCCGCACGCTGTTGCAGGTCACGATGGATGACGCCGCCGCCGCCGACCAGATGTTCACGGTGCTGATGGGCGACGACGTCGAGGCGCGCCGCGACTTCATCGTGCGCAACGCCCGCGACGTGCGCTTCCTGGACGTGTAGTCGCGCCCGTGCGCCGTAGCTGCCTGCTCCTCGTCGCCCTCGCCCTGCATGCGGCGGGGTGCGCGCCCACGCTGCCGACGGCCGACGTGGACTCCGAGGCGGCCGTGCAGCGTGCCGATCGGGTCGACTTGACGCTGTACTTCCGCAGTGGCCGCGGCCGGCAGGCTCATCTGGTGCCGGTGGTGCGCGAGGCACCGGTCAGCGATGACCTGCCTCGCAGGGCGCTAAGGTTGCTGCTGCAAGGGCCCCGCGCTTCCGACGAGGAGGGGCTGATGGCGCCCTTGCCCACCAGCAGCGCGATCCAGAGCTTCACGTTGACCGGCGACACCGCACGCGTCGATCTGTCCTCCGAGGCGGTCGACGATGCCGCCACGGTGGACGACGGCCCCGTCAACGAACAGTTGGCGCTGGCCGCGATCACCAACACCCTGACCGAGTTTCCCACGATTCAAAAGGTGCAGTTGACCGTCGACGGCAGGTCCGGCGGACGGTTCTGGGGCGCCTGGGATCTGCCGCCCACGCTGGTCCGCGACGACAGCGTCATCGGCACGAAGCCGGGCGGCGAGGGTGTGCTGGGCGGCGCCGGATTCACCACGGGCAGGCAACGCATCGGCACCCGTACCGCCGTCGGTGTGCGGGCCAGTGGCATCAGCGCCAGCAGCCGCGCCGGCTACCTACGGATCACGTTGGAGCTTGAGGGGTCCGACGAGTTGGAAGCGGGCGTCGTGCCTCGCAGCGTGGCGCGCTCGCGCGGCCGCGATGTGGTGCTGCAGGTGCACGGCCTGGTCACCGACGACATCACCGCGGCCGACCTGGCGCCTGCCGCGCAGATCCTGGGCGACATCGAGGTCACCGCTGGCCAGCAGCGCGTCGACCTCGTCGTCAACGCCAAGACCGCAACCGACTTTTGGTTGCACACCCTGTCCGAGCCGCCGCGCATCGTGCTCGACGTGCGGCCACGCTGAGGATTAGTGATGACCGACGACGTCCTGCCCGCCGCCTCGCCCCCTGTCGACCCGTCAGGGCGCGTCGAGCCGGTCGACATCGAAGACGAGCTTCAGCGCTCCTACCTCGATTACGCCATGAGCGTGATCGTGGGGCGCGCACTGCCGAGCGTCCGCGACGGCCTCAAGCCCGTGCACCGGCGGATCCTGTTCTCGATGTTCGAGGGCGGCATGCGCGCTGGCACCCAGCACCGCAAGTCGGCAGCCGCCGTCGGCGATGTCATGAAGAAGTACCACCCGCACGGTGACTCGGCGATCTATGACGCGTTGGTCCGCATGGGCCAGACCTGGGCCATCCGCTACCCCCTGATCGACGGGCACGGCAACTTCGGGTCGGTGGACGGCGACCCCGCAGCGGCGATGCGCTACACCGAGTCGCGTCTGTCGCCGCTCGCCATGGAGCTGCTGCGCGACATCGACGAGGAGACGGTCGACTTCGTCGACAACTACGACGGCCAGGAAGTCGAGCCGCTGGTCCTGCCGTCGCGCTTTCCGAACCTGCTGGTCAACGGCAGCTCTGGCATCGCCGTGGGCATGGCCACCAACATCCCGCCACACAACCTGGTGGAGATGACCAACGCCGTCATCGCCACGGTCAACGACCCCAGCATCGAGCTGGACGGCCTGATGAGCTACGTAGCCGGACCGGACTTTCCGACCGGTGCACTGATCATGGGCACGCAGGGCATCCGCGAGGCCTACGAGACCGGCCGTGGCTCGATTCGCATGCGGGCGGTCACCGAGGTCGAGGAGGACAGCAGGGGCAACGAGCGGATCGTCGTCAGTGAGCTGCCGTACCAGGTCAACAAGGCCAACCTGGCGGTCAAGATCGCCGAGTTGGTCCGTGACCGGCGCATCCAGGGCATCCGCGACCTGCGCGACGAGTCCAACCGCCAGGGCACCCGGTTCGTCATCGAGCTCAAGCGCGACGCCAACGCCCAGGTTGTGCTCAACCAGCTGTACAAGATGACGCAGCTGCAAGACACCTTCGGGGTCATCAACCTGTCGCTGGTGGACGGCGTGCCACGCACGCTGTCGCTGAAGGCCGCCATCGCCGCCTACATCGACCACCAGATCGAGATCGTCACGCGGCGGACGGCCTACCGCCTGCGCAAGGCCACCGACCGGGCGCATGTCCTCGAAGGCCTCATCGTGGCCCTGGACAACCTCGACGCGGTGATCACGCTGATCCGCAGCGCGCCGTCGGCGGAGGCCGCGCTGGGTCAGCTGCGGGAGCGCTTCGAGCTGTCCGAGATCCAGGCGCGGGCGATTCTGGACATGCAGCTGCGCCGGCTGGCCGCCCTGGAACGACAGCGCATCCTCGACGAATACGCCGAGTTGCAGGGTCTCATCACCGAGCTCCAGGGCATCCTGGACGACCCTGCCCGCGTGCGCGGGATCATCGTCGAGGAGCTGACCGAGCTGCGGGACCGCTTCGGCGACGCCCGCCGAACCCGCATCGTTCCTGGCGGCGGCGACCTGGACATGGAGGACCTCATCGCCGAGGAGGAGGTCGTGGTCACCCTGACACGCGCCGGCTACGTCAAGCGCGTCAAGGCCAGCGAGTACCGCACGCAGAAGCGCGGCGGCAAGGGCGTCACGGGCGGTGCCCTGCGCTCCGACGACATCGTGCGCGACCTGTTCGTGACCACCACGCACCACTGGCTGCTGTTCTTCACCAACCAGGGACGGGTCTACCGGGTCAAGGCCTGGCAGGTTCCCGAGAAGAGCCGCACCGCCCGCGGCACGTACGTGGCTAACGTCGAGGGGCTTGGCCTGCAGCCGAACGAGACCATCGCGGCGGTCGTCGACCTGAAGGGCTTCCGTCCCGAGCAGCCGCAGTACCTGCTGTTCGCCACGCGGCAGGGCATGGTCAAGCGCACCCTGCTCAGCGAGTACGACAGCCCCCGCACCGTGCTCATCGCCATCAACCTGCGCGAGGGCGACGAGCTCATCGGCGTGCAGGTGACCTCCGGCGGTGACGAGATGATCTTGGTGTCGCGCCTGGCGATGTCGATCCGCTTCGCCGAGTCCGACGCTCGCCCGATGGGGCGTGATACCTCCGGGGTGCGGGGCATGAGCCTGTCCGCCGCCGACGAGGTGCTGTCGATGACCCGGACCGTCCGTGACGGTCAGCTGCTGGTGGTGACTGAAGAGGGCTACGGCAAGCGCACGCCGCTGGAGCGCTACCCGGTCCAGCGCCGCGGCGGCAAGGGAGTGCAGACTGCCACGTTGGTGGAGTCGCGAGGCGGACTCGTCGGTGCCCTGGTGGCTGCCTACGAGCAGGAAGTCTTCATCATCACCGACACCGGCACAATCATCCGGATGGACGTCAAGGACATCCGGCCCACCGGCCGCTCTACGCAGGGTGTGCGGGTGATGAAGCCGTCCGAGGGCGCCAAGGTCGCCTCCATCGCTCGGGTGATGGAAGCCGAAGAGCTCGCCGGCGGTTGATGTGGACGAGGCCAGGTTCGGCGTGGTGCTCATCCAATTCGCGCGCACGCTGGTGGGCACCTACGAGGTCGCCGACATGCTCGAAGAGCTGTGCGACCACGTCTGCGACGTGCTGCCCGTCGATGGCGCAGGGGTGATGCTGGCCGACGCCAAGGACGTCCTGCGGTTCGTGGCGGCTTCCGACGAGACCATCCGCGACATCGAGAGCCTGCAGATCGAGCTCGGCGAGGGACCCTGCCTGCACGCGTATCACAGCGGCGAACAGGTGGTGGTACCTGATCTCGAGGACACCGGGCGCTTCGCCAGCTTCGCCCCGCGTGCCCGGGAATCCGGCCTGCACGCGGTGTACAGCTTCGCCATGCGGGCCGGTGACGACCGCGTGGGCGCGCTCAATCTGTACCGCGGCACCCCTGGCGTGCTGGAGACCGACGAGATCGAGGCCGGGCAGGTGCTGGCTGACATCGCCACCATCTACATTCTCAACGCTCGACAGGTCGAGCGCTCCGCGGAGCGCTCCGAGCAGTTGCAGCACGCGCTGGAGAGCAGAGTGGTGATCGAGCAGGCCAAGGGCATACTCGCCGAGCGGGACCGGGTCGACGTCGCCGAGGCCTTCCAGCGGTTGCGCCGCTACGCCCGCAGCAACAGCCGCAAGCTGCATGACGTGGCCCAGGACGTCGTCCGCAACGACCTGCGACTGTAGGACAGGCATGGCTGGCATTGGCGAATCCGACGAGGCCGTAGACTCCGCGTCCATGAGCACGAGCCAACGCGGAACCACCGACCGGACCCGGCTTGAGCCCTCCCGCGCGCGCATGCAGCGGATTCCGGCTTCACGCGCGGTACGCCACCGCACCACTATCCGCAAGATCGACCCCTGGTCGGTGTTGAAGCTGAGTCTGATTTTTTACTTCTGCGTCCTGCTGGTGGTCATGCTGGGGCTGACCGTGTTCTGGGCCGTGGTCATCCGCCTGGGGCTGATCGAAGCGCTGCAGGAGCTGCTCGGTAAGGTCGGCCTGGAGCTGGTGCGCATCAATGGCGTCAACATCGCCCGGGTGATCTTCCTCGTCGGGCTGGTCAACGTGGTGCTGTGGAGCGGCATCAACGTGTTCATGAGCTTCCTGTACAACCTCATCTCCGACCTGGTCGGCGGGCTGCGGGTGACATTGGCCGACGATGAGCGGGGTCGCTAGACTCCAGGCCGCGTGGGGCCATTAGCTCAGGCGGTTAGAGCGCACCCCTGATAAGGGTGAGGTCCGAGGTTCAAGTCCTCGATGGCCCACCCGTCCCACGGCAAGGAGCGTTGTCATGCGCAGCCGCACCCTTCTGCTGGCCGCCCTCGCCGCCGTCGCTGCCGCTGTGCTCAAGAAGCAGCGCGACCGCGACCTGGACGAAGCCATCTGGGAAGAGCCCCGCGACCTGTAGGTCCCGCCGCCCCGGCCGGTGGGCGCTGGTCTCCCCGAGGGCCCTTAGCTCAATTGGTAGAGCGCCGCCTTTGCAAGGCGGAGGTCAGGGGTTCGATTCCCCTAGGGTCCACCCGACCCCCATGAGGGGCGTTGAGCGGTGGTCTATCCCGTCCGCACCGACAGTTCACGCAGTCGCTCTGCAAGGTCGGAGACGGGGAAGAAGTAGAACGCACCGGCGCCCGCTTCAAGATACTTGCGATCGATAGAAAGTCAGCCAGCCAGTAGCCTTGATGCACCCCACTGATGGCGATATGCCCGCTAGCCCGCTGGTCGACTTGATGCACCATTCGATGTGCCGGGTCTGGCATGGCATCCGTCAGTGGCCGCCGGCCGCTTGTGATGAGCCCAGCACCGAGCAACTGGGCGAGGCTACCGGCAACCAGGCATCCATCGGCGGTCTCAAGGTGACCACCGACTGACCACGCAGGCACCGCACCCGCCCCGAACAGGAAACAGCCCTGGCACGGCGTGCCAGGGCCGCTCGTTGGGGCAGCGGAGGGGGGCCACCCCGACGACTGAGCTTCCGCTGGCAGTTCGGAGCGGCCCGGTCGGCCGATGGGTCAAGTCGGGCGGCGGCGACGAGACCGCCCTGCCCCGGTGTTCGACCTAGGCTGGCAGCTATCAACAGGAGGTGGCCGACCGTGCCGACGCGACGGTGGTTCTGGCCCCTGGTCGGGGTTGGGCTGGCGCTGGCGGCCTTCGATGTCGTGGAGGCGCGGTACGTCTTCGCGCCGCTGCTGGGGTTGTTTATCTGGCGGGTCGGGACCGCCTCACTGGGTTCGCTCCGCCGCGGTGCCGCCTACGTCCCCGACGGTCCGCCCCGGCCCGTCGACCCGCGCGACGAGCGGATCACCTACTGGTGCAGTGGCTGCGGCGCCGAGGTGCTCCTACTGGTCCGAGGAGCGGCGGTACCGCCGCGCCACTGCGGCGAGCGCATGACGGAGCGCCATGAGATCGCCCGAGAGCCGCTGGCCTGAGCGGCGGTTGTCCCCATCTGGGGACAACGCTGTGGACGGGATGACATCACTGGAATTTCACCGCGTCTGCTGTGCACCTTCGGCTCAGCGCCACTGGCTGAGCACCACTAAGCCGGCAGCCATCACCAGGAATCCCACGATCAGCACGTAGTTCCCGCCCGGAAGGACTCCCGGAAAGATGTAGTTCAGCAGCACCAGCGCGAGTCCCAAGAGGATCAGGGCCAGGCCCAGCCAGGGCACCCAGCGGGGACTCGGCTTGGGCTTGGGTGGCTTGGGCGGGATGTAGCTGGAGCGCTTCGACTTCGACTTGGGCACGGCATCTCCTCGAGCAGGCCACCGGTCCACGGCACGATGGCGCAGGGGCCGGATGGTACCGTTGCATCCAAGGCGTGAGGGCCTGCGAACGCACGTCGTGCAGGAGCCGCCGGACTGGGACACCGCATGAGCGCTGACGATTCCGCCCCGCCACGACTGCCCGCCCGCGCCGCCTCCGTCGTCGCGCTGGGACTGGTCGCCACCATCCTGACCGTGGCGGCGCGGTCGGAGGATGTACCGACCGTCGGGCGGACGGGACGCCGCCTGGAGCTGGTGGAGCTCATCCGCGCGGAGGAACGGCGGACCGCCGACCTCGAGCAACGCGTCGCCGAGCTGTC
>Ga0136617_10000859_pt1 | contig 26429 bp, 26 predicted proteins | sample AntDrymUQ3222106_2_FD_129672 | JGI IMG/M metagenome (GOLD analysis project Ga0136617, IMG submission 129672) | Polar desert sand microbial communities from Dry Valleys, Antarctica - metaG UQ322 (21.06) | ecosystem: Environmental > Terrestrial > Soil > Desert | place: Antarctica: Dry Valley...
CGCACAGCGTCAGGACGTTGTTGCAGGCGACTGCGAGACGGTCACCTACCGCCGCTCGCTGACCGACGAGATCGTCGACTCTCCACTCGAGCATCACGGGCAGCACAGCGATCCCGGGGGTCACCTCCCGGGATCGAGCGAGAACGTCGAGCTCATCGGGCAGCTGGACATCGAGGGCGCGGCGGCCGGCCGGGTCGCCGACGTCTCGGCATACGGCAACTTCGCGTACCTGACCGTGCGCGACCCCGAGGGCTGCTCGGATGCTGGCGTGGCGATCATGGACATCTCCGATCCGACGGACCCGGTCCAGGTCGGGTTCATCGACGCCACCGAGGGCTCCTTCCCGGGCGAGGGATCGCAGGTCGTGAACCTCCGGACGCCGAGCTTCAGCGGACAGGTCCTCGTGTTCAACAACGAGATCTGCGCCGAGGGCGGCGAGGGCGGCGTCTCGCTGTGGGATGTCAGTGACCCGGCTAACCCGCAGGTGCTCAGCGCCCACGCCGGCGACGACGACCCCGGGGGCTTCGTCAGCCAGTACAACCAGATCCACAGCGCGTTCGCGTGGCAGCAGGGCCGCAGGGCGTTCGTCGTGATCGTCGACAACGAGGAGACGACCGACGTAGACATCCTCGAGATCACCGATCCGACACAGCCCGAGCAGATCGCCGAGCTCGATCTCGCGGCGCTGTTCGACATCGAGCAGGAGGAGCTCGCCACACGCGGCAACTTCCAGTCCGTGAACCTCCACGACATGGTGGTCCAGCGGATCCGTGGGACCTGGACGATGCTGCTGTCCTACTGGGACGCCGGCTGGGTCCTGCTCGACGTCGACGACCCCGCGAACCCCCAGTTCATCTCCGACAGCGACTATCCGTTCCCGGACACGCTGTTCCCGGACGTCGAGTTCCCGGAAGGGAACGCCCATCAGGCCGAGTTCAGTCCCGGCGGACGATTCATCATCGGCACCGACGAGGACTTCTCACCCTATCGCCTCCAGGACGACGTCCTGACGGTCACCTCCGGCCCGAATGCCGGCGACTACCCCGGCGGCGTGTTCGGGTGGACGGTCCCGATCCAGGAGTACCCCGGGCAGGAGGTCGCCGGCCCCACGATCTACGGCGGCCTCGGCTGCCCGTCCACCGAGCAGTACGGCTCGCAGCCGCCGATTCCGCCTGCCTCCACGCTCCCGTCCGATCAAGGTGAGGAGAAGATCGTCGTGCTCCTGCGCGGCGTCTGCTTCTTCTCGGAGAAGGTCGAGCAGGCCCAGCTCGCCGGCTATGACGCCGTGATCATCGCCAATCATCACCCGGGCGCGGAGGCTGGTGCGGCCCCCGACGCGTCCCTGTGCGGCAGCCAGGGGCACGAGTTCACACCGACGATCGCGGCGGTCTGCACAGGCCATCGAGCCTTCCACCTGCTGTTCGGCCAGGCGCCCGCATACACGGGCGACGACGCGCCTCCGATCGGGACGCCGGGAGCCGAGGTGCGCACATCCGCCGAGTTCGACGGCTGGGGCTATGTGCGGCTGCTCGAACGCGAGACGATGGAGGAGATCGACGCCTACGCCATCGACGAGGCCCTTGACGAGGACTTCGCCCAGGGGTTCGGCGACCTCTCCGTTCACGAGGTGGCCGTCGATCCGCGGCGGCGCGGGCTCGCCTATCTGTCCTACTACTCGGGCGGGCTGCGGGTCATCCGCTACGGCGCCGACGGCATCGACGAGGTCGGCCACTACATCCACGAGAACGGGAACAACTTCTGGGGCGTGGAGGTGCACCGACTCCGCGGCGCCGGCCGGTGGTCAGGCAAGACGCTGATCCTCGCCAGCGACCGCGACAGCGGCCTCTGGATCTTCCGCTACACAGGAGACTGAGCCGAACGTCGGAGTGGAAGGCGAGGGCCGGCCTCGGCCGGCCCTCGCCGCGCGGCAGCCATGCAGACCTCTCCGCCACGGGGCGCGAAAGGCGAGACGACGCTCGACCAGAGGCCGCCCAGCGGTTCCTCGCGCCCCACGGTCATCGCCCGCTTGGCGGTCGCCGAGAGGTCGAGACCCGGCACCGTGCCAGTCACCGTGGACCGTGCCGTCCCATGCGGGTTACAACGTGGGTGTCGTCCATGGTCACATCGCATCGGGCGTGTGCGCCGGGTTCGACGGGCGTGCGCACCTCTTACACGGCGTAGGTGTTTGATGGGCCGAACGTGCGCCTGGCCCCAGCGCGGTCGCCGCCGTCCTGCACTCTTCTTTCTACGAGGCGGCCCGAGTCTGCAGACCGTCCAGAGTGACCGTGACGAGCCGGCGGACCGCGGATTTGGACGGCAGGTTGCGGGCAGCCGTGAGGGCATGCAGGGAGTAGTTCGCGAGCTCCTCTGGAGCGACGTCGGCCCTGAGGTCGCCGGTCGCTGCACCCTCGATCAACAGGTCTCGGATCATGTCGCGGAGCTCCTGCTGCGCCCCGGCGACTTGCTCGTCTTGATGCAGGAACGTCACGAGGTCGGCGTCGTGGTGGCCGTGGGATTCGTGGGAGATGAGCGCGTAGGCCTCGAGTACGGCTTCGAGTCTCTCGGCAGCGTCGCCGCCCTGGTCTCGGATCTGCGCGAGATATTCGAGGTGGCCGGTGATCTGACGTTCGTGCCAGGCGAGCAGGATCGCTTCGACACCTGAGAAGTACTTGTAGAGCGTCGCTCGTGCGATACCGGTCCGCTCGGCGATCTGCGACATCGCCACCGGTCGCAGCCCGTTCTGGGTCACCAGCGCCGCGGTCGTGTCCAGGATCGCGTCGCGCACCTCGCGGCGGTGCGCATCGATCGTCTCGTTCCACAGCCTCGGCACCCCCCCAGAATACGTTACGACGCTGGTGAGACATATTGTATTGATAGCGACAACCCGTATCGTAAACTGCCGAAGTCATGAGAACTTCGGCAAGGAGGAGACGCCATGCCCGAGTCGGCCCCCTACCCCAACATCGGCGACGAGACCGGAGAGGGACCCGTCCGCGGATCGACCACTGGCACACCACGCTGGGTCAAGGTTTTCGGGCTCATCGCGCTGACCCTCGTACTGCTGGTCGGCGTCCTGCTCCTCACCGGCGGCGGTAGCCACGGCCCCGGTCGTCACACATCGTCCGGCGACGCCGGTGGCCAGACACCGCCGTCCAGCGTCACCGAGTCCGGTAGCAGCAGCCACCGACCGCCCGCAGGCGGTCACTCGCCGTGATGAACTCCAGACCCCGCCTCCGAAGGTTTGTGCTCACCGCGCACATCGTCTCCTCGGTCGGCTGGCTCGGCGCGGTCGCTGTCTTCGTAGTCCTCAGCGTCGTCGGGCTGACCAGCCAGGATGCTCAGGTGGTCCGCGCCGTCTATCTCTCGATGGAGCCGGCCGGCTGGGCCGCTCTCGTCCCGTTGAGCCTGGCCTCGCTGTTGACCGGGCTTGTCCAGTCGCTGGGCACCAAATGGGGCCTGTTCCGGCACTACTGGATCCTGTTCAAGCTCCTGATCAACGTCGCTGCCACGATCGTCTTGCTGATGTACATGCAGACGCTCAGCTTCCTGGCAGGCATAGCGGCGAAGACGGCAACGTCCAGTGGCGATCTCGGCGGCCTCAGAAGTCCCTCCCCCTTGATCCACGCCGGTCTTGGCCTGCTGCTGCTGCTCGTGGCCGCGACGCTGTCGGTTTACAAGCCCCGAGGCATGACCCGGTACGGGCAGCGAAAGCAGCATGAGCTGCGAACGGGCGGCGTGCTCGTCGAAGGACCCGACGAACGCGTCCAACCCGATGCCGCCTAGGCTGAACAGACTCCGTGTCTCCCAACAGTTGTTGGGGGTCTCGCCTGAAGAAGTGGACGGCCCCGAGAGCGCCGGAGAGTTCGCGGTGGCGTGCGCCTCGCCGTTCCGCGGGCCGCGGTCAGCGCCGGCGACGGCACAACGATCGCCCGTCGGCGTGCGTGGTGTACGACGTGGTCAGAAACGCTGCCGATCAGCACCGACATGAGCCGCGGTACCGCGGGAGGGGAGAACGATCAGCGCAACATCGAGCTCGTCGACCAGACGACGATCCCGTCGGCGACCGCCGAGAACGACGCATCGCGCCGGCACCGACGACCTGCAGCGCCGCGACGAGATGACGCACGAACTGATGCAGTGCGCTGAACGCCTGGGTCCGCTGCTCAGATCGAGAGGGCGGCCACGGCCGCCCTCTCGGTCGTCACGTTTGAAGCGCTTCTCCTAGTCTAGGTCGTCCCCACGCGGCGGCAGGGAGAACTCCTGCGTCTGCGGATTGAGGTGGTCGAGCCGCAGCGAACGTTGCCTGATCCTCCGCTCCTGATAGCGGAAGACGTTGAGGCCCTCCGTGATGCTCGACTCGTAGATGTTGCGGTTGTACCAGTAGGACGACCACGCCCCACCGAGCTGTGTCGGCTCGAGCGGTCGCGGATCCGAGTACGCGCGGGCGAAGGGGTTCGCCGGATCGGTGAAGTCGGTGACCCACGTTCCGGCCTGGTAGTGGCCGCCCACGGCGATGTATCGGTTGCGAATCGGCACGATGTTGTAGTTGTGGATCGTGCAGTTCTCCTCCGCGCTCTGCGGGCGCGGCAGCGTCCACTGGCCAAGCTTCTCACCGGTCCCGGCGTCGTAGAAGAACATGCTCTTCGTGACTGCCGGATCGCTCGCCTCGCACTCCGGCGCCGCCCCGCCACCCGGCTCCCAGCCCAGGATGATCACCTCGCCGTCCCACGTGAACGTCGCCGAGTGCCAGTTGCCCGGATGGTCGGGAGACGTGCCCACGCCCGGCTCCTCGATGGAGTAGAGGAACTGCGGCCGGGTGATGCTGCCGCCCTCCCACTGGTTCTCGCCGATGTCGAACACGTTCGCCATGCTGCCCGAAGCGCAGGCCATCAGGTTCACGTCACCGAGGATCACCCCGGAGTCGTGGCACGCATGCTCGGTCTCGAGCGACTGCTGGCGCAGCAGCCTCGCCTCCTGCGGGGCGGCCAGCGGGACCTCGACGATGTCGATGGAGTAACACGGACCGCCTGACGTCTGGTTGTAGATGATCAGCCGCCCGTTGGCCAGGTCCGGCACGGCGGTCGCGGTGTGCGATCCGCACGGCAGCTCGACCGACGTCAGCAGCTTCGGATCCGCCTTGTCGCTGATGTCGAACACGTGGAGCCCCTCGAAGCCGGCGGGCACAGGCGTGCCGTCGCAGTCCGCGAGCGGGAAGGCCGGTGTCACGCCCGGCGCGGTGGCGGCCGGCGCCGGCGAGTTCCACGACCGGACCAGGATGTTCTCCCAGACGACGATGTCGCCCTGGTTGCCCTGGCAGCGCGTGTGCGAGATCTCGACTGGATCCTGCGGGTCGGAGATGTCGATGATGCGGAAGCCGTCGTAGTTGCCGTTGAAGGCGTAGTCGCCCCAGAACGCGAGATCCGAGTTGATCTCGGCCGGCGCGGGGCCGGGGGGATCCTCCAGGAAGCTCGCCGGGTTGGGGCTGTGGCCGAGCGCTCGCAAATCGAAGCTCGGCCTCTGGTCGTGCGACGCCGCGGCCACCGCTGGGAGCACCAGCAGGACAGCCAGGCCGACCGCCATCGCGACTGCGTGGGGGCGTAGTCTCATCACACCTTCCTTCGGTTGTCCCTGCGGCGGAAGGTCGGCTGCTGGCGGCCCTCCGCACGCCTAACGCAGCGCTGCGCTGCGCTGCCGAGTCTCCACCGCAGGCTCCGGATCGTCAAGGCCAATCGGGAGTGGGGGCGACTTCGGGCCTGTCGTCGGTCAGAGCTCCGACATCACGTTGGCTCGTCATCCCCCGTGACTCGAGTGATCAGACGTGGGGAGAAAAGCGTGATCGCGCCCAGAAGCCGAAAGACCCGGGCCTTTCGTGTCGATCGGGGAGACAGGATTTGAACCTGCGACCGCCCGGCCCCCAGCCGGATTTCCCACTCTTCTATGAGTTGAGAAACTGGCGAATAGCAGGGAGTTCTTGTTTCTCAGTGCGTCTGAGATGTCCTGAAATTGGACCCCGTTTTGGACCCCGAGCGTATGTTCGGGTGCCGTCCGCGGCGCCTCGTACGGTGCCGCTGTGGCGCGCTTCACCCTCGAGTTCTACGCCGACCCCAACGGCGACCAGCCGGTCCTGCGCTGGCTGCGCGAGGAGCTCACCCCCACGCAGCGTCGCGCGATCGGCGTCGCGATGGCCGAGATCCTCCAGGTCGAGGGGATCGGCGTCTGCCGCGGCGCCTACGGCAAGCAGCTCGGCGACGGCCTGTTCGAGTTCCGCCTGCGCCACGACGCCGGTGAGATCCTGCGGTCGCTCGGCAAGCCGGCGCGCGACGAGCCGCGGCACGAGCGCATCCTCCTGCGCGTCTTCTGTCACGCGCACGGCGATCGGCTGATCCTGCTGCTCGGCGGCTACGACAAGGGCGCCGACCCGAGCGCAAAGCGCCAGCAGCGCGAGATCACCGAGGCGCGGCGCAGGCTCTCCGACTACCGGCGCCGTCACCGGAAGCCTTGACACACGTATGGAATATACCCCATACTGATGGTATGACGACGTTCGACGACTTCATCGCGGAGCTCGAGGCCGAGGCCCGAGCCGAGGGTCCGGAGGCCGTCGCCGAGCTCGAGGCCTTTCGCCTGCACTTCTCGCTTGCGCGCCAACTGGCGGCGCAGCGGCGCGCACTGCACCTCACCCAGAAGCAGCTCGCCGAGCAGACCGGCATCGACCAGGCGGAGATCAGCCGCATCGAGCGCGGGCAGGCGAACCCGACGACGGCGACGCTCGGCGCGCTGACGCGCGCCCTGGGCGTCGACGTGCGGCTCGTGCCGACGTCGTAGGTCTGCGTTCAGGCGACGCCGACGCGCCCGCCGAGAATCAGGTTGACGTCGTCGATGTCGAACGCCTGCGGATCGAACTCAGCCGCTGTCTCGATCCCGAGCCACTCGAGCGTGTCGGCGTGCTCATCGTGGGCCGGATCGGCGAGCGTCTCGCGAAGGTCGGCGTAGCCCCACACGCCGCCGCAGTCCTCCGGAGGGCACCGCCCCTTGCCGGCGAGACACACCGGGTAACCCGCCCCGGCCTCGGCGGCCAGCACCTTCTCGACGACGATGTCGTGCTCCCAGTCGTCGCCGAAGTCATAGACGTAGCGCAGACGGTCCCCGGGCTCGCTGAGCAGGGCATTGAGCGCCGTCTTGCGCTCGTCACGATGGCCGAGCTCTGGGTCCGGAAGACCGTAGTCGATGCCGCCCGCCGTAAATGCGTGCATGTGGTAGTCCTCCCAGCCCATCGCGGCCTGGATCACGTCGTGGAGGCGGTTGAGGCGCATCGTGGCCGGGACCAGCACCCGCCGCCAGACGGGCGGCTTCGACGCCCCGAGCAGGCTGATTTTCAACTGCAGGATTGGCTCGGCCATCGCGGGATCCTCTCGTCGAGTCGTGTCGGCGCCAAGGTAGAAGGCGCGGCGGACGCCCTCCGCATGCACGACACGGATCCCGGCTCGGGCGGCGGGCCGAGCGCGCCGGCGCTTTAGCGGTCCTGCGACGCAATGGTCCAGCCAGCTTTGCGGCAGCCGTCGCACCTGAGCGCGTACCACGGCCACTGCTCGACGGTGCGGGAGAGCGCGCCCTCTGCCCCGCAGAGCTCGCAGACGCTTGCACTCTGCTTCTCGAACCGTTCGATCAGCCGCTCGAACTCCTCGGCGCGACGCGCCTGCTCCTCGATCGCGCGATGCCCCTCCTCGGACCCGCGGATGGCTTCGACGCGTCCGGCCCAATCGTCGTGCGCCGGCACGAACACCCTCTCATAGGCCTTCTGCCACACATCGCCAACCGCGTCTTCGCCGCTGGGATCCTTGAGCCCGAGGATTTCCGCAAGCTCCTGGCGCGAGGGACAAGCTGGCTCTGCGGCCCGCACCTCGACCGCCAGGTCGTCGTCGTAGTCGAACTCGGCGTACAGACGGAGCGTCCCGAACTTCTCCTTGATCTGGTGCACGGTGAACGTCGGGCACACGGCCGCCAGTTCCCGCTCGGCTCTCGCGAGCAGCTCGAACCAGCCTGAGGAGCAACCGATCCACCGGCCCCACCCGTCGGGGATCCGCAGCAGCAGGCGCCGCAGCGCCACCTCGTGCTCGCCTGCCCCGTCCGGGACGTGCAGCGAACGGAGCAGCTCGTCTGTGTCGATGCCCGCCCCCAGGTGCTGGGCCTGGTCGAACGCCGCCCGAAAGCCGGATGCATCATCGCCCGTAGCGCCGGCGACCACATCGCGCACCGCGTCGGCGAACGCCTCAAGCCTGGCCTGCTGCTCCGCGGGCATCGACCGCGGCGCTTCGCCGACGGGACGGCCGTCACCCGCCGCATATCGGCGAAACACCTCGCAGACGAAGTCGTGGTCGATCTTCATGGACATGATCGCCGGCTGTGCGCTTACCCGCGAGCGTCCCCGCCGACCGCGTCCGCCCGCTCCGGCGTCGGCTCCTCGTCGGCGAATGCCGCGTTGACCATCTCGACCTCGTGAGCGCTCGGCGCGTAGTGCGCGTAGATCTGGGTCGTCTTGGAGTCGGCGTGACCGAGGAACTCCTGGATCGTGCGCATCGGCTGGCCAGACGCCGCGAGGCGGGTCGCGAACGTGTGGCGCAGGTCGTGAAAGCGGATGGGTCGCACGCCGGCGTCGATGCACGCGGCCTTGAAGCGACGCGTGAGCTTCGTGCGGTCTAGAGGGCGTCCCGACTGCGGGTGGGCAAGACGAGGTCGTCGTCGGCGCCGTAGAGCGTGCGTTGTGACCATCGATCCAGCTCGCGGGCGAGGCGGTCAGCCATCGGCACGGAGCGGCGCGTCGAGAGGTCGGACTTGCCCTCGGCGGAGTGCTCGCCGCGGACCCAGGCGTTGCGGACACGGATGCGCTGCGCAGTCCAGTCGACGTCGCGCCAGCGCAGGCCAAGTAGCTCGGACTGACGCAGCCCAGTCATCGCGGCGGCGAGCACGACGACGCGGATCACCGGGCCGAGCACGTCGGGCGGGACCGGCGGGGCGCTGCCGGCGCGGCCGCGCCGCGCCGGCGCCGGCTCGCGCACCACGACGTCGTCCGGGATCGCGCGGATCACCGCCTCGGGCTCGGGCACGGTCAGGAACTGGAGATCGGGGTTGGCGTCGCCCGCCCGGCGTCGCTTCGGGCGGCTCGCGCGGCGGACTGGGTTGTGCGTGGTCCAGCCGCGGTCAATCGCGTGCTCGAAGACGGAGTGCATGAACGTGATGACGTTGCGCACGGTCTTCGGCGCGAGGCCCGCGTCGAGCATCGCGGCGGCGACGCTCTCGACGTCGGCGATCGTGACGCGGTCGACGGGCTTGCCGCCAAGGCGCGGCGAGATATGTACGCGCTGCATCGACTTGCAGGTCTGCAGGTAGGACTTGCGGGCGCCCTCGACGGCCAGCCGGCGGCGCAGCGAGTCGGTGACCTCGTCGAGGGTGTGGCGCTCGGCGCCGGCGCGGATGGGCCGGCGCTCTTCGGCGTCCTGGATCTTGCGGAACTGGCGCTCGGCCTCGGCGCGGGTCAGGCCGCCGGTGCCGGCGTCGCCTCGCGCCGGCCCGATCTTGCGGTTGAGCTTGCGTCCGTCGAGCGTGCGCCAGCGGCCGTAGAAGGCGCCGTGCTTGAGGTAGAGCTGACCGGTCCCGTATCCGCGCTTCGCCATGCGTCGATGATGGCGCTTCGTCCGGCGCACGTCGTCACCGCCGCGCCGTCGCTGCGCCGGGCCCGCGCTCGACCGCCCGCATCCACTCCTCGATCGCCGAACGCCGGTAGCGGACGTAGCGGCCGAGGCGCAGGTGCGGGATGGCGTTGCGGCGCGTCTCGGCGTAGACCCAAGCGCGCGTGACGCGGATCAGGTCGGCGACCTCGCCTGCGGTCAGCAGCTTGTCGTCGGTCGGTCATAGCCGCACCGGATCCTCCGGCTCGGTGTCGTCCTCGACCCACTCGGGCTCCTCGAAGAGGTGCTTGATCTCGGGCGGGTCGCCGAGGCGCGGCGGCGGCGCGACGAGGAGCTTCTCGCCGCGGCCGTTGCCGATCGCGATGCACATTCCGGGCGACAGGCGCCGGACTTCGTTGGGGTCCACGCGCCATTGATGCTGCGATCGGGTCGAGCCGATGTCGGTGGAGAGGCCGCGTTCGTGTTGCAGGCTCCACTCGGTCGCCATCTTCGTGCCGGCGGCCTTGATCACCGGTTCGGGATCGGGGATCGCGTGCAGCAGGATCGTGTGCGCGGCGTTGAGGATCCGGTTCGCCGCCTCGGGTCCGCCCATGCCGTCGATCGACTGCGGTGCGAGTACGACGGCGGCGCCGTAGCTGCGCACGACCTCGACCATCCGCGCGGTGCGTTCGCCGTCGGCGATCGCGGAAAACTCGTCGATGATCAGCAGGACCTGGCGGCCGTCAGGGTTACGCCCGGCGAGGTACTGCTTGAAGTCCTCGATGAGGAAGCGGCCGAGCTTGCCGGTCTCCTCGGCGTACAGCAGCTCGTTGAGCAGCAGGTAGGCGCAGTCGACGTCCTCGAAGGCGAAGCGTCCATCGAGCTGGCCGTTGGTGGCGTCGAAGAACGAGCGGTAGCGCTGGCGGCAGGCGTCGATGTGCTCGTCGCGCATGCGCTCGATCTCTTGTGCCTCGGGCCGTCCGGCCCAGAGGACGAGCATGCCGGTCTTGTCGAGCCGGCCGAGCAGCTCGTAGGACGAGCGCGGCGGCCCGTCGGGCGCAGTGCAGGCGAGGCGCACGAGGTTGACGGCGAGGTCGCGGTAGTAGGCGCCTCCTCCCTCATCCGCCCAATCGATCAACGCGACGAGTCGGTTGGCGATCTCGCGCCCGGTGCCGCGCCAGGCGTCGTAGGGCTCCTGCGGGAAGAGGTGCACGTCGCGGCCGGCGTGGTGCATGCTCGACGCGAACTGGCGCTGTGTCGCGGGGTCCCCTTTGGCGTCGATGACGATGACCTGCCAGTCGCTCGTCGTCGCGACGCCGTAGGCGATGCGGTTCAGCGTGACCGTCTTGCCCGACCCGGGCGCGCCGATCACGAGCGACGTCCGCTTCAGCCGCGACAGCGGCATGAGGACGCGGTTGCCGCGGTGTGGCAGGACGCGGTCCATCGCGACGTGGCTTCCGAGTTCGAAGGTCAGGTCGACCGTCTTAGGTCGCCTACGCGTGCCGAGCGCCTTGTGCGCCCTGCGCTCGGCTGTCACACGAGCGCGTTCGGCGCGACGCTCGTCGCGCTCGCGCAGCTCGTCGACGCTACGGCGCTGCAGCAGCCCGATCGCGAGCGCGAACGCGAAGCCGAGCGGCGCGGCGTACCACCACCATCGCCAGATGTGCGGCCATGCCGCCTCGAGTCCGTGTAGCCAGTGGCCGTGGTCGACTCCGACAGAGATGAGCTGCAGCGCGCGGCGTATCTCCTCGTGGATCGCACCCCAGCCCATGAAGGTCCAGGCGAGCCCGAGCAGTGAGAGCAGCGCGAACTCCAGGCGGAGCACGCGCGCCACGCGGGAGAGCGCGATGCCGCCGATGACGGCGGGCGCGCTGATGAACAAGCCCGCGGAAAGGGCCTCACCGTGCGAGACCTGGCTGTGGGACGACGTGCGCTACCCGCCGCCCCGGATTGAACCCCGTGCCGCGGCATCCAGTTCGCTGACCGCCCACGAACTCGGCATCCGTTGCATCACGGTCGTCGAGTTCATCCGAGAGCAGGGCTGGACTTTCTGAACGCTGGCCGCTCCGAATCGTCCAAGGGCTGCCGCCAAGATATGCAACTCATCGGTTGCATGTTAGGAGTCCTGATGCCCGCACCTCACTGCCCGTCACTCACCGGCGCCTCGACGGCCACCTCGCCGAGGCCACCGATGCCGTCCAGAAGAAGCGCGCCGAGACCCAGCAGGCGTGTAGCCGGTTCGCGGCGGCCCGCAAGCGGCTGGAGGCCGAGGACCCCAAGACCATGTGCACGGCAACGCTCACCGCCGCCGAGCGCGCCCGCGACGAGTACGACGCGCTCGCTGACGAGCTGCACGCGCTGGAGAGCAAGCGCGACTCCGTGTGGTCGATGCTGCCGAGTACGCGGCCCGGTCGTGCCCACGTCCAGCTCAACGACCGCTCGCAGCCCGGCGCGTGGCTCGCCTCGGTGCTCCAGCGTCACGCGCTGACAAAAGCGCCGATCGTCGCCGGCATGCTCGGGCTCGCGGCGGGCATGGTCCTGCTGTCGCTCGTCCGGCCCGACGGCTCGTTCGTCGTCGACGTCCTGCCCGCAACACTGGTCGCCGCGGCCGGCATGGCGCTCGCGTTCATCCCGTCGCTCGGCACGGCCATCTCCTCGGCCAAGCCCGAGGAGGGCGGGCTCGCGTCGGGCATCGTCAACACGAGCTACCAGGTCGGCTCCGCGCTCGGCCTCGCTGCCATGACCGCCGTCGCGACGTCACAGGGAGCCGGACGACTCGGCGACGTGGGGGCCCTCACCGACGGCTACTCGGCCGCCTTCCTCGGCGCCGCCGGGATCGCGCTGGTCGGAGCCCTGCTCGCCGCGGTCCTGCTGCGCGTGCCCAGGGCGATCGCCGACGACGCTCCCGCCAACACCCGCGACGAGACGCCGATCGCGGCCTGATCACCATTCCACCGCGGCCTGAGGGCACGTTCGAGGGCGAGCCGGTACGTCCCGGCTCGCGCGGCGAGCGTCCGTTCAGCGCCTCAGGCCTACACGGCGATCGCTACGCCGCTTCTGCTCGCTCGACGAGCTTGTCGCCCCTTCGCTGCTTGCGCTGCCCGTACCGGGTCATGCCCCGCGGCTCGCGTTGTACCGGGTCATGCCCCGCGGCTCGCGTTGTAACCGAGGAGCTTCGCTACCGGCGAGTGAGGACCTCAACGCCCGGTCGACCTGATCGACCTCATGAGTACCAGCTCGGGTCAGGCGGTGCCGGCCGTGTCGTCGCAGCACTCGTCAACGCAGCCGGCCCCCTCGAGCGGCGAGCTGACGCAGCACCCCTCGCCACGCCAGGCCTCCATGCCTTCTTTGACCGCGACGGCGGCGATGAGCAGGCCGACGGCGGGGTCGAGCCACCAGGCCCCGGCCAGCGCGTTGCCGGCCAGGCCGACCAGCAGGGCGCCCGCCAGGTAGGCGCAGAGCATGTTCTGCCGCCCCTCCCCCGCGGTGGCCGCGGACCCGAGCTGGTTCGCGAGGCGCTGCTTGGCGATGCCCAGCAGCGGCATGATCACCACGGAGCCGGCCGCCAGGCCGATGCCGACCCACGAGACGTCGGGGTGCTCGCCGCCCGCGAGCGCCCTGACGGACTCGAACGCGACGTAGGGCGCCAGCAGGAAGAACTGGGCGGCCACCAGCTGCTGCGCGCGTCGCTCGGCGGCGTGCGAGAACACGCGGGCGCCGGTGAAACGCCAGATGATCACCACGGACGCCACGCCCTCGATGACCGAGTCCAGGCCGAAGCCGACGAGCGCGATCGAGGACGCGACGATGCCCGCGGTGATCGCGATCACGCCCTCGGCGGTCATCCACGCGAGCGACAGCCACGACAGCAGCTTCACGCGCTTCGCCAGGTGCTCGTGGCGTTCGCGGCCGATGCGCGCGGCCGGCGGCGCCGGCTGGAGCGTGGTCAGGTCAAGCGGCGTGCTCACGACGCCTCGACTGCCGGCGCGACCGCGCCGAGCAATGCCGCACCGTGAGGCGTCAGCGCGTACATGACCATCTTCCCGTTGCGCTCCGAACGCGCAAGGCCGGCCGCCTTCAGCTGCCGCGCGTGATGGGAGACCAGCCGCTCGTCACGCACGACGATCCACGCGAGGTCGCACACGCACGCGGACACGGCGTCGCGCAGCGCGACCGCCACCGCCAGCCGCGTCGGATCCCCGAGCGCCCGCGCGGCGCCCGCCGCCGCCTCCAGCGCCTCCATCGACGGCTGCGCGTGTCGCGCGGCCTCCGCTTTCGGGAGGTCGAGACAGAGGAGGTCGCAGACGTCCGGCATGGCTCCAGCGTAGCTCAATAATCGCACATCCGTGCGTATGTAAGGAAGTCCTGCGCCGCTGGCATTGGGGGCGTTGGCTGGGATCGAGCGACCTAGTCGAGGGCGTTGCCGCCAATGCGCAACGGGCTCGACAAGCCCCAACGCGACGATGAGCGCACCGACACCGACCGTGATCGTCGGCAAGACCATCTGCGTGGACCGAGGCCGAGTTCCAGCGGCCGTCGAGCCACTGGAGGCGATAGCGCTGGGATGGTCAGGCCGCCTGCTCGCCACGGCGGAGCCGAGCGCGAGGTTGAGGCTCGTCTGAACGCGATCGCGCCGGGACGGACGCGAGACTCTGGGCAGGGGCCGGCATGTTCCTTACGCCGGCCCGTTCTCGGGAAGCTCGAGGAGGCGCATCGACACGCGCGGCGCGAGGGGGCGCCCGCACGGTGGCCATGTTGTGGGATCGCGGAAGGCGGGCACGGGCCCGTCCGGCGCCACGTGCGCCACGGCGGCGCCCAGCCGCCCCGACCGCAGCTCGATCGCCCCCGTCCGCCCGAGGTCGGCGAGGAGCCTCGACGCCACCTCGGCCGGATCACGTGCGAGAGCGGCCTGCGCGTAGTCGCGCAGCCACTGTGCGGAGGCCAGATCTGCCTCCGCCGTCGTGGCGTCGAGCGGATGGAGCATCAGCCCCGAGACACACAACCGCTTGAGCGCGTGCCAGGCGGCTGACTCAGGATCCGCGAGCCACCGCTCGTACCGCTCGAGCGCCGCCGCGATCGCCCGCGCCGGATCCGTCACGACCGAGCCGTGGCCGGGCAGCGCGACCACCGCGCCCAGCGCGTCGAGGCGCTCCAGCGAGCGAATCGCCTCCCGCAGGGGCCGAAATCCGCGGTCAACGGCGGCAGCCACGGCATGTCGCCGGAGATGAGCACCCGGTCGGCCTCGCTGAACAGGGCGATGTGCCCGGCGTCTGCCCGGGCACATGGACGACGCTCAGGTCGGTCGCGCCGGTGGTCAGGACCTCACCGTCCTCGAGCGCCATGTCGACGCAGAACGGATCGATCGGGTGGTGCAGCCAACGCGCGTCGCAGGCATCGGGGCGCCGGGAGTTGACGCTGACCGCCTCGATCCCGTGCAGCGCGATCGGGACCCCGAAGCGCTCGCGGAGGACGCCCGCGCCGCCCGCATGGTCGGAGTGGAAGTGCGTCAGGACGCCAAGGCCCAGATCGTGTGGGAACCGCAGCGTCTCCACGAGCTGGATCCTGTCCGCGACCGCGGTCACGAACCCGGTGTCGACGAGGATCGGCCACCGGCCGCCCACGAGGATGCTGTTGGCGCTCGGGTGGGCCCGCCTGCGGAACACGAAGCCCGGCGGCGCTGCCGGCGTCGCACGCCGCCCTGCCATCAGGAAGCTGCTTTCGGCATCCGGAGGAGGTTTCGTACCATGCCGCTGAGTCCGGCGCAGTGCCGGGTGCGAATCCGCGAAAGGACGCCGGCGCGTGGCCATCGACGAACAGCGAGGGACGCTGGGAACGGTGCGCAACGCGGCCCTGTTGCTCGAGCTCATGAGCGAGGGCCCGGCATACCACCAGCTGACCGAGCTCGCCGACCGGGCCGGGATGTCGCTGCCCACGGTGCACCGCCTGCTCCGGTCGTTGGTCGCCGCCGGCCTCGTCGAGCAGGACTTACAGACGGCCCGGTACGGACTGGGTCGCCAGTTGGTCTACCTCTCCGAGCGCTACCTCGGCCGGCTGCCCGTCTTGAACGCCGCCGCCCCCTACCTGGGCGATCTCCGCGATTCGCTCGGCGCGACCGTCATGATCGCGGTGCTCGTGCGGGGTCATGTCGTCTACGTCGACCGAGTCGACGCCGGCGACGCCGGCGGCGTCTTTCGCGAGTCCTCCCGCCTGCGGCATGCCTTCCAGACGCCGGCGGGGCAGCTGCTGATCGCGCACGCGCCAACCGACGAGTGGCGCCGGGCGGAGGCCGCGCTAGGGCAGTCGCCCGGGGTTCCACGGGCCACACCGGCCGATCGCCGGCGCTGGTCGCGGGCGTCTTATCTCCTCGTGCACGACGACGAGACCGGGCCGTTCGAGCTCGCGGTGCCGATCCGCAGCGGCGACGCAGTCCCGGCCGCCATCGTCGCGACCGGGTCGACGGGCCGTGGGGAGCCTGACGAGCTCACCGACAAGGTCGCGCCGCGTCTCGAGCGTGCGGCGCTCGCCGTGGGGCGGACGATCGCCCATGCATGAGACCGCTCACATCGCCCCCGAATGGGATGTCGTCGCGCGACAGCTCGCGTGGGCGCGCGAGCCTGAGCAGACCTACGTCGGCGACTCCGCCCGGGGACGCTGGTTCCCGAAAGGCACCCTCAACGTGGCCGCCAACTGCCTCGACCGCCACCTCGACGACCGGCGCGACGCGGTGGCGGTGCACTGGGAGGGCGAGCCGGGCGATCGGCGGTCGATCACTTACGGCGAGTTGCATGCCGACGTCTGCCGGTTCGCGACCGTCCTTCAGTCGCTCGGGGTGCGCGCGGGCGACTGCGTCGTGCTGCAGATGGGCCTCATCCCCGAGGCGGTCGTGGCGATGCTGGCCTGCGCGCGCATCGGCGCGGTGCATGCGGTGATGCCGTCGGTCCTGCCGCCGGACGCCCTCGAGGCGCGGATCGCGGATGCCGCGGCTCAGGTGGTGGTCACGCAGGACGGCGCCTGGCGTCACGGTGTGATTCTTCCGCTGAAGGCACGCGTCGACGAGGCGGTCGCCGCGGTGCGTGACGTCGAGCACACCATCGTCGTCCGGCGCACCGGCTTGGACATCGCCTGGTACGAGGGGGACCGCTGGTACCACGAGCTCATGGAGCCCGTCAGGCCCCAGGCCGAGCCGGTACGGAGCTTCCCGGCCGAACATCCCCTCTTCATCGTGCACCTCGCCAACCGGCGCGGGCGGCCGAACGCGATCGTCCACGGGTCGGGCAACTTCCTCGCCTACCTGCTCGCATTCCACGGCGGTCTGCTGGATCGCCGCGACCACACGTTCTGGTTTCCGTCGGAGATCGGCTGGCTGGCGTGCCAGGCCCACGGCATCTACGGCCCGCTGGCCTGCGGCGGGACGTCCGTGCTCTTCGAGGGGATGCTCGACACGCCGTCCCACGACCGGGTCTGGCAGGTCGTCGAGCGCTACGGGGTCGAGGTCCTGGCGGCGACCCCGTCGCTGATCCGCCACCTGCGCGCCTGGAAGGACAGCCCGCCCCGCCGCCGTGGCATCGCGTCGCTCGAGCTCTTCGTATCGGCGGGCGAGGCGATCGACGAGGACCTGGCCGCGTGGCTGCGCCGCGAGGTGGGCACGGGAGGCGCACGAATCGTCGACGCGTGGGGGCAGACCGAGTTGGGCGGCCTCGTGGCGTTCAACAGCGGGGACCGGCCGGTTCCCGACCCCGGGCTCGATGTCGTGGACGGCGAGGGGCGCTCGCTCCCGGTCGGCGAGGAGGGCGAGCTCGTGCTGCGTCACCGGTGGCCGGGGACGTGCATCGCGCGTGGCAGCGGCGACGAAGTGCCAGCACGGGCGTTCGCCCGCTTCCCCGGCATGTACGCGACGGGCGACCGCGCGCTTCGACGCCCCGGCGGGACGCTTCGGTTCCTCGGCCGGATCGATCCGATCATCACCGTCTCGGGCCAGCTCGTCTCGGTGACCGAGGTGGAGGACGCGCTGCTCGAGCACCCCTTCGTGGCCCGAGCGGTTGTCAGCGAGCGTCCCGACCCGCGAACGAACCGGGCCGTCGTCGCTCTCGTGGAGCCGACGGGTGCGACGGTCGACCGCGAGGAGCTCGCCGGCGAACTGCGCTCCTACATCGCCGACTCGCTCGGTGGGCTGAGTCGCCCGCGGACCATCGTCTTCACCGATAGCGTCCCCCCGGCGCTTTCCGGTGAGGACCTCCGCCGCGCGCTCGGGGCGATGTGCACTGCGCGGCCCGTCGCCGGTCTCCTCTCGACGACCGCCGCGGAGCTGGCGGCGCTGGTCAACGCCGCCGACTCCTGACGCGGCTCAGTCGCCGCGGAGGTCGGCGGCGGCGGCGGCGATCTCCTCGCGGTCGCCGGGACCGCGCTGGAGAGGGTTGACGACTCCGTCGCCCTCGTAGCGCGGGATCACATGCAGGTGGAAGTGGAAGATCACCTGGGATGCGGCGCGGCCGGTGGACTGGAGCAGGTTGACACCGTCGGCCTTCAGCCGGCTGCGCTGCCAGCCGGCTATCTGCTGGGCGGTCGTCAGGCAGGCGGCGAGGTCGTCGGCGCTGATGTCAAACAGGTCGGCCGCGTGTGCCCGGGGGACGACGAGCACGTGGCCGGGGCTGGTCGGGTTGATGTCCATGAACGCGACGGTGCGCTCGTCGTCGTATATACGCTGCGTCGGCACGTCGCCGGCGACGATGCGGCAGAACAGACAGTCCGGGTCCGACTCCACGGCTCGAACCCTATCCGGAAGGTAAGTGGCGGTTGATTTCCGCATAACGGAAGCTAGTATCTCGCTGGAGAGGTCAGCCGGCACGGCTCGGCGCCGTGTGGTTGGGAGGGCAGAGACGTGTCGCGGGCGTACCGCCACAACCTGAACGGCAGCACCTTGGAGCGAGGGGCGCCTCAGCTCGACGCCCGCAACGTCGAGATCGCGTTCGGCGGTGTCCGGGCGCTCGACGACGTCTCACTGCAGGTCCAGCAGGGCGAGATCCACGCGATCATCGGGCCGAACGGTGCGGGCAAGACGAGCTTGCTCAACTGCACCAGCGGCCTCTATCGGCCGCAGCGGGGATCGATCGTGCTGCATACCGGCGACGGGAAGCAGCATGAGCTCACGAAGGCCCGCCCGGCCCGCATCGCACGCTGGCGGGTGGCCCGTTCGTTCCAGAACATCGAGCTCTTCAAGCACATGACGGTGCTTGAGAACCTGTTGCTCGGCCGCCACGTGCACATGCGCCACGGCGTGCTCCGCTCGCTCGCCTGGTTCGGGCCGGCGCGCAGCCAGGAGATGAAGCACCGCGAGCTGGTGGAGGAGGTCGTCGACTTCCTCGAGATCGAGCCGGTGCGAACCAAGCCGGTCGGAACCCTGGCGTACGGCCTGCAGAAGCGCGTCGAGCTGGGCCGCGCTCTCTGCATGCAGCCGGCGATCCTTCTTCTCGACGAGCCGATGGCCGGCATGAACGCCGAGGAGAAGGAGGACATGGCGCGCTACATCCTCGACGTCAACGAGCTGGCCGGCGTGACGGTCGTGCTCATCGAGCACGACATGGGCGTGGTGATGGACATCAGCCACCGCGTCACCGTGCTCGACTTCGGCAAGGTCATCGCCCACGGGCCGCCGGCGGAGGTGTCGCGCCATCCGGACGTCATCAGGGCTTACCTCGGCGAGGCGCACGCGGTCGTGGAGGCGGACGCATGACGGACGCGGCCGTCGCCGTCGCGGTCGCCGCGGCGCAGGCGCCCACGGCGCCCGAGGTCCCGACGCCCGAGGCGACGCTCCCGCAGCTCCTGCGGGAGCTCGCCGCCCGCCACGGCGACCGCCGCCACGCGTTGCGCGAGAAGCGCTACGGCATCTGGCAGCCGCACACGTGGGCGGACTACCAAGGGCGCGTGCGGAGCTTCGCCTGCGGGCTGGCGGCCATGGGCTTCGAGCGGGGTGAGACGCTCGCGATCCTCGGCGACAACCGGCCCGAGTGGGTGATCGCCGAGCTCGCCGCCCAGTCGCTCGGCGGGCGCTCGCTCGGCCTCTACCCGGAGGGGATCGTCGAGGAGGTCGAGCACGTGCTCGCCCATGCGCAGGTGCAGTTCGTGGTGGCCGAGGACCAGGAGCAGGTGGACAAGCTGGTCGAGCTCGAGCACGCCGGCCGCCTCCCGACCGTCGAGCACGTCGTGTTCTACGACCCCCGGGGCCTCGAGCGCTACGAGCATCCGTTCCTCATCGGATTCACCGAGGTCGAGGCACGCGGCCGAGGCGAGGACGGCGAGCACCCGGGCTGGTGGGAGGAGCAGGTTGACCGGGGCCGCCCCGACGACGTGGCGATCCTCTGCACCACGTCGGGCACCACGGGCAAGCCCAAGCTGGCGATGCTCAGTCACCGAAACCTGCTTTCGATGGGCGCGAGCCTCATGTCGATCGATCCGATCGAGACCGACGACGAGTTCCTGAGCTTCCTGCCGCTCGCCTGGATCGGCGAGCAGATGATCGCCATGGCGTGCGCGCTTCAAGCGGGGTTCGCGCTCAACTTCCCGGAGTCGGCGGCCACGCAGCAGGCCGACCTGCGGGAGATCGGGCCGCGCGTCATGTTCTCTCCGCCGCGGATCTGGGAGTCGCTGCTCTCCCAGGTCCAGGTCAGGGTCGGCGATGCCGGCTGGGCCAAGCGCCGGGCCTTCGAGTGGGGGATCGGGGTGGGGCGCCGGTACGCGACCGCCCGGCTGCGCGGCGGGAAGCCGTCGGCCGGCCTCTCGGCGCTGCACCTCCTCGCGGAGTTCGTGGCGCTGCGGCCCGTGCGGGAGCAGCTGGGGCTCACGCGGATCCGCCGCGCCTACACCGGTGGAGCCCCGCTCGGCCCGGACGTCTTCGAGTTCTTCCATGCCATCGGCGTCAACCTCAAGCAGATCTACGGCCAGACCGAGATCTGCGGCATCGCGGTGATCCACCGCGACGGCGACGTCAAGTTCAACACGGTCGGCACCGGGATTCCGGGCACCGAGGCGCGGATCGCCGACGACGGCGAGATCCAGCTTCGCTCCCCGGCGGTGTTCCAGGGCTACGACCGCAACGACGAGGCGACCGTCGAGGCCCTGCACGACGGCTGGCTGCACACCGGCGACGCCGGCTACGTCGACGAGGACGGGCACCTCGTGGTGATAGATCGCGCCAAGGACGTCCTCGAGGCACCGGACGGCACCCGCTTCAGCCCGGCCTTCGTCGAGAACAAGCTCAAGTTCAGCCCCAACGTGATGGAGGCCGTGTCCTTCGGCGGCGGTGACCGGCCGTACGTGGCGGCGATGATCTGCATCGACGCCGACAACGTCGGAACGTGGGCCGAGCGCGAGCATCTGGGCTACACGACGTACACCGACCTCGCGCAGAAGCCGGAGGTCTACGACCTCATCGCCGAGTACGTCTCGCGGGCCAACGAGGACCTCCCCGACGGCGCGCGCGTGAGGCGTTTCGTGCTGCTGCACAAGCAGCTCGATGCGGACGACGAGGAGATGACACGGACACGGAAGGTCCGGCGCGGGCTGATCGGCCGGCGTTACGACGACATCATCGAGGCGCTCTACGCAGACGTCGACGACGTGACGATCCGCAACGTCGTCACCTACCAGGACGGCACTCGCGTCGAGCGGCCGATCACCCTGCGGATCCGCTCGATGGACGGTTCTGAGACCGCCGAGCCCCGCGACGGCAAGCCCCAGCCCGGGGGAAGCGCCTGATGGAGACCTTCATCCAGCTCACGGTCAACGGCCTCGCCAATGGCGCGATCCTCGCTCTTGCGGCGCTCGGCTTCGTCCTGATCTACAAGGCCACCGGGGTTCTCAACTTCGCGCAGGGCGAGTTCCTGCTCATCGCCGCCTTCGTGATCTGGTTCTTCCTGGTGGAGATCGGGCTGCCCTGGGTGGTCGGGGTCGCGGTCGCCGTCGCCGTCGGCGTCGCGCTCGGTGTGGTGATCGAGCGGCTGATCCTGCGGCCGATGGTCGGAGAGCCGGTGATCTCGGTGATCATGGTCACGATCGGGCTGGCCGCCGTGCTCGCCGCGCTCGTGCAGATCATCTGGGGCACCAGGCCGCGCGCGTTCCCCGACTTCATCCCCAGCGACACCATCGACCTGCTGGGCGCCACCGTCGGCGTGAACCGACTGTGGGCGATCGGCATCGTGGCGGTCGCGCTGGTGGCGTTCACGCTCTTCTACACGCGCTCGCGCGACGGCGTCGCCATGCGGGCGGTCGCGGACGACCAGCAGGCGGCGCTGGCCCAGGGCATCAGCGTCCGGCGGACCTTCGCGTTCGCGTGGGCGCTGGCCGGCGTGAGCGCCGTGTTCGGCGGCGCGCTGGTCGCCAACCTCATCGGCGTCTCCGCCGGCATCAGCTCCTTCGGGCTGCTCGTGTTTCCCGTCGTGATCCTCGGTGGGCTCGACTCGGTCCCCGGCGCCGTGGTCGGCGGGGCGATCATCGGCCTGCTGACCTCCTACACGGGCGGCTACGTCGGCGGCGGACTGGAGACGGTGATCCCGTACCTGGCCCTGCTGGCGATCCTCATGGTCAAGCCGTACGGCCTCTTCGGCCAGGTGCGGATCGAGCGGGTGTGATGGTGGGCTGATGGGCGTCGCGACGGGCATCTACCACACCAGCTACCGGGCGGACGTGGCCCTGCGCCACACGCGCGCCGAGTGGGTGCGGCTCGCCCTCGTGATCGTGGCGGTCGTCGCGGCCCCGTTCGTCGTCGCACCGTACTGGCTCACGGTGCTCAACCAGATCGGCATCGCGGTCATCGGTGCGATCGGGCTGAACATCCTGATCGGGTTCACGGGGCAGATCTCGCTCGGCCAGGGCGGCTTCCTGGCGGTCGGGGCCTACACGGCTGGATTGCTCACGGCCAAGTCGGGCGTGCCCTTCCCCCTCGACCTGGTCGCCGCCGTCCTCGTGACGGCGGGAGTTGGGGCGCTGTTCGGCCTGCCGGCCCTGCGGCTCAAGGGCCTGTACCTGGCGATCGCCACGTTGGCCTCCCAGCAGATCATCCTGTGGGTCGTCACCCACTGGGACGCGGTGACCGGCGGGCGCGACTCGCTGGTCGTGCCTCCTGCCACGCTGTTCGGCCTCCAGCTCAGCGGCGACGAGACGTTCTACTGGGTCATCCTGTTCTTCGCCGCCGTCGCCGCCCTCTGCGCGACCAACCTCTTCCGCACCGGCCTCGGGCGTGCCTTCGTTGCGATCCGCGATCAGGACATCGCCGCCGAGGTCATCGGCGTGGATCTCTTCCGCTACAAGGTGCTGGCGTTCGCGATCAGCTCGGGCTTCGCCGGCCTCGCGGGCGCACTGAGCGCCCACTACTACATGATCGTCACCTGGGAGCGGTTCACGCTCGACGTGTCCATCCTCTACCTGGCGATGATCATCGTCGGCGGCCTGGGATCGGTCTCGGGAGCGATCTACGGCGCCGCGTTCATGATCGCCGTGCCGGCGTGGATCGAGGAACTCAGCCGCAACCTGTCGAGCCTGGCATTCCTGCAGCCCGACATGCCCGCGATCCAGCAGCTCATCTTCGGCCTGACGATCATTCTCTTCCTGGTCTTCGAGCCGCGCGGGCTGTCGCGGATCTGGGAGCGCGTCAAGGACTACTTCCGACTATGGCCATTCCGGTATTGACCACAACAGCGAGGGGGATTCCTTCCATGGTTCGTTACGTGAGCGTGCTGGGCGTGGCACTGATGCTGGCCCTCGGCATGGCCGCCTGCGGCGGCGACGATGAGGGCGGTGGCGGCGGGGGCGGGGCCCAGGAGACGGTGAAGATCGGCGGCATCTTCGACCTGTCCGGGCCCACGTCCGACGCCGGTGTCCCGTATTCCAACGGTGTCAAGGATTTCGTGAAGTTCCACAACGAGCGAGGCGAGGGACCGCAGATCGAGATCATCTCCGAGGACTACAAGTACGACGTCGCCGTCGCGGAGCGCCTCTACACGAGACTCAAGGGCGAGGGCGTCGTCGCCGTCCAGGGCTGGGGCACCGGCGACACCGAGGCGCTGCGTGGGCGGATCGGCGCGGATCAACTGCCGTTCATGTCGGGGTCGTACTCCGCCGAGCTCGCCGACCCGAGCGAGGCGCCGTACAACTTCGTGGTGGGGACGACCTACTCCGATCAGATGCGGGCCGCCCTGAAGTGGATCGCGGAGGACGCCGGCGGCAGGGCCGAGGTCGCGGTGTTCCACAATGACTCCCCGTTCGGCGAGTCGCCGCTGGAGGACGGGGGCACGTACATCGAGGAGCAGGGCCTCGACCTCGGCTACGAGGCGTACGCCATGCCGGCGGAGGCGACGGACTACGTCCCGCAGCTTCAGCGCGCGAAGGGCCAGGGCGCGCAGTACATCGTCATCCAGAACCTCCCGACGGGCGCCGCCCAGTTGTCCAAGAACATCGCCAGCCAGGGCATCGACGTCAAGGTCGTGTGCCTGAACTGGTGCACGGGCGAGCTGTTCCTCGACCTCGCCGGAGAGCCTGCAGAGGGCACGGTCGGCGTGACCCCGTGGTCGCCGACCACGGCGGAGGCCGAGGGCCTTTCCCAGCCGCGTGAGTTCGTCGAGGCGCAGGGCGGCACGCTCGAGGAAAAGGGCGTGTTCTACGTCCAGGGCTGGTACACGATGGCCGCGATGGCGGAGGGCATCGCGGCCGCTGCCGAGCAGGGCGACGTGACGGGCGAGGCGATCAAGCAGGCGCTCGAGGAGGCTCCGGCCTTCGAGACCGGGGACGTGTCACCGCCGATCGACTTCTCCGCTGAGTCGCACGCGGGGATGCCCGGGGCGAAGTCGTACACCGTCGAGGACGCGAAGTGGGGCAACCTCACGGACGTGATCACGCCCTGAGGGCGACCTCGGCCTCGGGCGAGCCGGGCCAACCCGCCGCTGCCGCGGCGGGCGGCCCGGCTGCGGCCGGAGGCCCGGAGGCGGGCGGAGACCTCCTGCTCGCCGTCAACAACGTCGAGGTCATCTACGAGGAGGTCATCCTCGTGCTTCGCGGGCTGTCGATGGAGGTGCCCCGGGGGAAGGTCGTGGCGCTGCTGGGGAGCAACGGGGCAGGCAAGTCGACGACGTTGAAGGCCATCTCCGGACTGCTGCCATCCGAGAACGGTGAGATCACCCAGGGATCGGTCGTGTTCGACGGGCGCGACGTCACGCACGCCGACCCGGCGGACATCGTGCGCCTCGGCGTCTCCCAGGTGATGGAGGGCCGACGGGTCTTCGGGCACCTCACGGTCGAGGAGAACCTCATCGCGGGCGCCTACACGCGGCGCGACGCCTGGCGCGACGACCTCGAGATGGTCTACGGCTACTTCCCGGGACTCGAAGACCGCCGGTCGAGCGACGCCGGCTACCTGTCGGGCGGCGAGCAGCAGATGCTCTCGATCGGGCGAGCGCTGATGAGCACCCCCCGCCTGCTCATGCTCGACGAGCCGTCGCTCGGGCTGGCGCCGCTGCTCGTGGCGGAGATCTTCGAGATCATCGAGCGGCTCAACCGGGAGCTCGACACGACGATCCTGATCGTCGAGCAGAACGCCCGGCTGGCGCTCGACATCGCCGACCACGGCTACATCATGGAGAACGGCCGCATCGTCCTGGACGGCCCGGCGGACCAGCTCGGGAGCAACCCGGACGTGCAGGAGTTCTACCTGGGACTCTCGGAGTCCGGGGAACGCAGAAGCTACCGCGACGTCAAGCACTACAAGCGGAGGAAGCGGTGGCTGTAGGGCTCGACATGGCCGCACTGCCGCGGCTCGCCGCCGCCGTCCCGGCCCTGCGCCGTCGCGTCGAGGCGGCCGGCCTGCGGACCGAGGATCTCGACGACCTCGAGGCGCTCGCCCGGATCCCCGTGCTCTCGAAGGACGAGCTACTGGAGCTCCAGCACGCCGATCCCCCGTTCGGCGGTCTGCTCGCCGCGGGGGCCCGGCCGCGGCGCGTCTTCCAGTCGCCGGGGCCGCTCTACGAGCCTGAGCCCGACACGATCGATCCCTGGCGCTGGGCACCGGCGCTGCGCGCCGCCGGCTTCGGGGAGGGGCAGCTCGTGGTCAACGCGTTCGGTTACCACCTGACGCCCGCGGGCGCGATGTTCGAGGAGGGGCTGCGGGCCGTGGGCTGCACGGTCGTGCCGGGCGGCGTTGGCAGCATGGACCTGCAGGCGGCGGCCATCCGGGACCTGGGCGTCACCGGCTTCGTGGGGCTGCCCTCGTACCTGAAGGCACTGCTCGAGCGCCACGACGACGTCGACCTCGAGCGGTCGTTCCTCGCGGCCGAGCCGCTGCCGCCGTCGCTGCGCACGTGGCTGCGCGAGCGCGTCGGCGTGGTGCGCCAGGGCTACGGCACCGCCGAGACCGGCAACTGCGGCTTCGAGTGCGAGGCCGAGGACGGCTGGCACGTGCCGGACGACGCCCTCGTGCAGGTCTGTGCGCTCGACGACGGCCGCCCCCTCGGCCCCGGAGAGGAGGGCCAGGTGGTGGTCACGCTCTTCCGCGAGGACTACGCGATCGTGCGGTTCGGCACCGGCGATCTCTCACGGCTGGTGGCCGAACCGTGCTCCTGCGGGCGCGCCACGCCGCGGCTGGCCGGCTGGCTGGGCCGCGTGGGAGAGGCGGTGAAGGTGCGTGGCATGTTCCTGCACCCGCGCCAGGTTCACACCGTGATGGACGACCTGGACGGGGTGGCGGCCTATCGGTTCGTCGTGGAACGTCCGGCCGATCGCGAC
>Ga0136617_10000860_pt1 | contig 26395 bp, 19 predicted proteins | sample AntDrymUQ3222106_2_FD_129672 | JGI IMG/M metagenome (GOLD analysis project Ga0136617, IMG submission 129672) | Polar desert sand microbial communities from Dry Valleys, Antarctica - metaG UQ322 (21.06) | ecosystem: Environmental > Terrestrial > Soil > Desert | place: Antarctica: Dry Valley...
CATCACGGCGAAGACGGTTATCAACGGGTCGGCGGTGAACATCGACACGACATGGCGTCACGTTTCGCTACCCTCGTTCCGTGCACGAGCGCCGGGCGCATTTTCTGGTCTTGACGACGCAGCGCAACGGTTCGACCTGGTTGATGAGCATGCTGAACGCCCTCGATGATGTGTCTGCCCACGGAGAACTATTTCTTCCTCGTCCTCGATCGGAAGAAAGACGCTGGGATTCTGACTTTGCTCGTTCTCGATATGTAGAAGCTAGACCACAACTCGGCCGGCTCCGGCCTTTCTCGGTCTACAAATATCTCGACGCCTTTTATGACTGCGAAGCAATCACGGGCTTCAAGCTCATGTATTCGCAACTGAAGTTGTTTCCCGAAATTCTCCCATACGTGATCAAGAGAAAGCTTCGCGTCGTGCACTTGGTGCGCCGAAACCATCTAGACGTTCTCGTCTCCTTTGCCATCAAACGCCAAATCGATCGAGCGCATGTGCTCGAGACCGAGGATCGCCCGCAGGATATCAGGGTCGACATCGCCCTGGATTCCCTGGTCCGGAGCGTAAGAAGATTACAATTCAAGCACGACGCCGCACGAACCCTTCTCAGGACCAGTCGAGTCCATCACATCGAGATCGCCTACGAGGACCTGGTCGCTCGTAGTGACCGCTTCCACGATGTTTGCAGGTTTCTCGAGATTCCTGTGACCGTCGAGCTTCCGCGGTCGAACATCGTCAAGACGCGTCTCGGCTCTCAGCGGGAAGTCATCACAAACTATGACGCGGTGCGGCGCACGCTCGAGCGTTCCCGTTTCGCTTACCTACTGGAATGACCGTCTCGTGTCTGCAAGAGCAGTAGGGACGGTTGATGTGTGCGGCGCGAAGCCGAGGCTAGTTTCCTTCGCGCCATATGGTGAGATCCCGCTGGAGCAGTTCTTCCAGCTTAGCGATATCGTCCCGGTACATCTCAAGTAGTTCCGACCGCAGGTCGTCCCTTAACCTGGGAGGCGGACTCAAGTTGAGTTGGCGAACCCGCCTCGCAAAACTATACGCTGCCGGAGGAAGGATGGCTTTCGTGGTCTTGATGAAAGCAGGATGATAGATGAGGCGGTTCACAACTCTGCTTCTCGGAACGTTCGCTGGGTTGTATTGCGGCGCGGTGTCGGGGGTGAAGTTAGCGTCGACTCCTACGAAAGCAAAGAGATCGGCCATGGTTCGACCCGGGTCCCTCTTGAACTCCTCAAATAAATACACCTTAATCTGATCGCGTGGAAAAGCGTCGAAATAGCGCTTTAACCTCGTGAAGTAGAAACCTTCCCGAACATGGCTCGCCTCGGACGTCAACTCCTCACGAGCGCTCTTTACCTGCTCTCCTCGTCGAGTACGCATGAGGAACCCCGAAAAGGCACGCTCGGCTGGATTACGGAGGCTCGCGACCAACTTCACATCAGGGATCACTTCCCGTATTCTCTGCGCGGCGGTCGGGCTACGGAAGTACTGTGGGGACACCTCTCCGATGGCCATGCCCTCTGCCGCATCCGCAAATGCCGCAACGTAATCCTGAACGGTCTTGACGTGAAAGTGTCGGAGACGCGGCGGCTCACCTTCGTCAGTCCATCGCCATGCACGCGCATCCTCCCAACCAAAAAAATTGGTTCCTTTGTTTCTATACATGTAAATCTGAGGATGCTCGTCCAGATACCGATATAGCGACGTTGTTCCCGCTTTCGCGACTCCGATCACGATGAAGGTAGGAAGCGTCATAGTTTCGATTCCGGACCCGGCGGCAACGGAACCGTCCGCCGACTCTGCACCGGAGTATAGGAGCGTCCTTCGCATTCTTCCATCTCTGTCAACGCTTTGTCACATCCGGACGCGCCGCCTGTGAGGTCGGTGATGACAGGCCCCGGAGAATTAACTCTCGCGCCTCGTTCGCAAGCGGCCGCGCGAAAAGTAGGATGGCCGCTACGAATACCGCCATACCCACGCCGAGGGCGCCGGCGATCGTAACGATCGGACTTCCCTCGCCCAGTGCTTGACGCATGCCAAACATGGCTCCACCAGAAAGGACGGACGCCAGTACCGGACCGCGGATGTGAGCGACGTAATCGCCGACGGTGATCGGCGCGAGTCGGTTGACCGCCCAGTACCATGCTGGCGCGACCAGGTAGCCGACGCACACAGCGGCGATAGCGATTCCCACGATGCCGTGGCTGACGGCAAGCAGGAATGCGATCACCTTGAGAATCGCAGTGACCGCGACAATCACCACCTGCCAGGCCGGCTTTCCAAGAGCCTTCACGACGTTCGAGTTGAGATACGTGAGGAACTGAACAACGCCGAGCAGAGTGAGCGCCTGCATGACCGGCACCGCTTTATCCCACTGCGGACCGAACAGCACGTTAACGATCTCCGGAGCGAGGACCAGGCTGGTGACGAAAGCCGGAAGAGCGACTAGCGCTGCGAAAGCTGTCGTCTTGTAATAGACGCGTGTGAAGCGCTCCGGCTGGTCCTGCAGTCTCGAGTACAGGGGAAACGCGACCTTATCGATGAGGCTGCTCGTCAGCTGGAACAACATGCGAATCATGCGATAGCCGACGGTGTAGAACCCGAGACTGGCCGCACCGAGGAACGCTCCGATGAGCAATTCGTCAGCGCGCCGCGTGAAGTAGTTCAACAGCCGGAAGTTGACGATGTGGATCCCGAATCCCGCGAGGTCACGGAAATGCGCGACGCTGAACGCGAAGCAAGGCCGCCATCCAGATACACTCCAGAGAACAATCAATCCGGCGATTGGACTCGCTATGTGCTGCGCTACGAGGCTCCAGACCCCGAAACCGAGCAGAGCAGCGCCGATGCCGAAGAAGGCCCCAACCGCGATCGAGATCAACGTGCGCAATGCAAGCGAGCGGAATGCCATCTGCCGCGTAAGAATTGCTCGCTGAACAAGGCTTGCGCTGCCGATCGGGATACCAAGAGACAGAGCGATCAAGACCGGTGCCAACGCCTCTTGTCGGAACAACAACGCGAGAGGCACGGCTAGCGCTGAAAGAATACCGGCGAGCACCACACCGAATCCGATGCACATCCAAAAGGCGCTGTCGAGGTGCATGGGGTCGAGGTGCTTTCGCTGCACGAGAGCATCCGCGAGGCCTTGATCCGCTATGACCTGGGTGAATCCGATGAACACAAGGGCGAGAGCCACGAGCCCGAAGTCTTCGGGAGCGAGCAGCCGTGCAAGCAGCGCGAAGATGACCAGACGGATGAGCTCGTTCCCCCAGTTGCTCGTCGCCGTCCAGAAGACACCCTTGGCCGCGCGAGCACGGAGATTCGCCCCCTCGTCTTCCAGAAGCACATCCTTCCCGCCTTCGTCCTTCACGGCCGGCCGATGATCGCGGCGGGGGCGGGTGGAAGCCACCAGGCGACGTTGTCGCGTTCAACCCGGGGCGCACCAACGTCATCATCCGGGAACGACGCCAACGTCTAGCTCTCAGACACGACATGTCCGACGGAGCCCGTCGTCGGCTTGCGACCCGCGTTCAAGCGGGCTCCGCTCCGCGGAAACCAGTCACTCACCCACCGCAATCAATCTCTCCACTCGCTCAGGTCGATTTCCAGGCAGCGCTCGAGCTCGTCGAACTCCCGAACGTAGCGTCCGCCGAGCGCTTTCCGCACGTCGGCGCGGAGCGGTGCGAGCGCGTGTCCTCGGGAGAGCGCTCTCTGGATGCCGAGTCGCCTGCCAAGATCGACGATGGCTTCGAGCTTCCAACGTCGAAGGCGCCGGCCTAACGTCACGGCGATACCGGACGCAGCGCCGAACATGGGGACCGTGCTTGCGTTTACCTTCCGGTCGGAGGCGGCTGCAGGAAAGCGTTCCGCGGCGATGCCCAGAAAGTCGGCAACTCGCTTTCGAGCGCCGTTCGTGTCGGCGAATGTCTCCTCGAATACGAGTGGAAGAATCCGCGCCCGGTCGAAGCGCTCGAGATACCGCTTGACATGCGGACTGTAGAAACCCGTCTCGAGCGCTTTCGGACGGCTGTCGAGAAAGTCGCCGAACGTGCCTTGATAGTTCCTTCTCTGCACGGAGAAGCCAAACTGCGAGTACGCCCTGTCGATCGGATGTCTGAGCATCAGCAACAGCTTGACGTCGGGTAACGTGGCGGAGATCCGGTCTGGACATTGCTCGCAGTACAGGTACTGCGGCGAGATCTCTCCGATCGCGCGGTACTTGCCTCGGTCCTCAGGTTGGCAGAAGAAGCTTTCGTACCACTCGAGGCCAAGGTCGTAGTGCCGATCGAAAAAGCGCACTTCCTTTCGGCGTGTCGGCATATAGACGTCGGGATGGCTGGCGAGCAGCGTGTGCAACCACGTGGTCCCACCGCGCGGCACGCCGATGCCCAAGAACGTGGGTACCGTCATCAGCGTTGTGGCTGCGGTTGGCCGATAGCACGGCGGGCGCTCGTCCCTGCCGGTTTCATCCGATCTCGCGCGAGAGCGGCGGGCTCGGTCGTTGCCACAGCCGACATCCCGACTGCGAGCACGAGGAAGATCCAAACGGACTTGCTGTCCTCCAGGGACAGAGACATGGCTCCGATCGCGAGCACCGCGAGTTGGCTCCACCAGTACCAGGCCAGCCAGCGCGATAGCCGGCGGACTCGAGCGAGCACGCTCGCAATCGCACCCGCGAACAGGAGAAAACCGACGATGCCAGTCTCGGCCAGCACGGACAAGTAGGTGTTGTGAGCCTCCTTGTCGACGTTCTTGAAGATCGTTCGCTCGCTGATTGCAGGGGCAACCGCAGTCCGGTGCGCGTCGAGGCCGACACCAGTAAGCGGCCGCTCCAAAAAAATCCGGCGTGACTCGGCCCAGATCGACCAGCGCCCACTGAGTGCGCCTCCATCGTCGCCCAACTGAGTCGCGGTGCCGACGGTTCCGATTCGAGCCAGAGGTCCGCGCGGAGCGAACTCGATCACCGAGACAACGGCGACCGCGACGGCGGTCAGGGCGATGATCCGGGTAGCCCCCCTCGTGCGCTGGAGCGACCAGAGAATGAGTATGGCCGTCGGAATGCTCGCGAGGGTGGCGCCTCTCGTTCCGGTCGACAGCAATGCGAGAAGCCCGATCGGCATGTACGCGAAGTTGAGTGTGCGGATCGCAAGCGACCGACTGTCCGAAGGCGGTCCGACCGCGAGATACCAGGCAGCGGGTGCAGCGATAGCCACGATGAGGGCCACGCCATCGGTTTGAAAACCGAGCGCATTGAAACGCTCGTGAGCAGGGAACCGGGACGACGGCTCGGCCAGGTAGTTCGAGATGATGCTGCCGCTGGTAATGAACGCTCCTAGAACGTATGCCTGCATGGCTGTCTCGATGGCACGCCTCGTGTCGAAGAGATCCCAGAGCATCACGAGCATCAGAAAGATCTGCGTATACGTGATGAAGCCTCCCCTGGTGACACCGGTGTCAATTGTCCAGTAGAAGGTCAGGCCGTTCCAGACCAGGAAGAGGAAGTAGGCCTTATGGAGCCCGGCAGGCTGGCGAAGGCGGCGCCGTCCGATAACGGAGACGAGCCAGATGATGCCCGCCGCAAGGCCGAGCGCCTTGCTCCCTCGCCCGATCTCGGAGAACCGGATCGCGGCCTCCCACGGAATCGTGAACACGAAGGCGATCGCCAGCCAGTAGGCGAGCGTCCGCATCTTAGCGCCGCTCGGCGCATGCGCAGCGCAACTCGACCGCCACCATCGTCTCCGCGTTTCCTCTCACTCGAGCACCTTCTGGACGCCTTTGCCAACGGCCCTGGCGCGATAGAGGCGCAACAGCGGCCTATAGACCCCGTGTCGCTTGACCCGAGAGGCCAGGAGCTTCCTCTGGTTCCAATTCTGACGCGACCGGCGCTGGTAGTCGGCCACCGCGTCGTTCAGGCCGGGACCGAATTCGCGCTGGAACGCCGGGTACAACTCGTCTTTCACGAACGCATACAACGCGAGATCGGCCTGATTCGCGTCGACGATTGCTTGGCGCGTCTGCTTCCTCGAGAGCAGCTCTTCGGCCAGAACGTTTCGTCGTGCGACGTTGACTGGCTTATAGTCGATGCAAAGATCACGGGCGCGTAGCGCCTTCAGCAACACCATCGACTCGTCGAATTGCTCGGTGAGCCCGACGAACATCTTCTTCCGCTCGATGACTCGTATGGCGTCGTCCACGCTCGCCGTGCCCGCGATTCGTTTTGTCTGCGCGTTGCGGAGCCATTCGCGTTGAATCCACTCCTCGAAGACAAGCCCCTTCTTGTTGCGATGGTCTACGTGGTATTGAAATCTCGAAGCGGTCAACGTGATCGGATCGCGCAGGAAGGTGAGGTACGCAAAGTCGGTGGCCTCTTCGTCGAAGTCGACGTACCCCATTACGCGATGACCAGCGATGCTGGAGAGACGAGGATAGATCTTCCGCACGCGACGAAGGTCGGCCGTAGTGAATGGCCTGTCATCCGACGTTCCCTCCCACGGCTCGACATCGCAATGACGGGATCCGTACGAGCTACGCAGGATGTGACGTACGGTGCTCCCAGCCGTCTTGTTCATATGTACGAAGACGAGCATCAGAACGCGGGGGTGGTAGTGAGGACCTGATCGCTCGAGTCCCGCTCTATCATTAGCTCCAGAAACTCATCCACCACGGCTTGCAGCTCGTAGGGGCGCCAGCTCTCGTCGGGCGCTCGTGCGACCCGCCCGTCGATAGCCGCCTCCATGGCGAGCGCCAGCGCTCCAACATCGCCGACCGGTACCAGCTCGCCGTAGCGTCCGTCCGCAAGGATCTCCCGCGATCCGCTCGGACAGTCCGTGGCAATGACGGGAACACCACACTTGAGTGCTTCGACGAGGACGGTTGGCAGCCCCTCCCATCTCGAGGAGAGCACGAAAGCCGCTGACCGGGCCATGTAGGCGTACGGATTGCTCTTGGCCCCCAGTAGCTGGACGTCCATTCCGATGCCCAGCTTTTCGATGAGCGCCTCGAGGTTCTCGCGCTCGGGACCTTCGCCGAGAACGAGGAGACGGGCAGATCGCGAGGATCGCAGCTTCGCAAAGGCGTAAAGGAGGGTAGGGAAGTCCTTCTGCGGCTGCAGGCGTCCCGCCGCGACGAAGACCGAGCTGCCGTCGCCGAACCAAGGGTGGTCGACAGGAGCCCGCGCCTTCTCTTCGAGGTCATCTGTCACGATCGGGTTGAAGATGACCCGTACCTTTTCCGGGTCGAGCTTGGCGATCTGGTTGAGGTCGTCGACGACGCCTCCGGATACGCCGACGACGTAGTCGGCCCAAGGGTAGAAGCGCCTCACCAGCCGAGGCATCATCCTCGTACGCCGGCTTACTGCATGTGCTGCCTTCACAGAGAGCGTGTTCTGCTCGATTACGACCACGCGCCCCGGATACCTCGCCAGCTTCCGCGCCCACAATGCGACCACGTTTGCGTGGTTCAGAACGGAGGCAACGGCGTAGGGTCTTTCCCGGCGAAGATAGCGCGCGAGACCCGGCAAGCTTGTTAGGACACGTCGAGCTTTCAGATCGACCAAGCGAACGTCGGGCGATATTTCCGTGAGACGGGATCCTTGGGCGGACGCAAGCACGAGATCGACGTCGAAACCGCGCTGAGCGAGGCCTTCAGCCAGCTTCAGCGCGCCTCTTTCGGCGCCGCCTCCCACCATCGAAGGGGCGAATACGGCGAGCCGCTTCCGGCTCGAGGGCACGTTTCGGCTCACCCTCTGAAGCGTCTCGGGCGCACTGTGCCCGGAATGAGACACCAAAGACGAGGCGGCGCGCCGTCTCTCGGCTCGAGGTGCACGGTCCCTATGCTCCTCTTCCCCGCCGCAGCGATGGCTCGCCAACGGACCGCTCTTGCGGCAATGGTTGCGTACCCGCCGGATTCAGAGTAGTCGGTTCCAGGTGGGATGGCTCCGGCACCGGAAAGAGTGGCGTCCTCAATTGGCCCCTGGATCGGAGAACGATCTTTCGTGCTCGCCCGAGAATTTCGCGGGCAAGTCGGCGGTCAATGCTTCGCCTGAGGGGCGCGAAGTTGTTGACGTGTCCTATCGGGCGGACTCCGATAACGTCCAGACGACCAACGAGCTGCTCGAGACGGGAGCCGTTGCCGCGGCGCGAAGCGACGACAACGACGGTATCTGCACAGCTCAGCAGAGCCTCGGCGTACGGAAACTCGAGAACCGGTGGCAGATCGATGAAGACTCGGTCGTACTGACCACGCGTGGACTCGAGACTGGCGCGGATCCGATCCGGGCGGATCGCGCCGACTGCGTCGAGCGTCACCGACCCCGGCTCCACAAGACTGAGCGACCCACCGTTGCTCGTCTCGATCCGCATCGTGCTCCTGGGCACGACTCCGCTCAAAAGCATGTCGGTAAGACCGAACCGGCCGACGCCCAGCCCACCATCCGGCAGGAACCGAGTGAGGCCGCGCCCGCGGAGGTCGCCATCGAGCACCAACACACTATCGCCCGCTTGCGCCGCCGCAAGGGCGCTGTTCATCGCGATTGTCGTCGTGCCGTCGCCTGACTCTGCCGAGATGAAGGCGACGGAGCGGTTGGTGGCGCCGCTCCTTCCGTCTACGCGCGTGTCTGGTCCGGTGCTGGGAGAATCGGACGTGCCGGCCGCTCGGCCGAATGACGCCAGCTCGCCATCCATGCGTCCTTGAACCTCGCCCTTTAGGACCTCCCCAAACCCGTCGCCGCGGACCGTCCAGGTGGAAGCAGCATGCGGCAAGCCGATGACCGCCGCGAGAAAGCGGAACGCCTGAGCGGACGTCGTTTCCGGCGCGTCGAACACAGGGAGCCTGGAGCGCAGATGCTCTCGGTCGAAGTCGGGTACCTCGACTAGCGGCGGCCCGTCGAATGGCGCCTGCGGCCCGAACCGGCGTGTGGCTCGCGCATCTAGCACGTAGGCCGAGCCGATTCCGATCAGACCGCCGAGTACCAGCGCCACCACCAACGTCGAGAGCAGCGAAGCGCCCTGACGGCTTCCAGGACGGGCAGCAGAGATGAGCGCGACTCCGCTCCCCGCCAGCTGCGCATCTATCTGCAGGGCGTTGCGACGAGTCCGGAGCTTGTTGAGAAGCGGTAACACCGTGCTCTCCGCCGCTGGGTTCTGGGCAAGTGTCTGCACGGCCGCGGCAATCGCAGCGTCGAGACTTCGGAGCCTCGCCTGGCTCTCCGCTTCGAGATCCGCGCGAACCAGCTCTCGATATGCCTGCAGGACAGCGTTCGCGCCCTGCTGCGCCGTCTCAGGGGCGCTGGCGCTGAAACGGATGACCACGTAGTTCGATCCCTCGGAAGTACGGATGAGAGTCTTGCGTCGCACCTCGGCAGCGCTGATTCCCTCGGGTCGCGCTTTGCTTCGCGTGAGCTGGTTCGCCCGCAGGGCTGCGGCAGGGGACTTCATGATCGCGACCTGGTCCGCGACATACCGCACTTCGTCACGCGCCGAGCTCGTCCCGACGCGCGGATCCTCGAGCAAGACGCCGGCCTCCGCGGCGTACTCCGCCGGTCGCAGCGAACTTGCGACAACGCCGGCGACGGCGAACACCGCTGCGACCAGCGCGATGAGCGCTCGATGACTCCAGATCGCCCTGAAGACGTTGGGCTCTGCCACAACCGATCGACCCCCGTCCGTCACCCGCATCCCTCACTAAGTCTCAGCGCATCGGCAAAAACTGCGCGTACCGATCCCGCACGGTAACGCTGTTTCTCCGACCGCCGTCCGTCCGCGGTCTCCCCCTCGCCGACGTAACCGTAGCGGAAGGGGAGGGTTCGCACAATCCCATTGGCGTGTTTCACAGGGCGTCCCAGATGACTCGTCGAATCTCACGTGTCGACTCATTCAGCGGCCGATTCGTATCGACCTTCTGCACCGGAACGCGCTCGAACTGGAGCTTCGAGCTTCGGACATGCCGTGACAGCACGTATTCGTCCGGTTCCGACTTCGTCCGAGTCCTGTTTCGCTCGAGCGTTACCTGCAGCGGCGCCGTCAATTGGATAACGAGATCAGGTGGAGGAATTTCTCTGTACCACCGGGCTTCCAGGTCGGCAAGCCACCGTCGCACCAACCCTCCCGGGGCCGGATGGCCCGGCCCGAGTTGGGCGCCGTCCAAAGCGCCGCTATCCACCGACGGATAGCGGTCGCAGAGCACGATCGCTCCGTTCGCCGAGCTGCCAAAGGCACGCGTGAGCAGGACGCGTCGGTCATGAGCAAGAAGCACAGAACGAACACCGAACAGCAGAGGAAACGGTTGCTTACCCATGCTCTCGTCGTTTCCCGCGCCCAGCCGGGCACTTACCAACGTCGAACGCTGATCGGGAACGAGAGCCCGCAGCGCCGGCAAGAGCAGGTTTGGAAGAACGGTCAGCGGAGTGCTCGGAGGCTTCCCGGCATGGATGCGTTTGACGGTGAAGTGCGACCCGAGCCAGCGGTCGACTGCGTGCAGCATCGTCGACTTCCCGCTCGCCTCCGCACCGACAAAGGCGATCACCGCACCGCCGCCCGCCGGCGCAAGGCCCTTCCTCGACCCTCGCAGTCGAGTCGCCGCCTTGTCCACGAACTTGTGCAGTCCGACGATCGATGTGCGAGCGCGACCGTAGCGGGCGAAAAATCTGAGTTCGGCGCGTACGCGTCGCGCAATCAGGATCCGCTTCCAGAGAGGCGCAGGAGCCAAGAGCGCGTTGAGCGCCGCGTCGAACAACCTCGCGTCGAAGCTCGGAAGCCAGACGCGCAGCAGCGTCGCCGCTTCGGTACGAGCCTCCTCGCTGGCGAGCCATGAAACTTCCCGCTCGACCTTCTTCCAGTCGCGAAGCACGAGAGCCAGCTCGGCGGCCGTCGTGTGCTTGAGATGCATGCGTAGGACGAAGACGATGAGCTCGGACCCCTTCGACGGAACGTTGACGATGCCGAGGCGCGTGAGGTTGCCGAGGAGCATCGCCTCGAGGGGAAGGCGGTAGCTCTTCGTCAAGCTATCGCCGGAGATGACTCGGTAGTACGCATGGACGTGCACCAACCTGCCGCTCGTCTCGTCGAGAGCGTGATAGTGCTCGACCGAGGGATATGGAGCGAAGCCAAGTTCGATCGCCGGCCGGAACCCGAGATCCTGGAGAAGCTTGCGGAAGGAGGACGCGTTCGACCGCTCGACGAGAAGATCCAGATCCGTCGCCCCGGCCAGCGTTTCTTCGAGGATCCAGTTGCTCTTCCAGTGGCAGTAGCGGATCCCGTCGGCGTCGAGACGCTCGAAGAGTCCGGAGACCTTCGCAAGCATGCTGGAGGCCACTAGGCTTGCGCTCCCAGGCTGAGTGGCGGGATAAAATGCTCCATTGACCGCGGGATGGACGCTGACGTTTCCAGCCAGCGTGCGACTTCCTCCGCGAGCACTCGTCTCCCTGCTTCGTCGTTGTCGTCGTTATCAACCACAGCGACCCTGTCACTGACTGGTGCAGTCGTCGCAATCAGGTCGAACAGCTCGACCGTTCGACGGATGTCGTGTGCAACCTCGGCCAGATCCTTTCCTCGATGTTGGCGGCGTGCGTCCGGACGGGTCGCGGCGCGCTCGACGAGTGTCGCGACGGGTGCCCTGACGTAGACGGCCTTGTCGGGCAACGGCACGAGCCGAGCGAACGCCTCGATCTCGGTCGGACCAAACTCGACGTTCGTCAGCACAAACAGGTTGTACGCGCTCAAGAGGGTGCCTTCGTCGGACAGTACGATCTTGCTCGGTGCCCGGCTCGTTGCGAGGTGGTACATCCCTAGCTTCCGAACGATGCCGCGCAGACCGTTGAGCCTGTCGTAGGTCGTGACGCCGCGCCGAAAGAGCATGCTTCGAGCGAAAGCGATGAAGTCGCGTTCCCGCCGCCGAGCGCCGAGGAAGAAGGGAAAGCCACCGATCTCCTGAACGACGTTCATCCCTGTCGGATGCGTGATCCGACCGAGGAGCGCGCCGTCGAGCACGAGTTCGGGCATCGCTACGACGCGACAGCCGGCGATGCCGCGCTCGCAGAGCAGTCGGCGAAGCGTGGTCTTGCCTGCCCCTGCACAACCAATGAGCTCGACGATCACCGGAGCTCGCCGTATACCTTCTCGTACGCGGCGTGCATGACGGGAAGACTGAACCGCGACCGTGCAAGGTCCTGGCACTTCTGGCCGATCGCCCGTCTCTCCGCCGGAGACATGTCGCGAAATCGATCGATCTCACGCGCAAAGCCCTCCGCGTCGCCGAGAGCGACAAACGGTACAAAGTCGACACCCTCTGCCAACTCGCGGTGCGGAGGGATGTCGGAGAGAACGACGGGGCAGCCGGTCGCCATCGCCTCGATCACTGCCACAGGAAGTCCTTCTCCGCGAGAGGCCGAAACGAAGAGATCGGTGCTTGCGAACCGAACGAAGACGTCGTCACGCGGGATCAACCCGGTCAGCTCGACACGGTTCTCGAGACCCGCCGACCGAGCTTCGCCGGCAAGCTGGACTTGCATCGAGCCCGCGCCCACAAACTTCAGCCGCACGCGTTCGCCGTCGACACGCCTCAACGCAGCGAGGAGCGTCAATGGATCCTTCACGGACTCGAGTCGCCCAACGGACAGAACCTCGAACGTTCCTCCGTTGCGATCACGGACGGCCCCTGCGACTGCCCGATCGACGCGGTCGAGATCGGCCGCGTTCTGCACGACACGCGCCCGTCGCCCGATGAGCCTCTTCCAGAGCGACGGATAGCTGTCCTGGGCGGCGTGACCGCAGAACACCACTCGCGGCCAGAACGCGAGAGCCGGGAGCATTAGGAGCTTGTTCCGAAGCTTGTAGTCGTGGAACGAGTCCCGCACCGTGTACACAAGCTTCCGTCGAAGCCGCCAACGACGAGGACGCACGAGGAGCGCCAGCGTGAGCAACGTCGAAGTGTGCGGTGCGTGCGCGTGTATGACGTCGTACTCGCTCGCAGCCAGCGCGCCGTCGAGTGCTCGGAAGAAACCGCGGAGCGTGTCGTCTCCGGCGAAGACTTGGATCTCCGCGGGGTGGTCCAGCTTCGGTTTGAAGTACGTGCAGATCGAGATGTGGTAGACCTCCCTCAGAGGCAGGCAGTGCTGGTTGTACTGACTGTTCGTCTGTCCGAGGACGAGGATCACCTGCAGGACTCGAAGGCGTTGCACAGCAGGTTCGTGCTTCCCGACGGCTCTCCCGGCCTCGTTCGATCTGATTGCCAAAGCCTCCCCCATGAATCCTCACGCCAGTCTTCACGCGCACTCGCGCGTCGATGCTTCCCCTGTCTCAGAGTGAAGGTCTATCGCCGATCCGTCAACTGCCAGCGGCGGATTCGCCTCGAAGAGATCGGCGAGTTGCTCCGCGATCTCGGTTGACGGGGTGCTCGACGAGTCGAACCGAAGCACGCGCGGACGCTCGAGCCGATCGACCACGTCGAGTACGCGCGTATAGGCATTGCGGTGAGATTCGATCAGCTCGAGGGCATCCCGCGTCGACTTGCCCTTGGCCTCATGGCTGCTAGCGCGGAGGTTGATGCGCTCGAGCAGCACGTCATCCGGCGCCGTGAGCAGCACGATCGCGTCGAGCTCGACCGACCACTGCTCGACCGTCTCGTTCAGCCAGGCTTGGAACCACTGACTCCTCGTGACCGGTTTTCCTCCCCAGAGCAGCCGGGCCAGGGCGAAGATCGGACCTTGGTCGAGGACCGAGACCACGGACCGGTACTGGGGCCGCGCAGCGAGGAAGCGGCGCCACTCCGAGGCGTAGATGAAGAACTTGAGCTCGTCCCAGCTCAGCAGCGGACGGTGCCGCACCGTTCTGATGAGCAGTGGGAGCACTCCGGGAAGGCTATGCACGATGTACGGCCAGTGGGCCGGATGACGACTGTGCAGCGAGTCGGCAACCTGGCAACTCGGATAGCGCTCCGCGAGGGCTCGAGTGAGCGTGGACTTGCCCACGCCCGCGATGCCGGCAATCTCAATCCTGCGAGTCCTGGACGACACGATCGGCGTGCGCGTCAGGAGATCGCTGACCATACGAGCGCTTTGAGCTCGCGCGCGACGGTCTCCTGCGGCTGGCTCGCGTCGATCACGTGTGCGCCTACGGCTCGCCAGTCGATGTTCCAGACCTCCGCACCGCGCGCACGTACGCTCTCGGGGCGCTCCTCGGTCTTCCGTGCGACCGCGATCTCGGGGTCCAATCGTAGGACCACGAGGAGCTCGGGCGGCGCAATCGAGCGGTGGTACCTCTGCTCGAGGCTGCTCATCGCCTTGACCAAACGACCGTCGAGCACGCCCGCCGTCCGGCTCGCGATCAATGGAACCTCCATCGACGCGAGGCGCGGATGCGGATACCTGTCGCAGAGAACGAGACCTCCGTCGATCGCGAACCGGTGGGCGCGCCGATAGGTGTGCTGCCTGTCCCGTGCCGTGCAGAGAAGCCACACGAGCGGGCGATAACTCGCGACGAGGTCGGCGAAACGCCGCGCCGGCGCCAACCGTGCCCGACGTCCGATACCTTCCGCGGTCAGACCGACTGCCTTCAGAGCTCCCCGCGCCGCGTAGGTCGTCGCGGACCATCGCGGCTTGCCCAGGTGCACGAGGCGGACGTCGAACTCAGATCCGAGCAGGGACTCGACCGCCGAGAGCGCCGTGGTCTTCCCGGACCCGTCGCCACCCATGATTCCGACGATGGCTCCGCCCGCCGCGAGGCGACTTCGGCGGGCCCGCTTCATTCGCCGGGTGCCCGCCGCAGCGAACCGCCGCGAGACGCGAAGCGCACGGTCCGCCTGTCGAGAGCGGCGTGCAAATGGCTGGAGAGCGGTTTCGAGCCTCCGGGCCGCGCTCAGCTTCTGTCCGAAGGAGACCTGGAACGTCAGCGCATCGACGCAGTCGGCGAACAGCTCTTGCTCCACGCAGGGAAGGTGCTCGGCGAGAACTGCGTCAGCCCGCTGACGGTCGGTCCGCTTGGTCAAGTACTCGAGCTCACGTCGCTCGGTTCGGCTGGGACCTGCGCGCCGCCCCTTGAGCGCGTTCCACAGGATCTCGTCCGGCGTGCAGTACTTGAGCGTCATGCGGATCACGAAAACGATCCACTCGAACTCGGGGGAGGGGAGCCTGAGGACCTGGGCAGGCTCGGCCGAGCGGATATACGCGTCCTCGATCGGGACCCGGTAGTTCTTCGTTCGGTCGTCACCGAGAACGAGCTGGTAGTGGGCGTGGACGTGAACGAGGCGATCTGTGTCGACGTCGAACCCGTAGAAGCTCTCGATGCCCCGAGGTGCGTCCCCTGGCCTCTGGACACGCACGAAACCGAGCGCCGAAGCGAGCTCGCTGAACCTCGCGCTGTCCCGTCGGCTTATCAGGAGGTCGAGATCGTTGTCCCCCGCGAGCGAGCGGTCGATCGCGGCGTTGCTCTTCCAATGGCAGTAGCCGACGCCCGACTCCTCCAGAGCGTCGCCCAGCCGAACGATCAGCGGAAGTGGGAGCGCTGCCGTGGGTGAGGCAGGTTCGCGTTCTCCGTTCCCCGCGATCCCTACGTTGCTCACGAGGTTCCCTCGACGGGAACCCCACGAGGCGGGCTGCGCAACGCCTTCTGGCTCAGCAGCTGTTCGTACTCCTCCGAGTATGCGTCGACCATACGACGCATCGTGTAGCGCTCCCGCTGCATTTCCAACCCCCGTCGACCCAGCTCCTCGAGCTGCGCGGGGTCCAGCGCGAGCGCTCGTATCGCATCCGCCAGGCTCGCCGGATCCTTGGGTGGAACCAGTACCGCCGTTTTGCCGTCGGCCGTGACCTCGAGGTTGCTACCGAGGGTGGTCGTGACGACCGGCTTTCCCGCGGCCATCGCTTCGAGGAGGGAAATCGAAAGCCCTTCCCAGAGGGAAGGCAGGACTACGAGGTCACAGGCCGCGAGAAGACTCCCGACGTCGGCGCGAAACCCGAGCAGGAGAACGGTATCGCCCAGCCCGAGGTCGGAGACGAGCTTCGCCAGCTTCCTCTCCAGGGGCCCGGCGCCCGCGAGCACGATCTTGATGCCTGGGAGCTCCGACCGAACACTTGCGGCCGCCCGGATGAGGTACTCGAGGCCCTTCTGCTCCGCAAGCCTCCCCGTCGAGAGCACCATGAACGCATCTCCGATTCCGATCTCGGCACGGATCTGCTCCTTGGATCGAGCCGGTCGAGCGCGCTCGACCGGTACGCCGTTCGGAATGGAGACAATCTGTTCCGGCCGACCGATCCCCTGGCGCAGCGCCCAGTCGCGCTGATAGTCGCTGACCGTCACGATCCGGTCGCACCAGCGCGCCGCGAGCCGCTGTGCGGCCACGTACGCGGCGGTCACGACCTTGCCCGTCTCCTCGTGGAACGGGAACAGGTGGACGGTATGGATCACCCCGGGTATGCCCGCCCTTCGGGCGGCGAGCGTGCCGAAGATCCCCGGCTTGGAGGTGTGAGTGTGGACGATGGAGTAGGGCGACTTCGCGAGGAAGGCCGCCAGGCGCGTGAGGCCGCGGAAATCCCAGAGCGGTCTGATCTCCCTTCGAATCACGTCGAGATCGACGAGCCCGAGCCCCTCCTCGCGAATCAGCTCCTGAAAGAGGGGATCGACGGCGAGGATGTCGACGTCGAATCCTTGGTCCTTGGCCGCCCGGCCGAGCTCGAGCATGAGAACGCAGTCACCGCCGAAGCCTCCTGAGCCCTTGACGTGAAGGATCTTCGGACGGGTCACGAGCGGATCGACTACGGAAGATCGGCTGCGAGAACGTCGTTCCCACCGAGACCGAAAGCCGTGCCGTCGAAGTAGAGCGAGTCGAAGGTGCCAGACGTCGTGGTACCGGTCGAAGTCGGCGTGAACCGGAAGACATCCTCGTCTTGACCGCTCAGGCCGATCACATCGAAGGCGTCGAGCGTCGAGAGGTGGATGCGCTGCGATGCGTCGAGGGCAATCGCGTCGACGTCCTCTCCACTCGCGGTCATGCCGACATCGGAGCCGTCGAAGTACAGGGAGAACGTGCCGCCCGACACCCGGACCAGATCCTCGTCGGCTGCCGTGAGCCCTGTCACGTTCAGAGCGCCCTGGGTCGACAGGAGGAGATCCCCGCCCAACAGCTCGAGGGCGTCGACGTCCTCTGAGCCCTCCGTCAGCCCGAAGGCGGACCCGTCGAAGTAGAGGGAGAAGCTTCCCGCCGTGTTGCTGCCGAGCGAGCTCGAGTCGAAGCGGACGACGTCCGAGTCGTCGACCGTCCCTCCGATTCCCGGCACCGAGCCCGGCGAGTCGAACGAGAAGAGCAGCGAGTCCGCGTCGAGGTGGGCGAAGGCGTCGGTCTTGAAGCTCCCGAGTCCCACATCCGAGCCGTCGAAGTGAAGGCTGAAATTCGTCCCGTCGAAGAAGACGATGTCCTCGTTCGCCGCCGCGACCCCGCCGACCGTTGCGGCGCTGTTGAGCGAGAAGTAGAGCGCCGAGCCACCGCCGCCGCCGCTGGGATTGACGGTGACCGTCAGCTCGTCGAAGCTCGAGAGGGCGCTGTCGGTGGCCGTCAGGCGCAAGACGTAAGGCCCCGCTTGCGAGAAGGTGGCAGTAGTACCGGCCGCATTCGGGTTGCCGAACGTGACGGATCCCGGGCCGGACTGCTTCGACCAAGTGGTCGTCACTGCGCCCGGTGGATTGGGCAAGCCGTCGTCGTTGACCGTCCCGTTGAGCGCGACGTCGTCGTCGGGAAGCGTGATCGTCTGGTTGGGCCCGGCGTTGACGGTCGGGGATTGGTTCCCCCCGCCGCCGCCACCCGGGGCGGTCAGCTCGAACATCTTGCCGTCGATGGGGTTGCCGTTGTAGTCGTTGTCGATTCCGCGATCGACGATATAGAAGCTCTTTCCCGATCCGTTGGTCGACGGCGCGTATGCGAGACCCGCAGGCTTCTGGATGTACACCGACGAAACATCGATGGTCTGCACCAGGTCGCCGGTCCTCGTCGTCTCGACGATGATCGGACCGCTCTGCCGATTGCTGAGGATGAAGAGGCTGTCGTTGTCCGGGTTGTATTCGACCGTCTCGGGGTCGAATACGCCGTACCGCGCCACGTCGAATTGACCGACCTTGGCGCCCGCCATCGAGTACTCATACACCTCCGCGTTCACGCCGTCGGCTACGAAGAGCCGGTCGCCGACGTCGGCATAGGTGATCCCCTCCGGGTCGCCGTTTTGGTGCACGAGCGTGTCGAAGGATGTCCAGGTATCGCCGGCGGTGCCGAGTCGGCCGTCTGACCCCGGGTTGACCCTGTAGACCTCCTTCGCGCTGTCCGATGACACGAAGAACTCGTCGCTGCTCTCCTTCCACGCAACACCGACGGGCTCGTCGTTCATCCCGGTGGCGTTTGGCGGGACCCTGGACACGTTCCCGGTGCTGTTCACGGTGCCACTTCGTGTGAACTCCCACACGTTCACGCCCTTGAAGTGGGTAACTCCCTGGTCGCCCACCTCCTCGACCTCGCCGTCGACCATCACCAGGCGGTCGCGGCTCGGGATATAGGCGATGCCTGAGGGATCGGTGCTTGGCGGGTCCCATCGGGACATGTCGACGACGTTCACGACCTGCGACGTGAAGTTGAACGCGGCGACCTCGGCCTGCGACGTGAGCGACAGCTCAACGATCTGACCTGCGCTCCGTGCTGCCCCGCCACCGGTGTCGGCGACATACAGGCTCAGCTGACTGGGATCGTCGGTCCGGTCGCCGCTCGGCGCGAAGACCATCGCCTGCGGATCGACCAGCCCCACGTCGGAGAGATCTCGCACGGCTACGACCTCGCCGTCGGTGGTGAGCTCGTACAGCTTCTGATCGCCGCGGACATGGAGATGTCCCGTCGAGGAATCGAACGCGATGCCGCGGGGAGCAGGTATCGCGGTACTGCCCAGGTCGAGCCCGGAGACCGAGGCGGACTCGAAGCTCCCGTCGGCCTCCGGAGTGACGCGCAGAATCCGCGTCGGCCGCGTGTCGACGACGAACACGGTACCGGTCGCCGGGTCGACGGTCAGCCCCTGCGGGCTTCGCAGACCCAGGCGAAGCATGTCGCGCGAAGCCACAGTCGTCTGATCCAGCTCGGCATCTGGGCGTGGGCGGACCTCGAGCAAACGGTCGGCGCGATCGACGAGAACGAGGCGGTCGCGACGCGCGTCGAATGCCATGTTGACGGGGTCGAGAGCCGTCGTCGCGAGTCGCGCAGTACCGGCTCGATCGGAGCCGGGTCGGTTTTCGAACGGCTTGAGCGTCACGACATTCGTCGTCGTCGGCGCTGTCGCCGTGGTTCGGTCCGCGCCGACGACGTAGAACGCGTTCGTCGCCGGCGAAAACGCCAATCCGGCCGGGAACGGCACATTCGTGCGCTCGGACTCCAGCACCTGCGCTTGGCGCACGACTGCCCGATCGACGGACTGGTTCACGGTCTGAGGCGCAGCAGCGGCAGTCACGCCAAGGAAGGCGAGCAGCACCACAGCGATGCCGAGAGCGCGACCCGCGAGCAGCGCAGAGGAGCGCGCTCGAAACGCGCGCCTACGCATGACGGCTGCCGACGATGATCTTCATGAACGCGTGCGCGCGCTGCGTACGCTGAATCCCCTGGGCCAAACCGCTCCTCCCGCTTCGCGGCACCTGCGGCGCCGCTCCCCTTGGTTCTACCCTGACACAGAGTAGGGCGAAATGTCAGACCCTGCAACTGATCTTCACAACTTACGGAATATCGACGGCTGACACGTCGTAACAACGCCGAAGGTCGAGCCGTCGAAATAGAGCGCGGGGTCGTAGATTCCCACCGTGTTCGTCCCGGTCGAGGTGGGTTGAACCGGAAGACGTCCGCGGCCTCGCCGCTGACCCGGTCACGGCGGACGGCATGAGCGTCGACAGCAGGATGCGGCCGGATCCGTCGACGGCCGTGGCGTCCCACGGCCTCCTCCTCTCGACCTCCAAGACCTGGGCGACGCTGATGGGGCGTTCCTCGAGACCGCACGATGATCCTTCGTGGCCGACGCATCAGCGACGACGAGCGCGTATGCGGTGCCACCGCGATCAGGGCGAAAGCCCTCTAACGTCACGCGGTCCAGCCTAGGTTTCCCCGTGGCTCCCACGTCCCTTCGCTCGTTGTACTCTATGTCTCGACTCTTCCCTCGAACGCGATGAGATCGCGGATCGGCATCCACTCGAAGTCGCGTAGGAGCGCCGTCCACCGGGACTCCGTCTTCTCGAGGTTGAGGTAGTGACGGAAGCGCTCACTGCCCTTCAGCCCGCGGACGCGTGGCTGACCGGCGTCCAGCTCCCACGGATGGATGTAGAAGACGTACGGCCTCCCGGACCGAAGAATCCTTCGAATGCCGCACCGGAAGACCGGGTAGGGGATGAGCCGGAAGTAGCCGCCTCCTGCCCAGGGAAGCGCGTGTGCGGCGAGCGTCAGGCAAGACAGGTTGACCTCGACGAGCCCCTGATACGTGCTTAGTCGCCCGCCGTTGTCGCTTTCCAGCTCGACCTTCCCATATCGGCTGTGCGACAGCGTGATCGGAAAGAGCGACGAGTCGTATTCGAAGCCGACGTCCCGCAGGATCGGCACCGCCCACTCGGTAAGCGAGAAGCTCGGCGCCCGATAACCGAGAACCGGCTGTCCGGAGATGTCTTCGAGAATTCGCTTCGAGAGCTCGATGTCGGTACGAAACGACGCCCGGTCGAGCGTGTGGACGAGTTCGTGACCATACCCGTGTGAGGCAATCTCGTGGCCGGCCTCGGCGATGCGGTGAACGAGGTGTGGCGATCGCTCCGCGATCCAGCCCAGGATGAAGCAGGTGGACTTCACGCCCCGCTTTTCCATGAGAAGGAGCATGCGTTCCATCGTCCGTTCGGCACGGCTCTCTTGTACGCCCCAGGACTGTCGTGAGATCGCGCCGCGAAGGTTCTCGACCTGGAACCACTCTTCGACGTCGATCGACATCGCGGCTGCGGGAGGGGCGCCGCCGTCGACTTCTGTATCCATTCCTGTGAATGAACGTACCGGCGAACGCAGTCTGACGGAGCTGCTACCGAGCACCCGTTCCGGCGATGATGACTTTGACCGTCTTCAGCAGGATGACGAAGTCGAGAGCTAGGCTCCGATGCTTGAGGTAGTAGAGGTCGTACGAGAGCTTGCTCGCCGCGCTGTTGATGTCGTCGGTATAGGCAAGATGGACTTGGGCCCAACCGGTGATCCCAGGTTTCAAGAGATGGCGGCGACTCCAGAACGGAACCTCCTTCTGAAGAACCTCGACATACTCCGGCCGCTCCGGCCGCGGGCCGACGATGCTCATCTCGCCCTTGAGCACGTTCCAGAACTGCGGAAGCTCGTCCAGACGCAGCTTGCGAAGGATTCGACCGACCTGCGTCACACGGGGATCGTTCTTGGACGCCCACACAGCACCGCTGACCTCCGCGTCCGGAATCATCGTTCGGAACTTCAGCACCTCGAAGGGGTCGCCGCGCTCACCGCTACGGACTTGCCTGTAGAAGATCGGCCCAGAGAGACGCACGAGCGGCGCGATCACCAGAAACAGTGGGGCGCTCAAGAGGAGCCCCATCGCTGCGATCGTGGCATCGAACACACGCTTGGCGCCTGCCGGGTAGTGCTTTGCGTCGAGTACGCCTGCGAACCAAGACGACGGGATCGGTCGATTTGCAATGCGACGGAACGCGATCTCGGAGAACTCGAGCAAGTCGACGACGCGTACGGACGTCACCCCGGCATCGAGAAGCCGGCTCACGGTGCGGGTGCGAGCTCTAGCACTCGAGCATACGATGAGCTCGGGACGCCCGCGCCGCACGATCTCGATCATGTCCGCGTTTCGCCCGAGAATCCGCGTACCGGGCAACTCTGTGCCATTGACGCGGTTCGCGATCACTCCGATGCACTCGAACTCGGGGTTGCTTCCGTTGCCCAGCTCGTGGATGAGATCCCGCGCAGCGTCGTCGGTGCCGACAACAGCAACGCGGCGTCGAGGGGCAAACCTGCGCGACACCACAGCCTGGAAGCTCGCGGCCACCACGAACACGCTCACGGACATGTACACGATCGTGTTCGGCTGAATCAGCGCGCCAAGCAGCCAGGCGTTGAGCAGCGAAACGGCGGCGAACCCCACCGCCGTACCGACAGCGGCGACAATCACGGGCTCGACTCCGCGGGCGCGGCTGACGGTGCCGGTCTTCCACAAGGCCAGAACCCAGACCGCGGTGAAGATCACGGTGAGGGCCACGAGCCTCGGGGGTCGATGTACCTCCGTCGTCAGCAAGCCACCGGTCAGCGTCGCGATAAACATCGCGAGGACGACCCTGCCGCACAGCTCGCGGTCGAGCCGGCGATGGCTTCGAGGCCACGCCAGCTCCAAGGCTGCCGCGTACCCGACCGTCGCGTGACCCCCCGCGTCGTCGCGGACAACAACGCGCTCCGTCAACTCCCCAGTCCTCCCCCCAGTACCCACCACGGCACCGGTTCTTCACAAAACAGTAACCGCCTAAACTTATAGCGGACGTGACCCGTTTGGACAGACCATAGGGGCAGCAAAAGCGTAAACCGTGTTTCCAGCAGTCACTGCCTCTACGCGCTACTGTCGATGCCGTAGACTCGGCGCTGTAGTCCTGCTTCCGCGGTGGTTTTCCGCATCCCGCATCGCGACGAAACCCGCGCCGCGGGTAGAGATCCGTCGCAGGAGCGGGGTTGATATCGACATCCGTCGCGAACGGTGCGGGAGGCTTGAAGATGCGGAAGGACGTCGAGACGATCGGAGCGATGCTCCGCCGCCCCAGCCTCGGAACTTCGCGGTTTTGACCGCGTGAGGGCGAAGGGCGAAGGGCTATTCCGCTGTCGGAAGGCGGCGATTGCGGGCGCGCTGAAGACGAAGGCAGATCTGGCGTGCGGAAAAGAGGATTACGGCTGCCGTCCCGGCGCCCAGACCGATCAAGACGATTGCCTCGGCTCCAGGAAGGTTCATCAACTTGAACCCAGCGAGCGCGAGCACACCGGCCAAAACGAGCCGAAGGGCCTTCTCCGGAACGGAGAGGGTGAGCCTGCCGCCAATCAAGACTCCGGGAATCGATCCAGCGAGGAGCCATAGGAGCAGGCCGAAGTCGACATTTCCCGCGATCCAATGGCCGATCCCGGCGACATAGAGGAGCGCAGCAGCGTGAAAGATGTCCGTGCCCACGACTTTGCGCGCTCGGAGCGGAAAGACGACGAGAAGCGTCAGTCCGAAGAAGACTCCGCTACCCACCGAGGTCAAGCCGACGATGAAACCTCCGAATCCACCTATCAGCACAGCCGCAATGCGGTCGCGGGTGCTCAATCTCCAGCGAACCGTCCCGACTGCGCTCTTGTGGAGCACACTCTTGGCGATCAGCCCCACAGCTCCGAGAAAGAGTGCGGCGCCGAGAACGCGACCCATCACAGACTCGACACCGTCTCCGTGGTGGGCGGCGAGCTTCGTCGCGAGCCAGACCCCGAGTAGTGACGTCGGCGCCGAGCCGAGGAGCATCCAACCGGCGAGGCGAGCGCGCACGTTGCCCATGCGCCGATGCTGGATGGCGCCCACGGTCTTGAAGGCGGCGCCATGAGCGATATCCGTCCCTATCGCCGTGGTCGGTGGGATCCCGAACAGGAAGATGAGGATCGGCGTCATCAGCGAACCGCCGCCCATCCCGGTCGTTCCGACGAGGACTCCGGTGAGTAAGCCGACCAATGTGAACTCCCAAGTCATGGCTGCGAGCCTGCGCCCGGCGTGCTCGGACCTCGTCGGGGTCCGCGGTTCGCCGCAGATGCATCTGCACGATGGCTGGCTTGTCTCCTCAAGGTCCCCGCTCGAACGACCGTGATCCGAGTCGTCTGAGCGTAGGGAGAACGCGAGTCGCGCGACAAGGGCCAGGAACCAGCAACCTTAGTTAGGCTGTTGTCAGTAGTCGATTTAGCCTCCCGTTGGATCGCGTTCTACTGCGTCCATATGGTGCGTCGGGTGGGTCGTCATTGACAATCCGTCGGCCGAACATAGGGTACGGGGAACTGGGGAGCGTGGAGGAGGAGCATGGAAAGAACCAAAGTCGGTCAGGTTCTCGCACTGTGGGACGGTGGGGACCCGAGTATTAGCGAGCTGCGCTCCGCGCTACTCGCGTCAGGCTTCGAGATGATGGAAGCGGCAAGCGGCGACGAGGCTCTAGCTACAGCTGCCGCGCAACGGCCTCTGGCGGTACTAGTGGATCTAGACGAACGCGACGCCTCGAGCTACCTTCTTTGTAGGCTTCTCAGAGAGCGGTATGGAGAGCTCCTACCGATCGTCTTCCTGTCAGGGGACAAGGTCGAGGTGACGGATCGCGTCGTCGGTTTGCTTCTCGGAGCCGACGACTATGTCGTCAAGCCTTTCGACTCGAGCGAGCTCGTGGTTCGGATACGCCGCCTCGTAACGCGTTCGGCAATACCCGAAGTGGACACATCGCCGCCCGACCGAGATGAACGCCTCGAGCACTTCAATCTCACCAAGCGCGAGCAGGAGATCATGGTGCTCCTTCTACAGGGGTTGACTCAGACCGAGATCGCGCGTGAGCTCGTCATCAGCTCGAACACGGTCGCGACGCACATTCAGAGAAGCCTTCTCAAGCTCGGTGTCCACAACCGTGCTCAAGCTGTGACGAAGATGGCTCGAGCCGGCTGGCTGCGTATGGATGCTCCGACGGACGATCCGATCGCAGATGCTCTCCCGTCGCGAAAGTCCTCGAACCCTTTAGACCAGACGCAGGCCTAAACTACTCGTCGCCGAGGCTCGAACGAAGTGACCTCACGTCCGGCCTGACTCGGCTCTAAGAACCCGATTCAGAATGAGGACGATCGCCGCGCTGGCACGTTCGGCGGACTCATCATTCTGAACCGAGTTCTAAGTCGTCAAGAATACGGCGCAGGCTGAGAGATGCTCAGGGGACTCTAACCGGCGGTCCTTCCATGATCAGACTCCCGCGAGCGTGTCACCGATTACCCTCGATCGCGAGGTCGCTTGGTCAGCGGTATCACGATGTAGCACTCCGCGCCGTTCGAAAACTTCGCGGTTGTACGGGAACCGTCCCACGTGTGAGACCGGTTCTTCGTCGGACGAGACGAGAACAGATATCCCTGTGCGCCCGCCACAGCTGTCCACCCGAGAGTGATCGTGGACTTGGTCTGAGAGACAACGTGTAGGACGAGGCTGTCACTCCCTCGGCAGGTGATCTCGGGTTCCGGCGTCTCGGGAGGCGGCTCGGTCGAAGGTGGAGCGAGCGGAGGCGCAGGAGCAGGAGCGGGAGGAGGCGCAGGAGCAGGAGCGGGAGGAGGCGCAGGAGCAGGAGCGGGAGGAGGCGCAGGAGCAGGCGGAGGCGCGGGAGCGGGCGGAGGCGCCGGAGCAGGCGGCGAGCCACCGTTACCGCCGATGTACTCCTCGATGTTCGTGAAGCCATCTCCGTCCTGATCGGCGGCACTGTCATCAGCGTTGAGATTTATGCCGCGAGCTTGTTCCCACGCGTTCGACATACCGTCCCCATCCGAGTCAGGGCATGGCGTTCCAGTGGGGAGTTGCGGCCAGCCGCCGACATCTTCGGGCACAGAGATGTAGCCCGAGCCGTTGTGGCCTCGCGTTCCGTCGATGACGCTTTGCTTGATGCGTTGATCGACTGCATCGGGGCGTTCGAAGAACGTGCCATTGCAGTTGAGTCCGTGAATCGCACCCGCTTCCTGGAGAACGTCTGCAAAGGCGACTTCAGCGCTTGTCGTCGTGACCGGCGCCCCATCGAAAGGAGAGGCGGAAATCTTGGTTACGGAGGTACCGGGCAGGAGAGTGATCGGCTTGCCCACAACTCGGTTGGAGTTCGAAGCATTCGTGTTTGCACCACCGAAGTAGAAGCCGGATGCACCATCGTCCTGGAACCACGTCGAAAGCGTCGTATTCGGCCCCGCCTTGATGTAGTTGCCGACGAAGTTCACCTTTGCGCCGAGGAGGATGCGCGTTCCCGTTCCGCCGGCGTTGTACATGACGTTGTTGACGACATCGGTGGGGCCGGTGCCTGTGCTGATGTTGGGCAATCTTTGCAAGTGGTGCGCGACAAGGTTGTGGTGGAAGCTGTAGAAGCCACCCGTTTCCTTCCCGAGGTTCGGTCCCTTGAGGCCCGTCGATCCGATTTCCTCATTGGGCAATGATTCCGAGAAGTTGCTCCACGAGAACGTGACTTTCTGCGTGTCATCCCAGGAGATCAGAATCTCGTCCCCGGCCCAGGAAAGTGACATGTGGTCGATCAGAATGTTTTCGGCACGGCTTCCTGCGGGAGCGTTGATCGAGAGCGCACGGGCATTCGACCCCTTCGTCCCAGGCCGA
>Ga0136617_10000861_pt1 | contig 26384 bp, 18 predicted proteins | sample AntDrymUQ3222106_2_FD_129672 | JGI IMG/M metagenome (GOLD analysis project Ga0136617, IMG submission 129672) | Polar desert sand microbial communities from Dry Valleys, Antarctica - metaG UQ322 (21.06) | ecosystem: Environmental > Terrestrial > Soil > Desert | place: Antarctica: Dry Valley...
AACGTGTGCGCGTGGGTCAAGGCTGATAGACGCCCCCTGAACTGCCCCTCTAGTCGCCGCTGACTAAATCAGAGCGGACGAGATTCTGGACACTGACACGACACAGAAAGCAGGAGGCAGCACGTTCCTGCTGTTCCAGAGGCCGAACGCTTCTTCGCGCGTCATCCCTGAACCGGCGACGATGATATTGCTCGGCACGGGACTGGCCGGCATCGCGGCCGGGGCACGCAGGCGCCGGGCGGCAGCACGCGGCAAAGAGTAACGCCCCCTCTACTTCCCAACTAACAAACCACCCGTCAGCAGAGTCTCTCTACTGACGGGTGGTTTTACTTTCGTGAACCATTGGAGCCAACGCCGCCCCGCCGCACGTCCATCCTGTCGAAGCAGTTTTCGACGCATCATTCTTTCAGCACACACTTCTGACGAAAACCCTCCAACGACCTTCCTGAATTAACATGACTGTTCGGCAACCGATTTGACGCGGCGCGTGATGTGTTGTTAGCCTCCTGCCCGTCAAGTGGTTCCGCGATGAAGTTAATTATCCTTGGATCAGGTACGTCCGTCCCGCACCCGCAGCGCGCAGAGTCCGCTTTTTGGCTCGACACCGGCGCGGGGACGCTGCTGCTGGACGCGGGCGCGGCGACGGCGCACGGGCTGGCCCGTGAAGGCGTCGACTGGGTCGGACTCGACGCGATCTGGATCAGCCATTTTCATCTCGATCATGTCGGCGGACTCGCGCCTTTTCTATTCGGCACCAAGTACGCCCCGCAGACGCAATCGCGCCGCAAGCCGCTCGTGATTTATGGGCCGCGCGGGACGCAAGACCTGCTGCACACGTTTGATCGCGCCGGCAACTACGAACTCATGAAACAACCTTTCCCGCTCGAAATTCGTGAGGTCGCGCCACGCACCAGGTTTGACGTCTTCGGCGGCCTGCACGCGGAGACATTCTCGACTCCGCATACGCGCGAGAGTCTCGCCCTTCGCCTGACCGACGATACCGGGGCGTCGTTCGTCTACACCTCGGACACCGGCTACGTCGAATCGCTCTCTGATTTCGCGCGCGACGTTGACCTGCTGATAATCGAGTGTTCCTTCCCGCACACGTCGCCGGTGAAGACGCATCTCGTGCTTGAAGAAGCATTGAAAATCGCGGGCCGCGCTGGGACGCGCCGGGCATTGCTGACGCACCTCTACCCGGAGTGGGACGGCGTCGACATGGCCGCTGAGGGCAAAAAACTTTGGGATGGTGAAATCATCGAGGCGCGCGATGGGATGGAGGTTAGTTTTTAGTTTTCGGTTTTCAGTTTTCAGCATGCACTAATGGTCAACATGAGCGACGATAATTAGTCAGCAGCAAGTTTCTGAAAACTGAAAACTGAAAACTGCTCAACTTATGAAATCAAGATTAATCATCAACCCGGTTTCCGGCACCGACGCCGCACCGGACTACCTGCAAAACATCAACGAGCGCCTGCGCGCGGCGCACGGCGAAATGGACATTGTGATGACAATCGCGGCAGGGGACGCCGGCGCGGCGGCAGAGCAGGCCGTGCGCGACGGCTACGACCACCTGTTCGTCGGCGGCGGCGACGGGACGCTTAACGAAGTTTTGAACGGCGTCGCAGGCGTTGACGGTGGGTTAGAGCAGATCACCTTCGGGTTGATCCCGCTCGGCACCGGCAACGACTTCGCCGACGCGCTGGGGCTGCCCGAAGATGTCTCGGAGGCCATCAACCTGCTGCTCGAAGAGCGCACGATTCAGGTGGATGTCGGGATGCTGAACGACCGCCACTTCATCAACGTCTCGGCGGGCGGCTTCATCGCCGAGGTGTCATCAGCCGTCAACCCGCAGTTGAAGACGGTTGCCGGAAAGCTCGCGTACCTGATCGGCGGCGCGCAGGTGTTGATGGACTACGAGCACGTCACGGCTCGCCTGCGCGTCGTCGAGCAAGAGCGCATCGTCGAGCGCGAGATGAGTATCGAGATGTTCGCGGTCTGTAACTCGCGGCTGGTCGGCGGCGGACGATTAATCGCACCGCACGCGGTGATCGACGACGGGCTGCTCGATGTCTGCCTGATCGCGGAGATGCCGACGCTTGAATTTGTCACGCTGCTGACGAGCGTGTCCGGCGGCGACCACCTCGAAGACCCGCGCGTGAATTACTTCCAGGCCCGCGAAATCACCATGCATTTCGACCGCGTGATTAAGGTCAATACCGACGGCGAAGTGCTCGACGCCGCCGATTGTCATTACCGCATCTTGCCGCGCGCCGCACGCTTTCTCGCCGGCGACGCACCGTACGCTTCGCACGCTTCGCCATGAAAATAAAGAACCGCACAGCCGGAAGCTTCGCCCGGTGTCAGCGCAAATCCTGTTCACAAACTTCCTGTCAACACAAATCTTTTCGCCACATATTTTTCCTCGCCGGTTGCTGCTGCTGTCTGCTACTCGCTCTCGCGCCGCCGGCGACCGCAATCCGTCGCACCATTATCGACGCGATGCCGTCCGACAAGACGAATCCCGACAAGACGAATCTCTTGGAGACCGGCGGCGGCATCATCAAGCCCGGCGGCGCGCCTGCCGGCACCCCGGATGAAATCAAAATCGTTTCCTACAATATGCGTTGGCGCGGCGGCGATGAGTTGCGCGAGTTGATCGGGTTACTTCGCGATGATTCACAGATCGGCGGCGCGGCAGTCATCGGGCTGCAAGAGGCCGACCGCGGCAAGGGACGCACTGACCGCATCAACACCGCGCGCGTGATGGCCGACGCGCTCGGCATGCACTACGCCTGGGCAGCGCCGCCGCGCGCCAACAGCGAACAGTCAGAGGATGAAACGGGCGTCGCGATCTTGAGTCGCTACCCGCTCTCGGATGTCGAGCGGATCGTACTGCCGCACGAGGGGCCGGGACACCGGCGGCGCGTGGCGCTCGGTGCGACCGTGCGGCTCGGCGCGACCGACGTGCGCGTCTACACGATTCACGCCGAGACGCGCGTCGCGATGGAGAAGAAGATGGATCAGTTGCGCGCCGTGCTGACTGACCTCGAACGATACCCGCGAATCGAGCGCGTGGTCGTGCTCGGCGACTTCAACACGATCAAACAAAAGGATGTCGAGGGGGCGCGGCGCGTCTTTGAAGCGGCCGGCTTCGCGACCCCATTCAAAGATGGTCAGGCGACGTGGCGAACGTTCATCATCAAGCTCAAGCTCGACTGGCTATGGCTGCGTGGGTTCGAGACCAGCGCCAGCGGAATCGCGCGGCAAGTCGAGATGTCCGATCACTGGCCGCTGTGGGTCACAGTTAAACTCAAATCGGATAAGGGCAGAAGTTAGCGGTTGGTGGAAACTTATCGACCTCGCCTTTGAGACCCAATCGAAATACGCATCATTGGGCCATTGGTTTCATCTTCGTCCCGGCAGGGACGGTTGATAATAGCCCAGCAATTCATTGCTGGGTATGGAATGCGATATTTGTGCGCAGTCCCGTGAGGGACGGTTGAACTCTTCTGCCGCCGCAGATCGTCAGCCGTCCCTGACGGGACTGATGAGGACGTATGGCGTCCTCGTCCCAGCAATAAATTGCTGGGCTATTTTCGAGTTGTCCCTAACGGGACACAAAAGGCGACTCGTCCCAAGTCTTGGATGGTTCGATTCCAAGGTTTGGAGCTTCACTGACATCTGACATCCAGCATCTTTCTTTCACCTCACGCTCACTTGAACGCTGTTCGCTTCGAGGGCGTTGCCGGTGGCGCGTTGCAGTTCGGCGACGGCCTTGTTGAGTTCGGTCTGTGCGCGCAGTTCGTTGCCGCGTGCGGTCGCAAGCGCCGTCTGCCGCTCAAGCACCAGGAAGAACGTCGACTGTCCGGCGTCGAACTTGCGCTGCTCGCTGGCGTACTGCTGCTCTGACGCGGAGCGCGCCGTGGCTGCCGCGCGCAGGCGCGATTCGGCGGTGAGCATCAACTGCAAAGCGTTGCGAACATCGACTTGAATCAACTGCTCCAACTGTTCGCGCTGCACGCGCAGACGGTCACGCTCAACCAGCGACCGTCCGAGTTGCGCTTCGGCGGTGCGGTTCTTAAACGGCAGACTGACCTGCACACCGACGCGGAAGTTGGTGAAGCGGTTCGCGGCCAGGTTCGTGAACGACTGGCCGTAGCCGCCGATCAGCACATCGGGGAAGACTTGCAGCGGCGGTTCCGCGAGCGGTGGCAGGCCGCCCAGTTGCGAGAGTTGATTGATCCGCTCGCGTAACTGCGTGTTGCTGGCGGTGAATGGATTGACCGCGCGTGCCGAGTCGAGCGAGCCGGCCAAACCCACCAGCCCGTAACTGCCGACGAGGTCGACCTGTGGCCGCGTCTGCTCGCGCGCGAAGCGCTGTTCGATCTCGTTGATCTCGCGCGCCACGTCCGACTGCCGAAGTTCGGGCCGGCTGCGCAGCGCGCCTTCCATGGCGTCTGCCAGCCCGACCGGCGGAGTTTTCAAATCGACCGCATCGGTCGGCACCAGTGCCACGTTCCACAACGGCGACTCGCGGTTTTCCGCAATCAGGTTCTTCAAATTGTTCTCCGCACGGCCCACATCATCGAGCGCGCTGTAGACGCTCTGCTCAAAACCCGACACCTGCGCCTCCGCCGCGACGACATCAATCGGCGCGAGCACACCCTGTTCAACGAGGCGCTTGTTATGTTCAAGCTGCGTGCGTGCATCTCGCACCGTGTCGCGCTGGATCTGTAGGTTGCGCAACGCGAAGACCAAATCCCAATAGGCGCGCTGCACGCCGGTGATCGTCTCAATCGCGCGTTGACGAAACTGCGCGTCGGTCAAGCTCAGATTCTTCTTACCGATCTCGATCAAGCGGCGGTTCTGGTCGAAGCCGAAGCCGCGCAGCAGTGGTTGCGTGTAGTTAAAGGTTAGCGCCGACGGGAACTGCGGGTTGAGCGTCGCGAACTGGTTGTCGGTCGTGACGCGGCTGCTCGAAAAATCGACGCGGTAACCGCCGCCGCCCTTCGGCGTCAGCCCCTCAAAGCCCGCCGTCCCGAAGAATCCGGACTGCGTCACCGCGCCATTCGCGCCGCCGCTCAGGAAGCTGCCGGTCGGCGTCTCAGCGCGCTCGTAGTAAGAGAACGAAGTGAAGCGCGGGTCGTAGACACCACGCGCGCCAGCCAAATCGAACTCGGCGGCGCGCACGTTCTGGCGCGACACCTCGATGTCCTTGTTGTTGGCGAGCGCCATCTCGATGGCCTCGCGCAACGCGAGCGGGCGCTGGTCGCCCATTCGCACGCCGACCCGTTCGAGCACAGGAAACGGCGCCGAGGCCGGACGAAAGTCCGACGCGACCGGCGGCACATCAAGCGGCAACTCACCCGGCGCGGGCGTCGGCACACTCTCGCGTCCGGGCGGGCGCACGCCCGGCGGCGGCTGTATCTGTGCGCCCGGCGCGGGCGGAGGCGTGACGCCTTCGGTCGCCTGCACCGCCGGGCCTTGCGGCGTTGAAGGCGCCGCGCCCGGAGTCGCCGGCGCGGGCGTCTGCGGCGCGCCGACTCCCGGTTGCTGACCCGTCGGCGCGGGTTGTTGCTGCGGCGACGCCGTCGTGACGACTGGGTTGCCGGGCGTCGGAGTTACGGTTTGCGTCTGTGTCTGCACCGGCGCGTTCGCCGACGGCGCGGGAACTATCGGCGCACTCGCCGGCGCGCCTGGCTGCTGTCGTGCGTGGTAAATCGTTCCGAACGAAGTGACGCTCACGAGGAGCGCGGCGGTTAAGAGATGTTTGATCGAATGATGCTTCATAACTTGATGAATCCAAAATTTCACCGGCACGTCGGGCACTCTACATAGAACGTGACTCGCGACCGTTTGATGATTCGACTCAGCGGTTGCCCGACGAGTCCGCCGTCAGCGTAGGCTTTTCAGCCGTGACGATATAAGTGTTGACCCGCAGACCGGGGTGCAGTTGTTGACCGGCGTCCAACTCGATAAGCGTCTCAAGGATTTTGGTGTCAACGCGCTCGGTCGGCTCATCTGTGCGAACATTCTTTTTGCCGACCACCTGGCCGATTCGCAGGACGCGCCCCCAAAACTTTCGCTCGCCGTAAGCGTCCGCCGTGACATAGGCGCGCTGTCCCGTCTGAACCTTTCCCACGTCCGTCTCGTCAACGTCGGCGCGCACGCGCAACGTCGTGACATCGCCCACAGTGACAATCGCGGGGTCGGCTGATTCCGGCGACACGCTCTCGCCCGTTTTCAAGTGGCGGTGCAGCACGACGCCGGTCAGCGGCGCGCGGACGAAAGTCTTCTCGAGCATCGCGCGCGCTTCTCTGAGACGCGCCCGTGCGAGCGCGACATCGGCCTCCGCGCGGGCTTGATCCTCCTCGCGCGCGACGGCGTTGATGAGCGCGTGCCGCTCGCCCGTCTCTTCATATCGCGCCTTCGCGACGCGGTATTCGCGCTCGGCACGGTCGGCCTCCTCGCGCGCGATGTCGCCTTGCCGGAAGAGCTTCCGCCGCCGCTCCGCCTCGACCTGTGCGTTACTCATCACGGCCTCGGCCTGCCTCATCGCGGCCAGAGCCTCGCGCCGCTCTTCGCCGCGCGCGCCGTTGACGACGCGCCGCAACTCGGCCTCGCGCTCGCTCAGTTGCGCTTCGGCGGAAGCGACGCGCGCTTGAAAGTCGGCGTTCTCCAGCACGGCGATGACTTGCCCGCGCTGCACGTGGTCGCCTTCTTCGACCGACACTTCGCGCAATTTGCCGCCGATCTCCGCGCCGATTTTGAACTCTTCGGAGACCGGCTCGACCCGACCGGGCGCCGCCACCATTGATGACGCAACGGCGTCCGTGTCGGCTCGTGCCGCGGCAGAGGCGACCGACGCCTCCGCGCGCTCCGCGACGTTGCGCGTGCGGAGCACCAGCGCGCTCGCCGTCAGCGCCGCGACTGCTGTGATAAGTGCGAGTGCGTAAACGATCTTTTTATTCATGGCCTTCCTTCCCCGGATCAAAACCAACACTGTCGGACACTTCCGGACTCTTACGCGAGTTGTGTTGCCGGTGACTGCTCGCGGTGATTCATCCATCCGCTGTTAATTTCTTCGGACGAGGCGGTCGGCGCGGCGATTCGTCCGTCTTCGATATGCACGACGCGGTCGGCGTATTCGAGCGCGCGGCTGTCGTGCGTCACGATCACGACCGCCCGCCCACGCGCGTGCGCCAACTCGCGCAGCATCTCGAGCACGTTGCGCCCGCTGTGTGAATCGAGGGCCGCCGTCGGTTCGTCGGCGAGAATGATCTCCGGCTCGCCCGCGAGCGCCCGCGCAATCGCGACGCGCTGCTTCTGCCCACCGCTTAAGTCAGCCGGGTGTGCCCGGTACTTGTCGCCTAATCCGACCTGTTCGAGCAGCGACGCGGCGCGGTGGCGCGCCACCGCGCCGCGCACATTCTTGAGGTCGAGCGCGAGTTCGACGTTCTCGCCGACCGATAGCGCCGAGAACAAATTGAAGCCCTGGAAGACGAACCCGAAGTGGTCGAGCCGCACGCGCGGCAACTCGCTCTCACGCAAGCCCACGACCTCACGACCACAGACGCGCACGCTGCCTTCGGTCGCCCGCAGGATGCAGCCGATGATCGAGATCAGCGTCGTCTTGCCGCTGCCCGAAGGCCCCATCAACAGCACCACCTCGCCGTGACTGACATCCAGATTCACACCGTCGAGCGCGCGCACCGCCGTCGCCCCTGTCGAGTAAGTCTTCGTCAAACCGCGCACGCTGATTGCCGTCTCAGTCATTCGCCCCTCCCGCGTTCAGCCCTTGAACACCAGCGCCGGATCAATGCGCGTCACTTTGTTAATCGAAATCACAGAGGCGGTGATGCACATCAGGATCGTCAGCCCGAACAGCCCCAACACGACCGGCCACGGCAGGATGATCGCCGTCGTCCCCTGCTGGCTGAAGAAGGACGCGGGCAGGCTGATGCTCATTCCGAGCACGTAGCCGATCACCGCGCTCATCAGCGCCTGCTTAATAATCACACGATAGATGTAGCCGTTCGACGCGCCCATCGCTTTCAGCGTCCCGAACTCGCGAAGGTGGTCAACCGTCGCGGCGTAGATCGTCTGCGCGACGACCACGATACCAACGATCAAGCCGAGCGCGGCGGCGATCAGCACCGTCACGCCGGCGCCCGTGCCGAACATCCAGTAGTTCTGCGTCCGGCGGCTGAACTCGGCATTGGTGTAGACCTCGACACCCCGCACGCGCGCGACCAGTTCGCTCCGCAACGCTTCGACATCGACGCCCGCCACCGCTCGGACGAGGATGTACATCGTCTCGTCCTCGCGCAGCCGCGTGTAGTTCTGTGCGTTCTTGAACGAAGTGAAGACGGCGGGCGAAGTGGTGAAGGTGCGGATGCCGCGCGTGAAGCCGACGACCCGCGCGCGCCGGCCCTGAATCTCGACTGTCTGGCCGAGCCGCGCGATTCCCAATTTGTCGCGGTAGAGTTCATCCACGATCACCGTGTCGGCGGCCTTCAAATTCTCGACGCGGCCGGCGACGATGTCCCACGGCCCGCCGAAGTTTGTCGCGGGGTCGAAGCCGACCAGCAGAATGCCCTCTTCGGCACCGCCCGGCATTTTCCATTGCGAGAAGTCGACGATGTATTTACTGGCCGCCGCGACACCGGGCGTCGCCAGCACTTGATACAGCTTGCGCTCCGAAAAGCGGACGCCGTTCTCGATGTATGTCACATCCTTGCCCGTCAGCCACAAGTCAGCGCCGGAGTGGTCGATGATGTTCGAGGTCGCAGTTTTGAAACCGAAGAACAGGCCGAGTTGGATCGAGACCAGCACCACCGCGAAGACGACGCCGGTCAGCGTCACCATTAACCGCACCTTGTCGTGGAATAGATTGCGTCGTGCCAGCGAAGCCATCTTCGGTTGCTCCTTCGTCGTACAGCGCCGTCGTTCACCACCACGCCCGGACGCGAACGCTCTCTCGCGCGCGTGGCTTGATAGTTGTCAGCCGCGCGGCTAACGGTTTATGCCTTCAACCCCTCGATCAGCGTGTCGAGCAGACTGTCAATTAATTTATTCCTGGCGACCCACGGGAAGTCGGGGTGGACGATCAGTAACGAGGTCAACCCGTGAACCGCCGCCCACGTCGCCTGGCTCGTCGCTTCGACATCGACCCGGCGAAACTTCTTTTGCCGCACGCACTCCCCGACCGCCGCCGACAAATAGCTGAACGCCTTATGCCCCATCGAACCCTCGTAAGCGAACTCTTCGCCCAGACCTTCGTGGTGCAACGGGTGGTTGATAAACGTCACTGTGTAATGGCTCGGGTTCTTCAGCCCGAACTCGATGTAGACGCGCAAGCCCTTGCGCAAGCCTTCGACCGGATCGGGGCTGTCCTTCGCGAGCGCCTCCAGCCGGGCGCCGAGTTTCGCGAATGTCTCTTCGCAGAGGCAGTTCAGCAGTTCGGCCTTGCTCTTGAAATAAAGGTAGATGGTCGTCGGCGAGTATTCGATCTTCTCCGCCACCTTGCGCATCGAGACGTTCTCGTAACCCTCACGTATAAACAGCGTCCGCGCGGCGTCAAGAATCTCCTGCCGCAACTCTTCCCGCTGCTTTTCGCGTCGCTCTTTAACGCCCATCCTCGCCTCTCCTTAACGATGTCACGATACTTAACGGCGTTAAGTATCGGAATATTACACTGAACTGTCAAGTGAACTTTTCGCGAACTCCGGCGGCGACCGCATCACCCGCGCGAAGGATAGGGTCGCCGCCATTTCGTCAGTGTCTCTCAGTGCCTGCCTAATACTCCGAACAGCGAACTGGCGGCGGTCGCGGTCTTGCGTCGCCCCCACGCGAACGAGTTGCTGACGCCCGCGCCGATGCGCCCCCAGATGCGGCTACGGCTGAGGTCGTCGAACAGTGAATAAAAGACCGGCACCGCCAGAAGCGTCAGCAGCAGACACAAGCTCTGCCCGCCGACGACGAGCACGCCGATTGATCGATTCGTTCCCGAACCGGGGCCGGTCGCGACGACGAGCGGCATCATCCCGGCGACGAGCGCAATCGTCGTCATCAGGATCGGCCTCAGACGGTCGCGGTTCGCCTGGATGATCGCTTCGTACCGCTCCATGCCCTGCGCGCGCAGTTCGTTCGTGTGATCGATCTGGAGAATCGCGTTCTTCTTCACGACGCCGAACAGCAGCAGCAGACCGAGTCCCGAAAAGATGTTGATGGTTTGTCCCATCACTAACAACGACAGGATGCCGAACGGAATCGCGAGTGGCAGCGTCAACAGAATCGTGATCGGATGGATGAACGATTCGAACTGCGCGGCCAGCACCATGTACATGAAGATGAACGAGAGCGCGAACGCGAGCATGAAGTAGTAGCCGGCCTTGCCCAACTCCTTTGAGCGCCCGGCCAACCCCGTCGAGTAGCCCGGCTCGATGCTCATCTCCTTGGCGAACTGCTCCATCTGCGCGGTGACGGCTGCCTGCGAGCCGCCCGCCCTGACGTTAGCCGACAGCACCACCTGCCGTTGCCGGTTAAGGCGCTCAATCGCCGACGGCCCCGAACCCTCTTCGATCCGCACCAGGTTGTCGAGAGTCACCCAGCCAACTTTCGGCGAAGCGACGATCATCCGCTGTAATCCTTCTTTGCTCGCGCGGAACTGGCCGATGGCGCGCACGCGCACGTTGTACTGATCCGTGCCTTCGTTGAAAGTCGAGACCTCCTCGCCGGCGACGAGCGTGTTCAGCGACTGCGCGATGTCGCCGACGCGGACGCCCAAATCCGCTGCCCGCGCGCGGTCGATCTCGACGCGCAGTTCGGGCTTCCCGACGACGAGCGACGTGTCGGCGTCAACCACATCGGGAATCGTCCCCATCTTCTTCAGAAGTTCTTCGGAGTAAGCCGTCAGCTTTTGCAGATCGGGGCCACTGATGACGTACTGCACGTCGGCGTTGCGAAAGCCGCCGCCGGAAATCGCCGCCACCTGCTGCACGCCGGCGCGCAATTCCTTCGGATACTTTTGCAACACGCCGCGCGCACGCTCCATCAGATCAATCTGCGACAGGTCGCGTTCTTCAATCGGCTTCAGCTTGACGTAGATGCCCGCGCTGTTAACGAGTTGCTGCTGCCCGCCGCCGATGGTCGCCAGTGTGTCGGTCACGCCGTCGATTTCGCGCAGGTCTTTGGCGATCCGCTCAACCGTCGTTTCGGTCAACGCGAGCGTCGAGCCTTCCGGGGCGCGCAACGTCACCTCGAACTGGGACTGGTCATCAACCGGCAGAAAGTTTTTACCGATGAACATGAACAACGGCACGATGCTGACGATGGCCGCGATGCAGACAATGACTACCGCCCAGCGGTGCGTCATCGACCACTTGAGCATCCGCGTGTAGGTGCGATCAATCGGGCGGTAGAAGCGCGAATCCTTTGCCGTCTTCGGCGCACGTGGGGTGGTTTGATCCGGTTCCCGCACGTCTGCTTCCTGATCGCCGACCTTGCTCTCGCGACCCTCAACCGCCGTCGCCGCTGTCATGTTTTGCGAGTCGCCGACGCTCGGGTCCGTGCTGGTCGCGGTCGTCTGATGTTCCTCCTCACGCCGCTTGATGAGCCGCGCCGAGAGCATCGGCGTCAGCGTGAACGAGACGAGCAGCGAGACCGCAATCGCGAACGATGAAGTCAGGCCAAACGACGACATGAAGCGCCCGACGATGCCGCCCATAAAGCCCACCGGCAGGAACACCGCGAGCAGGCTGAGCGTCGTCGCCATCACCGCGAGGCCGATCTCGCGCGTCCCTTCAATCGCCGCCTGGAACGGGTCCATCCCCTTCTCTTCGACGAAGCGATAGATGTTCTCCAAAACCACAATCGCGTCATCAATCACGATGCCGACCATCAGCGTCAGCGAAAGCATCGTGATCTGGTTGAGCGTGTAACCCATCGCGGCCATCAGTCCGAACGTTGCGATAATCGAGGTCGGGATGGCGATGGCTGCAATCAGCGTCGAACGGACGTTCCACAAAAAGACGAAGACGACCACCGCCGCGAGGATGCCGCCTTCGATCAAGTGCGTCTCGATGGACTCGACCGCCGCCCTGATGAACACGGATTGGTCGCCGACGATTTCGGCGCGGAAGCCCGGCGGCAAGGTCGGCGCAATCTCGGCGAGCCGCTCCTTCACCGCGTCGGCGACGGCGACCGTATTCTGCCCCGATTGTTTCGAGACGATCAGCGTGACCGCCGGCCGCCCATTCAGCAGCGCCGACGTGCGCTGTTCTTCAGAGCCGTCTTCGACGTAGCCGATGTCACTCATCTTGACGACGTAAGCGCCGCGCGTCGCGACCGCGATGTTGTTAAAGTCCGCCGGGTCGGTAATGCGGCCCATCGTCCGCACGGTCAACTCGCGTGTGCCTTCATCGATGCGCCCGCCCGGCACTTCCATGTTCTGCATCCGCACCGCCGCCGCGACCTCGCCGATGGTCACGTTGTAGGAACGCATCTTGTCCGGGTCGACCCAGACTTGAATCTCGCGCTCCGCGTCGCCGACGACCTCCACCTGCCCGACGCCGTTGATACTCTCGATCCGATCCTTGATTCGGTCATCGGCGATGTCGGTCACTTCGCGCAAGCTCAGCGGCGCGGAGACGGCGATGCGCAGCACCGGAGCGGCGTCCGTATCGAGCTTCTGCACGATCGGCTCTTCGGCGGTCTCCGGCAGATCGGGCACGACGAGGTTTACTTTGTCGCGCACCTCCTGCGCCGCGACGTCGGCGTCCTTCTCAAGTAAAAACGTGACGAAGACCTGCGACGCGCCTTCGACCGATGTCGAACGCAATTCGTCGATGCCGCTGATCGTGTTGACGGCGGCCTCAACCTTGTCGGTGATTTCGGTTTCGATCTCGCGCGGGCTGGCGCCGGGGTTGACGACCGTAATAGTGATCGTCGGAAAATCAATTTTCGGGAACAGGTCGACGCCGAGCGAGAAGAACGAGAAGGCGCCGACGACCGTCAGCGACAGAATCAACATCGTCGCGAAGACCGGGCGGCGGACACAAATTTCAGCAAGTTTTTGCATGGCCTAATTAAAAGTCTGGAGTCTGGAGTCTTAAAGTCTGGAGTCTAAAATCTGATTCTGAAGTCTGAAGTCTACTTCCGTGGCCCGGAGTTCGGTGTCTGCGGTCGCGTGTCGACGAGGACGCGCCTCTCAGAGTGGCTTTGGACTTCAGACTCCAGACTTCAGACTCACGACTCATTTATCGTTTGACTGGCGCACCATCGCTCAGCTTTTCGACGTTGCTGGTGGCGACGATCTCATCGACGCCGATGCCGTTGCGGATTTCAAGCAGGTCGCCCTCGGCCTGCCCCAACTGCACGAGTCGTTCCTGCGCGCGTCCATCTTTAATAACGAAGACGCGGCTGGTGTTGCCTTCGGTGCGCACCGCGCGTTGCGGCACCAGAATCGCGGGCTGCGACGTGGGCTGCACGATCCGCACGGTCGCGAACTGGCCAGGTTTCAACTGACCGTCAGGGTTTTCGACCTCCGCCTCGACGGTGAGCGTGCGCGAAGCAGCGGAAATGTTCGGCGAGATGCGCGCGACCCGCCCGGCGAACGAGCGGTCGGGGAAAGCGCTGACCGCGACCGAAACGCCCTGTCCCGCCTGCACGCCGGCGATCTGCTGTTCGGGGATGTCGATACGAACACGCAACGGGTTGGTGCGGACAATCGTCGCGACATTTGACGATGTTGAGAGATACTCGCCGAGGTCAGCCGAGCGGTCGGCAACGTAGCCGCTGATCGGCGCGTAGACCACCACGTCCCGAATCGCCTTGCGCGCTTGCTCGACCTGCACCGCGGCGCTTTGCGCGGCGGCGCGCGCCGCCGCGATCCCTGCGTAGGACTGCTGCGCCTGCGCGAGCGAGGCCTCGTACTGCTGGCGCAACTGGTCGCGTTGCGCGCGCTGCTGGTCGTAGGCCGAGCGCGACACGTCGCCGGATTCGATTAAAGTTTCGTAGCGACGCAACTGCTTTTCGGCGAGGTCGAGGGCCGACCGCGCCGCGCCGACCTCCGCCACCTCAGTCGCGTCGAAGCGGCGTCCGGCGCGCAGCCCGATCCGCTCCTCAGCCTGTCGCACGGCGGCCTGCGTCTGCGCGAGCTGCGCCTGCTCCTGTTCGAGACGGAGACGCGCGTCAGCGTCGTCGAGCCGCACGATCATCGCCCCGCGCGTTACGTAGCTGCCGATGTCGACGCCGACCGCGACGACGCGGCCCGCCACCTGTGGCGCGACATCCGACTGTTCGTCGGCGGCCAGGGTGCCGGTCGCTTCAAGGAAGCGGGGCAACTCGCGCTTCACCGCCGGCGCGGTCGAGACATCGATGGGGCCGGGCGTCGGGGTCGCGGTTGACGTGCCGGAACGGGCGTTGCCGTTCTTCGACTCGGCGCGCGAACCGCCGCACCCGGCGGCCAGCGCGGAGAGCACAAGCAACACACAGAGGGTAATCGTGGTTATTGGTTTGTGATGATCCATCATGGTCTTTAACTACTCCGCAACTACTTCGCAGCCTTCATCTCTTCTTTTTCGCACGGCTGACGGGCAGCGCCGCAACCTTACCCACGCGCTTACCAATGTCGCCGCGCACGCCGTTGACTAAGCCGTGACGCGCACTTTTGCCGGTTACTCCGTGAGAAACTTTGCCGGTCACCTCGCCGGTCGCTTGGCCATCTCTGTCATCGGTTTTCTTGGTCAACTCTCGACCATTCAGCGCGCGCGGCGACGGCAAGCGGCGGTTTCGATTGATGCCTTTCAGTAAAATCTCTGTGAACTCGCGCGCCGCGTCTTCGTCCGGGATGTCGAGCAGCGTGCGACCCTTGTCCCACAGCGTATTGGTCAGCGAATGATGAATGACCATGCCGCCAAAGGCGCGCACCGCGACCACCGGATTGATGTCGCGGAACACGCCGTCGCGCTGGCGCTGGCTGATATAATCGCCGAGGAACCGATACATCTGGCGCACGTTGCGATCCCAGAACATCTGCGCCAGTTGATGGCCTTCGAGCGCCGAGTAGAGCAGCAGACGCAGAAAGTCGGGGTCCTGTCGATGGTGTTCCATCATCTCGCGGGCGATGCCTTCGAACACCGCACGGTCGTCTCCGCGCGCGACCGCATCCGCCACTGCGCAGTTAATCATCTCGGCCACCGGGTGCGCGAAGTCGGCCATGCCGCCATGGCACGCCTTATAGTCGATAATCGCGCTATAGAGTTCTTCCTTGGTGGCAAAGTGGCGAAAGATAATCGCCTCGGAGACGCCGGCGGCCTGCGCAATCTCTTTCGTGGTCACGCCGCGAAAGCCGTGCTCAGAGAATAGGCGCAACGCGACGTTAACGATCTGCCGTCGCCGCGCTTCGCCCGCCATCCGCCCGCCACTGCTGACGCCGCCGTTGATGCCGGCCACCGCGTCGGGCGGCCCGCTCTCTGATTTAATCTTTTCTGACTGTCTGCTCATTCACTTCCTTTCCAAATCTCTATCTGATCTGCAACAAGCAAAGTAAGTATGTACTTACTTACTTACATCAATGAGCGAGCGCTGTCAAGCGGGTGTCGCTTTTTCGTGAGCTTGAGTCCGACGGCTACCACATCGGAATATTGTGAGGCTCGTCGGCCTCTCGATCTCGTTAAGAAAATCCTGCCCGTGTGTGCCTGGCGCAGATGTATTGTTCCCGACCTTGTGCTATCGTGGCGCGTACCTTTTCGCAACAAAATATCTTGTCGCGGGTGGCGTTCAGCTAATTCTAAAGGCGCTTGAGCGGCTTTTAAGCCGAGCGTAAGCCGCGTGGCTTAGTCGGCACGTTGTTTGCTCCCTCGCGCTCTGTATAGCAGAACATATGAGCGTTTTTTTCAACGCTCTTTCAGTTCAACAGCACGGCATTAACCACAATTTGAACCGGAGGATAAAGTTATGTCACAAAATAGAAGTTCCAATGATCCAATAAACACATCAACATATGGTGGGGCGGGCACGGGAGCGACAGACGCCGGGACGAAGCGCGAATCGTCAACAGGCATGACGCCGAGCAACACGGGTGTGAGCGGCGCTTCGACCGGCGCAGGCACGGCGGCGGGATTGAAATCGCAGGCGCAAGAGTATGGTCAAAAAGTGGCAGACGCCGCGACGCAGGCGAAGGATTATGTGGCCGACAAAATGTCGGTTGTTGGCGACAAAGTAAAAGACCTCCAGAACAAGGACTTCAGCCAGGTCGCTGACGAAGCCAAAGAATATGCGCGGCAGAAGCCGGGACAGGCGCTTTTGATTTCCGCTGCTGCGGGTTTCGTCATCGGTTTGCTGCTCCGCAGCAGCCGACGCTAAGCGGTCATTGCATTTCGTCCTCATTTTCCAGCGACGTGCATTGCCGGAAAGATGGGACCCTGACGTAGTAATATAAGGGGGAGGTAGGAGGAGCGATGGCCGATTTAGAGAGAAGCACGGCTGCCGCGCCAGCAGCAGCAACGGCGCAACACACGCAGACTGACATCGAAGGCCTTCCGGCACTATTTGGACGTCTCGGCGAAGATGTGATGACGCTTCTCGATACGAAGCTCAGTCTCGCCAAAGTTGAATTAAAGGAAGACGTCGCCGGCTACGCGCGCGGGGCAACGATTACTAGCGCGGGTGTGGTGGTCGCCGTAATTGGTTTTGCACTTATCAATGTGGCGGTAGCGTTATTCCTTTCCACGTTTTTCGGAAACGACGAAGCATCCGCCGCGGTGCAGAAGTATGGACCGTCAAGCTACGGCCTCGGTTTTCTTATCACCGGCGTAATCTATCTGGTGATTGGTGGCGTTCTCGCCTACGTCGGGAAGAACCGCTTGGCGGCGCGTAACCCTGTACCGAACAGAAGTGTCGAGGAACTCAGAAAGGACAAGCAATGGCTGAAGAACGAAATGTAGGGCTGGCGCGCGCCCAGGAACCACCGGTAACCGATGAAGATACCACCAAGGCGGAACTTCAACGGCGCATGGAGGAAGCGCGCGAATCGATCACACAAACCGTTAGCGAGATCAAAGACACCGTGACTACTCAATACGAACATGTCAGGGAGACGATCAGCGAATCGCTTGATTGGCGCGAGCAGTTTCGCCGCCGACCCGTGGAGTTCAGTGCTGGTGCGTTAGGTCTCGGCTTGCTGCTCGGTTATGGCCTTGGGGGTGCGTTTGTGGGCCGTCGCGACAGGAGCGATGACGATGATTACTCCCATGATTACACCGAATATGATGATGATGATGATTCGGACAGCGACGTTCGACCGGCGATGCAGAGCATGTCCGCCGCACGTCCAATTACTGGAGGCGTCTCGGCGTCATCCCCCTACGGAAGTAGCACTGACTACAACCGTTCATCTGCGTCACTAGCGCCGGCGGCTTCATACGAAGGCAGTTACAAGGCAATGGCGGACGCAGAGACGGAAGTTGACAAGCCGAGCCTTCTCAATCGATTTAAGGAGACCAAAGCTTACGACCGTTTACAGTCGGAGCTTTCGACGCTCGGCGACCGCTTTGTGGAAGAGTTATCCGGCACGGCGCGCACCGTCGTGCTGCCGGCGCTACTCGGTAAGGTTAAGGACATGATCGGCATCGACCTTTCGACGCAGCGTGAGGTCGCGCAACGCAGCAAGCTTGAGCAACAGACGGCTGGCTCGCGGGCCGATGCGGAATCTACCACCGATCAGCAGACCGGCGGACCGGCAAACCCCACAGGCAATAAGCGCGGTTAGGGCGTCGCGCAACAATCAATCGGGCCGATGCAGTTAAGTCGGGTGGATCGTCATCAGAGCGACGACGATCCGCCCGACTTTTTGTTTTCTGTTCTCTTCATGTCACATGCCGGCGACAACAACCCCGGAGTCTATTCGTGAAGAAAAAATCAGAAGGCGCGTCGGAAAGTTCCCGACGCGCCTTCTATATGCAGAACGCTGCTGTTAACCGGCGCGCACGTCCCTTCGATCTTGAGAGCGGCGCTGATGCGCGTTCGGTTCAACATCTGGTTGGGCGGCGGCTACGATTGAACCACTCTGCTCTTCTCGATCAGGCTACGAACTTCTTGCAGCACAGATTCGGCGACTTCAAGCGGGCATCCCCAGTAATCGAAGATGCCGCCACGCCCGCTGTTCTGCCCGCATACCACGAAGACGCCTGTGCCTACCCGTTGCTTCAGATGCGACGCTAACCATCCGACAAAGCCACTATTGTCTAAGTTCTCTGTGAAATGGAAGCTGAAGATTCTGAACAACTCTCCGCTTGAACCTTCTGCGCATACCAACTGACTCCATACCTGCTCATCACGGACAAAAGCTAACGCTTCAGGCTTTGCCTTTCTTTGGAAGTCATCAAGCGGGAATCCTCAAACACATACGCTTGTTCACAAACTTTGAAGTCTGCTTGCCCTATCACCTGCAAAAGTCTCTGCGCGGTTTGCTCTGCTGAGTCATGGCTGACGTACATAAACTTTCCTCATCTCTGATGTTTAAGATAGCTGACCATCACAAACTCGGCAGCGCGTTATACATGTACGCTAAATCCAACTCCATGAAAACTGTTCCCTCATCAGGACTGAACCGGTATGGAGCGATCTTCTTAAATCCCAGCGACGTGTACAAACTTTGTGCTTTCACCATCGAAGCAAGCGTGTCCAGCCGCATCCGCTTATATCCTAGTTTCTTGGCTTCCTCAACAATCGCCTCGGCGAGTTGCCTGCCCATCTTCATGTTCTGATATTGCGGGCGGACATACAACCGCTTCATCTCGCACACATCCGGTTCAAGCCGTCTGACCGCCACACAGCCCGCCGCTTGTTCTTTATACAGCGCGAGCAGCAGAGCACCGTCCGGCGGGATGTAGGTCGCGGGAAGGTTGGATAGCTCTTCATCAAAGTTCTGAAAGCATAAATCTATATCCAGCCAAGCCGCATACTCTCGAAAAAGCAATCGTGCTGGCTCAAGCCACTTGCCACCTTCAACGTGAACTATTCTGAGCATATCATTCGAGGTAGCCGCCCAACACACCAATATACCGAAGCAAGTCGGTGTGTCGAGTACCACCTGCTATAGCTTTGGGCGGGTACATCGGCGGCAAACCCGCCCAAACTATTGCAGGTGGTACTAACAGCCAATCTGTATTCAGATGGCGAGCGAAGCAGTGAGGCTTCGGATTAGTTCGTCGCGGTGCTCGACACGGATGTACCTCTCGACGGATTCGGGGCGCTCGGCTTGCGCGGCAACTTTTCGTCTATCGTCGCGGAATTGTAAACGAACACCGCCATAATCGCCGCCGCTTGCTTCATGTCATCGGCCTGGATGCGATCATACACGTCCTGGTTCGAGTGGTGCGTGCGCGTCTCGTATTCAATCTCGTCCTGGATGAACTGGAAGCCCGGCAAGCCCACCGCGTCGAAAGAGAGGTGGTCGGTGCCACCGGTATTGGCGATGGACAGAGTTGTCGCGCCCATCGCGCGGAATGGCGCAAGCCACCGGCGAAAGATGGGCCGGACGGCTTCGTTGCCCTGCAAGTAGACGCCCCTGATTTTGCCGGTCCCGTTGTCGAGGTTGAAGTAGACCGAGAGCTTGTCGTGTGCGGGCTTGGCGTTCAGCTTCGGCGTTTCTCCTTTCATCATCGCCGTCATTGATGCGTTCGCCGAGCCGTCGCCAATCGTGCCGAAGTGTTCGGCGACGTAGGCGCGCGAGCCGTACAAGCCCTGCTCCTCGCCGGTCCACAGCGCGACGCGGATCGTGCGGCGCGGTTGCAGGTTGAGCGCCTTCAGGATGCGCACCGCTTCCATCGCCACCGCGACGCCCGCCGCGTTGTCGGTCGCTCCGGTTCCCGCGTGCCACGAATCCATGTGGCCGCCGAGCATCACGACTTCATCCTTGAGGTCGGTGCCGGGGATTTCGGCAACGGTGTTATAGGCCATCAAATCCTCTTCGTGGAACTTCACCGCGAGGTCAACCGCCATCCGAATCTTCTCGCCTTGTTGAATCATGCGCGCCATCCGGTTGTAATCCTCGGCGGCGACGACGACCTGCGGAGTTATCTTTGGCGCGGTCTTGTCCCACGCCGCGATGCGCGGTCTGAAGATGGACGTTGGCGACGGGTCGAAGGGCTGCGGCACGGCCGCCGACTGCACGAAGATGGTGCCGCCGTCGCCGGCGCGGCTGATGTCGACGAGCAACGCCGCACCTTCGTCGGCGAAAAATTGTAGCTTCTGTGCGGAGAACTTAACGGCCACGAGTTGCTCAGCGGTCAATTGGAAACGGCGCGAGGGCCGCGAGCCTGGGTCGGGCGCGTTGGCGAGTTCCAATAACTCTTTTTCGGTCAGGCGCGTTCCCGGTGCCTCGAAGCGCGCTTTGATTTCTCTGACCGGACTGGTCAGCACGATGGCACCTTTCAACTTGCCTTTGAACCGCTGTAAGTCCGCCTCGTCCTTCGCGTCGACATAGATGACGTCGCCGACGAGTGGGCCGTTGGTGCCGGGCGACCATGCCTTTGGAAACGCGATCAACGGGATCGATTGCGGCTCGACGACCGTCGCGTTAAAACGTTCGAGCGACCAGCCACGACCGAACGGCCCCCACGGTTCGAGCCGCGCGTTTTGCAATCCCCACTCTGTCATCTTGTCGCGCGTCCACGTGTTCGCGCGCTTCATGTTGGGCGAGTTGGTCAAGCGCGGGCCGATCACGTCCGTCAGGTAACTCAGAGTTCGCATCACCTGCGAACGGTTCAGGCTTTCGTCCTTAATGCGCTCGATGGGATCGTTGGGGTCTCTCGCAGGAGTCTGCGAAGGAGTCTGTGCGGGAGTCTGCGGCGCGGGCGCCTGCGTGGGCGGTGTCGCCGGAGTCGGTGTCCGCGGTGCCGATGTTTGCTGGGCCTGCGTCGAGGGTTGCTGAACAACAGCGCGCGCCACCACACCGGGCGGCACTATTAAAGTGCATAAAAGCAGCGCGCACGCTGAGTCGCGTCGTAACATCAAACTGGTCCCCTCGAAATTCGAAACCTTTCCTGTTTACTGAGCCGCGCGGCGCGTGCCGCGAACCACTGCGGGCGGTTGCGTGCCAGGCGGCAGGCTGTCGGAGCGGTAGCCGCAATCCTCATTCGCACAGACCCGCACGATGCCCTTCTTCGATGTTTTCTCAAGCACGAACGGCGCATTGCACTGCGGGCAAGGTTCAGGGATGGGCTTGTCCCAGAAGACCGCGTCGCACTCTGGATACTCCGCGCAGCCGTAGAAGGCTTTGCCGCGCTTCGACTTTTTGACGACGATCTCGCCGCGGCAACCGGGGCGCGGGCACGCGATGCCGGTCGTCTCGCGCTTGATGTATTTACATGTCGGGTAGTTGGCGCATGACACAAACTCGCCGAAGCGCCCGTGGCGGCGGACGAGTTGCGCGCCATCGACCGGGCACGTCTCGTCAAGCGGGACGGGCGCCGGGGCGACGGCGCCGCTGCGACTGATCTTTCGGATGTTGCGGCACTCCGGGTAGCCCGTGCAGCCAAGGAACTGACCGAACCGCCCGCGCTTCAAAGCCATCGGCTTGCCGCACAAATCGCACGTTTCTTCCACTTCGGCGGCTCCGTCCGCCCCATCGCCGTTGGCTGCCTTCGCCGCCGCGCCCGCTTCCCCGTTGGCCGTCGCCGCCGAAGTGGAAGGCCGCGCAATCTCGCGCGTGGTGCGGCACTCAGGATAATTCGAGCAAGCCAGGAACTGGCCGAAGCGACCGAACTTGATAACCATCGACGAGGCGCAGTTGTCGCACACCTCGTCGGTCGGGATCGACTGCTGCTTCGCCGCCTTCATCTCTTGCTCGGCGTTCTTCAGGTCGTGCTTGAACTTGTCATAGAAGCCGTGCAGCGCCGCCGTCCACTTCAGCTTACCCTCCTCGATCTCGTCCAATTGCTCTTCCATTCGCGCCGTGTACGACTCGTTGAAGAGGTCGTTGAAGCTGGCCACCAGCAGATCGTTAACGGTCGTGCCGAGCGCCGTCGGATGAAACCGTCCTTCGGCCTTCTCGACGTACTCGCGGTCGATGATCGTCGTCATAATCGCGGCGTAGGTCGAGGGGCGACCGATGCCCTTCTCTTCGAGCATCTTGACGAGCGTCGCTTCGGTATAGCGCGGCGGCGGCTCGGTGAAGTGCTGCTCCGGCGTCACCGCGTTGAGCTTCAGGGTCTCGCCCTGCTCGACGACTGGCAGCTTGCGCGCGGCCTCTTCATCCTCATCCGACTTCTCGTCGCGCCCCTCTTCGTAAACTCTGAGGAAGCCGTCGAACTTCAGCACCGATCCGGTCGCGCGAAACAATAAGCGACCAGCCTCAATGTCAATCGTCGTTTGATCGAAGATGGCGGGCGGCATCTGCGACGCGACGAAGCGCTGCCAAATCAGGCGGTATAGTTTCAATTCTTCGCTGTTGAGATGATGCGCCATCGCTTCAGGCGTGCGCGCCACGTCGGAAGGGCGGATCGCTTCGTGCGCGTCCTGGGCATCTTTCTTTGAGCGGTAGTGAATCGCCTTCTCCGGCAGGTACGCCGGACCGTACTGTCTGTTGACGAAGTCGCGCACTTCGGCCAGCGCCGTTTCCGAAACGCGCGTCGAGTCGGTGCGCATGTATGTGATTAAGCCGACAGAGCCTTCGGCGCCGATCTCGACGCCCTCGTACAGTTTCTGTGCCAGCAGCATCGTCTTCTTGACGGCAAAGCCAAGCTTGCGCGACGCCTCCTGCTGGAGCTTCGAGGTGATGAACGGCGGGACTGGGTTGCGCTTCCGCTCTTTGGTCGCCACGTCGCGGACGACGTAACGCTGCCGCTCAGCTTCGGCGACCAGTTCTTTCGCCTGCTCTTCGTTGGCGATCAGGATTTCGTTCTTCTTAAGTTCGTTGTCGAAGCCGCCCGTCTTGACGGTCTGCTCGCCAACCTTGAACAAGCGCGCGTCGAACGGCGGCGGCATATTCGACACGACGTTCGCGGCGATTGTCCAATACTCCGTCTTGAGGAATTTCTCGATCTCGCGCTCGCGCTCAACGACCATCCGCAACGCGACCGACTGGACGCGCCCGGCGCTGAGCTTGCCGCCCACCGTCCGGCACAACAGCGGCGAAACCTTATAGCCGACGAGTCGATCAAGGACGCGGCGCGCCTGCTGCGCATCAACCAGATTCTGGTCGATCTGCTTCGGCTCCTTGAAGGCCTCCTGCACCGCGCGCTTCGTAATCTCGTTGAACATCACGCGAAAGGAAGGCTTCTTCGGTCGCTTCGGCACGATCTCTTCGGCAAGGTGCTGGCAAATTGCCTCGCCCTCGCGGTCAGGGTCAGCGGCGAGATAAATCGCGTCCGCATCCTTTGCGGCCCGCTTCAAATCAGCGACGGTCTTTTTGTTGTTGCGCTTTTTTATTTCCGGGATGACTTCGTACGTCGGCTCAAAATCTTTATCGACATCAACGCCCAAGCCCTTCGACGGCAAATCTTTGATGTGGCCGTAGGAGGCCATCACGCGGTAGTCCGATCCGAGATATTTGTTAATCGTTTTCGCCTTCGCCGGCGACTCAACAATAACTAAATTCTTCGCCATTTTAATTCGGTGAGCAGGTGACGATTGGCAAGTGACGAGACTTGGAACTCCCGCCCGACTCGCCGACCGGCGCCGGCCACTTGCTGCTCCTTAATCAGTCGCGTTAATCAGTCACGTTTAGATGCAACGATGAGCCTTGCGGCTCGCCGAACCTCCCCGTCAATGGAAAGTCTCGCGGGGCGCCACAGACGGTGGGACGCCGAACTGTTTTCAACTCGTTTCTCAGCCCGGTTGGGCGTCGGCGCTTTACAGCTTTCTGACAAAGCACTTGCCGGGAAGCTGCCGGATCAACTCGCGCATTTCAAGCCCGAACAGCGTGCCGTTCAGTTCGCCGACGCCGATCCGGCTGGCCGTCGCGAGTTCGTCAATATGCACGGGTTCGTCGGCGGAAAGCAAACGGAAGACGGTCCGCTCTTCGAGCGAAAGGTCCGCCGGTTCGATCACGTCGAGCGCGCGAGCGCCGCCGCGCCCCTTTCTTTTCGGCTCCGGCGGCAACAGCTTGGCAGCGATTTCCGACGGCAATTCCGCCGCCACGTCCTGCCACTGTTGCACGAGCTTTGCGCCCGCGCCTTTGATGAGGTAATTGGTGCCGAATGAGTTGCGCGAAGTGATGTTGCCGGGGACGGCGAAAACCTCGCGGTTCTGCTCCATCGCGAGCCGCGCCGTAATCAGCGAGCCGGAATTCTCTGCCGCTTCGACGAGCACCACGCCGAGGCTTAAGCCGCTGATGATCCGATTGCGATACGGAAAGTTTTCCGGCACCGGCGGCGTCCCCAGCGGGAACTGTGACACGAGCGCGCCTCCTCCTTCTAAAATCTCTTCCGCCAGCTTTCGATGATCGCGTGGATAGACCTCGTCAATGCCTGTGCCGAGCACCGCCACCGTGCGCCCCTTCGCTTCGAGCGCCCCGCGGTGCGCGGCGGCATCGATGCCACGCGCCAGGCCCGAAACAATTGTCACACCGCGTCCAGCCAATTCGCGCGCCAGCGCGAGCGCGACATTCCTGCCGTAGACGGAGCAACCGCGCGAGCCGACAATCGCGATGCACGGCGCGTCGAGACACGCGGCCCACTGCCCACGCACGTACAGCGTAATCGGCGGATCGGGTATCTCGCGCAACAGGGCCGGGTACGTTCCGTCGTCGAGCACCAGCACGTCCGCGTCGGGCATCGCGCGCATCGCTTCCAACTCCTTCGCGGCGGCCTCGTCACAGTTGCGCAGCATCACGCTCTCGATTGTTTCGGGGCGCAGGCGCAAGCGCTCCAACTCGCCGCGCAGCGCCATGAAGACCGCGCCCGCCGAGCCGAAACGCTCCAGCAACTTCGCCGCCACACGCGGCCCCACCCCCGGCGTCATGTTGAGCGCGATCCAGTCTTTCATAAATCAAGATGTTAGATGTCGGATGTCAGATGTTAGTGAAGATAGTTATAGTTGAAACCAGCCTCTGGCATCTAACATCTGACATCTGCTTTGTTGGCGGAGGCGTGTGGGAATCGAACCCACCTGAGACTGCTCTCACAGGCTCACAGACGGTTTTGAAGACCGCGCCGCTCACCGGAACGGATGCGCCTCCGCGAGGTCATTAAAAGAGCGAGGCCAAAACGGAACAAGACCCTACGCGCCGCGAGCGGCGGCTGTCAAGCGCATCCGCCGTGCGCTTCCATCATGTGCTGGCTGCAAAACATCCTCGCGCCGTCAGGGTCGCTATAATCTCCTGGTTTCTCTAATTCCGTGGTTGACGAAGCGCCCGCTGTCTGGTTATCATCCTTTTTCGAACGCTCGTTCGAAAAGCTCAGGTTCACAGAAAATCTTCCGCCGGCTTTTGGAGTCCAGTAACTTTGATGATTGATTTTGAGACGACACCCGAACGGTATAAGCACTGGAAGCTGCACGTTGACGGAGCGGTGGCGACGCTGTCGATGGACGTGCAGGAGGATGAAACGCTGGCCGACGGCTACAAGCTGAAACTTAACTCCTACGACCTCGGCGTTGATATTGAATTGGCCGACGCGGTGCAGCGTCTGCGCTTCGAGCACCCGGAAGTAAAAGTCGTGTTGGTGACCAGCCTCAAGCCGCGCATCTTCTGCGCCGGCGCGAACATTTACATGCTCGGCAGTTCTTCACACGCCTTCAAAGTCAACTTCTGCAAGTTCACCAACGAGACACGCTGCGCCATCGAAGACGCTTCCCGTCACTCCGGACAACGCTACGTGGCGGCGCTCAACGGCACGGCATCGGGCGGTGGTTATGAACTCGCCATCGCATGCGACGAAATCTATTTGGTTGAAGACGGCAACTCAGCCATTTCGCTCCCGGAAGTCCCTCTGCTCGGCGTGCTGCCCGGCACCGGCGGCCTGACGCGCCTCGTCGATAAGCGTCAGGTGCGCCGTGACCGCGCCGATGTTTTCTCGACGCTCGCCGAGGGACTCAAAGGCAAGCGCGCGAAAGAGTGGGGCTTGATTGACGACTACTTCCCGACCAGCAAATTTCAGGAAGGAGTGGCGGCGCGCGTGCGAAGCATCGTCGAAGCGGATGGACAACACGCAGCCGCGCACGGTATCAAGCTCAACCCGCTGCACGTCGAAGCGACCGCGAACGGGCGTGAATACAAATACGTCAGCGTGAGATTAAATCGCGAAGGCCGCTACGCCGACCTGACCATGCGCGGCCCCGAAGCTGACATGCCACACACCATCGAAGAGATCGAACAACTCGGCGACGCTTTCTGGCCGCTCCAAGCCTATCGCGAGTTGGACGACGCGCTATTG
>Ga0136617_10000862_pt1 | contig 26369 bp, 22 predicted proteins | sample AntDrymUQ3222106_2_FD_129672 | JGI IMG/M metagenome (GOLD analysis project Ga0136617, IMG submission 129672) | Polar desert sand microbial communities from Dry Valleys, Antarctica - metaG UQ322 (21.06) | ecosystem: Environmental > Terrestrial > Soil > Desert | place: Antarctica: Dry Valley...
CGGGTTACAAGCTGCGGTGGGAGGTTCTCAACGCCGCGGACTTCGGCGTGCCGCAGCTGCGGAAGCGCCTGATCCTCTATGGCCGGTTGGGCCAGTCGCCCCCGCCTCTTCCAGCGCCCACGCACTCCGGTTGGACGGAGACGAAGCGGTCGGTGAACCCAGACCTGACGCCCTATGTGACCAGCCAGGATGCGATCGGCGATCTGGAGGGGCGCGAGGATCTGGCGGAGGTCGATGAGCAGGTGAACGGGCGGTACGGCCCGCTTCTGCCCGGCGTCCCGCCTGGCCAGAACTACCTCTTCTACACCGAGAAGCGAGGACATCCGGAGCCGCTCTTTCGATGGCGCAGCCGCTACTGGACGTTCCTTTTGAAGCTCGACCCGAACCGCCCGGCGACGACGATCCAGAGCCAACCAGGCCCGTACATCGGCCCCTTTCACTGGAAGGACCGCAGGCTGAGGATCCTGGAAACCAAGCGGCTCCAGACCTTCCCCGACGACTACGAGATCGTGGCCCGGAATCGACGCTCGTGGCAGCACCAGCTCGGCAATGCGGTGCCGCCGCTGCTCGCGGAGATCGTCGCGCGGCCGCTCGCGCAGGCGCTGGGCTAGCCGCCCAGCAGCTCCTCCGGCTCCACGGACTCCGGCGGAGGGATCGGCTCGGGTCGCCTGATGGGCTGCGCCCGCCAGAAGGCGTAGAAGTCCTCGATCGAATCGAAGTGGCCGCTCTCCGAGCGGAGGTCGGCGATGCTATCGACCGCCCCGATGTAGTTGCGCGTGGTGCTCGACCGCTTCATGGACGCCACCCGCCACGTCTCCACGACCAGGATCTCCACGTTCTCGACACCCCCGTCGACCCAGTCGTAGAGGACGATGAGGTCGATGTGCCAGGCCATGTCGCCGTAGGCGACGCCGACGCCTGGGACGGGCTCGGTCGGGCGGCGGAAGTAGGAGTCGAAGGGGCCAAGCGTGATGCGAGACTGGGTCTTGGTCGCTTCGCCGCTCTTCCTGACCTTACGCCGCGCGACCTTGACGTCGAGTGCGACCCGCCGGTTCTCCACAGCACGGCCAGCCATGAGCACGTCCGGGTAGCCGCGACCGGAAAGGTCGTCCAGGACGTCGAGGCCCGGGACCGCGTACGCCTTCCGCTTGAAGTGCTCGGTGACCGAGACTTCCACCACCTTCGCCACGACCGCTGGTTCCTTGGGTAGCGGGATCACCCTGCCATCGTCCAGGATGATCCCGCGGACGTTCCAGCGGTAGTCGCGGACGGCGGCACGGAGCCAGGCCTTGATGACCTCCAGCGTCGTGAGGTTCGCGACAGCGCGCGCCTTGCCAGCCACGGGCCGAGCATAACCGGGGACCAAACCGTGGAGCTCGCCTACCATCCGGGAGTGCCCATCCCCTATCCGACGCCGGGTTCCGAGGCGGTGTCGCGCGTCATGCGGGGCAACCGGAAGAGCGACACGGGGCCAGAGCGTCGACTCAGGGCCGCCCTCCATTCCGCCGGTCTCCGGTTCCGGAAGAACGTCCTCCTGGTCGAGCCAGCCGTGACGGTCCGACCGGACGTGGTCTTCCGGCGGTCGAGGGTGGTCGTGTTCGTCGACGGCTGCTTTTGGCATAGCTGCCCAGAGCACGGCAACTCACCGGCCCGCAACCGCACGTACTGGAGGCCCAAACTCGCTAGGAACGTCGAGCGTGACCGCGCCGGTGACGTCGCACTCTTAGCGGCAGGCTGGCGCGTGGTCCGCGTCTGGGAGCACGAGGACGTCACGGTTGCGGCCGCGCGGATCGCCCATGACATCAGAAGCCGACCCTCACCGTCCGTGATCCATGAGCCGAGCCTGAAAGCCCCCTCCCGTCCCGGGCGTAGCAAGGCTGGTCCTCTGTCATCGTAGAGTCGGAGGTAGCAGTCGTCGAGGCGCGGAGAAGGGCCGAAGCTGCTGCCGCCAATGGCACACGGATGCTCATCCAGAAGCGTGGGGAGTCACTTCATCGGCAAGGCGCATCAGGCCACGCGGTGGCCCGGCGGGCTGGAAGGCATCTGGGGCAGGGAGTGGCGCGCCCGACGAGACTCAAACTCGCGGGCGGAGCCTTCAGGTCCGGAACCTCGGCAGGGGGCCCCCCCGACGTCCCTCCGCGCCACCCCTGGCGCCCTTCCCTTATCGGCCGGTGGCGAGTCTGCCACCTCTCGCCGCGTCACCGGGCGTCCTCCGAGGATGTGGTCAGGACCGTGATCTGCGGTGATCGGCTTGCGTTCCACCGCTGCTGCGTGCATGCTGTACGGGGACCAATACCAATGCCCATATAGCACACTGAGGACGGCATGTTGGATGTTAAGGACATACTTGTTGAGGCAGCCCGAGCGGTCGAGGAGGCCGGTCTCTCTACGGACTTGCGCCAAGCTGGGTTCGAGAAAGCGGTGGATCTAATCGCTACCAAGCACGGGATCGTCGCCACGGTCGGGGCGCCGCCCGCCCCGAGCCCGCCGGTCGCCACTCCGGGTTCGGGAACGCCAGCCGAAACCGGGCCACTGCTGGACCGCGTGGCCGAGAGACTGAAGGTGGACCGCGAGACAGTCACGGAGACTTACCACGAACGGGACGGCGCTTTCGAGATCGTCGTCCCCGCGTCCAAGCTCGACTCTGACAAGGCTCCCGCCGCGAAACAGCTCACGCTGCTTGTTGCGGCTGCGCGCCAAGGCTCGGGGACCGAGGAGTGGACGCACATCGACAACATCCGCAGGGTCGCCGAGGACTTCGGCCGATACGAACCGGCGAACTTCGCGTCGGCGGTCAGGGCGACGCAGGGCTGCCAGTTCCGAACCGAGAACCGGAAGATTCTGGTCCGGCTCAGCAGGCCAGGGTGGGAGAGCGCGACCGCGCTAGTGAAGAAGCTGGCTGGGATTGAGCCCTGACAGCAGGCATCGGGTTGGCGGTCCAGCACCTTCGACCGATTCAACGGGTTCTCGTCCTCGACTGGGTCGCGGGCATTCGTAACGAGCGTGGGTGGTTCGAGCCGGCCGACGTGGTTGCACTCTTCGACGCCCTGCGCTTGCCGAGGCCGAGCAGGATTGGGCGTAGTCTCGCGCAGCTGCGCGGCGTTCAGTTGGTTCGCGCGGGTGACAACGGGTCCTGGTCTGTGACCCCGATGGGCGACGCCAAGATCGCCGAACTGATGGGCCAAGTTGACTTCGGCGAACTATCCGCCGAACTGGTCGGGGCGCCTGGCGCCGACTTCGCGAGCGCTCTCCATACCACGATCGCACCTCCCTTCGCGCCAGCCCGGTGGCAGGCCGGGATCGGGCGGCTGCTTGGCCGCTTTCCCTTCGAGCAGAACGTCTTCTGCATGACGAGGTTCCCGGACAAGGGCGCCGATCTGCCAGACCCGATTCCGGCCGTGATCGGGACATTGCGAGAGGTGATGCGCAGCCATGGACTCGTGCTCCATGTGGCCAGCGACCGACAGGCTGAAGACGACCTACTCGGAAACGTTGGCGCCTACATGTGGGCGTGCCAGTACGGCATTGGCCTCCTGGAGGATCGCCTCGGAGTTGGGACCGACATCAACGACAACGTCCTCATCGAGCTTGGATCGATGTTGGTAACTGGTCGGCGGTGCGCAATCCTCAGGGACACGACGGCCCCGCGCCCGCCGACCGACCTCTCAGGCCAGATCTACAAGTCGGTCGACTTCGACAACCTCGATGGCGTCGCTGCCGAAGCTCATCGGTGGGCAGCCGAGGACCTCGGTCTGGGCCGCTGCGCGGAGTGCCCGGTCTCCCCACCTACGGGGTCGTAGATAAGGCGCCGAACGAGATCTTCTGAAAGTGGGCCCAAACGCCTCCGGACCTGCTTCTCTACGTGCCTGAGGCCGACGCGAACCGGGCGGACGCCCCGGTCGGCCGATCGAAGAAGGCAGGAAACGCGGGGGGTCGCTCTCGCCATGGCCATCGAGGCGGCGAAGGCCAGAGGTGGCGGGTTCGACAGAAGACATCCTGTCTGCGGCCGAGGAGTACGCGAGGTGGCTATCGGCGGCTTGAGCACGCGAGATGTGGTCAGTAGGAGATCAGGACGCTCTCGGCCGGGCAACTGAAAGGCCCCGCCGGTACGCCCGGTAGGGCCTTTTCCTAATCGGTTTGGTGGCGCGCCCGGCGGGACTCGAACCCACGACCTTCAGGTCCGCAACCTGACGCTCTATCCACTGAGCTACGGGCGCACTGGCGGAGAGGGAGGGATTCGAACCCTCGGAGCAGGTTACCCCACTCAACGGTTTAGCAAACCGTCGCACTAGGCCACTATGCGACCTCTCCGAACGGGGCGAAAGGGATGATAGCACGAGGGTTTCGGCCCTCTTCGGGGGCGGATCGGCCGAGCGAGTATCCTTGGCTCTCCTCACGCCTCGGGGCCCGGTCGCGCGTTCGCAGCCAGGTTCGCGGCCCCGTCGGGCCACCCGGCCACGCCAGCTCCGGGCGTGGCACAGGCTGAGGGACTGGTCCTGTAAACGAGCGTGGCGGGGTCTCCGTCGCGAGAAGAGGTATCGCATCCTATGGCCAAGCGCGTCGTCCTCATCGGCCATCCCGTCGAGCGGTCGCTGGCGGGCGCCCTCCAGCAGGCGGCCTTCGACGCGTCCGGGATCGGTGCCTCCTACGAACCGCTCGACCGCCTTCTCATCGACCTTCCCGCGGCCATCAACGAGCTACGCGCTGACGAGTACCTGGGTGCCAACATCACGGTCCCTTACAAGGAACGCGTGGTGCCCATGCTCGACCGCATGACGGACGAGGCGCAGCACACCGGTGCGGTCGACACCATCACCCGCGAGGGCAGCCGGTTGGTCGGTCACAACACGGATGTGCTGGGCTTCCGGCCGGCACTCGACGCGCTGGTGGGAAAGCAGAAGATGCCCAAGGCGGCCGTGGTGCTGGGTGCCGGCGGCGGCGCGCGGGCCGTGGTCTACGGGTTGATCACCAACGGCTTCCAGCGGATCATCGTGTTCAACCGACACCTTCATCGGGCAGAGGGCATGGTCAAGCACTTCGGCCGGACGGCGGCTCACATGGAGCTGCGCGCGATGCCCTGGCATGAGTCGGTCATCGAGGCGGAGCTGGGCAGAGCCAAGCTGCTGGTGAACGCCAGCTCGGTTGGGCGCGACGGGGTCGAGACACCGATAGCACAGGAGCTTCTGCCGCCCGACCTCCTAGTCCTCGACCTGCTCTATACGCCCAAGGAGAGCCGGCTGGTGCGCGAGGCCAAGGCGACGGGTGCATCCTCTGCCCAGAACGGCGACCTGATGCTGCTGCACCAGACCGGCGCCGCCTTCGAGCTGTGGACGGGCAAGCCGGCACCCATGGACGTGCTTCGCGAGCGGCTCGATGCGGCGCGCGACGAGCTGTCCGCGACTCGCGAAGAAGCGGCCGCACAAGCCGCCGCGGGCGAGGGGGATGGCGATGGCGCCGAGCAGCCGAAGGCTGCGGCAAGCGCCGCCAAGGGGCGATCCACCTGAGCGAGGGGGCCACTCACGCGGACGCACCCATGGCCAACGCGGGATCGCTCCGTACCGAGCGGTCCGTGGCCATCGGGGCCGTCCGTGCCGCCAGCCTGCTGTGTCGCGCCGTTCGGGAGGCCCTGGTCGAGTCGGACTCGACGGCCAAGGCCGACCGCTCGCCGGTGACCGTGGCCGACTTGGGATCGCAGGCCCTCATCAGCCTCGCCCTCGAGCAAGCGTTCCCGGACGACCCGATCGTGGGCGAGGAGGATGCCTCGCTGCTGCGCACCGACCCGAGGGGCGCCATCGCGCAGGCCGTGGTGCGTCGGGTCCGCGCCGCCCGACCCGGGGCCGACGCCGAGACCGTGGCCGAGGCGCTGGCGCGCTGCTCACATCCCGGTGGAGCCAGCGGGCGCTTCTGGACGCTCGACCCGGTCGACGGGACGAAGGGCTTCCTGCGCGGCGGACAGTACGCCGTCGCGCTGGCGCTCATCGAGGACGGCGAGCCGCTGCTAGGCCTTCTGGGCTGCCCCAACATGCCGGTCGATACGGGCGACCCCCACGCTGGCACGGGCTGTCTCTTCGTGGCAGAGCGTGGAGCGGGTGCGGTGATGATCCCGCTGGACGAAGGGAACGAGACCCCCATCCGAGTCAGCGCACCTGCCTCCCCTGCCGAGGCACGCTGGGCCGAGTCGGTGGAAGCCGGGCACTCGGACCAGGACGACGCCGCCCGCGTAGCCGAGCTGGTCGGCCTGGGCCAGGCGCCGCTGCGCATGGACTCCCAGGCCAAGTACGCCGCCGTGGCACGCGGCGAGGCGGCCATCTACCTGCGCCTGCCCACCAGCGACACGTATCGCGAGCGGATCTGGGACCACGCGGCCGGCTGGCTCATGGTGCGCGAGGCGGGCGGCGAGGTCACCGACATCCACGGCAGGCCCTTCGACTTCGGCACCGGGCTCGGCCTGGAGCGGAACCAGGGGGTCGTGGCGAGTGCCGGCGGCACGCTCCACGCGGAGGTCCTGCGCGCCGTGGCACGCGCGCTGAGCGCCTGAACCGCCGGTGTCCCTGCGCAGCGTCGTCAGCCGGTCGGCGGATCGGCTGCTCAACACCACGGCGCTCGGCTCACGTCAGCTTCTGCCAGTCCCGGCGGACGTCGCGGATTTCCACGCGTCGATCCCGGTGGTCGACCTCCTGGTCGGGACGCCGCTCTTCCGCCCGGAGCTGCTGCGCCGGCGCCAGCGAGGTCATGTCGATCTGCCGCGGCTCATCGAGGGCGGCGTGGACCTGGTCGGCTTCACCATCGCGACCCGCCACCCTGACCTGCGCGGGACGCTGTCCACGCCGCATTTCTGGTCGCTCGGCCTGCCCGCCCGGTCGCTGGGCAGTGACATGGCCATGGCGGGCGCCTTCATCGACCGGATCGAGGGCTGGGCCGCAGCGTCGAACGGTCGGCTGCGCCTGGCGCGGGAGATCGCGGACCTTCCGGTGGCGGGACGCGGCCGTTCGGACGAACCTGTGCGAGCGTTCATCGGGGTCCAGGGAGGTCACGTCCTGGAAGGTGATGTGGCCAACGTGGAGCGGCTCCATGCGCGCGGAGTCCGCATGCTGGCGCTGGCGCACGTGATGGACAACGCGCTGGTGGGCTCCAACACTGGCCGTCGGGGGCACGGGCTCACGGGCTTCGGGCGTGAGATCGTGGCGGAGCTGGAGCGAGTGGACATCGTGGTGGACCTGGCGCACATGTCGCCGGCCGGGATCCGCGACACGCTGCCCCTACTTCGCCGGCCGTTCGTGCTCAGCCACACGGGCTTGCGGCGGGTAAGCGGCGCCGGCAGCCGCATCCCGGGGCGCCGCTTCACGCCGTTCAACCGCAATCTTGGCGATGAGGAGGCGCGTCTCGTCTCTGAGGCTGGCGGCGTGGTGGGCCTGACGCTCAGCACCCTGCTGCTGGGCGGCGAGGACCTGGACGCAGTGGCTCGCACCGTGGACACTGCCCTGGAGCTCTGCGGTCCGGCGAGCGTGGCCATCGGTTCCGACTTCGACGGCGCCCTGCGCACGGTCTGCGACGTCACAGGCATGCCCGCGGCCACCGCTCGCCTGCTGGCGGGCGGCCTGGACCGGGAGACGGTGGCGGGCGTGATGGGCGCCAACGCTCTCCGGGTGTTCGCCGAGACCTGGTCTGCAACGTAGGTGAGGCCGGCATTGCCACCGCTCATCACGGTGGATGATGGTATTTGGCGCCGAGGCCGGGATCGCCACCGCTCATCACGGTGGGTGATGGTATGTGGCCGTCTGGCCGTTCCAGCTCGCCGCCGCGATCCCGGGAGAGCGGGACGACCTCCGGGCTCCGCTTCGCCCACGCTCATCCCGGGTCCGCTGCCGAGTCATGGACGGTTCGTTCCTGTCCCGGAGGCGGTGAGAACCGGCGATCATCTGCTTACGATCACGGGCGATGATGGGTGGCGGAAACCAAGTCCGGCACCGGCGGCAAGCACCACCGAGCGCTCCTGCCGTCTGCCCGTATCTGGCGCTACCGTACGGTGGCCCCGGCCAGATCCTCGACCAGTCTCCCCATACCCATCGTGTCCCGTCCGTCGAGGCCCAGTGCGTCGATGAGGGCGCTGGCCACCACGATGCCGTCTGCGAGCGGCGCCAGGCGACGGACGTGGGCCGGTCGTGAGACGCCGAAACCGACGGCCACCGGGACAGGACTGGCGGCACGGACGCGGTTCAGGAACGCGGCTACGCCGGCGGGCAGCGAGCGGCGGGCCCCGGTGACGCCGACGAGCGATACGGCGTACAGGAAGCCGCGGCTCCGGGCCGCGATACGACCGACCCGCTCCGGCGCTGTGGTGGGTGCGACGAGGTAGACCAGGTCGAGACCGGCTTCGACGGCGAAGCCTTCGACCTCCGGCCCGTCGTCAGGGGTGAGGTCGGCGATGATCAGGCCGTCGGCGCCAGCCTCCGCGATGCGCCCGAGTGCTGCCCCGTCGCGGCCGCGCAGGAATTGGTTGACGTAACCCATGACCACGAGCGGGGTCGCCGGGCGAGCGGCGCGGATCGCAGCAACGAGATCCAGGGCGCTCCCCAGGTTCGCGCCGGCAGCCAGCGCCACGCCCGAGGCGCGTTGAAGAGTCGGGCCGTCGGCCAGGGGGTCGGAGTAGGGCAGGCCGATCTCCAGGATGTTCCCTCCCCCGTCGATCGCGGCGAGCGCCGCGGCGAGCGACCCCGCGGCGTCCGGGTAGCCAGCCAGCACGTACGGGACCAAGGCCGCGCGGCCGTCATCGGCGGCAGTTTCGAAAGCCCGGTCGATCCGCCGCCCCCGCTTGGAGGGATCAGCCGGCATCGGCGATCGCGGCCAGGTCCTTGTCCCCGCGGCCGGAGAGCCCCAGCAGGATGATGGGGTCGGGCGGAAGCGGGCCGCCAGGTGCCTCGCCTCGCAACAGGGTCGGTAGAGCGGCCACGGCGTGTGCCGGTTCCAGGGCCGGCAGGATGCCCTCCGTGCGTGCCACGAGGCGGAGTCCGGCCACTGCCTGCTGGTCGGTCGCCGCCAGCACCTCCATGCGCCCCGCTTCGAAGAGGGCCGCCAACTGCGGGCCGATTCCCGGGTAGTCGAGTCCGGCGGAGATCGAGTGTGCCTCCGTGACCTGGCCCTCAGCGTCCTGGAGCAGATAGGAGCGCGCGCCGTGGAGCACACCCTCCGAGCCGCCAGCCAGCGCCGCAGCGTGCCGCCCGGCCAGTCCTTCCCCGCCCGCTTCCACGCCGACCAGCCGAACATCGAGCTCACCGATGAACCGCGCGAAGAGGCCGATGCCGTTGGAGCCGCCGCCCAGGCAGGCCACGGCCACGTCCGGGAGCCGACCCTCGACGGCCATCATCTGGGCCGCCGCCTCGTCTCCGATGACCCTTTGGAGATCGCGCACCAGCGCGGGGAAGGGATGCGGGCCGACCGCCGAGCCCAGCACGTAGTGGCTCGTGGCGACGGTCGTCACCCAGTCGCGCAACGCCTCGTTCACGGCGTCCTTCAGCGTCGCGCCGCCCGACGTCACCGGGCGAACCTCCGCGCCGAGGGCGTGCATACGCTGCACGTTCGGCCGCTGCCGCTCGATGTCCTCCGCGCCCATGTAGACCACGCACTCCAGGTCGAGCAGCGCGCAGGCTGTCGCGGTCGCCACCCCGTGCTGGCCGGCACCCGTCTCGGCCACCACCCTTGGCTTGCCCAGCCGCTTGGCGATGAGCGCCTGCCCCAGCGCGTTGTTGATCTTGTGAGCGCCGGTGTGCGCCAGGTCCTCGCGCTTGAGGTAGAGACGCATCCCGGTGGCGGCCACGCCAGCTGCCTCCGCGACGGCGGCGGCCAGGCGGTCGGCACGGTAGAGCGGGGTCGGGCGACCGACATAGTGCTGGGATCGCTCCCGCAGCTCGGCCCAGAAGGCGGCGTCGTGGCGGATGGCACGCCAAGCGTCATCGAGCTGGCCGAGCGCCGCCATCAGTGTCTCCGGCACGAAGCGGCCGCCGAATCGGCGCTCGCGGCCCCACCGGCCACGCTCGTCGGGTTCCAGCAGGCCTGGATGCGCCACTTCCGGCCGAGACGGGAGAGCGGGCAGGTCGAGGCGAGCGGCGCGCGCGCGCTTGACGAACAGTGCGACGAGGAAGGGGTCCTTGGCCGGGCGGCTCGGCTGTTCAGCCGCCGAGCCGCCGGCTGGGACCGCCGTCGCTGCTTCCACGCCACTGGCCACGTCTACGCCCAGCGCCGGTATCTCGCGCAGAGCTCCGGCCACGTTCGCCGCTGTCAGGCCGCCCGCCAGGATCACCTGCAGGGACCGCGCCACGCCCGCAGCGACCGCCGTGGCCGATCGACGCCCCGTGCCACCGGCCAGCTCGGCATCGGCCGTGTCCAGCAGGAAGCCCGCCAGGTTCGACCGGGAGCGGTAGGGAGCTGCCTTCTCCAGCACCGCCTGGACGGTCGATCCCACACCGTCTTCAGCCGTGCCCACGGCGGGTAGATGGAGGACCTTGCGAACCGGCAGCGGGATCCGATCCAGCGCCTCGGGCGGCTCGCCGCCGTGCAGTTGGATCTCGTCGAGTCCGAGCCGCTCGGCGATCGCCGAGACCTCCGCAGGGTCGCCGCCGGCGAAGACGCCGACGAGGCGCGGGCCGTGTCCGCCCGTACCCGCGCGCCGCGCCTCTGCGATGAGCTCCGCTGCCTCGCCCTCCTCCAGGGCGCGCCGCGTCCCCGGCACGAGGTTGAACCCGAGGGCATCCGCGCCGGCCGCGAGAGCAGCGCGCAGACCGGCCGATTCCGTGATCCCGCAGATCTTGACCGACGCCTGGCGAGCGTCAGCCGATGGGTCCTGGCCCGGGCCTGGTACCAGGCCGGCAGCGACGAAAGCCGCCGTCCTCGCCCGCACCGACGCCGTGCCCTTCCCCGAGCGCATCAGCGCCTCTCCGACCAGTGCCGCGTCGAAGCCGAGCGCCCGCCAGGTGCGCAGCACGTCCGGCGAGCTGGCACCGGACTCGGCGACGACCAGCCGATCGTCGGGCACCAGGTCACGAAGCCGCTCCGCCAACGAGACGTCCACACGCAACGTGCGCAGATCGCGATTATTGATGCCGATGAGCCGCGCGTCCGTGGCGATCGCCGCTTCCAGCTCCCGCCGGTCGTGCGCCTCCACCAGCGGCTCCATACCCAGGTCGCGAGCCTGTCTCACCAACCGCGCCAGTCGACCCGCTGGATGGAGCCGGCAGAGGAGCAGCACGAGGTCGGCGCCGGCGGCACGCAGGAGCGGAAGCTGGCGGGGATCGACCACGAAGTCCTTGGCCAGGATCGGCAGCGATGTGGCCTCTCGTGCCGCACGAAGGTCGGCGGGCGAGCCACCGAAGCGGTGAGCTTCCACGAGCACGGAGATGATCGAGGCGCCGCCGGCCTGGTAGGCACGCGCGCGAGCGGCGATGTCGAGCGCACCACCGGGCAGCTCGCCGGCCGATGGCGAACGGCGTTTCATCTCCCCGATGAGGTGCAAACCAGGGCGGAGAAGCGCCCCCAGGGCGTCCCGCGGCGCGGGAGCCGCCTCCGCGTCTCGGCGAAGCTCCGCGTTCGAGACGCCCTCCAGGTCGCGCTCGATGTCGCTGCGCCGCTGGGCAGCTATCTCGTCCAGCACGGACGCGCGGCGAAGGGGCCACGGGCGACCAAGCGACGGGCGGGGGCGCGCTGACGCGGTCATGTGGCTGTCCCCGCCGCGATGCGCGAGCGCGCCCGCAGCCGCTCCAGCTGGGCCAGCGCCGCGCCGCTGACGATGGACTCCAGCGCCAGGGCCACGCCACCGCGCAGTGTGTCCGCGCGACCTGCCACCACCAGTGCCGCCCCGGCGTTGAGCGCCACGGCGTCGCGCTGCGGACCGGTGGCGCTACCGGAGAACACGTCGGTGATGATGGCCGCGTTGCGCTGCGGATCCCCGCCGAGCAGCGCCTCGGTGTCGGCCAGCGGCAGCCCGGTCTCGGCGGGTCCCACCTCGCGCCGCTCGATGCCCTCGGAGGAGACGTCCAGGATCACGCCGCTGCCGTCCAGCGGCAGCTCATCGATGCGGTCGCCGTACACCACGAACGCTCGCTCCGTGCCCAGGGCCCGCAGGACCTCGGCTACCGTCCGAGCGGCCTTCGGATCCGCCACTCCCAGTAGCTGGCGGCGGACCCCGGCTGGATTGACCATGGGGCCTACGAGGTTGAACGCGGTGCGAACCCCCAGCTCGCGACGAGTGGGTCCGGCATGGCGCATCCCGGGATGGAAGGCCGGCGCGTGCAGGAATGCGAAGGACGCCTCGGCCAGAGCGCGCGCCGCGTCCTCCGGTCCCTGCTCCACGACTAGACCGAGAGAGTGCATCACGTCCGAGCTGCCCGACGCTGAGGTGACCGCGCGGTTGCCATGCTTGGCCACCGGCACGCCGCAGGATGCCACCACCAGCGCGGCGGCCGTGGAGACGTTGAAGGTGTGATGCCCGTCCCCGCCCGTGCCGCAAGTGTCGATGGCCCCGGGAGGCGCGGCCACGGGCACGACGCGGCGGCGCATCGCCCGAACGAAGCCGGTCAGCTCATCGGTCGTCTCCGTACGCATGCGCAGCGCGATGAGGAGCGCGGCCAGCGGTGCGGGCGTGACCTCGCCGTCCATGACGGCGCCCATCACTGACTCAGCCTCGGCGCGGGACAGGCTGTCGCCACCGACCACCGTGGCGAGGGCGGCGCGGACGAGGTCACTCACGTGGCTGCTCCCGGAATCAGCGAACCGACCATTCCGTCCCGGGACGAAAGGTCGGTCCTTCCGCGGTGCCACCCGTCTTCGGCTGCCACAGGGGCTGCCACGCTCATCGTCGGCGGGCTCACGGGTCCATTCATCGCCGTTCGCCGCACCGGCTTCCAGCACTACCGGCTCTCTGTGGCGGGTCCGCGCGAACCTCGTGGCCAGCGCAGCGACTACTCATCCCGATCATCGCCCATGTTCTCTTGTTGGCGTGGAGTCTAGGGAGCGCTGCACATGCCGTCAACGGCGCGTCTCATCGGTGTCGCGTCTCATCGGCGAACGGGCGCGGGCCTACCGAGGACCAGCGCCGCGTTGGCACGCCACAGGAGCGAGCCGACCGCCGAGCGAACAGCGCTGCATGGCAGGACGGCGTTCCACGGTCGATCGGAACGCCGGAGGTGCCAGCGGACGAACGAGACCTCTCTCAGCGGCTGGTGCAGCGTCCCGGCGATCCGTTCGCACGTCACAGGAGCCAGACGAGCTCGCGTGGCCAGACCGCGCGCCAGACCGCGCGCCAGGTCGCGCACCGACCGCGCTTGACCCCGCCCGAGACGCCGCGCTCGCCTGCTATCGTCAATGGATGGCCATCCGCGTGCCCAGCGAACCGCCGGCCCAGGTCCCCGATGACTCCGAGGATCCCGCGCGGCCCACACAGGGCGCTGACGACAGCACGGAGAGCGCCGAAGGGATCCGTCGCTCCTTCGCCGAGGGCTGGGGTGAGATGGCAGCGGCCTGGGGCGTGCAGCCATCGGTCGCGCGCGTACACGGCTACCTGCTGGCGCACGGCGGCACCCTCACCGAACGGGAGGTGCGTGAGGCGCTGGGTCTCAGCCACCGCGCCGCCAGCCTGGCTCTGGCAGAGACCGAGGCATGGGGTCTCGTGGAGCGTGTGCCGCAGGCCGACAGGGCTGGACGGCGCGGTCCCAGCCCCGCCGCGTACTCGGTCGTGCGTGATCACTGGCGCTGGTTCCAGCGCATCGCCGAGCAGCGGAAGCAGCGCGAAGCCGATCCGCTGGTGCCCAAGCTCGAGGAGAGCCTGGCGCGCGCCCAGCAGGCGGTCCGAACCACACCGGACGATCCGGAGCTGGCCCGGCTGCGCGATTGGCTGACCGAGCTGCTGGGCTTCATGAGGCTCTTCGATCGAGCCATCGGCGTGGTCGCCCGGGCGGAGACGGAAGAGATCGCGCGGGGATTCGCAGTGCTGGGCCAGCTCTCCGATGAGAGCCTCGATCGGCTCCTGCGGCTCTTCGGTTCGCTGCCCGAGAAGGAGCTGGCCTCCACCATCGAGGCCGTCTCGCATGTCTCGCCGTCGGTCGGGCGTCGCATCCTGGCGGTGGCCGGACGGATCGCTCGCCTGCGGCGTTGATCGCTCGACTGCGAGCCACTTGCGATATCCGGGCCATAGGGGCGCGTGCGATGCGCCGAGCGCGTGCCGAGACTTGGCAGCGTGCGGACTTCACCGGATCCCACTCCCATGGCATGACGCAGGCGATAGCCCTCGCCGGGCAACGGGAACAGCCGATCCATGGCGCCCCATGCGTAGTGCGTCCCACCGTGATGGTCGTGGACAGCTCGCCAGCCGCGCGCGAGACGCTCGGATCGATGCTCGTCCAGGAAGGTTTCCAGGTGGTGACCGCCGCCGGCGGCGCGGAGGCGGTGCGCATGACCCTGCAGCGACATCCCGATGCCATCGTCCTGGAGATGGAGCTGCCCGGGATCGACGGCCTGGGTACGTTGAGCGCCCTGCGGGCCGCCTGTGATGCGCCCGTAGTCGTTGTCTCTGCCAAGGATGACGCGAGCGCGCCGGTCCGTGCGCTGGAAGCGGGCGCCGACGACTACCTGCCCAAGCCCTGCAGCATGGATGAGCTTGCCGCCCGCATCCGGGCCGTGCTGCGCCGCCGGCGAGGACGAGCGGCGACCTCCACCACCCTGCACGTGGGCGGGCTGGAGCTCGACTTCGAGCGACGGATGTGCCGGCGCGACGGCATCGTCGTGCCCTTGGCGCGTTCGGAATGGCGCGTCCTTTCGCACCTGGCGCGCAACCCCGGGCGTGTGGTCATCGCCACGGAGCTCCTGCGACAGTGCTGGGGGCCGGGCTACCAGGACGATCTCCAGCTGCTGCGGATATGCGTTTCGCGGCTCCGCCGCAAACTCGGCGCGACCAGCCGATCAGGGCCGATCAGGACCTACCACAACGTGGGTTACGCACTCGAGGGCTAGGAGGAACGACATGCTGCCGGAGCAGACGGACTGGACGCACGGCTCGGATGAGCGAGGGGCACGCCCGCTCACGGAGAGCCTCATGGCCTTCGATCTCGGTCAAGAGATCGCCACTCTCCGGCAGGAACCAGCCTGGACCGAGGGCGACCGGAACGCGCGAACCCTGGTCAAGTCGGCCGGCATAAGGCTGCTGCTGGCCAGCCTGCGAGAGTCGGCCGAGATACAGGAGCAGCATGGCGAGGGCCCGGTGAGCATCCAGATGCTGGAAGGTCGCGCGACCCTCAGCGCCGGCGGTGCCCAAGTGGTCCTGGAGACGGCTGCGCTGGCCAGCATCGAGGCCGGGCTGCCCTGGAGCCTGCGGGCCGACGCCCAGTCAGCCGTGCTGGTGACGTTCGCTTGGACCGCGGGTGCCGGCGGGACCGCGGGTGCCGGCGACCGTCCCTGAGCTAGCGCAGGGCCGGCAGGATCTCTCCCCGGTAGAAGTCGACGAAGCCAGCCTGATCGGGTCCGACCTGATGGATGTAGACGTGGTCGAAGCCGGCGTCGACATATTCCCTGATCGCTTCCAGGTGGCGCTGCGGGTCGGGACCACACACCACGCTCTCGGCCACCTTGTCCTCCGTCACCATCTTCGCCGCCTGCTCGAAGTGCGCCGGCGTGGGCAGCTCCTGTGAGAGCTCACCGGTGATGGCCGAGTTGGGCCAGATGCGGAAGGCCGTTCGACGCGCCTCCGCTTCGTCGGCAGCCCAGCACACCGTGACCTGGGCGTAGCGAGGCTTGCCGGTGCCGCCTCCGCCGTCGAAGGCCTCCAGGACCTCGCTGTCGGGTGAGGTGGCAACCAGCCCGTCGCCCAGCTCGCCGGCGAGTGTCGCCGACTTGGGCCCGCCCGCCGCGATAAGGAGGGTTGGCGGCTCGTCGGGGAGGGTGTAGAGGCGCGCGTTCTCCAACTCGTAGTACGTGCCGTAGTGGCTCTGCTCGCCGCCCTGCCAGAGGAGCCGGATCACCTCGATGGCTTCCTCGAACATCTCTGCCCGGACCTCGTAAGCCGGCCACTTGTCACCCAGGACGTGCTCGTTGAGGTTCTCGCCGGTACCCAGGCCCAGCATGAAACGGCCGGGCATCATGGCTGCTGACGTTGCGGCGGCCTGCGCGATGATGGCGGGGTGGATGCGGATGGTGGGGCAGGTCACGCCCGTGCCCAGCCGGAGGCGACTGGTGGCTTGGGCGATGGCCCCGATCACGCTCCACACGAAGGGGCTATGGCCCTGCGCGTCGACCCACGGGTGGAAGTGATCGGAGATCATGGCGAACTCGAAGCCCGCCTCCTCGGCCATGACCGCATTGCGGACGAGGTCGTTGGGGGTGTGCTCTTCGCTGGAGAGTGCGTAGCCGATCCGTGTCATGCGGCTCCTTCAAGGCTCTCGGGCGGGCGCATCGGGGCCGGCCACCTGCGCTGACAGTAGAGGCGTTCCCGCTGTCGCCGCACCCCTCCGGCGACCCGCTTCATCTCCCGCGTCTTGCAGCGCCGACCGGCTCCGGTATCTCCGGAAGAGAACGGCCAGGCCGATGACGACCAGCACGTAGATGAACAGCAGGTAGTGCTGATGCCCGTCCGCCAGGGGCGCCAGCATCCCCAGTGTCAGGAGCACGAAGGCCGGGAAGTCCGCTCGCACCAGCATCGCCGCGACCAGGAAGAGCGAACCCACCAAGACTCCCGCGGCCTTGGCCAGGCTGATACCCATGAAGGGCTGTGCGAGACAGGCGATGGAACTGCGACCTTCGGTGCAGGTCGGCTCCGCGTTCGACAGCGCACGGAGGAAGCGCTGCCACTCCTCGATGCCCACCAAGGGGAGCGTCAGCAGGCAGATGGCCGCCGTGAGAGCTATCGCGATGATCAGCGGACGCGGGCCGTCGCGCCGAACGGCCCACAGCACCAGGGCGCCGGGGAAGATCTTGAAGGCGGCTCCGAACGCCGCCGCGTAGGGGATCCACCCCCGGTGTGACCCCGTCGCCCAGCCGAGAGCCAGGAGACCGGCCAGGCCGACGTTGACGTTGGAGGCCAGCACGCCATTGATCAGCGGCCTCAGCAGCCCGCCGGGGATGGGGACCGGTAGGCAGAGGCCGAGCAGGACCAGCGCCAGGCCGACGGGCGGGACGGCTCCCAGCTCCCGCCGCAGGACCGCCGCCAGACCGAGCACGAGCAGCGCCAGGTTGGCCACGATCCAGGCGGTAAGCCCGATGTCCGAGCCGATGGAGAAGGGCAGAAAAAGGAGCGCCGAGGGCGGCGGATAGATGTATCCCTGCGGTGTCACGGCGGGCAGGCTGTAGGGACCCGCAAGCTGCTCGGCGATGTACAGCGACTCTCCGCTCAGGACGCGGTCGGTCCCGAATGCGTAGGCGTACCAGTCGATCCACAGGATGTTCTCCGGGCGCAGCTCGCTGATGGCGACGGCCAGCGTGCCCACCACCACGAGCGCGGACAGGAGTGGCAGGGACCAGGGCAGAAGGCGCTTCAGCGTCGGCACGCGGCAACGGTAGCGCGGACACGGTGGCCGGAAACTCTCCGATCCACCGGCTGCGACGCCGGCCGCTCGCCTGGCTGTTCGAAGCTGGCACCGCTAGGCTAGCGAGACTGTGAACCATGGCGATCACGTCAGGCTGATCCGTGACGGCGTGCTCGGCCTTACCGGCGGCGAGTGGGCCGATCTCGGATCCGGGACGGGCGCCTTCACACTGGCGCTGGCCGACCTCCTGGGGCCCGGTGGGTCGATCGTTTCGGTGGATCGGGACGGGGATGCCTTGGCGAGCCAAGCCCGCCTGCTGACGGCGCGGTTCCCGAGCGCGTCGGTTCGCTGCCTGCGCGCTGACCTGATGGATGAGCTGGCGATCGGACCGATGGACGGGATCGTCATGGCGAATGCGCTCCATTTCATTTGCGAGCGCGAGCTCTTCCTGACTCGCCTGACGTCGTGGATCCGGCCGGGCGGGAGGTTCATCCTGGTCGAATACGACTCGGACCGCGGTAACCCTTGGGTCCCTCACGCTCTGTCCTGGGACACGTGGCACGCGACGGCCGAACGTGCCGGATTCGGGGAGACGCGGCTGATCGGCCGCGTCCCCAGCCGCTTCCTGGGCTCCATCTACGCATCGCTCAGCGTCACCAGCGTAGGGCCGTCGTGAATAGGATCTCCGAGCCGCACGCGAGCCGGCCGCACATGCCGGGCTATGGCATCCTCGGGCCTACCGATGGACGCGGCCTCCTGCCCTGGTCTTGGGCGACCGCACGGCTGGAACGGTCGCATGACTACTGGGTCGCCAGCGTCTGGCCGGACGGTCGGCCGCATGTCATGCCCGTGTGGGGCGTGTGGCTCGATGGTTCGATCTGGTTCAGCAGCAGCGTCCGGTCGCGTAAGGCGCGCAATCTGACAGCCGATCCACGCTGCGTCGTGACCACGGACGACGCCAGAGAGCCGGTCGTCGCGGAGGGCCGTGCGCACTTTGTCAAGGAGCAGGAAGCCATCGCCGCGTTCCTGGCCGCCAGCAATGCCAAGTACGACACCGCCTACGGCATCGACTTCCTGGATCCTGAGGTCAATGCGACCCTCCGTGTGGAGCCGACGTGGGTCTTCGGGCTCGACGAGGCTGACTTCGCGGGCTCGCCCACCCGGTGGCGCTTCGGTCCGGTGACGTCGGGATCCTAGGCTTCGCGACGCCTGCCACGCTGACCCACTGATACCATCCATCGTGGAGGGTTGGCAGAATTGGTGAATGCGCCTGACTTGAAATCAGGTGACCGCAAGGTCTGGGGGTTCGAGTCCCTCACCCTCCGCCAGCACGACCGTCGGCCGTCGCGTCGCCAGGCATCTCCGTGGGCAGGTCCGACGAAGCGAGGTCGCGTGCGACTCCCTCGGCCTCCATCGGGCTGAGGCTCTCTCCCGAGACGCTGGTGCCACCCTCCGGCTCAGCTGGCGGGGCGAGGGCGCTCCGGCGGCCGAACGCGTCGATCTGGCCTTCGCCCCGATCAGCGCCTTCCCAGCCGTCCGTCTCCTGCTCCGTGACCCCGATGCGGTGCCGGAAGGCGAGCTCCCCGCCCAGCCAGCCGGTCACAGCCAGCATGCCGGCACCGACCGCGCTCATGCCCAGCCCCAGCCGGCTCACCCGGCGGTCATCCTCCTTGCGCAAGGCGAGGTTGGCCACGGTCAGCGCCAGCACCGCGAGGTTGCCCCCAGCGTGCAGCCAGGCCTCGGGCAGCTCTCGGGCGCGCCGGATGGTGAGGAGGTCCACCGCGCCTGAGGGAGCCGCCGCCACAACGCCTGCAGCACCTACCGTCAGCAGGAGACGCGAAGCCCGGGGCCAGAAGCGGTCCGAGCCCCGCTGCGCCGCCAGGTCCGAGGCGAAGGCCAGCACCAACGCCCCGATGGGGATGGGCACGATCATCGGATGGACCGGGTGACCAAGGATGGCCGCCGTGCTGGGGTGAGAGTCCTGGGGGTGCATCGTGCCGTCTCCTCGTTCGGTGCTCAGGTCGGATGACCGTACAGTGCAGCGCGGAACGGCCGGCACGGCCGAGCATCTATCGTCATTGCCGCAGCATTGCAGTCGCTGGAGGCGCAAGCGAAAGCGGTCCGATAGGCACCCGATACGCGGGCGACCCTCTGACTACCACTCCGCACCGGGGCCGGCGGTGAAGACTTAGGTCCGCACGAAGGAGCCCACGATGGACGACCCGACCATCCGACCGACCGATGACCCGACCACTCCGCTGGATCCGACGGAGCCCCCCATGGGCGCACCGGGTGCGCAGGAAGGCACCGCCACGATGCCGGCCGGGGACGACCCCGGCGGCACGGACGAGGACGGAGGTGAGAGTCCCGCCTTCGAGCCCCCATCTGTGGGCGACGACAACATCGCTGAAGGCCGGGTGGGTGGCCTGATGGGTGGGCCTAACCAGCAGCAGGGTCAGGGCCAGGGCGGCTAGCGCTTGGTCGGTCGCCCAGAGGCCGGCCCGAGGCGCTCCCCGAGGCGAGGTCGCAGCACGGTGGGCACCGCGACCGTGCCGTCGGGCTGCTGGTAGACCTCCAGGATCGCCGCCACGGTGCGAGCCAACGCCAGCCCCGACCCGTTGAGGGTATGGAGGATCTCCGCTTTGCCCGCCGCTTCGGGTCGCCAGCGGATGTTCATGCGGCGTGCCTGGTAGTCCCGGAAGTTGGACACGGAGCTGACCTCCAGCCAATCCTCCACGCCGGGTGCCCAGACCTCCAGGTCGTACGTCTTGGCCTGCGTGAAGCCCATGTCGCCTGTGGCCAAGAGCTTCACGCGGTAGGGCAGCCCCAGTTGCTGGAGGACGGCCTCTGCCCGCGCCGTGAGCCATTCCAGCGTGTCGTGGGAGGCCTCCGGTCGCTCGAAGCAGACCATCTCGACCTTGTCGAACTGATGCACCCGCAGGATCCCGCGCGTCTTCGCGCCCGCAGCCCCCGCCTCACGCCGGAAACAGGGTGAGTAGGCCACGTAGCGGATGGGCAGCCGGTCAGCCTCGATGATCTCGTCGCGATGGATATTGGTGACCGGCACCTCCGCGGTGGGCACCAGGTACAGGTCGTCGCGCGTGACCACGTACATCTGATCTTCCTTGTCCGGTATCTGCCCTGTGCCGCGGGCCGACTCGGCGTTGATCACGGCCGGCGGCCAGATCTCCGTGAAGCCGTGCTGCCTGGTGTGCAGCTCCAGCATGAAGTCGATGAGCGCGCGCTGGAGCGCGGCCCCCTGGCCCCGGTAGATGGGGAAGCCGGAGCCAGCTACCTTCGCGCCGGCCGCCAGGTCGAAGAGACCTAGGCTCTCGGCCACCTCCCAGTGGGGCCTGCGGCCGGCGCCCGCCGCCGGCTCTCCCCAGCTGCGGACGATGATGCTGGCGTCCTCGCCACCCACCGGCACGTCCGGATCGGCGGGGTTGGGGATGCGCAGCAGGAGATCGTCGAGCTTCGCCTGGGTCTCGCTCGACTCGGCCTCGATCGTCTCGATCCGGGCGCCCAGCTCCGTGGACCGGGTGCGCGACCGGCCCACTTCGGGCCCCTTCGGATCGGCGCCTCCCTTCATCGAGGCCCCGATGCTCTCGCTGAGCTGCTTACGCTCGGCGCGCAACGCGTCCCCCTCCCCCAGCAGCCGGCGGCGCGCCGCGTCCACGCGAAGGGCCTCATCCACCAGTGTCGGATCCTCACCCTTGTCGATGGCGCCCTGCCGTATCCGATCCATAGCCTCGCGCAGTCGCTGAAGCCCGACGCTCATGCCCCGTCTCCCTGGGAGGCGGCCGCGGCATCCCGCAGCCGTTGCAGCGTGAAGCCATCCTCCAGACCTGCCAGCAGCCAGCCAGCACGGGGTCCGTTCGTCCGGCCCAGGAACGCGAGGTAGAGCGCGGCGAAGGCGTGGCCGGAGGCGAGGCCACCCTCCTTCGCCACGCGGAAGATGAGGTCCTGCCAGGCATCGCCGGACCTGGGAGGCTCTACCTCGGCAGCCGCGGCCAACGCTCCCAGATAGCCGCGCTGGTGATCGTCCAGTGCTGCCGCCTCGGGGGGCAGCGTGTCCTGCACCTCCAGCCGATATCGGTCGGGCGCGAACCCGTCCAGCCACGTGCGGGCGACGGCCACGCGCTGCTCCAGGATGTCCATCTCCACCTCGTCCAGCGGCGCGCCCTTCTCCGCCGCCATCCGGGCGGGCAGGTCCACGCCCGGCACCTGGGCAAGCAGCGCCAGGTGACGGAACGCCGGCCGGAAGCGGGCGCCCTCCGTGGCAGGGTCCGCATCGGGATCGACGAGGCTGGCGCGAAAGATGCGATCGGGGTCCGGCGGCAACTCACCGCGCACGGCAAGGCCGCCCGTCGCGGCCGCCAGCCGATCGAACTCGTCGAACAGTCCCGGCACGGTGTCGCCGCCCGGATCGAACTCCAGGGCACGGCGCGGCTGGTGGCGCAGGAAGAGGAAGCGCAGCAGCTCCGGGGGTAGCAGCTCAGCCATGCGGTGTGCGGCGGCGCCCTGACCCTTGCTGGTGCTCATCTTCTTGCCGCCGATGTTGAGGAACTCATAGGGCACGTTGATGGGTGGGTCACGGTCGAAGACGCGCACGCTGATGGCATCCGACCGGTCGCGCGAGCCGCCGCGCGTGGCGAGGTCCTTGCCGCAGCCCTCGATGGTCACGCCCAGCAGGCTCCAGCGGGCGGCCCACTCCACGTTCCAGACCAGCTTGCCCTGGCCACCGAAGGGTGAGACGCGTCCCCGGTTGCCACAGCCGGCAGCCCATGTGACCAGATCCGGGCGGCACTCATAGGTGACTTCGCGGCCGTCCCACTCAGTGGCGTGGGTCGTGCCGATCCGACCGCAGACCTCGCAGATGACGTGGACCGGCAGCCAGTCCGGCGGATGCTGCACCGTGCTGACGGTGGCGTAGATGTCCAGGATCGTCGCCGCGCGGTCCAGGGCGGTGGCGATGTACATATCCATGGCGCCAGAGCGGTACTGCTCGCTCATCCAATAGAGCTCGGGGCGGATGCCCAGCCCCTCGAAGGTCTCCAGGAACAGCCCGGCGAAGTGGCGCGCGTAGTTGGCATGGGCTGACCCCGCCGGGGCGGGCACGTTGACCAGCGGCATGCCCATGGCCCTCTCCACCGCATCCGGCGTCAGGAGAGCCTGGGAATCCATCGGATCGAGATCCTCCACGCCGTAGCGGAAGTGCACCTCCATCCCGCGCTCGGCCACTGCCCGGCGCATGGCGTCATGGAGCACGACGCCGCGCAGGCTCCCCACGTGGACGGTGCCGGAAGGCGTCTTGGAATCGTTGATGACCTGCGGACCTTCGACCGCAGCCGCGACCTCATCGGCCCAGTACATGGCGCCTCCCGGGCCGAGTGGGGCCCTCGGCCGCTCAGCTGATGCTGACGATCTTGTAGACGGAGTCTCCCGACGGCACCGAGACGGTCACCTTCTGACCCTTCTTGTGACCTAGGAGGGCACGGCCGACGGGCGACTCGTTGGAGATCTTGCCCTCAGCGGGCGACGCCTCGGCGGACCCCACGATGGTGTACTTCTCGCGGCCGTCGCCGGACTCGATCTCCACCGTAGAGCCGATCTGCACGTGGCTGGTGGAGGTGTTCTCGTCGATGAGGACAGCGTTCTTGATGAGCGCCGAGAGGGTCTGGATGCGGCCCTCCACGAAGGCCTGCTCATTCTTGGCATCCTCGTACTCAGCGTTCTCCGTCACGTCGCCGTGTTCCTTGGCGTCATGGATGCGGCCGGCGACCTCGGCGCGCCGCAGATTCACCAGTTCGTCGAGTTCCTCGCGGAGCTTCTGAAGCCCCTCGCGAGAGAGGTACGCGGGCTTGTTGTTCATGGGTATCCCCGGGGCGGCTGATAAGGAAAGGATCCCCGTGCGCGCGGCGCGCTTCAGGGGACCCGATCGGAGGCGAGATTCTAGGCTCGGTGGCAGAGACCGTCAAACGCCCGAAGTGACCGCCCCCCGCCCACCTCGCCCGGCATGGAAAGGCCGGCGCACAAGGCGCCGGCCTTCTCTTCTCTTCGATGGAGTCCCGGTCAGCGCTCGTTGATGCGCTTGGGACCGCGAAGGTCGAGCTCGTAGACGCGGAGCCAGTCGACTTCCGTCTCGTACCCGGCGCCACCCATGGAGACCAGGCCGATGCGGGCGTCATCGCCCAGCTCGTCATAGCGGTAGGTACCGCCCTTGTTCCAGCGCTCGCCGTCGCGCTTGCTCCACGCCTGGTAGTACTCACCGCCGCCGAAGTCGGCCTTGATGATGCGCAGCGTAGTCCACTCGCCTGGCGGCCCGACCACGGTATTGCCGTAGCGCGGGTAGAAAGCGGGCGTGTCGCCTGCTTCGACTTCCTTGGCCCACTCGGTCTGGCGCGTCTCGAAGATCGACGTGTGCGTCAGCTTCAGATACTGATCGTCACCGTCGTAGATGACCAGGCCACCCTGCGTGAAGTTGAAGCAGCAGCCTTCCGCTGGGACCGTCAGCCGGAGCCGTGCCTCCACGGCCCACTCCCCGTCCGGGGCGTCCTCGATGAGGACGGAGGCGTTGTTGCTATCGACGAAGAGGTCTGCCGCCTGGGTGTCGAAGCGGAAGGATCCGCCTGACACCTCGTAGGTGGCCGGATCGGGTTCGCGGACCCAGCTGAACTGCGGATCGAGGCTGTCGCCGTCGAACTCAGACGAAAGCTCCTCGATCAGCTGGCCCGGTCGCGAACGGAAGTCGCTCACCGGACGGTAGAGATCCTTGTCGCCGGGCTGCGCCGCTGGCGCCGGCATCTGCTCGTCCGATGCCCAGCGTCCCGCGCGCACCTCTGGCCAGCCCTTGACCCAGGCGATGGGATCGATGAGCGCGGGCCGCTTGGTGAGACCGGGGTCGTCGGGCGATGGCTCACGACCCTCGAAGTAGGGGTCGTTCTGGTCGACGGCGTGATAGATGGTCCAGAAGCGGCCGGCGAAGTCCTTGAAGACGGTGTTGTGGCCCGTGCCGACCCACCGGTTGCCGTTCATGGTGAGGACCGGCGTGCCGCCGATGCGGCCGTCAGTGGCGTCGGCGTCGTTAGCGTCGTCATCCGTCAGGGACACTCCGTCACGGTCGACGTACGGCCCGGTGATGTCCTCTGAGCGCCCGGCATAGACGCTGTAACCGGTCAGCGGGCCGTTGCAGCAGTTGGTGGCGGACAGGAACATGTACCAGTAGCCGTCGCGGCGGATGACCTCCGGGCCTTCGTACTTGTTGCCGGTCGAGATGCGGACCTGCGACGCCTCATCGGTCTCGAAGCCGTCCTGGTCCAGCTCGCGTACGAAGACGCCGCCGTAGTACGAGCCCCAGAAGATGTAGCGCTGACCGGCCACCGTCTTGATCTCGGGATCGATGGTCCAGAAGAAGTTGCAGCCGTCGCCACCGCGGCGCGGGTCGACCACCGGGTCACCACTGTCGGTCCACGGTCCGAGGGGCGTTGGTCCAGTGGCCACGCCGATCGCGTTGTCGCTGCCTAGTTTCGGATCCTCGCCGCAGCCCGGTTCCCCGCTGGTCTCGTCGGTCACATTGGTGACGGAGTAGTACAGGTACCACTGCCCGTTCATCTTCTTGATCTCGGGCGCGAAGAGGCCAGCCGTTGGCCGCGCCCAGTCCGGATAGTTGCTGCCCGCCTGGTCCGCTTCCTGGAAGACGTTGCCGCGGTACTTCCAGTTGACCAGATCCCGGGACGAGTACATAGGGATGAGCTGGAACTCGAGGTCGCCGCCCTCGGTCCGATCTTCGTCATTGCGTGGATCCTTGGTGCAGTACATGTACCAGCGCCACTTGTCGTTGGCGTTCCTGCCCTTGGTCACCGTAGGGTCGGCACAGTTCTCGACCGGCCCGACCTCGCTGGCGATGTCCAACGGGTTCTGGTAGGTGCCCTGCGCCGCCCGCGCTTGAGAAGCAGGACTCACCGCCGTGAGCCCCGAGATACCCGATAGGGCGACCGCCACTGCCACCAGCAGACGGAGCTTCATGGACCAACCTCCCCTATGTTGCCGGCCTGTCGGGGCACCCCGCGGATGCGACTCCGGATCACCGTGCCGTCCCCGAGGCTAGCACCACGCGGTCACGCCGCTGCTTTCAGCTGCGCTGCAGTTTCGCCTCCCCATGGTCGCCACGGTTTTGCAACGTTTGGAGCACCGCTTCCCAACCCGTCCGGCCGCTTCCCGATTAGACTCGCGGCTGGACCGCCCGGGCGTGGTGCCCGGGAGCTCGCAGGAGTCGACAAGTCCTGGAGCGTTCGTGGTTCCACGCATAGGGGTACATACGTGAGCACGATCGAACCGTCGCGTTCGCGCGTCCCGTCGGGGACCGAGGCGAACATCTGGCGCCGACACCGGCTGTTGGCCGGCTTCGCGGCTATCGCTCTCCTGGCCGCCGCCTGCGGTGGCGGTGGCACCGGGACAACGGCACCGGGCAGCCAGCCGGCAGTCCCTCCCGCGAGCGCTGACTCGAGCATGCCGCCCTCGGGCTCGCCGGATATGTCGCCCTCCGGTTCGCCGGATATGTCGCCCTCCGGTTCGCCGGGCGAGGGGAGCGTCATCGAACCGCCCGCCACTGCCGTCTCCCTGGACTACTGGACCCCGTTCACCGGCGCGGACGGTGACACCATGGAGACGCTCGTGGAGCGATTCAACTCGGAGACGCCCAACGTGCAGATGGCTCTCCAGCGCCTCGATGAGTGGGATACGCAGCTCAACAACGCCCAGGCCGCCGGCGAGCTCCCTGAAGTCATGATCCTGCGCATCGTCACTGTGCCTTTCAGTGCGGCCACCGAGATGGTCCAGCCGGTGACCGACCTCATCGAGCAGCTCGGC
>Ga0136617_10000863_pt1 | contig 26359 bp, 23 predicted proteins | sample AntDrymUQ3222106_2_FD_129672 | JGI IMG/M metagenome (GOLD analysis project Ga0136617, IMG submission 129672) | Polar desert sand microbial communities from Dry Valleys, Antarctica - metaG UQ322 (21.06) | ecosystem: Environmental > Terrestrial > Soil > Desert | place: Antarctica: Dry Valley...
ACTTCGCGGCCTCCTGTGCATGTGTTACTTACTTTTTAGGACAGCTTGTAAATGTAGGCATCATCGATTAAAACGCCATTGATTACATTTTGTGAGAATCTAATCCCTGAAATGCCTTGATCGCTATTCTGGAGATGCCGGGCGAACTCAGCCCCTGCCGAAATCATCTCACTTGACAACGCTTCTTTTACCAATACTTCTTCAACCATAATAGAATTCCCTCGCTGCCTGTTACGGCTGAGTAGAAATCGGCCATCTCCAGCCTCTGACTTACCAGTTTGATATCGCAATTGTTCCGACCAGGATTGTACTATCTTCCAATTATAAGCAAAACCTGAATTCACTTGAGTTTCTTTCTTATGTTCAACCTCCAGGCCCGAAGCTTTTAAAAGTTTGGCTGGATCGTGCTGATAGATCGCTTCCACAGTTTTCTTGTTTGGCGGGAAATCATATTGTTTTGTTACCTTTGCAATACAGGCTTTAAATGCGCATTCTACTGCATATCCTAAAAGATAATATGCTCCATCAAAAAGCTTCTGGCTCAGCAATACCTCAGCTTCCCTGACTCTCAACTCAGCCAAATCCTGCAAACCAGACCTATTCATATTCCTGATTATGCTAAAGCAGGCGCGAGTTTACAAACGAGTGGGAACGAGAGTCTTTCTTTTATTAGATATTCGGACTTATCAAACAAATCGTAACATGCGGCAATTTACTTTTCGGCTTTTGAATGTTTCAATAAAGATGGTTGAAAGACTAATCCAGCAATGTTTTCAGCGGAAAACATTCGGGCGGATGCTTGGTGTGATCCGTCTTGACAAAATCTCACGCCCGAAAAAATGCCACGAAGAAAATTCCGCAACAGCCAGCGATTCGAATCTCCGGGCGACCGTTCTCATCAGGAATATATTCTAAATCAGCCTGCGCAGCTTACCTCTCGAACGGAGCTTTTGCGCCTTATCCGCGGCGGCGAGGATACTTATCTCGAGCTTAAGGTAAAGCTTTCGAATATCGAAAGAATCACGCAAGGCATCGTGGCGCTCGCAAATACGAGCGGCGGCACGATCATATTCGGCGTCAGCGACCAGCTTCGGATCGAAGGTGTTACGGACCCGGATTCCGTGCGTGACGAACTTGCTCGAATTTGCCGGGAGGAGATCGTGCCGCCGCTGATTCCGATCATCGACACAATATCGTTTGACAGCGGCAAGAGGATCGTCGTCCTGGATGTCGAGCCCCGAAAGCGTCCGTATCGCACCCGTGACGGTAGATTCTACATGCGTTTCGGCGCCGAGAAAAGAGAAGTCGCACGCGAGCAGTTGTCGATGTGGCTCGATGAGATCAGGCCGCTGGGATACGAGAACATTCCGCTTTTCAACGGTGTCGCGAACGATTTTGACGACGGACTTCTATGGACGTTCGCAAATGCCTTTGGGGAAGTTAATCAAAACATAAAATTGTATCAAACGGCGGAGTTTCTAAAAAAGGACCTTCTGCTTGCCGTCGGTCACGGGGAGGAGTTTTTCCCCACCGTTGCCGCCCTAGTTCTTTTTGGCAAGAACGAAAGAATAACCGAACTTTTCCCGCGGTCCGCCGTTACCGTGGCTCGTTTCTCGGGTGAGAATGGCAACGCCCAGCTTATCGAGAAGGTCGAATTGCAGGGAAATCTTTTGAGCCAGTTCGAGGCGATTCAGCGTTTCATCCAGCGATATTGCGACCTGGTCAAGGAGAAGCCGGCCCAGTCGCCGTCCGTGTCCGGTCTGCCGGTCAAGCCGCGCGCGAACTATCATATTTATGCAATCCGCGAAGCGGTCGCCAACGCCCTCGTACATCGCGACCTCGCTTTTCGCGAAATCCCGACACGAATTCTTATTTACGACGGTTCCATCGAATTTATAAACGCCCGCAGAACGAATGGTTTTATACCACCCGCCTCGCGTGCGATCCGCTACGGCATCACCCAGAGATTGAATCCGCAGATAGCCGCCGTTTTCGGCCGCAGCGAATATGGAGCAAATATCCCCCGGGGAGGTTTGCCGATGGTTCTCAAGGAAGCGGAGAAACTTTCAAACAGGCGCGCGGAAATTTATACTTCAAACGATGAATTTAAGCTGAAGATTTACGGAGCGTAGTCTTTTGCTCAAAGGAGCCTTAATTTAGGTCTGAAATAGCTTCCGAATTCGGGCTCTGCTGTGGTATCTTGAAGACATGAATATAATGCGCGACATACAAAGTTTGAGTGATTTCAAACAAAATGCTTCAAAATTTGTTAAGCAGGTTCAGGAAACTAAGCAACCCCTCGTATTGACCGTTAACGGAAAGCCGGCGGTTGTCATTCAGGATGCGGAAAGTTATCAGGAAATGGCTGGCGTTCGGGAATACGATGAAACAATCACTGCACTCAGGAAGGCTTTTTCCGACATCGAGAATTCTAATCAATGGCCCACATCAGAAGAGGTTTTTGCGAATCTGCGGGCAAAGGCCGATATTTCGCGCGGGTGATTAATGAGAAAATACCTCGTTCGGTTCAGTCGGGTCGCAGTTGATAATCTACAGGAAGCTTTTAATTGGGGTTATGAATATTGGGGCGAGGAAGCGGCCAACAAATGGCTCGATGACCTCGAGATGTATTGAGCAACGGCTCGCATCAATGCCAAAAGCTTATCCAATCGCTCGTGAAAGCGGTGAGTTTGATGGGGAAATCCGACAGATTCTTTACGGACGATATCGAATTTTATTTACTATTAAGAAGCACGACGTCCTTGTACTGCATCTTCGCGGTCCGTTTGTAAGGTAGGCATTCGCTGTATGAACAGATAGAATCGACGATGCAATGAAAGCGACTGAAATTGTCCAGAGTTGCTGCAAATTGAGCGAGAAGTCCGCGACATTTTTTCTGGTTTTCGCGTCGGGCATCGTCTATTATTTCTCCAATCCAGGACCTCAGTACTATTACGATTACACATTTCGGGTTGCCGAAAACATTCTTCGCGGCAGCATTGCTTTCACAGACAGGCAGCCACCCTGGCTGAACGAATTTGTACCGTTCGAAAGCTTTTACTACTCGGTTTTTCCGCTTGGCAGCGTCGTGACGATGATCCCGTTCGCGTTTTTGAAGCTCGTCGGCGTCATCGATGACATGCCCGCGGCTTTTATCGCTGCATTGTCCGCCAGCTTGATCGGTCTGTTTCTATTTCTCATCTCGTTACGTTACGATTCGACAACCCAACGGCGGGTTTTGATGACATTGAGCATCCTGTTCGGAACGTGGATGTGGACGAACCTGACGATGGCTGGAGCATGGCACCTGGCGCTCGGGTTTGCCATGATCGGTGAACTCGGCGCGATATATTTCACGGTTTTCAACCGAAAGCCATTGCTTGCCGGGTTGTTCTTCGCTCTTGCATTCGGCAATCGGACAGAGGTTCTACTGACTGCATCCATCTTTCTCTGCTTGTTGATTAGAGGAGATTTTCAGCTCAGAGATACCGAGGCGGGGTTAGAACCGGGAACGGTAGTGACCGGATTCGGTTCCACACTCCGCACTCTTATCGCATTCTGCGCCGCGCCGTTTATCCTTGGCCTGGCAACATTGATTTACAACTATATACGCTTTCATTCGCTCACCGATTTTGGATACGCACGAATTCCCGGTGTCCTCGACGAACCCTGGTACACTCACGGAATTTTTTCGCTTTATTACATTCCGCAGCAAATTTGGGAAATGCTTTTGCGTCCCTGGGAATGGAAGGCGGCGTTCCCATATCTCGTGCCGGACGGGTTCAGCGGCTCAATCCTTTGGAGCAGCCCTTTTCTATTGTTTACGCTGCGGTTTGGCTCACGCGACAAGATTTTAAAATACGCTTCCTGGGCTGCCGTTTTCGTGATGTCCGTATTGCTATGGTCGCACGGAAATTCAGGCGGATGGCAGTTCGGATACCGCTACGCGATGGTTTTGCTGCCATGGTTGTTCGTCATTCTGCTCGAAACCGCGCCAAAAAAAATTACGCCGCTCGAATGGGCCGCATACATCTTCTCATTCATCGCGAATGCATACGCGACGTGGCTGTTTCATTGGACGGACTACGTAAAGCAGTGAAGAGTGATTAGTGTGGCCGGTGAACAGTAGTTGTAGAAATTAACAGGAAATTCTTAACATCGTCAGCGTATCTCCGATAATTATTCTCGAAATTCTTCTTCCGCCGCCAGGATGGCTACAGCCGCCTCCGAAGTCCGTTGAAAATAATGACAAAAAGAAAAGCGGCGTTTTCAAAGTTTATTCGGTTAACTTAAAAGGCCCAGCGGCCCCAGACGAACAGGCTGGCAAAGAACCCGAGATATACCAATGACCAAACGGTAAGCACTGCCAGCCAGAAGCGGCGCTTTGCCAGTATGGCAAAGAGAAGAAAAACAGGAAACATCGTTAATGTGTAGCGCGGCACGCTGGCAATGAAGGTGACACTAACCACCAGCAGCCAGCTGCAGGTAATCCAGACGCTGTAAATGGGACGCAGCTTAAACCAGCTAATAATAGCGCAAACGAATCCGAGTGCGATGAAAACAAATTCCTGCATACCGAGCATTTCTGCTTGCGCGGGAGATCTTCCCATCTGGCCGATAGCGGCTGAGACGCCCACCCAGGGCGGAGCCAATGAAATATAAAAAGCCTCCTGACGGATGGGCATAAAAGCGAATGGGTCACCGGTTACGTATGCGTTGATCGCCAGGTATCCGCCAAAACCGAAGGGCACTAATATTATCCACAACCAATCAAACTGCCAGGGTCTCGTTGTGCCATACTGTTGGAAGGCTTCAACGGCGAGCGCCGGAATTAGAATCAGTCCATTCGCCCGCGTGAAACAAGCCAAAGCGCCCAGGATTCCGGCTAACATCCAGTGCCTGGTGCGGGCGGCGTAAATGCACCCCAAGGCAAGCATTAAAAACACACTTTCGGCATAACCGATATGTAGGAAATAGCTGGTGGGGAAAATAACCAAAAACCAAACGGCGCGTTGTGCAGTCTGTCGTGAGTAATCCAGACTAATGAGATTGTAGAAAACAACGACGGCAATGAGAGATGCAGCCGTGGAGATGATAAACGCGCTGACGATGTAGTCATTCGTCAGAAAAGTGAGAAATCTAATCAACGAAGGATATAACGGATAAAAAACCATCGATGCCCTGAACTCTCCGTTTGGTCTATACCCAAACTCGGCCAAACGCTGGTAGTGGAGCGCGTCCCAACGATGCCATATATCTAGCCAATCAATTAAACTTACGAGCTTCTTATCCTCTAAAGTCTGATACGCCTGACCCGCCAGCAGAAGCACTAAAGCCTTGATAGCGATGACCACTGCAATTATTTGCAGCCTATCCGCATAGCGAAATGTGACTGCAGCCAATTCCTCTTCGGGTTGTTCGATAAGAGCTTTTTCAGGCATTTAATTCTCCAAAAAATTTCGACAATTCCACCGGGTGCCAAAAAAAAGAAAAAAGCGCCGGCATTTTTACATCGCCCAGCATAAACATACGAATAAATAGATAAAAGCCAGCATTCCAAAATTTCAGACGAATAAAAACAAGATACCAAATTTCGACGATTATTAAACTTGGTACAAGTGAAATGAAATCATGTACCGGCCCGCATTCCGAACTCGAGTATTTCACGCAAGTTGGAACGCAAATTAGTTGCATCGCGGCTATCTCACTGGATGATACCTGAAACCGTGAAACCATAGATGGAGAATGGTAAGCGGGTAACTCCTCATTTATTATTGTATCTGACGTCTATTTCTAAACTGCATCTGATTAAATGTTCCTCGACCTTTCTCCATTAAAAGTCTCACGCGATTACCGGCTGCTTTTTTTCGGCCAGCTGGTCTCTTTTTTCGGGTCGATGATGACGTTTATCGTCGTTCCGTGGCAGATGTATCAACTGACGCAGTCAAGCGCGATGGTTGGGTATATTTACCTTGCTGAATTCGTGCCGATGGTCATTCTGGCGTTTGTCGGGGGCGCAATGGCGGATTTCTTCGACAAGCGAAAAATGCTGCGGCTGACCGAGGTCGGACAGACGCTTACGACCGCGATTTTACTTGGGAATTCGCTGCTGCCGCAGCCGCAAATCTGGGTTTTGTTCCTATGCGTCGCACTCCACGCGGGTCTTGCGGCGTTTCAGCGGCCGGCGTTCGAGTCGTTTATTCAAAAGATAATCCCGCCCGATTTGATGGCGGCTGTGATGGCCCTAAATTCAATACGCTTCAGCCTCGGTGCGATCGTCAGCCCCGCAGTTGCCGGAATTATCGCCACGCAGTTGAGCGCAGCCGTCGCTTATACGATCGACCTTTTTACATTTATTGCCTCCCTCATAGCGGTTGTTTTGTTGAAAGCCGTGCCTGCGCCCGAAAACGCGGAGCGGCCGAGTTGGCAGGGAATCAAGCGAGCCTGGAAATACGCGTTTGGCCGGCAGGAATTGATTGGAACTTACTTTATCGACATCGCTGCGATGTTTTTTGCGATGCCGCAGGCGTTGTATCCGGCTCTCGCGGTAATTTACGGCGATAAATACGTGGGCTTTTTCCCCGCATCCATTGCTGCTGGTGCTTTGCTCGCAAGTGTGACCTCCGGCTGGACGAAAAACGTTCATCGCCATGGTTTGATGGTCACGCTTGCGGCCGCAATGTGGGGAGTGGCGATCATCCTTTTCGGGCTTTCGGACAGTCTCGTTTTCGCACTGTTGTTCCTCGGCGCAGCAGGATTCTTCGACATGATCTCCGGTATCTTCCGCGGCTCCATCTGGAATCAAACTATCCCGAATTTCCTCCGCGGGCGTCTTGCCAGCATCGAAATGATGAGCTATTTGACCGGACCGATGCTCGGAAGTGCTAAAATGGGAATCGTCGCGGAAGCCTTTGGTGTGAAGGCAGCGTTGGTTTCGGGTGGAATTTTATGTGTCGCTGCGGTAGGCGGCGCGGCATTGTTTCTTCCAAAGTTTATTACGTACGACGGCCGCGAAGGCGTCAAACAAAAAGAACGCGAAGAGGCCGAGCGAGCTGAGTTATCAAGAGTGTCGCAAAGTAAGTTTTAGAATTTTTCCCGGAGGAACTAACCGTTTCATTCCCGGAATAACTGATACGCAGTGTGCAACTTTTTTCGTAAAGTTATTACTCAAGCAGTTTTGTCGCCGAAGGCGGCTGACATTATAGGGTAGGTTGCAGGCTGAAGGCCGGAACCCGGAACCCTACGTTAATCGGCCACGCATATTCCGTCGCCGAAGGTGACGAACAATCCGGCAGCCGGTTATTGCTCGCCTTCAGCGAGCGGACGGTTTAAACGAACGGTCGCAGGGTTTCGCTCGCCTATCGGACTCGCTGCACCCCCTACGCTTTAATGTCAGTCGCCTTCGGCGACAAGAGAAAGTTGCACATCGAGTTGATAGCTGAAAACTGACAATTATTGAGCCTGCTACTAAATTATTCCGGGCAGAGAGTGCTTGGCGACAGGCGTTGAATTATGGCCATACTTAGAAAAAGACAGATTGAAAACCTCGAACAGCTGAGCGGCGAGGAGTTGCAAACTTTCGTTGATTCGCTGCCAGCCGGCGAGCAAACGATCAGCGAGTTGCTGGATTATATCGAGGATGAACTGTACGACTCCGAATGCAACCACAGCCTGCGTTATTCGATGCAGTTTATGATGGAAAACCAACTCAATTTCCCGAAGATTACGAGTTGGCTGACCGGCAACGGCGGCTATTGCGACTGTAAGGTTCTGGAACAAATCGCACCGCAATGGCGAAAGGTTTTTGACACGGACGGGTAGAAAAAAGCATTGTTAGTAATTTAACTGCCCTGTTAAGGTCAGAAACTTCAGTGTTAAGAAATTTTAGCTTATAATCCTTTTATGAACACGGTTTCAATAGATGTGCCAGAAACAGCATTCGCGGCCTTAGGAAAAACCACAAATGATTTAGGCCCGCGAGATACTAGTCGCAGCGGCTGTTAAGTGGTTTGAGTTAGGTAAAGTTTCGCAGGGGAAGGCCGCAGAAATTCTCGGAATTTCGCGATCCGAATTCCTGGATGTCCTGACTGCCTATCAGGTTTCCGCATGGCAATATTCAGATGAAGAACTGAACGACGAATTAGGTCTTGACTGAAAGCATCATCGTAGATTCTTCGCCGCTTATAACTCTAATCAAGAGCGACCTCATCTCCATATTACCTCAGCTTTATAAGGATATCCTCATTCCTGATGCCGTTTGGTCGGAAATACTGTCCGGGAAAGAAAACGATATTTCAGGAGGAGCCTTCCCAACCTGGATTGGATCCAGAGAGTCAAGGTTGAAAGCAGGCATGAAGATATCGCGAGCTTTAATTTAGGTCTTAGTGAAACCGAGGTGTTAAATCTGGCGCTTTCACTTCCCGGAGCAGTCGTGCTGGACGATTTTGCTGCCCGGCAATGTGCCAAGGCAATGGGAATTAGATTCCTTGGCACAGGAGGAATACTGATTCTGGCTAAACGGAGAGGTTTGATTCTCTCGGTGTCAGAATCATTGAAGAAGGTTCAGGATGCCGGGCTTTGGCTCAGCGATGATATTATCGTACTGCTAAAGCGGAAAGCAGGTGAGTGAATCTTAATTCAAATATTCCTTTAAATATCTTCCCGTGTGTGATTTCTTATTTTTCGCAATCTGCTCCGGCGTACCGACCGCCACAATTTCGCCGCCGCCGACTCCGCCTTCCGGGCCGAGATCGATAACATAATCCGCAGTTTTTATGACGTCCATGTTGTGCTCGATCACGATAAGGCTGCCGCCGCTTTCGGTAAGTGCCCGAAATGCAGCGAGCAGTTTGTTGATATCGTCGAAATGCAGACCGGTCGTCGGCTCATCGAAAATAAACAGCGTTTTAGACTTTGTTTTTTGCGCGAGATGAGCGGCGAGCTTCACGCGCTGGGCTTCGCCGCCGGAAAGCGTCGTTGCCGATTGTCCGAGCCGCAGATATCCCAGCCCGACCTCGTCGAGCATCTTTAATCTGCTAATAAGCTTTTTAACGTCTTTAAAAAAAAGTATCGCTTCGCGGACCGTTAATTGGAGAACTTCGTGGATGTTTTTGCCTTTGTATTTAACGTTTAGAATTTCATCACGAAAACGCGTTCCGCGGCAATCCTCGCAGGTCAGCTCGACATCCGCCAGGAACTGCATTTCGACAGTGACCGTGCCGCTTCCCTGACAGGTTTCGCAGCGTCCGCCGGGAACATTGAACGAGAAATGCGAGGCATTATAACCTTTTGATTTTGCAAGCGGTGTCGCCGCAAAAACCTCGCGGATCGCATCGTAGGATTTAATATAAGTGACCGGATTCGAGCGGGGCGTTCGCCCAATGGGCGACTGATCGACCAGAACCACATCGTCGATCAAGTCGGCGCCGTTAAGCTCCTTAAATAATCCGACATGCGATTGCCACTCATTTCGCTTCTTCTTCAAGCCTGCGTAAAGAACATTGTGAACAAGCGTTGACTTTCCCGAACCCGAAACGCCAGTGACACATACAAGCATTTCGAGAGGAACATTAACGGAAACGTTTTTGAGATTATGTTCTCTCGCTCCAATGATCTCCAGGGTCGCTTTCCCGACCTGTTTTCGCTTCTGGGGAATCTTTATCTCCGCATCGCCGCGAATATATCGCGCCGTCAACGAGCTTTCGTCCTTCAAGAGCGCCGCGAAATCGCCTTCAAAGACGAGGTTTCCGCCTAGCTCGCCGGCGAAAAGGCCGATGTCCAGAATGTGGTCTGCGGCACGCATGGTTTCTTCGTCGTGCTCGACGACGAGAACCGTATTGCCGATGTCGCGAAGATTTTCCAGGATTTTTATAAGGCGGGCATTATCGCGAGGGTGCAATCCGATGCTTGGTTCATCGAGCACGTAGAGAGTGCCGACAAGTAACGAGCCGAGGTTCGTTGCAAGTTGGATCCGCTGGGCTTCGCCGCCCGAAAGCGTCGCGGCGACACGGCTTAGTGTCAAATAATCCAAACCGACATCAACAAGAAATTTTAACCGCCGGCGGATCTCAAGAAGCAGTTTATCGGCGATTTTTTCGCGCTCTTCGCTCAATACGAGGTCGTCGAAGAAAACCCGGGCATCGCCGATAGACAGCGCGACAATTTCCGGAAGCGATCTGCCGCCGATTTTTACGTCGCGGGCCGCTTGTCTCAGACGGGCGCCGCCGCAATCGGGACAAGTCGTATAACCGCGATACTTGGCAAGAAAAACGCGAACATGCAGCTTGTATTTCTTGGTTTCAAGCCATTTAAAGAAACCCTGAACGCCGCGCCAGCCCGGCGCTCCATAAATGATCGCGGTTCGTTCGGTCTCCGGCAAATCCGCAAACGGCGCTTCAATATCGATAGAGCTGCTGCCCGTAAATTTGAGGAGTTCCTTCTGCGCCCACGCATGCGTCGGCCTCGAAAAGGGTTCGATTGCGCCCTGCTTGATCGAGAGCAGAGGGTTCGGGATGACCAAATCGTAATCGACGCCGATCGTATTGCCGAATCCCTGACAGGTAGGACACGCTCCATACGGCGAATTGAAGCTGAAAAGATGCGGCTCCGGCTCTTCATATTCCGTACCGTCGTATTTGCAGATGAATTTATCGCTGAATTTCAGAACGTCATTCTTGTCAGAACCACCTGCGCTAGCGAGTGGCACAGTCGCAGCCGAGTGCTCCCCACCCGCTAATGCAGGTGGTTCTGACAGTTGTATTAGCGCCGAATGGCCTTCGCGAAAACAAATTTCAAGCGAATCCACAAGACGCTGACGCGTTTCTTCGGCGGCCGCAAGGCGGTCTATCAAAACGAACGTGTTCTCGAAATCGTCGAACGGATAATCTTCAGGTTTTTGAAGCTCGACTGTCTCTCCATTTCGAAACAAACGGGAAAACCCTTGCTGCAGCAGTAAGATAAGAAACGCGGAAACACTTAGCTCCTGCGGTTTACTAACCGCTTTCGACTTTCCTTTCGTTGCGGTCCGTGCGTCTTTGCGTGAAGTAACTTCCTGGATCGGGAAAAGCACGTAAAATCTCGTACCGGCGGGTAGTTTTGCAAGAATGTCGTCGGCGGCAGATTCCGGAGAATCTTTTTTCACTTCCCGGCCGCAAACGTGACAGAAAGTCTGTCCGGCACGGGCATACAAGAGCCGAAGGTAGTCATAAATCTCTGTCTGTGTCGCCACGGTCGAGCGTGGATTTTTCGTCGAATTCTTTTGTCTTATTGCGATTGCCGGAGCAATGCCGGTTATTTCGTCGACGTCCGGTTTGTCCATCCGTTCCAGAAATTGACGGGCGTATGCCGAGAGCGATTCGACATATCGGCGCTGGCCTTCGGCATAGATCGTATCGAAAGCCAGGCTCGATTTCCCCGAACCGGAAACGCCGGTGATGACGGTCAGCTTGTTATGAGGCAGTGAAACCGAGATGTTCTTAAGGTTATGCACTCGGGCACCGCGAACTTCGATGGCATCTTCCTTTGTCTTCACAGCCGGCATAGGCGAAAAAATCCGTAATTTGAGCAAAACTGTATTTTACCAAATCGGCAAAACGAAACAAAGTCGGAATAAATAGATGCGTATTTCGGTATAATTACGATATGAGAATAATATTGCCGACAGCGTTGTTTTTATTGTCCCTGGCTTTATCAGGGTGCGCGGTCGAAACCGCCGGAAGCCGTGAATCGATAGAAAACGAAGATATGCCCACCGAAACTGAAACACGGCAGCCCGTTTTGGTAGAGCTTTATACATCCGAAGGCTGTTCGAGCTGTCCGCCGGCGGACAAAGCATTGACCTTTCTCGAAAAACAGCAGCCCGTTTCGCAGGCCGAGATTATCACGCTCGCATTCCACGTCGATTATTGGAACTATCTTGGCTGGAAGGATGAGTTTTCCTTACCGGAATACGGCCAAAGGCAGGAACAGTACACACAGAGGTTTCGTTTGGACTCGAATTATACGCCGCAAATGGTAGTTGACGGGCAGTCGCAGTTTGTAGGCAGTAACTCACAAGAAGCCTCAAAAGCAATTACGGAAGCGTCGAAAACGAAAAAGGGCTTGGCTAAAGCCTCATTAAACGGCAGCGTCCTAAAAGTATATGTTTCCGGCTTGCCAAAGCATGAAGCGTCGACCGTTTTCCTCGCAATCGCCGAGGACGGTATTGCCACCGACGTCAGACGCGGTGAAAATGCGGGAAGCAATCTTAAGCATACGTCGATCGTGCGGACACTAAAACCATTAGGCACAATCGGAGCGGACGCAGACGTCCACCGTTCAGAAGCCGAAATTCTAACTTCGCCGGCATGGAAGCGGGAAAATCTTAAATTTATCGTTTTTGTTCAGGAAAATACCAGCCGGAAGATAATTGCCGTTGGCAAAGTCGCGAAATGACGCTATCAGCGGAAATCGTAGCAGGAGAAATTTTCACGCCAGTTTTCGTCCGATTCGAAAACAAGAAAGGGAATTGTCCCGTCTAAACCGATCCGGGTTTCCGGCAATCGACTCAAGCGGTAGTTTCTTCCCTTTGGAGATGAAACAGACAGAGTGATCCGATCCTCAATAATTCGCGAAACTACTGCTACACGCCCATTCGTTCGTGAACGGATGAGCAGGCGGCCGCCAAGCGGTATTTCGCGTAGAGTTATTTGAGTTGCGGGAGATTCCACGAATTGAGCTTCATAGACTGTCAGTCTGCCGCTGTCAGGATGACAGAAATTAATCTTCGAAAACCGAGTCGCTTGCGGAAGATTTACGGGAAACGGCATACACCCGCAGGCCGACCGAGATCATCACGATTGAAATGCCCATCCAAATAAAGACCCAGACAATCCCCGGAATGCCGGTAGCGGCTGCCATATTTGCCGCGTCCGAATGAGCGGTTGTCATCGCCGAGATAAAAAAGAGATCGAGGAGGCTGAATACCGCATTGAGCAGGCATTGGACTGCAAGAAAAGCGACGGTAAAATTTGCCCATTTGAGATTTGCATAACGGGCAACGGCGGCGAGTCCGATCGATAGAGCCGCTCCGGCAAGCACGGTGAAAAGAATACTTCCAAATGTGACGTTTGAATGGAAATTCAAGATTGGTGCAGCGATCCCGAAAACGGCGGTCATCACACCGACGAATCCGGCGGAGATCAAAAGTGCAATGCGTGACGAATAGCCGAACCTTATCCACGCGAGAAGCCCGGCTCCAAATGCGGTGGTTCCCAAATAACCCGCGCTCGAAATAAACAATTGCGAAAACCAGCCCGAGCTTTGCGACCAAACGGCACCGCTGCCGTCAGGCGAGACGGTCAGGCTTTGCACCGTATACCCGGTCAGAATCGTCGCCAAAACATGACCGCCTTCATGGATAAATGTCGCGAACAGCTGAAGCGGATAAACAATATAGCTCGTGAGCGGGATGAACCACGACGCGAACCAGAGAGCAAAGCTGATAATAGTCGCAAGGATCAAAATACTAACCTGCGGCCTGGCATCTTCGGAAATTGTATATCTCATCTCTTTTTTCTTTCTGAAAGACTCCTTTCAATTCTCAAAATAAGCTTTACAAACTATTTTACAGCAAAGTTCGGATTTCAGTAAGGGGAAAAGTTGCCACTCGAAGGATTTGCATTAGATTACAAGCCTTGCTGCCTGCTGAATTCGGCTTTTCCGCCCGTTTTCGATTCCAGCCTGATTTCCGTAATCTCTATATCTTTTTGCACGGCTTTGCACATATCGTAAATCGTTAAGGCAGCGATGGAAACAGCCGTCAGAGCTTCCATTTCGACACCGGTTTGCGAGGTAGTTCTAGCTTCGGCGCTGAGATAAATTCCGTAATCCCTAATTTCCGCAGTGACATCGGCCTTCGATAAATTTATCTGATGGCACAGCGGTATCAGACTGGATGTTTGTTTTGCGGCCATTATTCCCGCGATACGCGCAATCTCAATCGGGCTGCCTTTCGGATTGTTTTGCTTATTCAATATTCCGATTGTCTCGGACGAGAGCAATACTTTTCCTGATGCGACAGCCGTTCGCGTCGTTTCGCGCTTATCGGAAATATCGACCATTTTTACTCCTCTGGAGTCGAAATGTGAAAGTTCGTTCATAAGAGGTTCTATAATAACCCAAATTGCCAGTTACAATTTTTTTACCGCAGAGACGCGAGACGCTGAGAGGAAATTTCAACATCATGGACAGGATATGCAGGATTCAAAAGATGAACCAGAGCCGATTCTTCGAAGTAGCCTGTCCATCTTGTATATTCGGTAGAACTCTTACCTTTGCTCTCGGCGGTTTTAAATTTTTGTCAGTACCTAGAACTAATTAAATATGCAATTCCAACTACGTCGCCCTTGTTAAAAGTTTCGCCTTTCGGCAGGATAATTAAAGCATCCGCTTTTGCGAAGCCGATAAAATCAGACGAGCCGTACCATTTTAAGGGTTTAGCGAGAAGGCGTCCCTGTTCATCGGTTTTAAGCGATGCCGGAAAATAAGAATCTCTTTCTTTAACTCCTTTGACGGGATCGTTTAAGACCGCAAAGCCTTGTTTTAGTCCGGTTTGCAGAGCATTCTGCATCATGAGAACCGCCTTTCGTACAAACAAATAAAATGTGACGGCCGCCGAAACGGGATTGCCCGGCAAACCGAAGATCAGCGTTCCGTTCAGCTTTCCAAACACCGTCGGTTTCCCGGGCTTGAGCTGAACTCTGTCAAAGAATATCTCGGCCCCGAGTTCGAGCAGTGCGGGCTTTGTAAGATCGTACTTACCGACCGATACCCCTCCGGTGATGATGAGAATCTGGGTACTCAGACCACCTTTTTCCCTATTGACGGCTCGGGCGATATCAGTTTTCAATTTTTCAAAATCGTCGCCGACGAATGGCAGAATCTCAGCCTTAGAACCGCATTCTTCGACAAGAGCTTTGAGCATCGCAGAGTTCGAATCACGGATATTGTCCTGCCCCGGTGTTTGATCGATGGCGACTATCTCGCTCCCGGTCGAAAGGATCGCAACATTCGGCGTCACCGAAACTTTAACCGCAGAATAACCGAACGCCGCCAGACTTGCGACCATATTCGCCGATATAATTTCGCCCTTTGCAAAAACCGAATTTCCCTTTTTTACCTCAAAGCCTTTTCCGACAATAAATTTGCCCTTCTCGACAGGCTTCCGGATTTCGACATTCTCACCGTTTTCATTCGCGAGTTCCAGCTTCTGAACTGCATCCGCTCCCATCGGCACGGGTGCTCCGGTCATAATGCGAACGGCTTCACCCGATTTAAGCTCGCGATGCCAGCCCTTCCCGGCAGCCGATTCGCCGACGATCCTCAACTCGACCGGAGCATTCTTCGTATCCATTGCCCTGACAGCAAAACCATCCATCTGCGACCGGTCAAACGGCGGCAAATCGCCGTCCGCAACAACGTCTTTGGCTAAAACCCGTCCCACCGATTGCCCGAGTTCGACCGTTTCCGATCCAAGCGGCAAAGTTTCGCGGATGATAATGTCAATAGCCTCGGAAATCGGGATCATAAAATAATTTCTTTAATAAAAAATAACACAAAAATAATTGACAACCGGGGGAAGGTTATAAAGTGCAGTATGCCAGGCGAAAGATAGTTGAAGTTACGGCCATTAGCGAGCCGAAGACAGGTGACACTTTTCACACGTGACATTCCCGTGGCGTTTGCAGCTGCCAACGAGATTGGGAAAGCCATGGCTTTCGATATCGAGACCTTCGGCATCTCCACCAAACAAAAACGGGTCAGCGAAAATCTCGCAAGCCGTTTCAAAAGAGACCTTGTGTTTCGAAAAATTTGTTAATGCTTTAACATTGTCCCATTCAAAATCAATTCCACGTAGATTATAGCGGATGTCCATACATTATCGAATCAAATAAAATTCGATTTGGCGGGGGCGGAAGAAGTTGTAGCCGGTTGGGGTCATGTGGGCATCGTCTTCGGCCATTATTGTGACGCGTTGGTTGTTCCATTCGGGGACATTTGTCGAGGTGTTTAGCTCGATGGACATGTAGGAGCCGGGAAGTATCTTGTTTGAGCCGCCGCCGATGTTTCCGCGGAAGTCGATTGACGGGCCGAGGCCGTGGCCGTGGGTTCCGATCGGGTGGGAATAGATCATAGCGTCAATGCGTTGTTTTTTGCACTCGGCCATCGTTTGGTCATAGACTTCGGTTCCGGTCATACCGGGGCGGGCGATGTTGAAGATGATATCCTGAAGTCGATTTGTGTTTTTCAGCGCTGCCCTAAGACCGCCGGGAGCTTCTTTCTCGCCTGTTTTAAGAATATAGCCGTGTTTTTGCCAGTCGGTGCTGAGGCCCATGTAATTCAGACCGAAATCGACATGGATCAGATCGCCGCGTTCCAGAACGACGTTTTCGTCGGCTGTGCTGAGGAATTGTTGGGTCGTTCCGGTCGTTTTCGCCTCCCGTTGGACGCGGAGATCGGGTTGGAACCAGATGCCGAGGCCGAGATTGTTGACCTGCTGCATCATCCACCACCGGACGTCGCCTACGGTGGTTTTGCCCGGCGTGATGACTTCGTTTGAAAAGGCGCGGCGTGTTATGACGTCGGTTGCTAGGACGGCGGTGCGGTAATGTTCGAGTTCTTCCGGCAGTCGCGTATCGAAAAATTCGGTGAGCAGGTTCGACGCCGAAACAAATTTCTTTTCGTTCTCGACACCAAGAGTCTCCGCCAGAAATTTGTATCCGTCGAACGTCAACCCGCTCTGCTGGCCGCGGCTTCCGCCGATGTTTAGGGCAATTGTTTTCGGTTTTCGTTCATCAACCAGCTTTTTTAACACTGAGGCCATTTCGGTCCTCGGCGGAGTCAGCATTGTGTAATGATTTTTCAGACGCTCTTCGAGATAGCGGACAATCGCGATCCGCTCTATTCGCTGACCCTGGTCGATAAAGACGAAAAGATCGCGCCGCCCCACAATCGGAATCGGCGGCACGATATGCTCGGTCACCGGATCGCTGTGAAATTCTTCATTAACAACGATCCACATCTCAACGCCGTGCCGCTTCATCATCGGCAGCAGCATCGAACCGAGGCGCTTTTTCAGCCACGTCTCGCGAACATCCATCTGCTCACGCTGCGAAAGCAACTTAGGCATCAGCGGAATCGGCTCATTAGAGCGGTTCTGGGACCAACAAGTCCCAACGAGCAGAAGAAAAATCAGAAAAAAGACCTTCATATTTAGTTCATTCAGTCACGAAGTAACATTGCCTCAAATCCGGCTTGACTAAAATGCCGATCGTTAGAAAGTGCTTTAGTTACTCCGCGGTCGCCCATTACAACAAACGAGACGCAATCGATAAGGCCCCATGTCTCTTGTCATCCCGAGCTTCGTAGAGCTCGATCGCTCGCACTAGCAGCAAATCGTCCAAATGCACTATTTCGATCTCGTTCGATTTGAGGAAGTTTGAAATGATCGCTATTGCCTCTCTACGAAGGCCGCGAGCAAGAGAGTTGCCAATCTCGAGCAGAATGCATTCTGTCGTTATCAACTGTTTTCCCTCCAGCAGAAATGAGAGTTCTATGGCAAGCGAGTGGTGGCGATCTTTGGTGTTTGCCAGCGCAACCGCATAAGATGTGTCGATGAACGCTTCAATTAAGAGACTTATCTCCGTATAGATAATCGTCGATATTCTCTGAAAAATCTGTAGGGCCTTCAAACTTGATTGCACGCATCCGCGACATGAACGTACCCTCGGCGTATTTCTTCAACCGTTGTGTCGCGCGCAAGGCTCGTAACTGAGCAAGCACAGTTTCGTAGTGTTCGGGTGAAAGGCCCTCGATTTCAGTCCTAATTTCGTCGATAGTCACACTCGTCCTCATAAATCACCTCTGAGAGATTATTTTAGCACTTTCTTCGGTTAGCAGAAATGTTTTTGGAGTGCTAGAATTTCTCCTTTGAATCTTAATCAAAATGAGAGGAAGACCGTGATCGATTTTGAATTGAGTGAAGAACATATTGCTTTGCGGAACACCGTACGCGAATTTGTGGCGGGCGAGGTGGCTCCGTTTATAAAGGAATGGGACGAGAAGTCGCATTTCGAACGCTCGGTTTTTGAGAAGATGGCGGAGCTTGGGCTGTTGGGCGTTTGCATACCGGAGCAGTATGGCGGAGCGGGATTTGATTATATTTCGCTTGGGATCGTGTGCGAGGAGCTCGAGGCGTGCGATACATTTTTGCGGGTGGCGATGTCGGTGCATGTCGGGTTAAACAGCTTGAGCGTTTTTAGCTGGGGAACCGAGGAGCAGAAGCAGAAATATCTCGTGCCGCAGGCAAAGGGCGAGAAGCTCGCGACTTTTGGGCTGACCGAGCCGAACGCCGGCTCGGATGTTATCGGGATGCGTTCGAGTGCAAGGCGAGACGGTGACGATTGGATATTGAATGGCGAAAAGATGTGGATCTCGCTCGGAGATGTTGCGGATCATTTCCTGTTTTTCTGCTGGACCGATGCAGAAAAGCAAAAGAACCGTGATCACTCGGGTATGAGCTGTTTTATAATAGAACGTACAATGCCCGGTTTTTCGAGCGGAACGCTGCACGGCAAGCTAGGTATTCGTGCGGGGAACACAGGTTATTTCTCGCTTCAGGACGTGCGCGTCCCGCAGGCGAATATGCTCGGGAACGAAGGCGAAGGTTTTAAGATCGCGATGTTTTCGCTTGAAAACGGGCGATATACGGTGGCATCAGGCGCGACCGGTGTGATTCGGGCGTCTCGCGATGCGTCCGTCGCGTATGCAAATACGAGAGAAGTTCAGGGTCAGAAAATCGGCAATTTCCAGCTTGTGAAACAAAAGATCGCCAATATGGAAGCAGATTATCAAATGTCCCGCCTTTTATGGCTGAAGACCGGCTATTTGAAAAATCATGGCAAGCCGAGTGCGAAAGCGGCCAGCTTGGCGAAATGGCAGGCGACGGTGCGTTCGGAGAAGGCGGCATCGATGGCGATCGAGATTCACGGTGCAAACGGTTACACAAATGATTACCCGGTCGAAAGATATTTGCGAAATTGTAAAGCAGCGATAATTTATGAAGGCACGCGCGACATCCACACGCTTATGCAGGCGGATTGGGCGCTTGGGCTGAAAAAAGAAAAAGCTGCCCGCGTAACCTTGCCGCCGTATCAACCGGCGGAAGCGAAGGGAACTTCTAATTAGAAATGAACGCGCCGAACCGAGTTCGAAGTTCCTGGTTCGAAGTTCAAAGTCGAAACTTTGAATCCTCTCATTCGGTGATTAATTAAAAAATAATGTTCCCACTACTACTACTGTTTTACCGGTGCTTCAATTCGTCCGCGACTGCTTCATTGAATCGACCGTCGGACTTCGATTCGTTAACTTCCATTCACCGTTTTCTTTTACAAAAACGACATCGATACCGTTCGGATAACCTTTTGTCCTGATCTTCGCAACCGCGCTGTCGCCTTGAATCTTTTCGTTGTTCACCTCACAAAGCTCGGTAGTCACCTGATCGTCCGCAAGGTATTCGATCAAAGATTTCACACCATCCGCTTTCATTTCTGATTCAAAATACTCGATTGTGTCTTTTGAATAGGTCTTTCTAAGCGCGGCCTCGTCTTTCTTTACGACCGCGGCACAATAAGCCTTAAATACCGGCGTCAGCGTCGGTGCGTTGTTGATAAGCTGTTCCGGTGTCGGCGTTGAAACAGCCAAAGGGTTGTTTGTATTGGTTTTGAATGTATTTGTGTTGGATGAGTTAGTATTCGTCGAGTTTACCGAAACCTCGGTGCCGCTGCCGCAGCCGGCCAGCAAAACGGAAAAGACTAATAATGCAGTAAAAACGAATATTTTTAATTTCATAATTTCCTCGCGATCGGCACGACGCGGGCTCGTTTGCTGCCCCGTTTTCGTCCGAATCAAAATTCAAAGTATAATAAATTAAACGAAAATGGACAAAACCAATAAAATCGAAATGCATCGGTCATTTTTGATCGAAACCCTGCCAGAACCTCTAACACGTGCGAGTGCCCACATTCAGATCTTCGACAATTACATCGCGAACACACGAATTCGCCTGCGTTCGGTGCGAAATCCGCAAACGCGAAATTGGACCCGAATTTTACAGCAAAGAATTCCTGCAGCCGAAAAAAATGCGGCCGTATTTATGATATTTGAGATTTATCTTAATGAGTCGGAATACGAGAGGTTCAATCTTTTCGAAGGAGCGGAAATACGCAAAAATCGTTACTTTCACGAATATGACGGAAAGATGCTTGCTTTTGACCTGTTTATCGGCGAGCTTTGGGGGCTGAATATGACACGGGTCGATTTTGAAAACGCCGATGATCTGCGAACCTTCGAGCCCCCGAAATTCCTGGTTTTCGAGGTAACGAATGAGCCGTTCTTTTTGGGTGAAAATCTTGTATTAAAGAACTTCAACGATGTTCGAGCTGAGGTCGCAAAACTGGAAACCGGCCTTTCGTCCGCAAAATAATATGACGAACAAAAGTCCACGTTCCGCGTGCGAGGTTTACCTCGGACGCGAGGTTATCGGCACAAAACGCTCCATCGACTCATAAATCTGCAAGTAAATCTTGGTTTCTCTCGGTATCAGATTTGTCCAATTCTCACCGCCCCGATTTATGTAACCCGGAAGGCGAGCCGGATTCGAATTGTACCCGGCTGCCATAAGCTGTTCCTGGGTTGCGATGCCTTCTAAAACAGCACCTGCAACTGTCGGATTTGAGATCAAATCGTTCCACGTTCGCTGCATGTACAGCAGCATCGCTTGCGAGGCGTTAACATGATTTCTCATACCCTCGACAAAATCAGGAGTGAGCGGTACGTTGGGATGCCAGGAACGAACCATTCTGTATGTCGCCGGGATCATTTGGACCATCCCGCCGGCTCCGGCCGAGCTCACGGAGTAGCGATAAGTCTGACCCTCGTTGAGTGCAAAGAGCGTGTAAACATCGTTGTAAATGTTTGGATGATACTCGGTCCGAAAACGCATATGGTCGACGTGCTCGACGCCAGCCAAACGCTCGGCGATATCGGCAACTTTCGGCTGGATCGAGATACCTTTTTCCCGCAGCTTGTCGCGCGCGATCTCGATCACGTTTCGGACATAGTATTTACCGGCATTTACAACTTCCGGCGTTACAAGGCCGGGATGCGTCGACATATAGTATGCCGTCTCAACATACTGATCGTTTTTTACGACCGGGTACTGCACGAGAAGCGGCAGGTGAGTCTCGCCGTTCTCATCAGTCAATACGATCGGCGTATTGACGCCGTTGCCGCGAATTGTGCGAACCGAAAGCGGACGGCCGTTCTGAGACACCGTTTGCTTATCGCCGTCGGTTGAAAGAAAAGCTTCCTTCGTCATTACAACGTAATCTAGCTCCCGATTCGACCAGTTGTGAAACGCAATTCGGACGAAATCGGTCATCACGACACCGTCTGACATTGCGGTCGCGATGGGGCGATTTTGCATCTGCCTTTTGGCTTCAGCGATCCTGCTTTTCATCTGCCCGAAACTCATCGAACGCCTCGCCCGACTCTGATTTACAGGCATCACCGAGTTCACCGAGCTGCTTTTCGCGCCGACTACTATCGGAGTCTGTGAAGGTCTGGCAGCAGGGGCGACGGCCGGCTTTATCGGCTGAGCCGAATTGGTCACGACAACCTTTCCCGGCGTTGGCAAGGGTTCAATGCTAACCGCTTGTGAATAGGCTGTGGTGGCCGACACGGCTGTGACAATAAAGATATAAAAAAGATCTTTCTTCATATGGGCAAAAATGTCTATGGGGTTTCGGGCAAATTCCTGATCCTAGGGTACGGAAAAACCCTTTATGAAGATTCGCTCATTTGACAAAAGGTTGTCAAATTATGTCGCAATATTTATGGAATGCACAAGAAATGTTTGTGGTTAAGTTTGCATTTGGTGCGCTGTGGGTCTTACTGTATAAACTATATTTCCTCAGTATTCTCTTCGGCGGCATTTACTCTCGTATGAAAAAACTCTTTGGCACAGATGGAATTCGCGGCCGCGCGGGTTCATTCCCGCTCGATAGGGAAACGGTGCGGATCATGGGCAGTTCTTTAGCGCGGCAGTATTACGGCAAACACGACCGAAACGAGCGCTTTATCACCGGAAGAGACACGCGCGAATCGGGCGAATGGATAGAAAAAGCTTTTCACGATGGGGCGCGAGCGGAAGGGGCGGAGTGTGATTCGGCAGGAGTGATAACGACGCCGGGCGTGGCTTTTCTAACAGGAAAACATGATTTTGACGCGGGTATCGTCATCAGCGCTTCTCACAATTCGTTTGAGGATAATGGTGTAAAGATATTCTCGCCATCCGGGCGAAAGATCGATGAGGCTACCGAAAAGATGATCGAAAGAGACATAGCTGAACGGCGGCCGGCCGAGGGAAGTTATTACGGAGTAGAGACGGACTCGTCGAAGGCCGAGGTTTTCCAAAACGATTATCTGGAGTATCTGGAAGGTGAATTCAAAGATCTGAAGCTTAATGGGTCTAAAATGGTTCTGGATTGCGCAAACGGCGCTGCGTCCCATCTCGCACCTCGTCTTTTCAAAGCGTTAGGCGCTGACGTCACCGTCTTAAACGACAAGCCGGACGGTAGAAATATCAACAAGGATTGCGGTTCGCTTCATTTGGAGCATCTGCAAGCGAGAGTAGCGCTGGAAAATGCGGATTTCGGTGCTGCGTTTGACGGCGATGCCGACCGTGCACTTTTCGTTGACGAGACTGGAAATATCGTAGACGGCGATGCGGTCCTCTGGATAATGGCCCAGTATTTTCAGGATGCCGGAAAACTGAAAAACTCGACCGTTGTCGCTACCGTGATGAGCAATATCGGCCTGGAAATTGCGCTGGCAACAAAAAAGTTAAAACTTCATCGAGCTGCCGTCGGTGATAAATATGTGCTCGAAGAATTGTTAAAGACCAATTCCGAGATCGGCGGCGAACAATCGGGCCACGTGATCTTTCCGGAAAAAAGCCTTGTCGGCGACGGAATGATGACGACTCTTTTTTTACTGGAAGCAATCCGGGCGAAGGGGGCCGCATTCTCGGAAATGACTCGCGGTTTTCTGCGTTACCCGCAAATATTACTCAACGTAAAGGTGCTTGAAAAGAAGCCTTTTGAAGACTTTGAAGAAATTATCGATGCCTCTCGTCAAATTGAAGAAGAGCTTGACGGTACGGGCAGGCTTTTACTTAGATACTCCGGCACCGAAAATCTAGCCCGCGTAATGATCGAAGGCAGGGATCAGGTAGTTATCGAAGCACAGGCTAATCATATCGCCGACGTTATCCGGGCTAAGCTGGGTACGTAAGGTCGTGTCCTGGTCGAGTTTTCTCTCCGGTCGTGAGCATACTGCCTTTGCGGCTCTCGCTTTTTGACACCTTAGACCAAGACCGATTGAAAAATCGCTGAAACAGGAATAATCTGCAAACGTGAAAAGTCTAAAAAAACGATCGACTGGCAAAACAGTTTCGATCCACCTACAACGGCCTTCCTCCAGCTACGATATAAAGATCGGACACGACGTGCTGCACGGTTGCGGAGAATGGGCGAGAAATAGTTTACGAGAAAAGCCGGGCAAGATCGCACTGGTCTCGAATCAAAAGATTTTTCGTCTTTATGGCGAAACGGTGAGTAAAAGTCTGACCGAAGCCGGTTTTGAAATTTTTGTGTGCTCGATCGGGGACGGCGAGAGGCACAAAAATCTGCGCACGCTGCAGCAAACACTAGGTTTTTTGAGTGAGAATCGCATTTCGAGAACCGACGCGGTCGTCGCTCTGGGCGGTGGAGTCGTCGGTGATCTCGCGGGGTTTGCGGCGTCGATCTATGTGCGAGGCGTTGCTTTTCTCCAAATTCCAACGACACTTCTGGCGATGATCGATTCATCGGTCGGCGGTAAAACCGGCGTGAATTCGGAGTTCGGTAAGAATTTGATCGGCACTTTCTATCAGCCAAACGGTGTCCTAATCGATGTAGAAACACTCGAAACCCTGCCGAAGCGGGAACTGACCGCCGGATTCTGCGAAGCTGTAAAACAAGGAGTCATCTCGGGCAAATCCCTTTTCGATCAAACCACTTGTTTTTTAGATACGTATCCGATGAATAATCTTGGTAAATCATTGAGTAGCAAGACACTTAATGCAGATCTTGAGGATCTACTAGCATCCCACGTGACTTTCAAGGCGGAAATAGTGGCGAATGACGAACGGGAATCGCCAGGTAAAACCGACGCTCGATCGCGAAAGATATTGAACTTCGGCCACACATTCGCACACGCGCTTGAAAAAGTTACCAACTATCGGTATCTGAAACATGGCGAGGCTGTCGGCCATGGAATAATGTTTGCGGTAGAGCTTTCAAAGGAACTCGGACTATTGGGCGAGAACGAAGTAAGCTCCGTCAAAAAAGTCGTACTTCGTGCGGGTAAACTGCCCTTAATCAGCCATATTGACAGCGAACTGATTTTTCGGACATTTAATTACGATAAGAAATTAATAAACGATTCGCTTCAGTGGATACTTTTAAAGGGAGTTGGCAAACCCTTTATCTTTCCGCACTCAGAGATCCCGCACGCGGCTTTAGTGACCGCTTTCAAGGAAATTACCCGACATAAATAATTTAACAACTTACGCCGCCAGAGCAAGTGCTTCGCGAATTTTTGCGGGTTGAATTTGAATCAGGCTCTGCGGAGCATCAGCCAGCCATGTGGAGGGGCAAACACCGCAGGTCGTACACTTTTCAACTGCCGGGCACGGAAGGCTTGAAAGAGCTTCTCGTGCTTTTTCGTGCTCGGTCCTCAAGAATTCAAACGAAAGACCCGAATCGACGATTGACCACGGAAGAAATTCGTCGTAGCCGCGGTCTCGGGACGTATGGAAAAGGGGATCGGTGCCGGTTTCGCGCAAAGCTTTGTCCAAATCGCCTTTATATCGAGCCGCTGCTTCAATAACCTTCGCCACCGTCCTGTTGCCCGACGAAAAAAGAGCCTGTTCGTGCGCAATGCGTGCGGACATAAAACGGACTTCGACATTGGGGATTCGCGACAGCCCTTTACAAACGTACTTTATTCGTTTCTTTAGCTCTTTCTCGCCGCAGATAGCATCCCATTGAAGAGGCGTATTAGGTTTCGGAACAAAGCCGTTCAGCGAAGGGATAATTTTTCCGGCATGGCCGATTTTCCTGCCGGCTTCGAGCATTCGATTCTTGATTCGCTCGACCAATACGAACATTTCGTCAAGGTCTTCCTGGGTTTCGGTCGGCAGCCCGACCATCATATAAAGCTTGACGGTCAGCATTCCGCGGTCGAAAACGGCACCGCAGATGTCGACGATCTCGTCGTTTGTGAGATTTTTGTTAATGACGCGGCGAAGCCTGTCCGAGCCTGTCTCCGGTGCAACGGCGATTTGCTGATCCTTCGATTCGACCAATGCATCAAGCAATTCGTCGGAGATCTGATCGAGACGCAGGGAAGAAACTGAAATGCGATAATCCATTGCCCGAAGCTCGCGGAGAATGGTGGAAATTTCCGGATGGTCGCAAACGGCGGTCGAGACCAGACCGATCTTGTTCGTTTTGTGGCGCCATTCGCGGGCTTTCGCCAGTATGTCTTTCGCGGGAACGACACGCGGCGGATAATAATTGTAGCCTGCCCAGCAAAACCGGCAGCCTTGCGAACATCCGCGGGAAATTTCGACCAAAAGCCGCTCGCCCATCTCGGCCTCCGGCGACCAGACCGAGGTCGCGGGGCAAAAAACTTCCTGATTGACGAGAAAGTCCGCCAATTCGGTTTCCCCCCGTTTCATCGCTCGTCTCAGCGTTCCTTCCTTAGGATTTACGGATGCCAACGCCCGGCCGACGCGTCGGGGCACGCCTTTTTCCTTTGGAATATAATCGAAAATCGTTCCGTCGTCGTTGTAAATTACATCGTAAAGCGACGGGACGTAAAATCCGCGGCCGATCCCGGCCAGCGCCAGTAGAATATCGTCTTTAGTTTCGTTTTCGACAATCGCATCGACCAATTGAAAGGCAAGAATCTCGCCTTCACCGACGGCGATAATGTCCGTGAAATCGGCGATCGGCTCAGGATTCAAAAACGAAGCCGCGCCCCCCATAACGATCAGCGGGTGAAAATGGTTGCGGTCCTTCGACCACACCGGGATCCCAGAAAGCTGCAGCATCCGGGCCATGTTCAAGTAATCTGTTTCAAACGAGATCGAGAATGCGACGACGTCAAAATCGCGGACCGGCGTCTGCGTTTCGAGCGAAAGCAGCGGCGTGCG
>Ga0136617_10000864_pt1 | contig 26352 bp, 21 predicted proteins | sample AntDrymUQ3222106_2_FD_129672 | JGI IMG/M metagenome (GOLD analysis project Ga0136617, IMG submission 129672) | Polar desert sand microbial communities from Dry Valleys, Antarctica - metaG UQ322 (21.06) | ecosystem: Environmental > Terrestrial > Soil > Desert | place: Antarctica: Dry Valley...
CGGGCCCGGCCCCCCGGCGGCGATCGGCCTCGCTCCGGCGGTGACCGGCCCCGGACCGCGGGCGCATCACGCTCGGACTTCGGTGACCGGGCCCCCGGCGGCGATCGGCCTCGCTCCGGCGGTGACCGGCCCCGACCCACCGGCGCTTCCCGATCCGACTTCGGTGACCGACCTCGGCCCTCGGGCGGCGATCGATCACGGTCCGGCCCCGGCGACCGGCCGCCGACCGGCGACGGGCGGTCGGGCGCGACGGGCGGATCCAGATCCGGCGCCGACGCCCGGGGACGCAGCCCGCGCCCTCCGGGCGGGCGGCCCACCGACCCCTCCGACATGCCCCTTCCCGGACCGAAGAACTGGGGGAGCCTGGCCCGCAAGGGTGCCCGCAGCATGCAGCTCCCCGACCGGGCGCCCACCCACGACTACGACCGCAAGGACGCCCCGCCGGCATGGGAGCCGGAGGACTGGCAGAGCGAGGGCCCGGCGGCCTCGGGCGCACCCAGTCCGGCTTTGCCCCCGCCCGTCCCGGAGCGGCCCCGGCGCAAGGCGCCCCGGCCCGTGGCCGACGAGCTCGTGCGCGAGGTCGGCGCCCTGGCTGCGGGAAAGTTGGAGGGCCGCCTGGTCGAGGCCGCCTCGGCGTTCGAGCGCGACCGCCCGCTCGATGCCATGCGCCTGCTCCGGCCGCTCCTCCGGGACGCGCCGGGCGTTCCCTCGGTGCAGGAGCTGGCGGGCCTCACCCTCTACCGGCTGGGCAAGTGGGCGGAGGCGGCCCGCCACCTGGAGGCGTTCCGGGAGGCCACCGGATCGGTGGAGCAGGACCCGGTCCTGGCCGACTGCTACCGGGCCCTGCGGCGCTACGCCAAGGTCGACGCCCTGTGGGAGGAGATGCGGGAGACGTCGCCGGAGCCGGCGCTGATGGCCGAAGGCCGCATCGTGGCCGCCGGTGCCCTCGCCGATCGGGGCGACGTCAAGGGTGCCATCCGCCTGCTGGAGCGGGGCCCGCTCGAACCCCGCCGGGTGGTGCAACCCCACCACCTCCGGCTCTGGTACGCCCTGGCCGACCTGCACGAACGGGCGGGCGACGCCCCCCGGGCCCGAGAGCTGTTCGCCCGGGTGGTCGAGGCCGACGCCTCCCTCGCCGACGCCGTCGACCGCCTCCACGCCCTGGGCTGAGCAGTTCAGGACAGGTGGATCGGCGGCCTTTCGCCGGCCGGTTGCGCCGGGCGGGCGGAGTCGGATGACGAGGGCCCCGGCCGGTAAAGGTGCCTGCCCTGCGGCGGGGGGCCGGGATGGCTTGTCGGACCGGGGGGGCCTTTGCTGTCTCACCTCCCGGATAGGGTCCTTCCCGACGCCTCCCCCTCGTCTCCGGGCCCTTCGGGGCCACGACAACGTGGGGTGATGCGATGACGAACGTGGTGGCGCTGGTGGGGCGGTTGGCCCGACCGGCGGAGGTGCGGGAGCTCCCCTCGGGCGACCGGCTGGTGACCTATGTGGTCACCGTCCCCCGTCCCGGCGAGCGGGCCGAGAGCGTGCCGGTGGTGTGGTTCGAGGCTCCGGCCCGGGCGGCTGAGCTGGCCGTCGACGAGCAGGTGGTGGTGGTCGGCCGGGTGCGGCGCCGATTCTTCCGGGCCGGCGGGGGCACTCAGAGCCGAACCGAAGTGGTGGCCGACATCGTGGTCGCCGCCCGCCAGGCCCGGCGGGCGAGATCAGCCCTGGCGGCGGCCCAGGCCCGGTTGGAGGAGGCGTGCTCATGAGGGAAGCGGTCCCGGTCCCGGGGACGGCTGAGCGGGGCGGCGACGGGCGGGCGGGGCGGTGGTGGCAGCCGCATCGGGGCGCCGTTGTCCGCGGCCTCGTTGAGGATCGCCTCAGAGTGGGAGGCCACACCACGTGGCTTCCCGAGCGTGACGTCGGCCAGGCCGAGGCCTTCTTCCCGGCCGATGCCGCAACGAGCACCGCCCTGACCGGGATGACCGCGTAGGCGATCGTCCCCCGGTCAGGGCGGTTGACTGGCGGATTACGGATTACCGCCCGTCAGGAAGGAGATGACCGGTCAGGCGGCCAGGCCCCGCAGGGTGTGGGGGAAGGCGGCGACGTTCGTCACCCGGACCTGGCCGGTGGCCAGGTTGACGTTGGCCAGGAAGGTGTACGGCTGACCGGACACGGTCAGCGCCGCGACACCGGCGTCGATGCCGTTGGTGGTGACGATGTCGAAGCCGGCGACCGATCCGGCCGGGAAACGCAGCGAGCCGACGGTGACGAGCGTGCCGGCGTTGGGCGGGTCCTGCTTGACCAGCAGGTCGCGCCGGGTGTCGATGTCGTACAGCGTGGTGCCGGTGTTCGGGTCGTTGTCGTTGGCGGTGTAGGCCGCGGCGCTGACGCCGGTGGCGGGCGTGACGTCGGCGTTGAGGACGCCGTCGGTGAACGTGTCCCCCGTGAGCAGGGCGATGGCCGCGGGCATGCGGTCGGACGGGATGACCCGCAGGTTCTGGCCCGTGTCACTGACGATGCGGAGGGCATCGGCCGCGGGGTTGAAGTCGAACCCGAACTCGGTACCGGTCAGGGCGATCGGAGTACGGGGGCCGCCGGGGGCGGTCGGGGCGGTGACCAGGTTGGCGACGAACGTGGCCGCGCCGGAAGCGGGGTCGACGGTGTAGAGCCGGCCGGCGGAGCCCAGCTTGCCGACGCCGTAGAGGACGCCGTTCTTGGGCCGGCGGTCGATGCCGATCAGCTGCTCGCCCGCCGACAGACCGGTCACGGCCACGTCGTTGGAGGCGAACAGGGGAGAGGCGGCGTTCAGGGTGACGATCCGGTTGGTGGTGGTGAGGCCATACAGGGTGGCGGCCGACGACTGGGCGCCGGCGCCCGAGGCGGGCAGCAGAAGGCTGACACCGACGGCGGAGGCGGCGAGGACGGTCTTCAGGGTTCGCTTCATCGTGAGGGGTTGCTCCTCTGTAGTGACGGCGGGGCGCGTGGATGACGCCATCCACCCAGTGTTCGTACCGGACGGGGTCGCAGGATTACGAGGAGGTCCCGAAAACGGGGAGATGCGAGTCCGACCGGTCCCCTACGAACGGGCGCGGCCCCCCCGGTGCGGCATGGGACGATGGCGGGATGGCCCGTGTCCTAGTCAGCGAGACCATCTCCGAGCGCGGCCTGGCCCGCCTGCGGGAGGCCGGGCACGAGGTCGACGTCCGCCTCAAGCTCACCCCCGACGAGCTGGCCATCGCGGTGAAGGGTGCGACGGCCCTCATCATCCGCTCCGAGACCCAGGTGACGGCCGACATCCTGGAGGCGGGCACCGACCTGGTGGTCGTGGGCCGGGCCGGGATCGGGCTCGACAACGTCGACGTGGCCGCCGCCACCCGCAGGGGCGTGATGGTGGTCAATGCCCCGCAGTCGAACATCCTCTCCGCCGCCGAGCACGCCATGGCCCTGCTCCTGTCGTTGGCCCGCAACATCCCCCAGGCCCACGCCGCCCTGGCCTCCGGATCGTGGGAGCGGACCCGTTGGGAGGGCACCGAGCTGCACGGCAAGGTCCTGGGCGTCGTCGGCCTCGGGCGGGTGGGCGCCCTGGTGGCCCAGCGGGCCTCGGCCTTCGGGATGCGGCTGGTCGCCTACGACCCGTTCATCTCTGCCGACCGGGCCCGCCAGATGGGCGTCGACCTGGTGAGCCTGGAGGAGCTGATGGGGATGTCGCACTTCGTCACCATCCACCTGCCCCGCACCAAGGACACGATCGGCCTCCTCGGCGAGCACATGTTGTCGCTGGCCCGTCCCGGGCTGCGCATCGTCAACACCGCCCGGGGCGGCATCCTCGACGAGGCCGCCCTCGACGCCGCCATCCGGTCCGGACGGGTGGCGGGCGCCGCCCTCGACGTGTTCGACAAAGAGCCGACCGTATCGTCGCCCCTCTTCGAGCTCGACTCGGTGGTCGTCACCCCCCATCTGGGGGCCAGCACCCGCGAGGCCCAGGACAAGGCGGGCGACACCATCGCCGAGCAGGTCCTGCTGGCCCTGAGCGGCGGTTTCGTCCCCTACGCGGTCAACGTGAGCGCCACCGAGGCGTCGGAGACGGTGCGGCCCTTCCTCCCCCTGGCCGAGCGCCTGGGCGGCCTGTTCGCCTCTCTCAACGACGGCGTGCCGTCGACCCTGGAGGTCGAGTACCAGGGGCATCTGGCCGACTACGACACCCGCATCCTCACCCTGGCCGTACTCAAGGGGCTGTTGGGGGCGGGTAGCGACGAGCCGGTGTCCTACGTCAACGCCCCCCAGCTGGCCACCGAGCGGGGCGTGGTTGTGCGGGAGACCAAGACCGCCGAGGCCAAGGAGTACGTCAACCTGGTCTCCCTGCACGGTGGGGCCCACGGCCTCGCCGGCACCCTGTTCGGGCTGCGCGACGAGGCCCGGCTGGTGATGGTCGACGACCACGTGGTCGACATCCCCCCGTCGAGCAACATGGTCGTCGTCCGCAACGACGACCGGCCGGGGATGATCGGCCTGGTGGGGATGACGTTCGGGCGGGCAGGCATCAACATCTCCGACATGGACGTCGGCGTGTCACCGTCGGGCGAGGCCGCGCTGATGGTGATCTCCACAGACCGGCCGCTGCCGGCCGCGGTGCTGGACGAGCTGCGCAGCCAGCCGGGCATCATCCAGGCCCACGCCGTCAGCTCGGGGTGAGGTCGCGATGACCGGTTGGCCCAAGTGACCGGATGGCCCACGTGACCGGATGGGCGGTGTCGGGCGAGGTGGAGGTGCGGCGGATCCAGCCGTACCAAGCCCGCAAGGCCTACCTCTGCCCCGGCTGCAACCAGGAGATCGGCGCCGGGATGAGCCACCTGGTGGTGGTGCCCCTGGACTCGCCCGACCTCCGCCGCCACTGGCACCTGGCCTGCTGGGAGTACCGCGACCGCCGTCGCCTCCCGGCCCGGGGCTGAGCGGCCGGTGACGACCGGTGCCTTCGAGCTGCGTCCCATCGGATGGGTCCGCAGCCCCCTGGTCGATCGCGCCGATGCCCCGAAGCAAGGACACGAGGGGTCTCCGGACGCGTGGCTGGAATTCGACCCGGCGGTCGGCGAGGGCCTCCGCGACCTGCGGGTCGGCCGCGAGGTCATCGTCCTGACGTGGCTCGACCGGGCCAGCCGGGAGGTGCTCGTCACCCGTCCCCGGGACGACCCGGCGAGGCCCGAGCGGGGCGTGTTCAGCACCCGGTCGCCCGATCGCCCGAACCCCATCGGCCTCCACCGGGTCGAGGTGGTGACGATCGACGGACTGCGCATGCTGGTGCGCAATCTGGAGGCGCTGGACGGCACGCCCATCCTCGACGTGAAGCCCGTGCTCGACCCTCGGGCGGAGAGATGACCGTCGCCGTCAGGCCCGCAGGGGTCCCGCCGGTCTGAGGTCAGGCAGGGGGGGCGTCGCCGGCCGGGGCCGGAGCGTTACCGTCGGTGGTGACCGTCGGGTCCTTGGCCGCAGCCTCGTCGTCGGTGGGGACCGGCGTGGCCTCGGCCGCCGCGGGCTTCGTCGGCCGCTTCCTGGCGGCCGCGGACTTCGACGCCGGCTTGGCCGTGGCCGACGCCTTGGTGGTGGACCTCGCCCCCCTCGGCTTCTTGGCCGGGGCGGCGGGGCTGTCCGAGGCGGCGGCTTCTACCGCCGCGGGGCTGTCCGAGGCGGCGGCTTCTACCGCCGCCTCCACCGCGTCGGCAGCCGCCTCCACCGCCGCGGCTACGGCCGCGATCCCCTCGGCGGGCGCTTCCCCGGCCGGGCCCGGCACCGGGGCCTGTGTCGAAGCCGTGGGTGGCTCGGCGGTGCGCGGTTCGGCGGTGCCAACCTCGGCCGGGGCAGCCGGGGCAGCCGGGGCAGCCGGGGCAGCCGCGACCGATGGGCCGACGACGACCCGAGGACCGGGTTCGCGCTTGCGAACCGAGACCAGGTTCCCCCTGGGGGGGGACGGGGCCTCGCCCGCGGCCGGCGAGGGCCCGGGTCGGGTCACGACCGGCACCAGGTAGGCCGCCGGCGGCGCGGGATTGCCCATCGCCGAAGTCGGCTCGGACGACGACGAGTCGGGCCGGTTGGCGGGGTCGGCGGAGGCGAGCACCTTCTCCAGGACCTCGATGACCTCGATGGCCTTGCCCACCCGGTTGGCCGCCACCTTGCCGATCGCCTTGCCGGCCCGCTTGACCGCGTACTTGCCCACCGATGCCCCGACCGTCTTGGCCGACACCGTGCTGCGGGGGGTCACGGTCGACAGCCTCCGGGGCCCGGTCGGCGTCGGACGGCTGGCGGCCGCAGGGTGGGCGGAGGTGCCTTGCGTCGGGGCGACGACCCACGCCGGCCGGTTGGCGACGGCCCGCCGCGCCGCCCGGCGGGCCACGAACGAGCCCTTGCCGTCACCTATGACCTCGCCCTTCGGGGCCCCCCTGGCGTCCCCCTTCCGGGCACCGGCCTGGCCCTTGAGGGCACTGGCCTGGTCCTTCAGGGCAGCGGCCGGGTCTCTCAGGGCGTTCCTGGCCTGGTCTTTCAGAGCGTTTCTGACCTCGCCCTTCAGGGCACCGGTGACCTCGCCCTTCAGGGCGCTCTTGATGACCTCGCCCTTCAGGGCGCTCTTGATCACGTCGCCCGTCAGGCCCGCCGCCGCGTCGCCGGCCAGGGCGTCGCGGAGCTCGGTCCTCAGGGCCCGCCGGGCGTCGCTCTTGCCGACTGCGGGGGCGCGCTCGAGGGAACCCGCCCGCCACTCCTCGATGATCTTGTTGGCGGCACCGACCCCGCCCGCGAGCAGGCCCAGGCCGAGTCCGGTACGAAGAGGCTTCATGGCGTGTGGTCTCTCATTCCTCTTGGCCTCATCCCACTTGGCGGTCGCACTTGACGGTTCGTGAGCGGGCTGTCATTCTCGGGTGAGATGTCTTGTTCCATCTTCGCCACCGACCTGCTCCTTACCTAGCGGCGAGCGCCACCGCGCTCGCCAAAACCTCTCGTGCCTCCGGGCCGGGAGGTTTTTTCGTTCCCGAGAGTTGTTTTCGCAAGGAGGATTCCCAGCATGAACCCCGAGCCGGACCGGCTGATCATCTTCGACACTACCCTTCGGGATGGCGAGCAGTCGCCGGGAATCTCCCTCGACGCGGCCGAGAAGCTCGAGATCGCCGAGCAGCTGGCCCGTCTCAACGTCGACTACATCGAGGCCGGGTTCCCGGTGGCCAGCGAGGGCGATTTCGAGGCCGTGCGGGCCATCGCCCGCACCGTCCGGGGCCCGGTGATCGCCGCCCTCTCCCGCACCCAGCTGGCCGACGTCGACCGCTGCTGGGACGCCCTGCGCGACGCCGACCGGGCCCGCATCCACGTTTTCATCTCCACCAGCCCCAACCACATGGAGCACATGCTCAAGATGAACCGGGAGCAGGTGCTGGCCGCGATCCGCTCCGGCGTGGCCCGGGCCCGGGAGCACACCGACGACGTGGAGTTCAGTCCCCAGGACGCCACCCGCACGCCCCTCGACTTCATGCTCGAGGTGCTGCAGGCCGCGGTGGAGGCCGGCGCCACCACCCTGAACATCCCCGACACCGTCGGCTACGGGATCCCGTGGGACTTCGGGGCGCTGATCCAGTACGTCCGCCGCGAGGTCAAGGGCCACTACGTCACGTCCGTCCACTGCCACAACGACCTGGGTCTGGCCACCGCCAACTCCCTGGCCGGCGTGCAGGCCGGCGCCCGCCAGGTCGAGGTGTGCGTCAACGGCCTGGGGGAGCGGGCCGGCAACGCCGCCCTGGAGGAGGTGGTGATGGCCCTCAAGATCCGGGCCGACCAGTTCCCGGGGGTCGAGGTGGGGGTGCACACCGAGGAGCTGGCCCGCACCAGCCGGCTGGTGAGCCGCCTCACCGGGTACCCGCTGCAGTACAACAAGGCGGTCGTGGGCCGCAACGCCTTCGTCCACGAGTCCGGAATCCACCAGCACGGCGTGCTGGCCGAACGGTCGACCTACGAGATCATCGACGCCGCCGCCGTCGGCCAGGTGGGTAGCCAGATCGTGCTGGGCAAGCACTCGGGCCGCCACGCGTTCGCCGACACCCTGGCCAAGATGGGCCTCACCGTCACCGGCGCCGCCCTCAACGCCGCGTTCACCCGGTTCAAGGAGCTGGCCGACCGCAAGGTCGAGCTCACCGACGCCGACCTGGAGGCGATCGTGGCCGAGGAGCTGGGTACCCGGGTGGCGGCGGCCTTCACCCTCGAATCGCTGGAAGTCGCCGGCGGCACGGTGGGCATCCCCCGGGCGCGGGTGGTGGTGATCCGCGACGGCGAGAAGGTGGAGGCCCAGGCCGAGGGCGACGGCATGATCGACGCCGCCTGCAAAGCCCTCAAGGCGGCCACGGGCATCGACGGCAAGCTCACCGACTTCAACGTCTCGTCGGTCACTGGTGGCGTCGACGCGCTGGGCGACGTGATCGTCCAGGTCGAGGCCGGGGGCATCCGGGTCTCGGGGCGGGGCGTGTCCACCGACGTGGTGGAAGCGTCGGCCCGCGCCTACCTCTCGGCGGTCAACAAGATCGTCCGGGTGGCGGCCCGAGACGAGGTCCGGCACTCCGACGTCGGGCCCTGAGAAAGTCTGCCCGGGGCGGGTCGGGTGGTACGGCCGGACGAGTTGAGGCATTGCACCGTCCTGGCGAGGAGTCCGGTGATGAAACCCGGGGAGCTGGAGCTCAAGGTGCGCCTATGGCGTCCATCAGGCGGTCTACGTGGTCGCTGAAGATGCCGTCGATTCCGATTTTGACGAGCTCGCGGATGATGCGTTCGTGTTGGGCGTCCCAGGCGAAGGTGTGGCGGCCGAATCGGTGGAAGAGGGCGGTGAGGCCGCCGGTCCAGTCGGTGTAGTGGAGGTTGACGGCGTCGATGCCGGCCTCCGACAGCTGGGCCGCCCGACGCTCGGGTCCCTGGCGCATCTCCTGGCGGCGGGTGCTGTTCACCAGGTGGACGCCCTCGAAATCGGGGTCCCTCCGCCAGCCCGCCAGCAGCTCCCAGTCGGGATGGCAGATCCACAGCCGCTCGTGGGCCCCGTCGCCGGCGGACCGGGCCACGGCCACCACCGCCTCGGCCGCGATGTGGTCCTTGGCGTCGAGCGAGAGTTCGAAGCCGGTGCCGCACTCGGCGTAGAGGTCGGCCACCGATGGCACGTGCTCCGGCAGGGCGGAGCGGGGCACCGTGGCGATGGGCACACTGCGCCGCCGGCCGGCTCGCACCTTGCCGTCGTGGTCGAGGACGGGGACGCCGTCGGCGGTGAGCCACACGTCGCTCTCCAGGCCGGTGGCTCCCAGCCGCAGCCCTAGCCGGAACGCCTCCAGGGTGTTGTCGGGGGCATGGGCCCGCCCGCCCCGGTGGGCGAAGGCGATCGGCGGAAGGCGGAGAGACTCGATTCCCGTATCTTTGCCTCTCGCACGCGGTCGGGGCCGGCCGGCCGTACCCGGCATCCGATTGGGCCGCCGGACCGTATCCAAGGGGAAGTCGGTAGGATCGGGACATGTCCGGTGTGTGGCTCGTCATAACGCCCATCGCCCTCATCGCCCTGCTGTTCGTGCTCAAGGCGGTCCGGGACGTGGGCCGCTCCATGGGAAAGCTCGTCGAGAGCATGCAGGAGCTGCGCGATGTCGGTTTCGGTCTCACCCAGATCCGGGATGAGTTGGCGGCCGAGCGCGCCACCGGCGACGACGTACCCCCCCAGTAGGCTGGGCCCGTGCCGACCTCGCTAGGACCGGCGGAGATCCTGGTCATCCTGATCGTCGCCCTCATCGTGCTCGGACCCAAGCGGCTCCCCGAGGCCGGCCGTTCGGTCGGCAAGGCGCTGGCTGAGGTCCGCCGCTGGACGAACGACGTCAAGGGCGAGATCAAGAGCGTCATCGACACCGAAGCCCCCGGGGCGTCCACCGTGGTCGCTCCCGAGACGGTGTCGGCCAGCAACACCGCGGTCGACACCCAGGCCGCGGTGCCGGTGGCGGAAGTGGTGGCGCCGGTGACGGTGTCCGGCACCGCGACCGCGGTCGACACCGATGCCGAGGAGTCGGCCGGCAAGGAGTCGGCGCCGGTGGATGGCGCCGAGCCCGCGTCGAAGTCCGGGCCCGCGCCGAAGTCCGAGCCCGAGTCGAAGTCCGAGCCCGAGCTGGCGACGATGGCTGCGCAGCCCGGGCCCGAGCGGGCAGTGGTGGCGGCCGAGCCCGATCCGGCGACGATGGCTGCGCAACCCGGGCCCGAGCCGGCAGTGGTGGCGGCCGAGCCCGAGCCGGCGATTCAGCCGACCCCCGACCCGGGGACGGTGACGGTGGTTGCCGCGCCCGAGCCCGACCTTCGGCTGGCTTCCGAGCCGGCGGTGGTGGCCACCGAGCCCGCGCCCGAGCCCGACCCGCGGCCGGCTTCCGAGCCGGCGGTGGTGGCCACCGAGCCCGAGCCGCGGGCCGTGATGCCGCCCGACGCCGACGACACCGCCATCACGCCGATGGAGGTCACTTCGCCGGACGCCCTGGCTCCGCCGGACGCGCCGGGCGATCCGACGGCCGAGCTGCCAGGATCCCCGTCCGGGGACCCCGCCCGGCCGTAGGCGTCCCCATCGCCATCATCGAGGACGACGAGGAGGAGGGCGCCGGGGAGCGCCTGCCACTGGTCGCCCATCTCACCGAGCTCCGCCGCCGGCTGATCTTTGCGGTAACCGCATTGTTGGTGGGCGCGATCGTCGCCTTCGCCCTCTACAACCAGATCCTCGGGTTCCTGATCAAGCCCTACACCGAGATCACGGGCAAGACCGACTTCGTGATCCTCGACCCCCTCGAGGGGTTGGCCGCCCGCTTGAAGGTGGCGGCATGGGGCGGTGCCTTCATCGCCTCGCCGGTCGTGCTCTGGCAGCTGTGGCGGTTCATCACCCCCGGGCTTCACAAGAACGAGAAGAAGTACGCCATCCCGTTCATCCTCGGATCGATGCTGCTCTTCGCCCTGGGCGCGGGGGTGGCCCTGTACACGTTCCCCCAGGCCCTCCAGTTCCTCATCGGCATCGGTGGCACGTCGGTCGACCCCCTGTTCTCACCCGGCAAGTACCTCAGCCTGATCACGCTGATGATGGTGGCCTTCGGGATCGCCTTCGAGTTCCCCGTCCTGCTGATGTTCCTGCAGCTGGCGGGGGTGGTGACCAGCCGCAAGCTGCGCTCGTGGCGTCGCCCCGCGGTGGTGATCATCGTCGCCGTCGCCGCCGTGGTCACGCCCAGTCAGGACCCGTACTCGCTCTTCGCCATGGCCGGCCCGATGTATCTGTTCTTCGAGGGTTCGATCCTCCTCGGACGACTCCTGAAGAAGTGACGGCCTGAAGAAGTGACGGCCTGAGAGAGTGACGGCCTGAGAGAGTGACGGCCTGGAGAGTGGCGGCCTGAGAAGGTGATGGAGTGAAGCGGGGCGAGTTCGCGGCGGCCCTGCCGTTCGAGCTCGACCCGTTCCAGGTCCGGTCGCTCGACGCCCTCGACTCCGGGTACTCCGTGCTGGTCGCCGCTCCCACCGGGTCGGGCAAGACGGTGGTGGCCGAGTACGCGGTGGCCAAGGCGGTCGACGAGGGGGGCAAGGCGTTCTACACGACCCCGCTCAAGGCGCTGTCGAACCAGAAGTTCAACGACCTCGTCCGCCGCCATGGGGCCGACAAGGTGGGCCTGCTCACCGGCGACAACTCGATCAACGGCGACGCACCGGTGGTGGTGATGACCACCGAGGTGCTGCGGAACATGATCTACGCCTCGTCGCCCACGCTGGCCGGCCTGCGCTACGTGGTGCTCGACGAGGTCCACTACCTCCAGGACCAGTACCGGGGGCCGGTGTGGGAGGAGGTCATCATCCACACCCCGCCCGAGGTCGACCTGGTGTGCCTGTCGGCGACGGTCTCCAACGCCGAGGAGTTCGCCGACTGGATCCAGACGGTGCGGGGGACGACCGTGGCCATCATCGAGGAGCGCCGGCCGGTGGAGCTCAACCACTTCTACATGGTGAGCGACCGGGAGACCGACGAGCTCGAGCTGTTGCCGACGTTCGTCGAGGGCAAGCCCAATCCCGAGGCGGCCAAGCTCGACGCCCGGGTGGCCCACGCCCTGTCCTGCCGGGGCTCGACCCGCCGCACCTCGTCGGGCCTTCAGACGCCGCGGCGGGCAGAGGTGGTCGAGCGCCTCGACCGGGAGGGCATGCTGCCCGCGATCAGCTTCATCTTCAGCCGGGCCGCGTGCGACGACGCCGTCCGCCAGTGCCTCATGACCGGGATGCGCCTGACGATTCCCGAGGAACGCGCCGCCATCCGCACCATCGCCGAGGCCCGCACCGCCGGCCTGTCCGACGACGACCTCGAGGTGCTCGGCTACCGCGAGTGGATGGCCGGGCTGGAGGCCGGTTTGGCGGCCCATCACGCGGGGATGGTGCCCCCGTTCAAGGAGGCGGTGGAGACATGCTTCGAGGCGGGGCTGGTCAAGGCGGTGTTCGCCACCGAGACGTTGGCGCTCGGCATCAACATGCCGGCCCGGTCGGTGGTGATCGAGAAGCTGTCGAAGTTCACCGGGGAGAAGCACGAGTTCCTGACTCCCGGCGAGTACACGCAGCTCACCGGCCGGGCCGGGCGGCGGGGGATCGACGAGGTGGGCTACGCGGTGGTGCTGTGGTCGCCCTTCGTCCCCTTCGACCAGGTGGCGGGGCTGGCGTCGACCCGCACCTACGCCCTCACGTCGTCGTTCCGGCCGACCTACAACATGGCCGTCAACCTGGTGCGGAGGTACACGCCGGAATCGGCCCACCACCTGCTCAACCTTTCGTTCGCCCAGTACCGGGCCGACCGTGACGTCGTCCGGCTGGAGCGCCAGGTCGAACGGAGCCGGACCCTGATGGAGACGGCCCGCACCGAGGCCACCTGCGAGCGGGGCGACGTGGAGGAGTACCGCCGGCGGCTGCGCCAGGCCGAGGAGGCGGGCGAGGGGGGCCGCCCCGGCCCGCACGGGCGACGGGGTTCGTCACAGCAGGCGGCGGTGGTGGAGGCGCTGGAGAATGTGCGCCCGGGCGACGTGCTGCTGCTGTCGGGCGGGAAGTCGGCGGGACGGGTGGCCGTGCTCTCCACCGCCCGGCGGCGGGGGTCGGAGGTGCGGCTGGGGGCCATCACCCCCGACCGCCGGTACCTGACTCTGTCGGCCCGGGACTTCACCTCACCACCTCGCACCGTGGGCCACATCGACCTGCCCACGCCCTACGCCCCCCGCAACGCCGCCTTCCAGCGGGAGGTGGCGCAGGCCATGGGCAAGGTGCGGGCCCGCCCCGACGCACCCGGCGACCCGAAGGGACCGTACGTGGCCCCCAGTGCATCCGGCTCGGCGGAAGGGCACCCGGTCGCCGACTGCCCCGACGTGCGTCGTCACCTGCGGGCCGCGGAGCGGGCCGAGCGCCTGGAGAAGGACCTGCGTCGCCTGGAGCGGCGGATCGAGGGCCGCACCGAGTCGCTGGCCCGCCAGTTCGACCGCGTCCTGCGCATCCTCGACGTGTGGGGCTACGTGGAGGACTGGACCCTCACCGACGCCGGCCGGCGGCTGACCCGGATCTACCACGAGTGCGACCTGCTGGTGGCCCACGCCTTGGGCGACGGCCTGTTCGACGACCTCGACCCGTCCAGCCTGGCCGCCCTGGCCTCGTCGTTCACCTTCCACGCCCGCCGGGTCTCGAGTCACCGGGGATCGGAGGCGGGGGAGCAGCCCCCGGTGTGGTTCCCGTCCGGGAAGGTGCAGCGCAAGTGGCTCGAGCTCGAGCGGCTGACGTCCGACCTCAACGGGGCGGAAGCGGCGGCCGGTCTCCCCCTGACCCGCTCCCCCGACCCCGGGTTCTTCGCCGCCGCCCACGGGTGGGCGTCGGGCGACGACCTGGCCGATGTCATCGCCGACGAGGTGGTCACCGGGGGCGACTTCGTCCGCAACATCAAGCAGCTCATCGACCTGCTGCGGCAACTGGCCGTCATCGCCCCCGACAAGCGCACCGCCGATGCCGCCGGCGAAGCTGCCGACCGCCTCTTCCGGGGCGTCGTGGCCGCCTCGTCGGTGGTCTGAGATGCCCGAACCGGTGACGTTGCTGGGGGTCAGGGCCATCGGAAGTGTCACCAGTTCGCCGGGATCGAGGGCGGGGCCGTGCCGATAACCAAGGGGTCGCCCTACGGGGAGCCGGGGCCGGTGCCCGACGGGCTGGTCGTGGTGCGCTCGGACGCCGAGGCCCGGTCGGTGCTGGAGGACGCCCGGCGGGACCGGCGGCCGTACCCGTCCTTGGGCCTGCTCGGGGGCGACCTCTGCCGCACCCTCGGCGGGGGGGCGGGCCGCGAGCTGGCGGGCGTGCGGTTCCCCGTCGACCTGGGGGTGGTGCTGGCCGACGGCCGCATCCATCTGTTCGTGGCCTCACTGGTCGCCCGCACCCGACTGTGGACCCGCGCCTTCGTGGTGATGAACGGCCAGTTCCTCGGGTCCGAGGGGTGGAACGCGGGTCCCCGGGCCCATCCCGGCGACGGCCTGCTCGACACCTACGACGTGCGCCTCAAACCGTCCCAGCTCCTGGCCGTGCGGGCCCGCCTGCCGGACGGCTCGCACCTGCCCCACCCCGGCATCCGGGAGCGGCGGGTGGCGGCGCTGCAGGTCGAGCTCGACCGGGCCCTGCCGCTGCGCCTCGACGGAGAGCGGGTCGGCAAGGCCCGGGTGCTGTCGGTGCGGGTGGAACCCGACGCCCTGGTGGTCGTCGTCTGACGAACCTGTATCACCGGCGGCTCTTCCCGCTCTAAGAAGCAGTCACAGCTTGCTCGCCACCAGCCGGCATCGGTGAGGCAGAACGACGAGGAGGGGCACCCCGGCCAACGACGTCCGGGGCGCCCGTCTCCTCGTCCTTCTCGGCTCGATAATCCGTGGTGCCGGCGAGGCCGGCCTGTCACCCTTGGCCCATGGGCACGTCCGAGGCGCAGCTGCGCCTCACCTTCAGCGACAACACCGACTTCGACGAAGCTCTGTCGGGTCTGGCCCTGGCGCGCTTCCTCGACGGCTCGCAGCCGTGGGTGGAGTGCTTCGACGTCGAGGGCGTGGCCCGGGCCGCCGACCTGGTGCCCATCGACTCGGTGCGGCTCCACGTGTCGGGGGAGAAATGGCAGCGGGTGCTGGCCGGCGGAGACGGGTGGACGGCGCTGGTCGAGCGGTGGACGTCGGCGCGGGCGTCGGTGCGGGTGGCGGCGGCCGATCCCGAGCTGCTGGAGAAGGTGGTGGCCGACGTGCGGTCGCGGGCTCCGGTGGTCGAGGCCCGCTCCGAGGCGGTCGCGGTCGAGTTCTGGTACCAGGGCCGGTGCGAACCGACGACCGTGAAGCGCCGCCTCGAGGTCCCGTCGTGGGAGGCGATCGCGCCCAATTACACGGCCGAGGTCCGCAAGCGGCTCGACTCGCTCATGGCGATGCCGGCCCCGTCCGCCGGAGGTCGCCTCCTGCTCTGGCACGGCCAGCCTGGCACCGGCAAGACGACGGCCGTCCGGGGCCTGGCCCGGAGCTGGTCGGCCTGGTGCTCCACGCTCTACATCGTGGATTCGGAGCAGTTTCTCGGCAGCGCCCGGTACCTGCTCTCGGTGCTGCTCGAGTCCACCGCCGCCGACGACGACGACGAGGATGACGGCGACGAGGGGCCCGATGGCGCGGGCCGGTGGCGGCTGCTCATCCTGGAGGACGCCGACGAGCTGCTGCGCACCGACGCCAAGCGGGAGACGGGCCAGGCCCTCTCCCGGCTGCTCAACGTGGCCGACGGGTTCCTCGGCCAGGGCGTGCGGGTCCTCGTGCTCATCACCACCAACGAGCCGCTCGGGCGGCTCCACCCGGCGGTGATCCGCCCCGGGCGGTGCCTGGCCGAGGTGGAGTTCACGGCGCTGACCGCGACCGAGAGCGCCGCCTTCCTCGGGTCGGGGAACGGCCGGCCGGGGCCGAGTCAGTCAGTCGAGGGCCTCACCCTGGCCGAGCTGTTCGAGCGCCGGGGCGACGTCACCCGAGTGGCTTCCGCCGATCCCGCTCCGGCGCCGGGCCAGTACCTCTAGCCGGACGCGCCAGAGGTCGAGCGGCGGGGCCGCTCGACCTCTGGGGTGGGGGGATCTGGCGTGGCTTACGCGGCCTGAGCGGCGGCGAGGATCAACTCGACCTCGACGGTCAGCCTGACCTTGTCGCCCACGACCACGCCGCCGGTCTCCATGGGCATGGAGATGTCGATGCCGAAGTCACGGCGGTTGATCTCGGTCGTGGCGGTGAAGCCGGCCCTGGTGTTGCCCCACGGGTCGCCACCGACGCCGTTGAGGTCGAGGTCGAGCGCAACCGGACGGCTGACGCCGTGGAGCGTGAGCTGTCCTTCGACCACGTAGCCGTCTCCTGCGGGGCGGACCGCAGTGGACGTGTACTCGACCACCGGGTGCTCCTCGATCCCGAAGAAGTCGGCCGACCGCAGGTGGTTGTCACGGGTGGTGTCGCCGGTGTCGATGGAGTTCGGGTCGATGGTGACGTGGAGAGACGCCTGGTACGGGTCGTCGGGGACCGTGACCGTGCCGGAGAAGGTCTTGAAGTTGCCCTTGACCTTGGAGATCATCAAGTGGCGTACGGAGAACTCGATGGTGGAATGGCTGGGGTCGATGTTCCAGGTGCCGGTGGGCAGCTGGGTGGTGGAAGTGGTGGTCGTCATGGTGGAGCCCCCTAGTAGTTGTACGTTCAACTAGCTAAACCGCACCTGTTATAACTCGTTTCACGTTCAACTATTCCCGGTAGAGCCGTTGCACGTCCGGGTCTGGAAGGAGCGAACGCCTGCCGGGTGGCAGGTGGCCGGAGCGGCGGCTCCGCCCAGCGCCTGAGAAGATTGCAGCCGGCCCCGTCGAGGAGGAGACCGTGGTGGCGAAGGCGTTGAAGAGGGGCCCGGGTCTGCGGGCGGCGGTGGCGGCCCTGGCGCTGGGCCTGGTTGCCTGCGGCGGCTCGGCCGGGACAGGCGGTGCCGCCGATCCGGTGCCTCCCGACGACTACGTGCGGAGCGTCTGCCGAGCGGTGGCGGACTGGAACGACGACGTGGCCGCCGCGTTCCGGGCCACTGACGAACTACCCGACAGCGACCGACCGGCCACGATCCGCCGGGACTTCGTCGACTTTTTCGATCAACTCCAGGAGGCGACCGACGACATGGTCTCCCGAGTCGACGACGCGGCGCAGCCCGACATCCCGGAGGGCGCGGCCGCAGCTCGAGCGTTGCGGGACGGTGTCGCCACAGCGGCTGACCGGCTAGAGGCCAACCGGGACTGGTTTGCCGCCATCCCCCTCACCGACGTGCAGCCGGCGGCCTCGCTCGAGGAGGCGCTCACGGTGATGGCTGAGCAGTTCGACGCGGTATACGCGTCGGTCGAGGGACTGGACGACTCGTCGTCCGCCCTCGGCCAGGCCCGGGAGCGGGAAGCCGCCTGCCAGGACCTCCGGCAGCTCGACTGACGATCGACGAACCGGGTGGTGCCGGGCTGCGCTCGGCCGGTATTCGGCGCTGCCCGATCACAGCAGCAGAGCGCTCAAACCGGGCACTATGCGCTCCGCCGGGAGCGACCTCCGCCTCGGACCACGCCTCCGGCATCGTGCCGGGGGCGTAACCCGTAGGGTGCCCTCGTACGGCACAACGGAGCGAGCGTCAGCCCTCGGCCACCTGCGCTCTCAGGGCGGCGAGGTCGGCAATCTCCCATGCCTCGACCACCTTTCCGTCGCGGAGGTGAGTGATCACAGCCTGATCGATCCGAAAGCTGCGTCCTGTACTCTCGACCCCACCGAAGTTCGCCGTGAGCGTGCCGGTGACGACGACACGAGCCATCTCTACGTCGCCGTCCACCACCACCTCTTGAACGTCGTGGCGAAGGTCGGGCATGGCGGCCAGCGCATCACTCCAAACCGCCTTCTCCTCGTCGGCACTCGTTGTGGAGAGTCCGGCTGGCGCGTGGATGACCGCGCCCGGATGGAGCAACTTATCGAAAGCGTCAAAGTCGCCCGCATCACCGGCAGCCAGCCAGCGGAACACGACCGAGGATGAAATGTCGCCCATGGTTCGGAGTTTCGCGCCGGCACCCATCGAATGCTGAGACCTTGGACTCCCTGCCCCTAATCGGGCTCTCCCCACTCGGACGCGTAGAGCCCCTTATCGCCGGGTCCCGGTGACCTTCCCGTGGTGTTCTGCGTGCCCCGCCACCCGGTTAGGCAGGCTCATGACCGGGCATTCTGAAGCGGCGGACGGTCAGCTCTTCCGGTAGGTCGCGGGCGGCCGTGGTGACGGACAGCTTGTCTGGCGAACGGCTGCGTCGCTCCGGGCGTCCGCCTGACCCCAGGCGGGTAGTCCGAAGGCCTCGTGGGGATCGAGGTCATGGCAATCCGCGCTCGCTGGAGATCTAAAGGCCGCTAGCTCCTCCCGCTGATGCGCCAGTCCGATCGCCCCATGAGGACGACCGGCTTGTCGATTTCAGTGAGTTCTCGGACAAGGTGCGCTCTGCATGCCTTGCAGAACCCTGTCTCGCACCACTGCTCAGGGCCACTCCCGATCCGAATCATGTTGGCTACCCCGATGGCCACCTCGCCGCCACACCGCGGACATGCCTGAACCGGGAGCGGTGGATCGTCGGGCCACGGACTCGTCCGGTGGTCCTTCCCGCGCCCGGCTGGGGGCCAGATTGCGACTTTCGCAATGATCAACACCAGAACGGCTGCCCCAACCGCCCCAGTGAGAGCGGCCGCGGCCCCGACCCAAGGGTTCACCAGGAAGCCCGAGGCGGTACCCAGAACGATGGCGGCGAAGGCCAGCACGGGCCAGTTGTCACGGAGCGTGGTTGACACTCGCCGCGACCGCATCAAAGCCAGTATGCCAACGTGGCCGGCGTGCGGACATCCGCCTCGTATCTTCCCCTCTTCGCACAAGGTCCGGTCGAGATTCGGCGCGGCCTCCATTGCGCCATCGGAGGCGCCCTACCAGGCGAGCTGCGTTGCACGACGACGGCGGTAAAAGGGGCGAGGCGCGTCGGGATAGGCCATCCTGACTAGGTGGATCGGCCCCCTCGACAACGGCGTCTTGCGGCGATAGGCATCGACCTCGGGATGCTGATCATCGCTGCGCCGCTCGTCTCTGTTGTCTTGGGGTGGGCCCTTTCATGGCTGTTCTACTTGCCCGTCCGAGGGAATTGCCGCCCGCCCTGTGATGGCCCGGGGATCATCGGGTTTGGACTCGCGATTCTGTCGCTCTACGCCCTTTGGCTGCTCTACTGGCCGGTGCTCTTCTATCGGCGAGGGAGGACAGTCGGGTCCCGACTGGTCTCCCTACGGTTCGAGGGGCGGGGCCTTCGTCGCCATCTGGAGTGGGACCCTCGGAAGCGGGGGCAGCCAGGCTGACTTGTCTGCGGTCGGCGTAGGCCACCTCATGATCACCGGAGCATCCGCAGTCCTGGTGCGCAGAGCTGCCTGCCGTTCTGCGTGAGGTCAGGTGGGCCGCACCGGTGCATAACGAGTGCCCCGAAGAGCGTCACACCGGCCACGACGATCCGGCCTACAACGAACATGCCGGATCCCGGCCGGTCGCCACGCGAGCGTGAGCCCGTCGCATCGTCGGAGCAGTATTCGTCAGCGTCGGAGGCCTGCCCATCTTGACGGCCAGGGCTGGGGCGGCGTCGGAGCGATTGCTGATCTTCGCTCGCTCTCAGTGCTCGTCTTCAGCCATCCCTGGATTCCCACCCCGGGGTCAGATCGAAACGGCTTGGCCCTCGGGGCAGACGCCCTGGAAGTCGCAGCCGGTGCACCATCGACCCGGGGACGGGCCGAACCGGCCGGCGGCCAGGGCGTCGAGGGTGCCGGCCACCCGGACCCTGACCCGGTCGAGCACCGACTCGTCCCAGTCGGAGCTCTCGACGACGGGCGGGCCGTCGGTGCGCAGCCAGCAGTAGGTCGTGCGCAGCCGGCCGGGGTCTGACTCCCAGGCGTGGAGGGCGGCCAGGCCGTAGAGGTCGAGCTGGACGGACGCCCCGCCGTCGGTGTCGGCGTGGGGGCGCCCGGTCTTGAAGTCGACCAGCTCGAGACGGCCGTCGCGCTCGTAGACGGCGTCGACCCGCCCTCGGACCAGGTGGGCGCCGAGGGTCAGCACGAACGGCGCCTCCACCCGCACCGGGTCGAGCGCGGCCCACGGGCTGGCCAGGAACGACGCCTTGAGCCGGTCGACGACGGCGCCCGTGTCACCGGGCCGGCTGCCGGTGGGCGGGCCGTCGTCATGGGGGTGGGCGGGGTCGGGCTCGCCGTCGGTGCCGGCCCCGGCGACGCTGCCGTCGGGCTCGAGGAACCGGAGCTGGCGGCCGGCCCGCTGCTCGATCCACCGGTGGATCTCGGTGCCCATCCGGGCCGCGGCGGACGAGCGCCGGGGCAGCGGCCGCACCACGCTCCAGTAGAACTGCTTGGGGCAGCGGGCGTAGGTGACCAGGCCGGTGACCGACAGCGCCGTCGGGGCCTGGCGGCGGTTGGAGGTGAGGGGGCCGGCGGGCTCGTCGAGGATCGAGTCGAGGCGGAGTTGGCCCGCGAGCTCGGAGGCCACCGGATCAGGGTACCGGCGGGCCGCCGCGGCCCGGAACCGTTCCTTGGCCGCCACCTCGGGGTCGACGGTGGCCGGCTCGTGGCGGAACCACTCGGTGACGATGTCGGTCTGGCCGGCCACGAAGTCGTAGAACTCCGACGGGCCCTGGGGCTCGGCCGCCCCCGGGTACCAGTGGGCGGCCGAGCACACCAGGCGGAGCCGGGCCCGGGTGCAGGCCACGTAGAGGAGCCGCCACTCCTCATCGAGCTTGCGGCGACGGATGACATCCTCGATATCGGCGGCGCGGGCGGTGGCGACGGGCGGGAAGCCCTCGTCGTCCTCCCGGAGCCACCAGGGCAGGGCCGACGAGTTGCCGAGGGCGTTCTCGCCCGGACGGCCGTCCGGGAAGATGCGCGACGATCCCCGGGCCCCGGCCAGCCCGGGGACGTACACCGTGGCGAACTCGAGGCCCTTGGCCTGATGGATGGTCATCACCCTCACCGCGTCGGTGTCGCCCAGGTGGGCCTCGGCCAGGTCCTCCTCCGACTCGTCGAGGAGGTGGAGGTACTCGACGAAGGCGGCCAGGCCGGGATCGCCCTCCACCGGCTGGAACCGTTCGGCCAGGTCGAGGAAGCGCAGCAGGTTCTGGCGGCCCAGGGGCCCGGCCGCCTGCCACAGGCCGGTGTGGGCCAGGATGGCCTCCACCAGTGCGAGCACCGGCAGGCTCCGGGCCTGGGCCCCCAGGTGTCGGCGCTCGCGGTCGAAGGCGGTCAGGCGGTCGTGGGCTTCGGGCGACAGGCCGGCCAGCCCGACCCCGTCGAGGTCGGCGAGGGCGTCGGCCAGGACGGCCTCGACCACCGGGGGTGGAGCCATCGCGATCCCGTCGGGGCCCGGGCCGCCGGCCGGGGGGGTGACGGCCGCCGCCTCGGCGTCGACCTCGGCCTGCGCCCCATCGTCGTAGCGGCCGATGCTACGGCTGTGGCGGGAGAGCACGGCCAGGTCGCGGAAGCCGATCCGGTAGCGGGGGCCGCCCAGGAGCCGCAGGAGGGCGACCGAGGCCGAGGGGTCGGCCAGCACCTCCAGCCAGGCGACGATGTCGACCACCTCGGGCCGGTCGAGCAGTCCACTGGTGCCCACCGCCTCCACCGGGATCCGGAGCTCCTCGAGGGCGGCCACGACGGGCTGGATCAGCCGGCGCTTGCGGCACAGCACGGCCACGTCGGACCACGTGCCGGCACTCGGGTTTCCGACCGGCGAGGCCCCCACACGCGTTGCCCCCATACGCGTAGCCCCCACCCGCGTAGCCCCCACACGAGTAGCGATGTCGGCCGCGATGGCGGCCGCCTCCTCGGCGTCGTCGGCGGCCAGGAAGCACTCGATGACCGTGTCGGGCGGGTCGTCGCCCGGCTTCAGGACCTTCTCGAGGCTCTCGCCCACCTGGTCCTGGATGCGGTTGGCCAGCGTGCCGAGCCGTTCGCCGAACCGGAATGTGGTTTGCAACTGGCGGATCTCGACCGGGGGGAAGTGATCCTTGAATTGCAGGATGTTGACCAGGTGGGCGCCCCGGAAGGCGTAGATCGACTGCATGTCGTCGCCCACGGCCGTGACCGCGGATCCCGGCGGGTAGAGGAGCTGGAGCAGCCGGCGCTGGGCGAAGTTGGTGTCCTGGTACTCGTCGAGGAGAACCACCGGGAGCCGGTCGCGCTGCTCGGTGGCCACGTCGGGGTGTTCGGCCAGGAGGCGGACGGCGAGGCCGACCTGGTCGCCGAAGTCGAGCAGGTTGCGTTCCCGCTTGCGGCGCTCGTAGGCCGCGACCACCTGGCACAGCTCCAACCGCGACGCCGCCGTGTCGCGCATCTTCGCCCACCGGCCGGTTTCCATCACCTGGCGGCAGTCGGCCTCGACCGCGGCGATGGGCACCAGGTGGTCGGCGCACCGCGACGCCAGGGCCAGGGCGTCGTTCAGCACGAACTCGGGCGACAGTGTGCTGCGCCGGTCGAAGCGGAACTCGTCGAACACCGCGAACAGCAGTTGCCACGACTGGGCCCGGTTGAGGACCTGGGTGCCCGGCGCCAGGTCGAGCTCGAGGCCGTGGTCGGACACAAGCGACGCTCCGAACGAGTGGTAGGTGGCGATGGTGACGTCGGCGTCGGGGCCGAGCACCGTGCGCACCGCCTGCTTCAGGTGCTGGGCCGCCTTGTTGGTGAACGTGAGGCCGAGTACCTGGTCGTCGCGAACCGTGCCCGACCGGATCAGGTGGAGGATGCGCTGCGCCATCACCGTCGTCTTGCCGGCCCCGGCCCCGGCCACCAGCAGCTGGGCCTCGAGCGGGGCTTCGATGGCGCGGCGCTGCTCCGGCGTGGGGACGAAACCGGGCGGGGGGACGGTCATGGCCACGACGAGACGACCTCTCGGCCCTCGGGTTGGATGGGGCACAGCCGCTGGTACGAGCACCACCGGCAGGTGGCGTCGACGGCCGGCTCGAACTCCTCGGCCCGGATGCGCCCGGCCACGTCGAGGATGCGCCTCTCGGTGGCCTCGGCGTGGCCGGCCGTCACCTCCTGGTCGAAGGCGTGCATCGTGCGCAGGAACAGCAGGCGGAGCTGGACGACCGGCCCGTAGGCGGCCAGGGCCGGATCCCGGGTGGCGGCCAGGTGGTAGACGGCGAGCTGGATGTTGTCGTCGATCTCCCCCGGCCGGGGCTCGGACTTGCCCGTCTTATAGTCGACGATGCGGATGCCGCGGCTACCGTCGGGCCGCTCCACCCGGTCGATCCGGTCGATCGAACCCCGCAGCCGGGCGACGCCCCCCGCCCCCTCCCCCGCGGCTCCGCCGCCCACGGGGATGTCGCCCACGGGGCCTACGGGGATGTCGAAGGAGCGCTCCACGGCCAGGACCTCGGGGGCCAGCTCGCCCTGGCCCTCGAACTGCCACCAGGTGTCGAGCATGGCGAAGAAGTCGCGGCGGGCCTCGTCGACCTGGGGCCGGTAGCGGGCGATGTCGTTGCGCCACATCTCCTCGGACATGGCGAGGAGGGTCTCCCGGTCACGGGGCCGCTCGCCGGCCGTCGCCGGGTCGAGGAACCGGGCCAGCACCTCGTGCACGAGCGTGCCCAGGTCGGCCCGTACCCCTCCCTCGTCGCGCACCCGCAGCCCGTAGCGGTAGGCGTAGCGCAGGGGGCAGTCGTCGTAGGTGGCGAGCTGCGTGGCCGACAGGGTCTGCCCGGCGTCGCTGATGATCGGCAGAGGGTTGACGGTGGGCCGCCGGAACGTCGGCGAGCGTCCCGGCGGAAGGGGGATGCGGATCTCGGCCGGCTCCCATCCCTCGACGAAGCGGCTGAGGAGAACTCCCGCCTCGGGGCCGGCGGTGGCGACCAGGCGGGAGGTGGCCCGGGAGCAGGCCAGGGCGAACAGCCGCCGCTCCTCGGCCAGGACCAGCCGGCGACGATCGGCCGGTGGCGGGGGGGTGCGGCCGGCGCCCGAGTCGGCGTCGAACAACCGGCTCCGGTGGCCGAGAGCCGGCAGCTCGCCCTCGACGCATCCGGCCACCACGACCGTGTGCCATTCCCGGCCGGCGGCGGCGAGTATCGACGTGACGGTCACCGCCTCCGCCCCCGACCCGGTGCTGGCGGCGTCGACCCGCCAGGGGTCGGCCTCGACGCCCGAGTCGTCGAGGATGGCGAGCACGTCGGCCAGGCGGTGGTGGGGGTTGCGCTCCGCCTCCCGCTGGAGGGCGTCGAGGAAGGCGACCAGGCCGTCGAGGACGTTGTCATTCGTGGGGTCGTCGCTGCCGGGGCCGCCGGCCGCGACGAGGTGGCCGAGGGCCCGCTGCCAGATCTGGAAGCCCAGCTCGGCGGGGGTGTCGGTGGCGGCCCGGGCGGCCAGGTGGTCGCGGAGGGCGGCCAGCGGCGCCAGCCGGGGGTGGTCCTCGACCCGGGTGCCGGCGATCGTCGCCTGACGACGGAGCCGGCGGGCCTCGACCGCGTCGAGGTCGGTCAGGGGGGACACCAGCAGCCGGTCGAGGGCGGCGGTGTCACCGTCGACCCACCGGAGCAGGTGCACCACACTGTCGACGACGGGGTCGTCGCCGGCGACCGCGATCGCCGGCGCCCGGGCCGGGATGCCGTGGCGGGCGAGGGCCCGGGCGATGGCCGCGGCCCGGTGGCGGGGTCGGCGGACGAGCACGGCCATGTCGGACCACGCCACCCCGGCGGCCTGGGCGGCCAGCAGCTCGCCGGCCACCGCCTCGGGCTCGAGCGACGGGTGACGGGTGCTGACCAGGACCGGTGGACCCGGCTGCCGGAACCGGTGACGACCGAGGTCGACCTCGACATCGGCCCGGAACCCGGCCAGGTGGCGGCGGTCGGCGCCCGAAAAAGCGCCCGTCGCGCCGTCGGGATCACCGGCCACGACCACCTGACCGCCGGCCGCCCCGGCCCCGCCGCCGGCGAGACGGTCGAGGATCTGGGCCATGGCCGGCGTGGCCGCCTCGTAGTCGTCGACCAGGATGTGCGTGACGCGGTCGCGCTGGGCGGCGGCCGTGGTCGGATCGGCGAGGAGCCCGGCGGCCCGGGCCAGCAGGCTGGAGGCGTCGACGCGGCCGTCGGCGTCGAGGGCCTGCCGGTAGCGCCCGGCGAACGCCGCCAGCTCCGGCCAGGGCGCCAGGGCGGTGCCGGTGCCCCCGACGCCGCCCGCGTGGAGGTGCAGCAGTCCGTCGGCCACCTCGCCCACCAGTGCGGCCCGGCCCAGCAGGTGGCCGAGGGTGGGCCAGTCGCCCGGGTCCTCGGCGGCCAGCAGCCGGGCGACGACGTGGCGCTGCTCGGGCCCGGTGAGCAGGGTGACCGGACCGCCATCACGGCTGACCAGGTCGTACGCCAGCCCGAAGAAGGTGGTGATCGGCAGGGCGTCGAATGCGCCGGCCAGGTGGGGGAGCACGGCGTCGCGGAACCGTGTGGCCGCGGGCCGGGAGCGGCAGAGCACCAGCACCGAGGACGGCCCCACGCCACCCGCCACCAGCCCGCGGTACCTCGCCAGGAGGGCCGTGGTCTTGCCGCTGGCGGCGCCGCCGACGACCCGCAGGCGACCGCCGGCGTGGTCGACGACCCGCCGCTGTTCGCCGGTGAGATCCATCCCCGAGGAGGCTACCGAGAGGGTGAGACGCCCAGATCAGCCCGCCTCAACCACCTGTTCCGGCCCATTGGCCCCGCCGCTCCAGCACCCCCCGCAGCGTGGCCGGCCGGTCGGTCATGATGCCGTCGACGCCGAGGTCGAGGAGGCGGTCCATCTCCTGCGGGTCGTCGATCGTCCACACGTGCACCTGCAGCCCCCGGCGGTGGGCGGCGGCGACGAACCGGGGGTCGACGAGGCGTACCGCACCCCTGCGCACCGGCACCTGGACGCAACCGGCCCGGAAGGGCCAGGTCGGCAGCCCGTAGCTGGCCACCCGCAGGCGGGCGGTCGACAGTGGTCCGGTCGAGGTGCACACCCGGCCGCCGGTCATCCGCCGGAACCGCCGCAGTCGCCGGTTGGAGAACGCCCCCACGCACACCCGGTCGTGGGCGGCGGTCCGCTCGATGACCTCGACCAGCGGCCCGAGCGAGGTGTCGGCCTTGGCGTCGATGTTCACCCGCGCCGCGGGCCAGGCGGCGAGGATGTCGTCCAGGAGGGGGATGGGTTCGCCGTCGATCCTGGCCTGCGACACCTCCGACCAGGGAAGGTCGCGTATCCGTCCGGTGCGATCGGTGAGGCGGTCGAGCACGTCGTCGTGGAA
>Ga0136617_10000865_pt1 | contig 26344 bp, 33 predicted proteins | sample AntDrymUQ3222106_2_FD_129672 | JGI IMG/M metagenome (GOLD analysis project Ga0136617, IMG submission 129672) | Polar desert sand microbial communities from Dry Valleys, Antarctica - metaG UQ322 (21.06) | ecosystem: Environmental > Terrestrial > Soil > Desert | place: Antarctica: Dry Valley...
CTCGCGGGCGGCCTCGAAGTAGTCGTCGATCTCGTCCAGGAGGCCGTGAAAAGCTGCCTGCGTACTGATGCCTTTGTCCCGAAGCTCCTCGATAAAGCCCCGGAACTTGTCGTCCATGTCCGAGGGATCGAAGACGTAGCCCGCATACGGCAGCACGTCGCCGAGCTCCCAGAGGATCGGATAAACGCGCGAGTCCTCGCCGCGCGCGTTCCGCAACGTGTTCAGCTTGCGCGCCGGGATGCCCTCGGCATGCACGGTCCTCTCCCCGGACTCCATCCCGTACCGCAACGGGGCGAAGATGCGAAGGTTCTCAAAGGGCTGCACCTCCAGCCCTAATGAAGCGTACATCTCGCGGTCCTCGCGCGGCAGACCCTTCTGCCCCGCCCGCCGGTAACGCTCGGCGAGCTCCGGGTCATCGTCCGGGTCCACCTCCACCGGCTTGTCCAGGAACAGGAGGTCCGCGCCCTTTACGTTGAACATCAGGGCGGCGACCTTCTTGTCCTCGACGGTCTGGAAGGTGCTGGAGATGGTGAACAGAGCGTGGCTGGTCTTGGTCGAGAGCCCACTCATGCCGGTGATGTTGAGGTGCCCGGCCTCGGGGCCGAGGAGGTAGTCGCCGTCCACGTAGAGGGGCGTGCGTTGCGGCGAGCCGTTAGCTCCCTCGTTGCCGTTCTCGTGCAGGAGGAGGGGGATGCGGTGGCCGGAGAAGTCCTCCGTGCCCAGGGCGTGCTCTATGGCGGCGCTGGTGGCGAAGTGGACGGGGCCGGTGCGGACGGGGCGTTTGGACTTCTTCTTGTCGTCGCGGTGCTGCGTGGCGAGGACGCGGGCTTTGAAGACCAGGATCTCGACGCGCTCCGAGAGGGCTTCGAGGGCCGGGTCGCCGTCGTAGGCGTAGAAGTCGTCGAGGAAACTGGCGAGGTCGGAGTAACGGCGGGGGTCGTCGAGGACGGCGAAGGCGGTCGCGTCCTCCGCCTCGGCGGCGACGATGTGCCCGATGTCCAGGTTCCGGGCCGCTCCGGTCTCGGCGGTCCAGAAGTAGAACTCGTGGGCCGTCGCGGGGTACTCCTCGCTGGTGACCACCCGGCCGATAGGGCCGGAGGTGAGATCCAGGTATTCCGGATGCAGCATCTAGTTCCTCTCGTTCGCGGAAGCGTTCGCTGGGGTGGTCGCCAGGGCGTTCGCTGGTGAAGCTGTGGCGAGTTGACGCTCCAGCCTCGAGTATGCTCGTTCGGAGCCTTGTACGAGGGGCTTCAGGAGCTTCTCTACATAATGGATAGGGTAGATCATGGCCGGCCAGCGTGAATCGGGCTTGGCAAGCGGCGCCCGCTCGGCCATTACCCAGCGTGAGATCTCATCTATCATCTCCGGCCCCGTATCGCGCGGAGCCTCTATCCGCATCAGCGAACCCAGAGCATCCGCGCCCCGCTGTCGCGGCCACATCCTCAAGTACCACGAAGTCCGCTGCTCGTTCAAGCTACGCCTGAGTTGCCAGTCCGGGACGAAGCTAGTCGTCCGCATCCCCGGCTCCAGGTCCAGCAGCATCGCGACGTCCTTGCCCACGAACTCCGGGCGCGCCACGCTCTTTATAAGGCCGAGAGCGCGCCGGTTGCTCTCCGCGATGTCCTTTAGCTGGCCGTCCACGGCGATCCAATCGTCCGAGTCCAGCACCCGGTCATCCCCCTCCCACCGCCGGAGCATCCCTCCCTCCAGCCGCTCCCGCAGCGCCCGGACCCTCACCATCGACCTCTCCCTCATCCCGACGTAGTCCGAGGGGTCCGCCTCCGACATGTACTCAGCGGAGTCCAGGATCAGGTGCGGGGAGAGGGGACGTCATCCGGGCCAAGCTCCGAGAAACCAGCCTCGATCAAGAGATCCCAGAACGCCTCGACCTTCGGGTCTCCGGCGCTGCGCGGCAGGATCACGGCCTGCACCACGACCGGTGGACTCTCCAGCGGCATGCGCGTAAACCGCCGGTCGCAACGATTGACGATTGTGGCCGCCACGGTCGCCACGACTACGGGAGACATCTCTATACGCCCGATCTCCCGCGAACTCTGCACCCCGTCAAGGAAGTAACACAACCGCGAAGTCCCATCATGCACCCCAAAATCCCGGGGACCAGGCGGCGACTCCAGATGATGCGGCCGCCCCCCAGGAACGTCTTCCTCCTCCGATGGCTGGCGTCCGAACTGCTGGGCCTCCAGGTCGCAAGACCCCGCCCCGGCGGTAACGTAGATACCCCTACGCTCGGCTCCACTCAAGGCCTCGCTTATCTTCGCCACGAAATCTTTAGGCGCGCTCCCAGACATCATAAAGACGCAGTATACGCAGGGTTTTCACGCAGGACTACGCCTCGTCTTCAGGTTCAGGTACAGGCAACTCGAACTGCCTCTCGGCGATACCCACCGCCCAACGGAAGCTGCGCCGGTCCTCGGGCGTCCCGGAGTAGGCGTCGCGGGCCATCTTGAGGACCTTTTTAGCCTCGGCCCGCTGCTCGGGGGCGTTGGGGATCTCCTTGGAGAAAGCGTAGGTGAGATCCTGTTCATCCAGGTAATAAAAGTGCATATACAAAGTCTTCTGACGGCCGAGACCAGAGAGTGCGGCATCGCCGCTGACCTGGCTTATGTTCAAGAGAGTGCCTACGCTCAGGGGCTCGCCGGCCTCCGGGTAGACGCTTGTGGCGAGGCGGACGACGGGGCCGTAGGGGGTCTTGTAGAGTTCGAAGCGGCGGAGGATCCTGGCCGGGCCGCGGACAGCATCTATTTCGTCCCTCGTCGCCGCAACGACGACGTGACCCTGAGGAGGCCGCATGGACTCGCGGGCCTGGGTGGAGATCACCCGTGCCTGCAAGCCCCGATCAGCGACCGCCGCCGCCAGACTCCGCCGGACGCGCTCCGGAAGGTCGAGCCCCTTGTTACGGAGCCCTCCCGTCACCCGGCGAACCTCTCGAAGAAGCGAGTGAAGTACGCTACGGACTCGAAGTAGTCGTCGAGCCGGACGGACTCATTCGGGGCGTGAATACGGCTCCCGACATTCGCCACGGCGCCGGTCATGATCGTGGGTATTCCCAGCTCCGTCGCCACCAGAGAGGTCGGCCCGCTCCCCCCTACAGTCGGATAGACGACCGCCTCCCTGCCGACTTCTCTCCACGTCTCGATGGCCGTCCGCACCACCGGCGAGTCCACCGGCGTCTTCGCCGCCTCGACCCCGTGCAGGTCCACGACCTCGATGCCCGTAAAGCCGCGCTTCCGCAGGTGCTCGCGCAGGAGTTCCAGCACCGGACCCGGACTCTGGCCCGCGACGAGCCGGAAGTCCATCTTCACGAACGCCTCGGAGGGGACGATTGTCTTCGCGCCGGGGCCCGTGTAGCCGGACTGAATGCCGGCGATGTTCGCGGTGGGGCGGAGGAGCATCTCTTTGAGGGCATCTCTGCCGGTGAGTCCGCGGTCGAAGGAGTCCACGCCCCAGGAGGCTTTCAGGGCGTTTTCGTCCAGGGGGATACTCTCTATCGCTTCGAGGTCTCTCTCGGAGGGAGGTTCGATCAGCTCGTCGAGGCCGTCCAGCGTGATCTCACCATTCTCGTCCTTGAGCGTGCGTAGCGCCTGCACGAGCCGCCAGGCCGGGTTCGGGGCCAGCCCTCCATACATGCTGTGCAGGTCGTGCGTAGCGCCCCTCGCGCGCAACTCGACATACACCATGCCTTTGGTGCCGCAGAAGATCATGGGCCGCCCCGCGTCATCCTTCATCGACCCCTCCCACAGGCACGCGTCGGCGGAGAGGAGGTCCCCGTTCGAGCGGACAAAGGGAGCGAGGTTCGGGCTCCCGACCTCTTCCTCGCCCTCGATGAGGAACTTCAACTTGAACGGCAACGGCCCGTGCTCCTCTATATAGAGTCTCAGAGCCTGGATGCGGGCCATCACGTCGCCCTTATCGTCGGCGACGCCGCGGGCAAAGAGAACGCCGTCCCGGATCTCCGGCTCAAAGGGATCGCTCTCCCACAGCTCCAGCGGTTCCGGCGGCTGCACATCGTAATGACCGTAGGAGAGGAGTGTTCTATCCCCGTTACCTACCTCCGCATAGACGACCGGATGTCCTTTCGTCTCCATCAGCCGGGCCTCGGCGCCCGCTTCTTCGAGCTTCTTCCGGACCCATTCGGCGCACGCACGGAAGCCTCCTTCGTCGCCGGCCTGGGCGGAGACCGACGGCATCCTCAATAGCTCCACGAGCTCTTCCAGGAGTTCGTTCTTCGAGCTTTCCACGCGCCTCTTTATACCCACGTTGTGCGAGTCCTCCGTCCGGCTTTGCGAGAGGTTAGCATTTCGGTTGCGCATCGTGTACCGCAAAACACAATATACGGTAGTTTGACGGTGGTTTGGCCTGCGGGATGCTGTTATATTTGCGGCAGGGATGATGCCTGTGGAAAAGAGACCGGATCGTGACCTGGATCATCGCCGCGAGCGCCCGCGACCCGGGCGGCGCAACGGCTACGGCCCTGATGCTTTCTTCGGCCTCGACGTGGAAGAGATGAGCCCGAAGGCGCAGGTCATGGCGGGGCTGGCGGTGTCGATACCGGTGGCGGTGGCCGGGGCTGCGGTCCTAATTTTTATTCCCTATCTCTGGTGGCTGGTCTTCGTCTTTGGCTGGACGATATTCCCGGCCTTTGGACTGTTGGTAAGAGGAATCGCCGGTCTATCGGATAACCCGAAGGAGCTGCCCGCGGCGAACGGCAAGGAGCGGGAGCTTTTGGAGGCGCTGAGCGAGCATGGAGAGTTGACGCCGGCACGGGCGGCGATGGAGACGTCGCTAACGGTGACGGAGGCCGACAAAATGCTCAAGGAGTTGGCCGAGGGTGGGCACCTCGAGGTACGCGCGCGGGGCGGGGGGCTGTTCTACGGGCTCTGGGGGCCGGGCGGTGAGGGTGTCGAACGGGAGCTGGAAGGGCGGGGGTAGGGGTGTGCGTGGTATCATTTTTATCCCAACAGGTGACAGGCGGGTAGGCGGACGGGAGCGTAGGCAGAGGCCTAAAGAGTATGGAAGATAAGAGTATCCCAAAGACGCTAGAGGAGGCCTACCGGCTGCGCGATTCCGCCGGTACTATCTCCGAGCGGGACCTTTACCAGGATCACGTCTACCGCATGAGGCGCGAGGAGTACCGCGCGCGCGGTATTCGCACGGAGATCTCCTCCCGCCGCCGCGAGCGCCAGAGCGCCCTCGAGTTCTCCCGCGAGATGTTCTTTATGGAGGTCGCGGAGATCACGCGCCGCCGCAACGGCAGCCAGGGATCCAGCCAGGACAACGGCCCCGAGCGCGCCTCCCGGGAAGAGGTCCGTCGCTACACGTCACGCCTCGACACACACGCTTTCCTGAAGCAGCTCGCTTCCCCGCACTCCGGGGCGGTCGAGTTGTACAGGCGCAATTACCTGGAATTGCTCAGGTCGGGCAAGTCTCCGAGGGATGCTTATTGCCTCTCGCGGGTCATCGGGCTCGCGGGCGAGGCGGAGTTCCGGAGCATCCTGGAGAACGTGCGCGCGACCGGTTATCCTAAGGGGCATCTCCCGTACGTGGTCGAGAAAACGGCCATCCAGATCCGGGACCTCCCCGGCGGTATGATCCTGATCCTCCTGACCTTCTTCGCCTCGCTCTTCGCCTTCGTCTGGGCGACGAACGTGTGGGGCACGGAGGCGAACTCCAGCGTCGTGTTCTTCGCCGCCCTCGGGCTCGTCGGCGCCGGCGGTCTGATGCTCATCTCCGCCGTTTTTATAGTTACTTTTATAAGATCTATTAACAAATGAATAGTTTTCCCTGCTTTTACTAAAGCTTCTCTCCTCGCACCGATAAAATCAGGCGGAACGCAAAAACAAGGCCCTGAGGGGGCCTACATGATCACAAGGTATGTAATCATGCTTTTGCTGGTGATGATGCTCGCGTCCATAGCCGCCGTGGGCGCGACGGCGGCCGAGACCGAAGAAACCACGGCGGAGCGCGAAGCGAGGGTGGGCACTTCTTCGGTAAAGAGTTGCACTGGTGGCAACGTCAGTCTCTCAGCGGACGAGGAGCGGATGTTCGACCTGTGCACAACAAGTCCCGCGCGGATCGAGGGCTCTCGCGTCTGTGCGTACACCCGGGGCTGCAGAAGGCAGCCCGCGCCCATTCCCAGGAGATGATCTCCAAAGACAACTTCAAGCACTGCAACGTCAGCCAGCGCCTTAGCAAGTTCGGCTACCGCTGGAGCACCTACGACGAGAATATACTCTACGACTCGGGCTCCCGGGACTCCCCGGAGGGCCTCTTCAAGCTTTGGATGAACAGCTCCGGACACAAGTCCAACATCCTAGGCAAGGACTTTCGCGAGGCCGGCATCGGCGCGAGCTCGGGCAGCTACAGAGGCGGTAAAGCGCTCATGTGAACCGCCGACTTCGGAGACCGCTAAAGCACCACCGGTAACCTTGCGCAAGGCCCTCTCCTAACAAAGAGAGGGCCTTCACATTCCGGCACGCGCTCTCGTTCGCTCGTTAGCGGGTTCGCTGAAACTCTTGCGCCTTGAAGCGCTCTCCGGTGACGTCCCTAGCTTCGTCGGAGGCCAGGTAGAGGAAAACGGCGGTGTTCTCTTCGGGGGTTATGCGGGTGTTCGGGTCTTCTTCGGGGTAGGCGGCGGCGCGCATCTCGGTGCGCATGCCACCGGGGTCCACGGAGTTTACGCGGATGCCGCGGTCTTGCAGCTCGGCGGCCAGGATCTGGGTGAGCCCTTCGAGGCCGAACTTGCTGACGGAGTAAGCTCCCCACTCAGCCCTGCCTTCGACGCTCACGCCGCTGGTGAGGTTGATGATGGAACCACCCTCGGACATGTGAGGTACGACCGCCTTCGTGAGCAGGAACGGGGAGGTGAGGTTGGCGTCCAGGACCTGCCGCCACTCGCTCTCGGGGTACTCTTCTATCGGCACCCGGGGGCCTAGAGTACCTGCGTTGTTGATGAGCACGTCCACCCTGCCAAAGCGCCCTACTGCTTGGTCCACGAGCTTATCCACGTCTGCCGGGACCGATACGTCCGCTGGAACGGCCAGAACATCCGCTTGGCCTTCGACGAGATCCCGCGCCACCGGCCGCAGGGAATCAGCGGTCCTGGAGTTTATGATCAGGGAAGCGTTCTCCTTCGCGCAGGCACCCGCGAGGGCTTTTCCAAGCCCCCGGCTGGCGCCGGTTATCATAACGACCCTGCCTCGTAACATGAAAGCTCCTTCTCTAGCCGTCAGCGATCAGCAGCCAGCACAAATCTCTCCGGCCGCCGCTATTCTGGCAGTTTACAGCGATACCCGCGCGTGCTGCTCTCCCCCGGAGCCGGTGGTCTAACGGCTTTGCTGCAAACTCTCGGCACTTGGCGTATAAAGGGAGCATGGTTTACCCGATATTGGAAGGGGTGACGAGCGGTGTACGGTGAGAACGCGCCGCCGTCGTGGGCACGGCTGCCGGGCGCCCGGTGCCGGGCCGTCGAGCACCTGACGAAGCTGGAGGGATTGCAGGAGTTCGAGCTCCTCGCCGGGCTCGAAGAAAGCTTCTTTCAGGCCCTCGCCATCGCCTCGGAGGTGCTGGAGATCGGGGCGGGTACCGCTCTCTACAGGGAGGGTGAGCCCTCGGGGGCAGTCTACTTCATGCGCGAGGGACGGGCGAAGCTGTACCGCTCCTCCAACGGACAGGGCCCCGGCAAGGCGCGGGACCAGATCCTCGGGGTCGTTGGCGACGGCTCCGTTCTTGGTCTCGCCTCGGCCCTGGAAGGCAAACCTCAGAGCCAAGGCGTCACGGCCCTCACCGACTGCGTGCTCTACGCCGTTTTCCGCGACGAGCTCGTGAACCTCATGGCCTCCTACCCCGAAGCCTCCCTCCGCCTCGCCCGCGCCCTCGCCGCCCGGACCCGCGAGCTCGAGGACCTCGTCGGCAACCTCGTCTTCCATAGCGCCCCGCAAAGGGTAGCGCGGATGCTCCTCGACCTCGCCACCGAGGAGGGACGGGTTACCAAGAGAGGCGTCGTGTTCCAGCCCTCGCTCTCCCGCCAGGAGATGGCCGAGGCGACGGGTATATCCCGCGAAGCCCTCTCACGCAGCCTCAGCAGGCTCGCCCGGGAAGACATCCTGGACCTCAGGGGTGGCAAGACCATAACCATCCTCAAGCCCGCCGAGCTACGCGCCCGTACCTGAGAACCGTTCGCGTCAAGGACGGTTTTTGATCTGTGTCACATTCGAATATGACTGGGGTCATGTCCCGCGATGATGGCAATCAATGATGGGTGTTGAGGCCATCTCCGGGTTGATATAAAGCCTCTACAAGAGACGACGAGGTTTCGAGAGGAGGAACGGCAGTGACTTACGTTATAACCGAGCCGTGCATCGGCACGAAGGACCAGTCCTGTGTAGAGGTGTGCCCGGTGGATTGCATCTACGAGGTTGGGGACCAATTCATGATCAACCCCGAAGAATGTATAGACTGTGGTGCTTGCGAGCCGGAGTGTCCGGTTGAGGCCATCTACCCGGAGGACGAAGTCCCGGACGACCAGGAGAGCTACATCGCCAAGGCCGCCAGCCACTTCGAGTAGGGCAGGAACTCAGCAGGTAGAGGGAGGGAGAGGCTTTAGGGTCTCTTCCGTCGTCGTTCTAGCGCTAGGCACCAGATGCGGCGCTGCTTACTCAGCCTGCCCTGGTGGTCCGACTCTGACCGAGTCGGCGTTTTCCGCGGCGAGTTGTCCGAGCCGGGCGAGGCAGCGTTTGAGGTGGATGCGGGCGGCGTTCCGGGCAGGGAGCGTGCGGGCTAGCCCCTGAAGGGCGGGCTCAGCCGGGCGCACCTCCGTTTTGAACTCGGCGAGTGAGCCGTGGCCGAGGTCTTGTATGGCGCACTCGCCGTAGCCCGAGACCGGACCTTCGTAGGTCCAGCACAAGAACTCTGGGTCTTCGGCGCGCACGAGGACGCTGGAAACTTTTCGTCGGAGCCCCAGGACGTAGATCTCCCACTCCGAGACCATGCCTGGCCCTACCGGTCCTTTCAAGACCTCTACGCGCCGCACTCCGGGCGCCCAACTCGGGAAGTTGCGTACGTCGAGTACGATCTCGTAGAGCTTGCGAGGCGAGACCGGTACGAAGAGGCTCGCCGCCACGACTTCGCTGCTCGTCTCGTTTTGGCTCCTTACGCCCACGCCGGGATTGTACCCGGAGCGCTATGGTTCCAGGCTTCTATAATGCCTTATGGCTTACTCTAGAGACGAAGAAGGCGGGCGGTGGCGGACGCTCGGGCGCGAGTACCTCTACGAGAGCCCGTGGTGCTCCTTCCGGGTAGACGGGGTGAGGTTGCCGAATGGGGCGCGGATCGAGTACGGGGTGTTGGAGAGCGCGGGGTTCGCGGCGGTGGCGCCGGTGACAGAGAGCGGTAGCGTGGTGCTCGTCCGGCAGTGGCGCCAGCCGGTCGAAGTATTCACCCTGGAACTGCCGGGTGGGGGCGTAGAGAGTGGAGAGGACCCGCGCGAAGCCGTCCGCAGGGAGCTTCTCGAAGAGACCGGATACCAGGCCGAGGATATCTCGCCCCTCGCCACATTGCATACGAGTCCGGGGCGTGCGACGGAGGTATGCCACCTCTTCCAGTGTAGGGCGGTGCGGGCCATCTCCCGGCTGTGGCCGGAGCCGACCGAGTTCATCTCCGTAGTCGAGGTGCCGCTTGACGAGGCGGTAGGGAGAGCCCTATCTGGTGAGATCACCGCCGCCACCACCGTGCTCGGATTATTGATGGTCTCCGGTTTCGCCGATGGTGGCGCCGGTTGTGCGTGAAATACGCTTGAGTTAGGCTAGGGACGAATAGCAATCGGGGAGCCGAGAGGCTGAGAGGGCGCAGGGGCAAGACCCGGGCGCCGACCCGCTGAACCTGATCCGGGTAATGCCGGCGGAGGGAGTACGAGCATCCATAACGAGATTAGCGTTGCTACCGCGCCTCCAATCTCAAGGAGGCCCACTCTGGCAAATCGCTTCCAGATACACCTCGTCACCGATCAGGAGAGCGCCCAGGGTGACCTGCACGGCGTGATTGAGGCTGCCCTGCGAGGCGGGGTGGACTGGGTGCAACTCCGCGAGAAGACCGGCCCTGCCCTGGGGCTGTACGAGATGACCCGGATGCTCCTCCCCGAAGCCCGCAAGGCCGGCGCGGGTCTCTTGGTCAACGACCGCATAGACGTGGCACTGGCCGCTGATGCGGACGGCGTGCATCTCGCGGCTAGGAGTCTGCCGCCCGGTGTGGCGCGTGAGTTGCTGGGGAAGCGTGTGATCGGGGTCTCCGTTCACAGCTTGGAGGAGGCGCGCGAGGCTGCGGACGCGGGCGCGGACTACGTGACCTTCGGCCACGTCTATCCCACTTCCTCGAAGCCTGGTCTGCCTCCGCGGGGCATTCGCGGGCTCGCGGAGATCGTAGAGTCCGTCGACGTGCCGGTCGTCGCTATCGGGGGGATCGACGCCTCCAACATGCGCGAGGTGCTCGGGACCGGCTGCGCCGGGGTGGCGGTTATCTCAGCCATCATGGCGGCTGGGAGCCCCGAGTTAGAGGCTCGCGCGCTTCGCAGGGCGGTGGATGGCTCCCGGCATTATCCCAGGCATCCTTTGCCCGAACCGAAGCAGAGAGGAGCAAGATGAACATAACCCTGAACAGAGAGAAGGCCGAGGTAGAGGGGCCAACAATCCGGGACCTGCTCTCCGAGAAGGAGCTTCCTCAGAAGGCCATAGTCGTCGCGGTCAATGGGGACGTGGTCCGGCGGGATGAGTGGGGCGGTTGCAGGCTCCGGGAGGGAGACGAGGTGGAGATCGTACACGCTGTGGCCGGAGGCGGCGGGGAGGATGACCTGATCATAGCCGAGGAGACCTTCTCCTCGCGGCTCTTCCTGGGTACCGGCAAGTATCCGGATCCGGAGACCATGAACGCCGCGCTGGAGCTCTCGGGGACGGAGATGGTCACGGTGGCCATCCGCTACATGGACCTCTCCGGGGAACGTTCGATCCTCGGGGAGCTCGACCTCTCTCGGTACCGGCTGCTCCCGAACACCGCCGGGGCGACTACTGCCAAGCAAGCGATCAAGATGGCCCACCTGGCCCGGGAGGCGATCGGCACCAACTGGCTGAAGCTGGAGGTGATCGGGGACACGGAGACCCTCTGGCCGGATACGACGGCCACGGTCGAGGCCACGAAGGCCCTGGTCGAGGAGGGGTTCGTAATCCTGCCCTACACCAGCCCGGACCTCGTCGCCGCGCTCCGGCTGGAGGAGGCCGGGGCCGCCACTGTCATGCCGCTCGCCTCCCCGATAGGCTCCGGACAGGGCATGGTCGACTGGGCGAGCATCCACCGGGTAGTCGAGCGCATCTCCGTCCCCGTGGTGGTCGACGCCGGGATAGGCGTCCCCTCCGACGCGGCGCTGGCCCTTGAACTGGGCGCCGACGCGGTCCTCGTCAACACGGCCATCGCCCGCGCCGAAGACCCACCGCGTATGGCCGAGGCGATGAAGCTCGGCGTCAGGGCCGGCAGACTGGCTCGCCTCGCCGGAAGGATGCCCGCAAGCCCGGCCGCCCACGCCTCTAGCCCCACCAAGGGCGTGCCGGTCGGCCTCTGACAGGCTCCGAATGGACATAGCCGCTAATAGTCGGAGTCATCGGGTTTCGAGAGGGCAAGAGGAGGAAGACCTGCATCGAGACTTCACGAGTGGACGGCCCACCGCTCTCCGCAATGGTTTGCCGGGGTTTGAGGCCGTGCTCGTAATCCCGGAGCCCCTGCTTGATAGGGTCCTCGCCTCTGCCCGGAGCGGGGCGCCGGAGGAAGTCTGCGGCTGGCTTGCGGGGGAGGGAGGCAGGGTCGAGCAGATTTATCCGGTGCCCAACGTCGCGGAGAGCGGGTTCAGGATGCATCCCGAGGCTCAGCTCTCCGCCATGCGAAATGATAAGGGAGGCGGGCCTGGGCCTCGTAGGTACCTACCACTCTCATCCCCGCACCCCGGCGAGGCCCTCAGCCCAAGACCTCCAACTCGGGTCCTATCCCGACTGCCTGCACCTCATAGTCTCCCTGGTCGAGCCCGCGGTTCGAGCTTTCCGTATCTCGGGCGGGACCGTCCGAGGCGTGGAAGTAGTCGTGGAGTAATTCTCGATCATCGAACCGGCGATCTACAGGGACTGTGAGGAGGCGGGGCCTGGTGTAGACTGATTCCTCACAAAGTAACCGGGGAGTTCCTGGCAGGGAGCTGAGAGGGCGCTGAAGCCGCGCCGACCCGTCGAACCTGATCCGGGCAATACCGGCGGAGGGAGAATGTACAGTCTAACTGCGGTAAACCGGGCGTTCGAGCAGGCAACCCCGAAGCGCCCCTCACTTTCTCTTCTCCGGCTCCGGGTCTCGACCGAAAGGAACCGAGAGATGCGACATCACTCACCCGCCGCTTTTCAGGAACCAGCCCATCTCCGGCCCGCACCACATAAGACCTCGCCCCATCCTGGGAACGGCGCAACATGAGGGCTCCGGGTCTACTCGACCACAACCCGGGGGCGTGGCGGGAAGCTACCCGGCATCCCTTTCTGGACGCGGTTCGCGTGGGCGCCTTGCCGGCCGGAGCATTCCAGGCCTGGATGGCGCAGGACTATCTGTTTGCAACCGACCTGCTGATCTTCCAGTCCCGGCTGCTTGCTCGAGCCCCCCGTCCGGATCAGGCGGTGCTGGCGGGGGGCCTGGTGGCGGTCGAGGCCGAGTTGGGGTGGTTCGAAGGGCTGGCCGCGGAGCGTGGGCTAGGGCTAGGAGAAGCGCGCCATCCGACGACCGTGGCCTACCGTGATTTCTTGCTCGGCCTCGACCGCCAGTCCTATACCGCGGGAATAACCGCTCTGTGGGCTCTGGAGAGAGCGTATCTCGAAGCCTGGAGGAGCGCCGCGCCCGGTCATCCCGACTACCGGGAGTTCGTGGAGCACTGGACGACGCCGGAGTTCGCGGACTACGTGACCGGGCTCGAAGAGAGCGCCGATTCCGCTCTGGAGGCAGGCGACGAAAGGGAGCAAGAACAGGCCGAGGCCGTCTTTTTGGAGGTGACTCGCCTCGAAAAGGATTTCTGGGAGATGGCCTGGACGGTGACCCCGCAAGATCCGGGAGACATCGGATGAGCCTGGCGAGGACGCTGTGGGAAGAGAACGTGGACCTGGCGCGGGCTGCGCTCGGCCACCGCTTCGTGCGCGGTCTTGCGGACGGTTCGTTGCCTATCGAGAGTTTCCGGGAGTACGTGGGCCAAGACGCGTTCTTTCTAGTGGCTTTCGCCCGGGCCTATGCGCTCGCCCTCGCCCGCGGTCCCGACCGGGAGAGCCTGAACGAGTTTGCCGGGTTGATCTCCGGGGTGCTGGAGGAGCTCAGATTGCACGGGCAATACGCGGCGGAATGGGGAGTGCGCCTCGAAGACGTCTCCCCGGGCGAGGCGACGCTGGCCTACACTGACTTCCTGCTCTCGACGGCGGCCTTGAAGAGCGTGGGAGAGACTTGCGCGGCCATGACCCCCTGCATGCGGCTCTATGCCGTCCTCGGGAAATCCCTGGCAGAGGAGGGGAGCCGCGAGGACAACCCTTACTCCGCCTGGGTCTCGACCTACGCCGACCCTGGATTCGAGGACCTCGCCGCCAAGCTCGAAGGCTTGCTCGACCGCTACGCCACCGATACTCCCGCCGTCAGGTACGCCTACCGCCGGGCGATGGCCCTGGAGGTAGCGTTCTTCGAGGCAAACGCGGGGCCGTCCTGACAAACAGCCGCCACACCGGGGAGCCACGCACCCAGGCCGGGAAAGCCTCCCGCGCCGGTGTAAAGCCGAAGCTCGCCGCTCACGGAGTTTGCGTGACGAAGGGCAATATCCGTATCCTCGATGGGGTGGACCTCGTGGTCGAGCCGGGGACCTTTCTGGCGCTCATCGGTCCTTCGGGAGCGGGAAAGTCCACGCTCCTGGGGCTACTCGCGGGGCTGGAGGCTCCGGACGAAGGTGTCGTAGAAAAGGACGGCGTCCCCATCACTAACACCGGTCACGTCGCGTACATGCCCCAGACCGACTTGCTCCTCCCCTGGCGGAGCGTCGTCGCGAACGTCTCTTTGGGTCTCGAAGCCACCGGGACCTCCAGGCGAGCCGCTCGTAGGCAGGCGCTGGCGGCGCTCGAACGGTTCGGGCTCGAAGAGTTCGCGCTCGTACCTCCGGCGGCGCTCTCCGGCGGGATGCGCTCGCGCGTCGCGCTGTTGAGGACTGCTCTGCTCGGGCGCGATACGCTCCTCCTCGATGAGCCCTTCGGCGCCCTCGATGCTCTCACCCGCCGCCACCTGCAGGGCTGGCTACTCGGCATCGCCGGAGAACTCGCCGCCACCATCGTCCTCGTTACCCACGACGTCGACGAGGCGCTCCTGCTCGCCGACCGCGTCGTTGTCCTCACCCGCAGGCCCGCCCGCGTCGCCCTGGACCTGCCCGTGGACCTCGGGCGTCCCCGCGCGATGGAGATGGAGACGACGCGAGAGTTCGCCCGCCTCAAGGGACGGCTGCTCGAAGCTCTGGGAGTCTCCGCGCCTTGAAGCGAACGCTTTTGAGCCGGGCGCTACCGGCGGCCCTGCTCGCTGTGCTGGTCCTCGCGGCGTGGGAGTCGCTGGTGTGGCTCTTTGGCGTACCGGAATTCCTCCTGCCCGGGCCTTCGGCAATCGCCGGGGCGTTCTGGGAGTCGCGCGAGCTGCTCCTGCGGCATGCCGGGCCGACGGCTGGTGAGGCGGTCCTGGGGTTTTTTGTGGCTGTGGTCATGGGCGCGCTTTCGGGGATTCTCATAAACCGTTCGGCGCTCGCCGAACGCTCACTCTATCCCTGGCTCGTCGTGTCTCAGACCTTGCCCACCGTTGCCATAGCCCCGATCCTCGTTACCTGGCTCGGTTATGGGCCGCTCCCCAAGGTCCTCGTCGTTACGCTGTTTTGCTTCTTCCCCATCACCGTTGCGACCGTGGATGGGTTGCGGGCCACCGATCCGGACCTCGTACGGCTCATGCGCTCGTTTGGGGCTTCGAGATGGCGCATCTTCTCGATGGTCGAGGCTCCGGGGGCGCTACCGTTCCTGTTTGGAGGGGTGCGGCTGGCGGTGACGTATTGTGTTATTGGGGCCGTTGTTGGTGAGTGGGTGGGGTCCAGCGAGGGCTTGGGGTTCCTCATGATCCAGGACAAAGCCCAGTTCGAGATACCGCGTCTCTTCGCCGAGATCTCCCTGCTCTCCATAATGGGCGTCTCGCTCTTCCTCCTCGTCGCCCTCCTCCAACGTATCATCGCCCCCTGGACCCTGAAACGAAACCCCTCCCTGTGATAACCTGAACTCTCATACAAACACGGCGGAGCTTCCCCCGGATCCCCGGCGGAGAGGCTGAGAGTCGGCCACGGCCGAGACGCTTTGAACCTGATGTGGGTAATCCCACCGGAAGGGAGTGCTAATGTCCATACCCGTACCTCCCCATACTCGCTCACCACGAAGTATCTCTCCGCCGCACTTCCTCACTCTATCCCTGCTCGCTGCTCTGCTCCTCGCGCTCGTGGGTTGCGGGGGGACTTCCGGGAGCGCGGGTTCTTCGGATGGTCTAGATAGGATCACCTTGACGCTGGACTGGTACCCGAATGCCGACCACGCGGGGATCTACGCGGCGCAAGCCGAGGGGTTCTTCGAGGAGGCGGGGCTCGAAGTGGAGCTTCAGCAGCCCTCCGACCCGGCCGCCGTGCTGCAACTCGTGGCCGCCGGGCAGAGCGAGTTCGGCGTCTCCTACGAGAACGAGGTTACCAACGCCGCCGCGCGCGACGTGCCGGTCGAATCGGTCATGGCAATTATGCAGGAGCCTTTGAACTCGATCATGAGCCTGAAGGAGTCGGGGATCACTTCGCCGGAGGACCTGGCCGGGAAGAGGGTTGGCTATGCCGGACAGTCCTTCGGGACGGCTGTGTTGGATACGGTGCTGCGTGAAGCCGGGGAAGACCCGTCTTCGGTGGAGAAGATCAACGTCGGCCTGGACCTGCGCCCGGCCCTGGCCTCCGGGAGTGTGGACGCCGTTGTCGACGTGTACTGGAATATAGAGGCTGTCGAGCTCGCTCAGGAGGGGTTGGAGACGGATGTGATCCGCTTGAAAGAAGTCGGCGTCCCAACCTACAACGAGCTGCTGATCGCCACCAGCGACTCCTACGCGGAGGAGAACCCGGAGGTCGTCCGGCGCTTCGTCGGAGCACTCGTCGAGGGTCATCGCTACGCCCTAGAGAACCCCGAAGCCGCCCGCGACGCCCTGCTCGCCGCGAACGAGGAGCTAGACCCCGAGGTCGCCGAAGAGACGGTGGCGCTGACAGTTCCCCTCTTCGGGACCGCCGGGCGCGTCGGTTACCAGGACCCGGAGGAGTGGCGCACCTACGTGGACTGGGCCGTCGAGAACGGCGTGCTCCCCGGGCCGGTCGAGGTGGACAAGGCGATGACCAACGAGTTCCTTCCGGAGGCCTAGAAGGGTGCCATCGGTTTTCAAAGTCACGCTGGGGGAGGGCGCATGAAGGATAAGTTGTACACAGAATGCCGTAGCGTGGTAGGTTGGGTGCACAAGGCAACCGGGGAGCCCGAACAAGAGGCTGAGAGGGCGCCGGGAAACCCTTTAGGGAAACCCGCGAGCGCCGACCCGACGAACCTGATCCGGGTAATGCCGGCGGAGGGAGAAGAATATGGGCGTTCTAGAAGGCAAGGTGGCCCTCGTCACCGGTGCGAGCCGCGGGGTCGGCGCGGCGATAGCCAGGTCTCTGGCGGAAGAAGGCGCCGCCGTGGTCGTGAACTACCTCAAGAGCGAGGGGCGTGCGGAGGAGGTCGCCCGCGATATCCGCGGGGGCGGGGGCGAGGCCTTTCCCTACCGCGCCGACATCACCGACGAGGCGGCGGTCCGCGAGATGGTCCGGGCGGTGGAGGACGCCTTCGGCGCCGTGGATATACTGGTAAACAACGCCCTCCCCGACTACAGCTTCGACCCCGTCGAGCGTAAAGATTTCGCGGGCGTGGAATGGGGCGATTACCTGCAGCAACTCGGCGCTTTGAGGGGCGCTTTGTACTGTTCGCAGGCGGTCGTGCCGGGCATGATCGGGAAGGGCGGCGGCAGGATCGTCAGCATCCTCTCCAATCTCATCAACAACCCCGTCGTCGCCTACCACGACTACACCACCGCCAAAAGCTCTTTCCTGGGCTTCTCACGCAACCTGGCGGCGGAGCTCGGTCCCCACAACATCACCGTAAACATGATCGCCGGCGGTCTCATAGACGAGACCGACGCCAGTGCCGCCACCACCCAGGAGGTCCGCGATATCGTCGCGGGCTCCACGCCCTTGAGGCGCCTGGGTACCCCGGAAGACCTGGGCCGCGCCGTACTCATGTTCGCGTCCCCCTGGGCGGGCTTCGTGACCAGCCAGTACATAACGTGCGACGGCGGGCTGGTGATGCCCTAGAGGCCACGGATCGCCCCTCGAAAGGAGCCAAAATGCCAGAAGAACACGCGGGAGAGGGAGCGCCAGTGCCCCTGTCGGGAGGAGAGCTATCGCCGGAGGCGAAGCGCGGCGTCTACGAAGCCATCTTCGGCCGCCGCGACGTCCGGTCCTTCCGCCCCGCCCCCGTCCCCGAGGACGTGCTCGCCCGGATCCTCGCCGCGGCTCATCATGCCCCCTCCGTAGGGTTTATGCAGCCCTGGGACTTCCTGCTCGTCAAGGACCTCGAAACCCGCCGGCGCGTCAAGGACCTCTTCGACGAGGTGCGCCGGGCCGAGGCTTCCCTCTTCGATGAGCCGCGCCGCACGAAACACCTGTCGATGAAACTCGAAGGCATTCTGGACGCCCCGTTAAACCTCTGCGTCACCTGCGACCCTACCCGGGGCGGATCGCAGGTCCTGGGACGCGGCAGCATCCCGGAGACCGACGTCTACAGCACGTGTCTGGCAGTACAGAACCTCTGGCTAGCCGCCCGTGCCGAGGGGGTTGGGGTGGGCTGGGTGAGCATAGTGACGAACGCTGGTCTGCGCGAGATCTTCGGTATCCCGTCTCACGTGGTCCCCGTAGCCTACCTGTGTGTGGGCTACCCGGAGGGGGGCTTCCTCGACGAGCCGATGCTACAGAAGAACGGCTGGCGCGACCGTCTCCCCCTCGATTCCCTGGTCCGCCACGAGGCGTGGAGCAGGCTCACGTCCACCGAGCCAGGCTAGGTGCGGATCTCGAAGGCACTCGAACGGAGTCATCTAAAGGAGGTTCTTTGAAACGAGCCATGAGCATAGCCACCAGCGACTCCGGGGCGGGGGCCGGCATACAAGCCGACCTCAAGGCGTTCCTGCGCTGCGGCGTCTACGGGACCACCGCCATCGTCGCCACCACCGCCCAGAATACCGTCGGCGTCACGGATATTTACGCCTTCCCGCCGCGGGTCGCCGTCCAGCAGATAGAGGCCATCGTCTCGGACATTGGGGCCGATGCCGTAAAGACCGGGATGCTTTTTAATGCCGGGATCATCTCCGCCGTCGCCGAGACCATAGGGCGCTTGCGGCTTCCTAACCTCGTCGTGGACCCGGTGATGGTCGCCGAGAGCGGGGCGGCGCTCCTGGAGCCCGAGGCCGTGGACACGTACAAGAATGAACTCTTCCCGCTGGCGGCGGCGATCACGCCGAACGTCAACGAGGCATTCGCTCTCGTCGGCGAGGAGGTGGACGAGGACCGCATCGAAGTCTGCGCCGTGACGCTTCACGCACTGGGTCCCGGGGCCGTCATTATCACCGGCGGTCACACCGCCTCCGGGGACGACCTGCTCTACGACGGGGAGGAGTTTACGAGGATTACAGGTCCCGTCCACTCTTCCGAGAACACCCATGGGGCGGGCTGCACTCACTCCTCGTCTCTGGCTAGCTTCCTGGCTCTGGGCTACCCGCTCCTGGAGGCCGCCGGTCAAGCCCGCGTCGTTGCCTCCGAGGCCGTCGAGTACGGGCTCGGGGAGATAGGGGAGGGCGCGGGTCCGGTCCACGCCCTCGGCAAAGTCTTGAAAGGAGTACACAGATGAGAGCCGAAGAGGCGCTCCGCAAGATCTCCAACGAGAAGCCGCTCGTCCACCACCTCACCAACTACGTCACGGTTAACCTCGTCGCCAACACGACCCTATGCGTGGGTGCGCTGCCGGTAATGGCCCACGCCCACGAGGAGGTCGAGGAGATGGTAAGTCTCGCCTCCGCTCTCGTCATAAACATCGGCACCCTGGACCCTATTTTCATCGAGGCCGTGCTGCTCGCTGGTGGGAGGGCAAATGAGCGTGGCATCCCCGTGATCCTGGACCCCGTGGGCGTCGGTGCGACCTCGCTACGCACGGAGACCGCCGGGCGTCTCCTCTCGGAGCTAAACATCGCCGCCGTCTGCGGCAACGCCGGCGAGATAGCCACCCTCGCGGGCCTTGCCGCGGAGGTGCGCGGTGTCGAGAGCCTCGCGGGCGACGCCCGGGAAGCCGTCACGAGGGCCGCTGGCTCTCTAGGTGTCATCGTCGCCGCAACCGGCCCCACCGACTACGTGAGCGACGGCGAGCGCACTCTAGACGTCTCCAACGGTCACCCTCTCATGGGCCGCGTCGTCGGGAGCGGCTGTGCCTCGACCGCCGTAGTCGGGTGCTTCGCCGCTGCTGCCGGAGGCGCGGATGCGGAGATCATCGCGCATGCCCTCGCCTACTTCGGCCGGGCGGGAGAGGTTGCCGCCGAAGGAGCGGAGGGTCCCGGCACCTTCGAGCCTCGCTTCCTCGATGCCCTGGCAATGCTCGCCGCGAACTCTGAAGGGCTCGACGGTTCTCTGCGGGTCAAGGAGGTGTCCGGATAGCCTCTGTTCGGCGGATGTTTCAGTCTGCTTTGGAGGCGGCTGCGTGTGCCAAAGCTGTTACTGGATTGTGGGACGCAAATGGTAGTATGAGACGAGATCATGGCATCCCCCGAACTCGAAAAGGTCCTGGCTGACACGGAGCATCGCCCCTACCCGCTCCCTAAGGGGCCGTGGGTACTCCGTATGCGCTGGCACGACCTGCTCTTCATGCACTGGCCCGTCCCGGAGGACTGGCTCCGGCCACTAATCCCACCCGCGCTGCATCTCGATACCTTCGACGGCTCCGCTTGGCTCGGCGTGGTCCCGTTCCGCATGGAGGACGTGCGTCCCCGCTTCCTACCGACCATCCCGAGGCTCTCGAACTTCTCGGAGCTCAACCTCCGCACCTACGTTACGCACCGGGGAAAGCCCGGCGTTTGGTTCTTCAGCCTCGACGCGCATAACCCTATAGCCGTCCGCCTCGCACGCTCCACCTTCGGCCTGCCATACTTCGACGCCGATATGTCCTGCGAAACAGCACGCGGCGGAGAAGTGCGCTACAGGAGCGTACGCACTCACAAGGGCGCCCCGCCCGCCAGGTTCGTGGGACGTTACCGTGCCACAGGCGAGCGTTTCGACTCCCGGCCCGGGACGCTGGAGAACTTCCTCACCGAACGCTACTGCCTCTACAGCGCGGGTGTCGGCGGGAACGGGCGCGTCCGGCGCGGGGACATACACCACCGGATGTGGCCTCTGCAATCGGCCGAGGTCGAGGTCGAAGAGCTGGAGATGACAGCTCGGATCGGCGTGTCCCTACCCGATACGAAGCCCGTCCTGCACTATGCTAGCCGCCTCGACATCGTCGCCTGGCCGCCGCGAGGCATCGACTCGTGAGCCCCACTGAACCCGGGGAACGCCTCCGAAACGCCCGCCTCCTGCTCGTCACCGACCCCCGTCCGGACCTGGCCGGGCGGGTCGCCGCCGCCGTTCGCGGGGGCGTGGATATAGTGCAGCTCAGGGACAAGCGTGCCTCTCGTCAGGAGCTGCTTCCGCTGGCGACGAAGCTCAACGAGGTCTGCGAAGAGGCGAACGCCCTCTTCACCGTGAACGACGACGTGGAGCTGGCGCGGCTCTGCGGCGCGTCCGGCGTTCACCTCGGGCAAGAAGATGGACCTGTTGACTTCGCCAGAAGATCTCTGGGCGCTCACGCCATAGTCGGTCGGTCGGTCAGCAGCGTGGACGAAGCACTGGAGGCCGTCCGGGAGGGCGCTAATTATCTTGGTATCGGTACCATCTACGCCACGCCTACCAAGCCCGAGGAGGAGGAGGCGGGGCCTGCTCTGCTACGGGAGGTCGCCCGGGCGGATTTACCGGTACCCTGGTTTGCTATCGGTGGCATCACCTTCGAGACTGCCCGCGAAGCCGCTGGTACGGGCGCCTGGGGCTTCGCGATCGTGCGGGCCGTGCTCGACGCGGAAGACCCGGAGGCGGCTGCCCGTGAACTTCGGGTCTTCCTCGACTGCTCTACGAGTTGACGATCAAAGCCGACCTCGTCTCCGGCATCTTGACGGTACGCCCGGATGGCCGAATGCTTCTGCTCCTGCGCCCTTCCGGTACCTGGGACCCGCCAGCGGGCCGGCTCGCCCCCTGCGAGAGCTTCGAGAGAGGCGCCGTCCGCGAGGTCTATGAGGAGACTGGCCTCCTCGTCGCCCCGCAACGCCTCCTCGTCACCTGGGTCGGCGCCCGGCCTGGCGGCGGTCTCCTCGCGAGCGTGATGTACGTAGGCCGGACCCCCACCGATAACAGCCGCGTACGGCTCTCCGACGAGCACCTCGAATACAGGTGGGTTACCCTCGACGAATGGCTCGAAATGCCAAGCTGGTGGAGCCGCGAAAACATCCTGAACGCCACGAACGCACTCCCGAAGGAACCTCTCCCCGAGCCTCCGCCGCCCCCACCCGCCGCCCCTCCCGACCCCGGCGTCGTCAACGCCAACCTCGGTGCGGGTACGGTTGTAGTGGACTTCGATGGGAGCCCTGGCGACGAGCCCCGGGCGCTCCTGATGCGCCGCCGCAAGCCGCCGGTCGGGCTCTGGGAGAACCCCGGCGGCATGCTAGAGTCCGGCGAAGACTTCGTGGCTTGCGCCCGGCGTGAGACTTTCGAAGAGACTGGCCTCGATGCCAAGCCCGAGACTTTGTGGTTCTCTCGCGTCGAGCCGTGGCGCTCCCTCGGCGACCCGGAACTCTACGCGGCCGTCAGTTTCCTCGCTCGGCATCCCGGCGGCGAGGTTCGGCTCGAAGACTCCGCCCATGACACTTACGTGTGGGCGACCGAGGAGGAGTGGCGAGGCATGAACACCTGGTACACCGGGGAGGATTCCGACGCTCTTTGGGAGACAGTAAAGCTAATGAGGTCCGTGGGTTGAGTCAGGAGAGTTCTCGTCGAGACGGCACGAACGGCGATCCGAACAGCAGGCCGGACGGCGGGCCGCGCGATGGGACCGGGCTGGGCTTACCGTCCGCGCCGAGGAGAGGTTGGAGGTCCTGGAGGACGTGGGTGTTGGTGCTCGGGGTCTTTGTGGTGCCGACTATGCTCTACGCGATGCTCCTGGTGGTCCCCTTTTTACCGTTCGCGACCGGGCAGACGGTCTGGGTCTCTTCCGGGCTAGTAATTGTAGCGGAGGGAACGTTCTTTATCTCGGCCCTCGTCCTCGGACGAGAAGCTGTCCGCCGCTACCGCCGCCTCCTCGACCCTCGCAACTGGTTCGGCAAGAAGCGCCGCTGATTGAACGAGTTCGACGTCATACGCCACCTCTCCGGCCGTCTCCCAGCCCCGCCTCCGGAAGTCATCGTTCCCATCGGCGACGACTGTGCCGTGTTGCGCCTCGGTGACGCCCTATGGGTCGCCGCCGCCGACATGCTCGTCTCCGGGCGGCACTTCAAGGAATGGGCCTCACCCGAAGACGTCGGTTACAAGGTCGTCGCGGTGAACGTCTCGGACGTCGCGGCGATGGGCGGTACCCCGCGCTTCGTGCTCGCCTCTGGCGGCGCGGAGGACCCGGAGACCACCTTGCGCTGCATGGAGGGTGTCCTGGAGGCGTGTGAGGAATTTGGGGTGTACCCTCTGGGCGGCGATACGACCGGCGCCGCCGCGCTCACGGTGGACGTCTCGATCCTCGGCCAGCTCTCCCACGCGCCCGTGCTCCGGAGCGGAGCCCGTACCAGCGACCTCCTGGCGGTGACCGGAGAGCTGGGAGCGTCCGTAGCGGGGCTGCTGGCGCTGGAGAACGGTTACACCGGCCCGGAGCGGCTCGTGAAGAAGCACCTGCGGCCGGAGCCTCGGGTGGACTTTGGGCGTGCGGCGGCCCGGCTCGGGGTACGAGCCATGATTGACCTCTCCGATGGCCTCGCCTCCGACGTACGGCACGTCTGCGAGAAGAGCGGCGTTGGCTGCTGTATAGACCTTGATCTCCTTCCCGTAGCTGGCGACACCCGCGAGTACCTCCGTTCCGTGAGCCAGGACCCCGAGGTACTGGCGACGACGGGCGGCGAGGACTATGAGCTTCTCATCGCCGCACCGAAGGAGGTTGTGGAGGCTCTGATGGCCGAGCCTGGGGTGCCGCTCACCGTGATCGGGGAGGTGACTGAGAAGGGTGTGATTTTTCTGCGTGGCGGCGAGCCTGTCGAGGACCTCTCCGGCTGGGATCACTTCAGGGGCGCGTAAGCGGATCTTTGGAAGCTTATCGGGGTAAGGAGGTCCGTCAAGCAAACCGAGCGGTGGACTCATCGTGTCATACGAGGATCTGGACGATCTGCTGGAGAGTGTAAAGAGTAACCTGCCAAAGCACGCCCGCGAAATCTACCGGGCTGCATACAACTCTGCCGAGGAGCAGTACGACGAGGAGAGCCGCGCCCACCGTGTCGCGTGGAGCGCGGTCGAGCAGAAGTACGAGAAGCACGAGTGCGGGGAGTGGGTGGAGAAGAGGAATTAGCGTTGTCGTCGAGAGTTGCTCGTAGTAGAAGCGCTTATAACAACCAGGGAAGCGACGAGAGGTCGTGTCGATGAAGGGCAGTTGCTTGTGCGGGACCATCGTGTATGAAGCCGACCGTTTAGATATGCCGATCCTCCACTGCCACTGCACGACTTGCCGCAAGGCACACGCGGCGCCTTTTGCTTCGACTGCTGGCGTTTATCGAGAGCACTTTCGCTGGCTCAAAGGGGAAGAAGAGCTATCCTTTTACGAGTCGTCGCCCGGAAAGCTCCGTTACTTCTGCTCGGTTTGCGGCTCGCATCTGGTCGCAAGCCGGGCTTCCCAACCTCACGTGGTCCTTCGGGTTGCTACGCTCGACGAGACTCCTCAGGCCGACTCGCAGGCGCACATATGGGTATCGCAAGATGTCTCTTGGCTAGAGTACGAAGCTCTGCCATCTTATGCTGCCCTTCCGCCGTCCGACGGAGCAAAGCCGTAAAGTTTGGCTATGAACTGTGCCGGTCTCTCAACACACGGAGCCAGGCAAGTTTAGAAGGAGCCATTTCCAAAACCTTCTACTGGCCCACAGGCCATTCCTCCAGCCTCCAGGCCGCGTCCCAGAACATCCACTCGTAGCGGCTGGTGGTGATAAAAGCTTCCGTGACGCGTGCTTTCTGGGCCGGGTTGAGGTTTTTGAAGACGCTGTCGGAGAGGTCCAGGACTGCTTGGACGAGAGCGCCGAACTCCTCGCCGCCGTAGGTGTCTAGCCACTTCTGGTAGCGGGGGTTCGGGGAGCCGCGTTCTAGGAGGGTTTTGCCGACTCTTTCGTAGATCCAGTAGCACGGCAACACCGCCCCCAGAACCTCCGAGTAGTCCCCCAAAGTAGCCGTCTTGAGGAGGAAGCTGGTATAGGCGAGGGTGGTGGGGGATGCCTGCATTACTCCGGCTTCTTCTTGTGTGACGCCGAGGTCTTTGAGGAAACCTTCGTGCAGGCTCCGCTCGACGGTTATGGCGCCGGCGGAGTGCTCGTTGAACATTACGAGCGCGCTTTCGTCTGGGGAGCGGACCCCTGCGAGGCTTAGCGCGCGGGCGTACTCACGCAGGTATAGTGCGTCCTGGAGCACGCAACCAAATCACAAAAACAAGTTAAGGTTTCGCGCCCTGCTGACCGACGGCTTGCGAGAGCTACGTTTTGAGCGGACGACGATGGGTTAGGGTTGCGTGAGCGTCAGGACGTTCCTTTCCAAGCGCAAACACTCTTTCGATAGGGCCTTCGACTTCCTGTGAATATCGAAGCCCTCGGGTATGCTCGACCGGAGCTTAGGTGTTACCCACGCTGAGCAAGGATGAGACTCGCTCTTGCCTCTAAGGACGAGTTGCCGTAAAGGAAAAAGCCCTCCGACAAACTGCATTACGAAGCATGACTGAAACGACGGTAGAGGCTTGTCGGATGTTGGCACAGGAAGACGTGCAAGGTACGTCGAAATGGCACAATTCATTCAGGGGGCCAACGTAAGCGAAGGCATCTGTTTAGTGTGGCAGAGGAGGAGGGATACTCAATGGGGAGCTGGGTGTTCGACGAGGTTCAGGATAGGTTCGGCAGTAGAACGCACTCCTGGGGCCTGGAGGCTATCTATTGGATCGTACTCGCGCCGGACAAAGAAGATCAGATCGCCTCCGCCATGCAGCGACACGGTTACGACTGCGTCAGGGACGACGATCTGGTGTGGGAAGCCAGCGGTTACGGATGAAACGCGCGCTGGCAGGAAAGAGGGCATCCCGCACGCCCCGGCCTCCGCCGCCTACATCTCTCCGATTTTGACCCGATGGTAAGATGTGTCAGTTATACTGTTCCGGGCTATTGATGTCACAACGCCTCCACCGCCTCCACCCACCAAGAGTAACCGGTGAGCCGTTTCAGGAGGGCGGGGTCTTCCCAGTAGGGCCGCAGCGTCTGAGTGAGTGCCTCTTGCAGTAGAGCGACGTTCTCAAACGTCCTGTTGGACAACTTTCGCCGGAACTCCTGAAACCACCTCTCTACCGGATCGAGCTCCGGGGAGTAGGGTGGGAGCATGATGAGGCTCACGTTCTCGGGATGGGTGATCTGCTCGGAGCGGTGGCTGGGGGCACCGTCTAGCACGATGAGCAGGTGATGGTTGGGGTAGATCTTTGAGAGTTCGGCGAGGAATATCTCTAGACATCCATCGTCCATCCCCGGCAGGTACACACAGAAGCTCTCTCCCGTCGCGGGCTCAACCGCCGCGTACAGATAGGTCCATTTGTAGGAGCGCCTCACGATGTAGGGCGGACGGAACCCCTTGGGGCAGTAGCGTCTCCTGTGCCAGTTGATTAGCCCGAAACGTGCCTCGTCGAAAGCCAATACCTTCAGCGGCTTGGTAGTGTGCCAGTCTTGAATGATGGGAATGGCGTGTTAGGGTGAGCGCATGGTTATCGAAGTTGTCACCTGCCACCACTGCGGAAGCGACGATATCGTCAAGAACGGCTTCGCCCCTAAC
>Ga0136617_10000866_pt1 | contig 26339 bp, 29 predicted proteins | sample AntDrymUQ3222106_2_FD_129672 | JGI IMG/M metagenome (GOLD analysis project Ga0136617, IMG submission 129672) | Polar desert sand microbial communities from Dry Valleys, Antarctica - metaG UQ322 (21.06) | ecosystem: Environmental > Terrestrial > Soil > Desert | place: Antarctica: Dry Valley...
AACATGAAGAAGTACCTGAACTTCATCGGCCTCGGTGTTGAATCCACTGGTCAGTTCCTGCACCAAATCCGCCGCGCCACAACGCACGCCGAATTCTTCACGCTCTGCAGCGCTTTCCTCGACCACGACGAGCCGATGCTGCTCGAGCCATTCGCCATCGCGTTAAACCCAACCGACGTGATGGCTGGCGCTACGCGGTAACTTAAGCCTGCGAAGTCAATCGTGACCGCGCATGGAGGGACGATCGGGGTTACCAGCACCGTCGGCAAAGGCAGCGATTTTCATTTCGATCTCCCTCTTGCCTAACCAGGGAGGTAACCGCGGAACTTTACGGTATGATGGTCCCGGCGATCAATCTTCCGAGAGCGCGAAGCTGTTGCCTTCGCTGTCCTTGAACATCGCGTAGCTACCCCAGGGCTGCTTCTGCGGCGGGCCTGCAAACTCCACCCCGCGGTCCATCAGTTCCTTGTAGGTTTTCTCAATGTCTGCGCAGGCGAAGGCCATGTTCATCATTGTGCCGATTCGGCTTTCCTGCCCTTCCGGCGTAAAGAGAACTACCCGCGTGTCGGCTTTCGGGACGCGCAATTCGATCCAGCGTTGGCCGCCGCCGAATGGCTGATCGGTGATAATGGTGAACTCCAGGTTGTCGGTATAAAAATCCAGCGCCCGACTCTGATCGGCCACCGGGATGCTGACGAACTTAACTTTGTTAATCATGGTGCGCAGAGCGTAAGAGCGCCAGGGCTGCTGCGTCCAGATGCGACGGGCTCGCGGGCGTCAAAAGTGTTGTCCGTTGATCGGTATAGCAGCGAGTCTTTTCAGGCGACAGAGGAGACGGCGCGCGATTGACCCAACTCCTCGCTTACGATAAACAAGGACGCTGAAGCAAAGGCTTCCGATTCGAACAAACTCCAACTGAGGATCTCCCCATGAAAAAGTGGTTCTTCGATGCTGATTATCTGCAGTCCTGTAACTGCGACTACGGCTGTCCGTGTGAATTTTCCGCACCGCCCACGACCGGCTCGTGTCACGGCCTGGGCGTCTGGCAGATCGAGCGCGGCGAGTACGACGGACTTTCGCTCGACGGGCTCGGGCTCGGCTTCGCGGCCAAGTGGCCGAAAGCCATCCATGAAGGCAACGGCAGCGTGTGCCTTTTCGTGGATGAGAAAGCTTCGCCGGAACAACGCGCGGCCTTGCTCGAGATTGGATCGGGTCAGGCGGGCGGGCTGCCGTTTGAGATTCTGGCCACTACCTTCAGCACCCTGCTCGAGCCGCGCTTTGTCCCGTTCGAGTTCAAGCTCGACGGACTCCAGAGCTCTGCGCGTCTCGGCGACAAACTTCGAATCGCGCTCGAGCCGATCAAGAACCCGGTCACCGGCAACCCGGAGCAGGTCGCGGTCGATCACGGCACCGGCTTCATCTTCCAAAAAGCCGAGTGCGCCTCCGCGCGGGAAGGCTCGGTCGAGCTCGAGGAGATGAGCTTCTCCTATCCGGACAAAGCCGGCTTCGTCGCGCGCATTCATTACGGAAATTGAGCTGCGCTGGATGAGCGCGACTGCCACGCTCCTGCGCCGCGAGCGTTTCATCATCGCCGCCGCGCTCGCGGGGATCGCCGCCGTCGCGTGGGCCTACATGATCCATGAAGCGCGCGCCATGAATCTCAGTGGCGTCTGCCAATGTCTCGGGATGCCGATGGGCGGCGTCGCCGGCTCCGATTGGTCGGCGGGCTCCCTTCTACCGCTGTTTCTGATGTGGGCCGGAATGATGGTGGCCATGATGCTGCCAAGTGCCGCGCCGATGATTCTGACTTTCGCCGCCGTCAGCCGAAACCGGCGGCGCCAGCAACGGCCGTATGTCCCGGTCGGAGTCTTCATTGCCGGCTACGTTATGATCTGGTCGGTCTTCAGCGCACTCGCTGCCGTGGCGCAATGGATCCTTCATCGAGAAGCACTGCTCTCGCCCGCCATGGCCAGCACGAGCGCGTGGCTCGGCGGTTTGTTATTGCTCGCAGCCGGCGTTTTCCAATTCACGCCGCTCAAGCACACCTGCCTGACCCACTGCCGCGCGCCACTCGAATTCATCATGACACGCTGGCGCGAAGGGACGCGTGGCGCGTTTCACATGGGAGTTGAGCACGGCGTTTTCTGCACCGGCTGTTGCTGGGCCTTGATGTGTCTGCTCTTCGTCGCCGGCGTCATGAACATCCTCTGGATCGCGGTGCTCACCATCCTCGTCGCGCTCGAGAAAATGCTCCCGCGGTGGCTTAGCCCGGCGACCGGCGTCCTTCTCGTCGGCTGGGGCGCATGGGTGCTGGTCCAGGCTTCCAGCTCATCGCTGATCTGAGTCCGTCCGCCACGCCCGATGAAGCCCATCATCAGATTGCGCGACGTCGAACCCGGCGACCTGCCGCTGTTCTTCGAAGATCAGCGGGATCCCGAAGCGGTCGCGATGGTAGTATTCAAATCGCGCGATCGCACCGCGTTCGATCAGCACTGGGCAAAGCTTCTCGCGGACTATTCGTGCTTGGCCAAGACAGTGCTCGTCGACGACAAGGTTGCGGGAAACATCGGCAGTTGGCTGTCGGACGGAAAGCGGGAGGTCGGCTACTGGATCAACCGCAGCTACTGGGGCCGCGGCGTCGCTACCGAAGCGCTCTCCGCTTTTCTCCTTATCGAACAAACCCGCCCGCTTTACGGCGGCGTGGCAAAGCACAACGCCGGCTCCATCCGCGTTCTGCAAAAATGCGGCTTCACGTTTCTGCGGTCCGCTGAAGACGAATCCGGTGAGGCCACCACCGACTCGCACGTTCTTTTGGTACTCGCCGCGACTTCCGGTTGATTCGTTTCAGTTCCGCATCCGAAAGCATGCCGCGATTCAAGCAAACCATCCCCATCGATGACTACGTGATCGATGTGCTGATGCGCGACATCGTCGGGCACGATCGCCAACCAGCTGCCTATCTGCTTTATCTGTATCTCTACGGTCAGGCCGCCCGCGCGCGCTGGAAACCCGTCCCGTCCAGCTTGCGCATGCTCGCGGAATCGACCGGCCTGTCGAAGAGCGCCGTGCAAACCGCGCTCCAGCTCCTGCGCCGCCGGGAGTTGATCCACAGCACAAGCGATCACGCCACGGCCGTGCCGGAACATCGCGTCCTGCGACATTGGCGCAGATGATCCGTCGTGGCGTTACCTGAGGAAACCAGCCCGCGTCTGCCGCCGATCTCGACCCGAGAGATCCGACGTGATCGTGGAACCGCAGACAAGATTTCCGTTCGGCGGCGTTTAACCTTTAGCATGTCGTACCGAGCGTGCCTTTGTCTCGCCGTTCTCACCGGCCTTCTTGCCTGCGCCCGAGAGGCGGAGTGTTCATCAGCCGCCGCCGACTATCTGCGTGAAGCCGAGGTGGTTTGCCGCGCGGACGACGGGGCGCTTTGGGGAGTCTCGCTGTGCGGACCGGTGCTGCTTGTCGATCCGGCTACACGCGCTGTTTTTGCCAACCAGCCGGATCGCGAGAATCAGCTTCACGCCGAGGCCGGCGTATTCACTGGCAAGCTTCCGGAGAACATCAACATTGCGAACACCGCGGCGGATTGGGCGGGAGTCAAGTGGACGATGATCATGCTGCCGCTGCCGGAAGAGCGGGACCGTCGCGCCGCGCTGTTTGCCCACGAAATGTGGCATCGCATTCAGGACCGGCTTGCCTTGTCAGCATCGGCGGCGACGAACAATCATCTCGACACCCGCGACGGCCGCTTCTGGCTGCAGCTCGAGTGGCGAGCGCTCGCCGGCGCGCTTTCCTTCAGCGGCGCAGAGCAACAAAACGCAATCACAGACGCAGGATTGTTCCGGGCCCGGCGACGAAAGATCTTCCCGAACGCGCCAGAGGAAGAGTCGGCGATGGAGCTGAGTGAAGGCCTCGCGGAATACACCGGCGTCAAGTTGAGCGGAAGTCGGGATCTGCCCGGGTTTGTAATTGAAGAAGAACTTAAATCTGCGCCGGCCAAGCCGACGTTCGTCCGCTCCTTCGCTTATGCGACTGGGCCGGCTTATGGACTTTTGCTTGATCAAAGTCTCGGCGATCGCTGGAGGACGAAGCTGCGGCCGGGAGACGATCTCGCCACGTTGCTGCTCGACGCCCGCCGAATCACGCTGCCTGCAGACTTAGAGAGTGCCGCTCAGGAACGCGCCCGGAATTACGGGAGCGCAGAGCTCGCCCTCGCCGAGGATGCGCGTGAGCGAAAGCGCCTCGACCTTGAGCAGAGCTACCGCGCGCGGTTTGTCGAAGGCAGTGTCCTGACGATCCCGTTGCAGAAGATGAATATGCAATTTAATCCGGGCAATCTCGTGCCGCTCGGAGATCGCGGAACAGTTTACCCGACCATCCGCATCGTAGACGTCTGGGGCGTGCTGGATGTGACGGAGAATGGCGCCCTCCTGAGCTCTGATTTTACTCGCGTGAGCGTCCCGGCACCGCAGCCCGGACGCAAACGAGCAACAGAAGGCGACGGATGGAAGCTTGAACTGACCGCCGGCTGGTCCGTCACGCCGGATCAGCGCAGTGGCGATTACGTCGTCACGCACCGAGAGTAACGCCGGCGTCTGCCGGCTCAGGGGTCCTCCGCTCCGCGAACGAGGAATCCGCTGACGCATGGAGGACGTGCGAAAACCGGTGGGGAATCTGAACCCCCTGATGCGTAGTCAAATTTTCTCGGCGTAGAATAGAACACGGCGTTAGCCATGTCCTGAGCAACCAGAGTTAAGTCATCCAGATCGATGCTCCCACTACGTCTAACGCTGGCGATCAGCACGCGATGAAATCTTACGTCAAACCCAAATTGATCGTTCACCTCGTCGACGGGACCTACGAGCTCTTCCGTCACTTCTACGGCCTGCGCCGGTTCAACAAAGGCGTGACCGCCCTTACGGCGCCGTTGTCGGCGTGCTGCAGACCGTGCTCCAGATGATCGAGAGCGGTGACACCTACCTCGGTGTCGCCACCGACCACGTGATCGAGTCGTTTCGCAATCGGCTTTGGGCGGGCTACAAGAACGGCGCCGGCATCGAGCGCGCGCTGCTTAAGCAGTTCCATCCTCTGGAGGAGGCGCTCGTGGCGATGGGCGTAGTCGTGTGGCCGATGGTCGAGCTCGAAGCCGATGATGCGCTGGCTTCGGCCGCGCGTCTGGCGTCCGTGGACAAACAGGTCCAGAAAGTCGCCATCTGGACGCCCGACAAGGATCTGGCGCAATGCGTGCGAGATACGCGCGTGGTGCAGATCGACGGCCGGCGCAAAATCATTCGCGATGCCGCGGGGATCCGCGAAAAGTTCGGCGTCGATCCGCCGCTCATTCCGGACCTGCTCGCGCTCGTGGGCGATGCGGCCGACGGCTACCCCGGCATCCCTGGGATCGGCGCCAAGACCGCCGCGCAGCTCTTGAACCGGCACGGTCCGATCGAAAGCTTCCCGTCGAACATTCTCGGCGAACAGCGCGATCTAGCGTTGCTCTTCAAGAATCTCGCAACACTACGCACCGATGCGCCACTCTTTAAGAAGGTCGAAACGCTGCGCTGGCGCGGCGCGACGCCGGCGTTCGCAGCCTGGGCGGAGCGAATGGAGGCGCCGCGGCTGCTCGAGCGGTGCGGAAAGCTGCGGGCCGGTAAGCAGCGCGCATGATCTGCTCATGTTGTGCGTCAATTATCTCGGCGGTTTATTGCCGAGGCTGCGTATGCTTGGCGAGCTGTGAAGAAGATAAAGAAGCTATCCGCAGCGGTGTTGGCGGTGACACGGTGAACTCGTTCAGAGCCATCCTGGCCGTGGTCCTCGTCGTCGCACCGTCGATCCATGCGCGCGTCGACCGGATTGAAATTCTCTCCCGCATCGACGTCCTCGAGGGCAAAGTCTTCGGCGAGGCGGGGGCATATGAGAAGTTGAGCGGGAAGGTGCACTTCGCGGTCAAGCCGGAGGCGGCGCCTAACAAGTTCATCGTCGACCTCGAGAAGGCGCCGCGGAACGAGGCGGATGAGGTAGAGTTCGCGGCAGATTTTTACGTACTCCGGCCGAAGGAGCCCGCGCGCTCGAGCGGTTCAGTCTTGCTCGAAATACCGAATCGCGGCGGGAAGGGCATCCTCGCGATCATGCAGGGAGGGAAGGGCTCGCGCGATCCGACGACGGAGGAGGAATTTGGGGATGGGTTTCTGATGCGACGCGGCGTGACGGTGGCCTGGCTGGGGTGGCAATGGGATGTGCGGGAAGACACATCCATGCTGCGGCTTTACTCACCTGTGGCTTGGGAGCGGGACGGCATTGGCAGCTCCCAGGAGGCGAAGAAAACGTCGAACGTCCAACACTCAACGTCCAACATCGAAGTCAGAGGCGCCAACCCAACATCGGACGCTGAGGTCAATCGCGCTCTGTCCGCCGGATTAACTGATGATGGACAACCGATAACCGGCCTCGTTCGCGCGGATTTTATGGTGAACGAGCGGCAGGAGGAGCATCCGCTCGGGCACGTGATCAGCGGGAACATCGGCGGGACGGAGTATGCGGTCTCGGACCCGGAGGACGCGGCGAATGCGTTGACGGTGCGCGATGCGCCGATGGCTGCGCGGCGGCAGATTCCGCGGAGCGAATGGCAGTTCAGCGATGATCGGCAAAGCATCCGGTTGCAGGACGGGTTCGAGCCGGGGAAGATCTACGAGGCGGTGTATCGGGCAAAGGACCCGGCGATTGCGGGGCTCGGGTTCGCAGCGGTGCGCGATTTCGCTTCCTACCTGAAGCAGGAGAAGAATGATCTCGCGCCGGCAACGCAGCGCGTGCATGCGCTCGGCATCTCGCAGAGCGGACGGTTTCTCCGGCATTTTCTGCTCGAGGGATTCAATGCGGACGAGGCGGGGCAGCGGGCGATCGACGGGATGTTCATCCACGTGGCGGGTGCGGGAATCGGGAGTTTCAATCATCGATTCGCGCAACCCTCGCGCGATGCGCAACCGACGACGGCGCTGTTTTATCCGACGGATCTGTTCCCGTTCACGGACGTGCCGCAAACGGAGCCGGAGAGCGGACAACGGGCGGGACTGCTCGATCGCGCGAAGGCGGCGAGGGTGTTGCCAAAGATTTTCCACACGAACACATCCTACGAATACTGGTCGCGCGCGGGGTCGCTCATCCACACCTCGCCGGATGCGAAGCGCGATGTGTCGCCGATGGAGAACACGCGAATCTTTCTGCTGGCGGGGCTGCAGCATTTCTCCAGGCCGTTTCCGCCGGTGCCGGTGACGGAGCGGAGCCTCTTCGCGCAACACCTGCCGAACCCGAACCCTGTGCGGTGGTTTTGGCGCGCGCTGTATGTGGCGATGGATCTTTGGGTGCGCGATGGGAGGGAGCCGCCGGACAGCCGCTATCCTAAGATCGCGGATGGGACGCTGGTCCGGCGCGAGAAGGTGAAGTTTCCGGCGGTCCGCGGCCTGAAGATGCCAGAGCGCGTGCACGAGGCATTGCGGCTCGACTTCGGGCCACAGTGGAAGAAGCGCATGATTACGAAGCAGCCGCCGGGTGTGGGGAAGCCGTTCCCGGCGCTCGTGCCGCAGGTCGACAAGGATGGGAATGATCTCGCCGGGGTGCGATTGCCGCAGCTGGAGGTGCCGCTCGCGACTTCCACGGGTTGGAATTTGCGCGATCCCAAGGTCGGGCTGCCGAACGAGAGGGTCAGTTTTCTCGGCTCATTCTTTCCGCTGCCAAAGACGAAGGTGGACGCGGACGCCGCGGGAGATTCTCGTGAGCCGATCGCGGAACGTTACGCGTCGCGCGAAGACTACCTGCGGAAATTCGATGAAGCTGCGTATGAGCTGGTCGAAATGGGATTCCTGCTGGAGGAAGATGTCGACCCGCTCGTCCAGCGCGCGGGCGAGGAATGGGATTACGCCACGCAGTAGCTCACCCGCGAAATAGAGTTCGGAACAAGCGGATAAGGGCAAGGCCGCTCCGTTAAGCTGGCAAGAACGCGGTTGCTTGTGCTGAAGTGAGACGCATGAGATTCCACGGCTGCTATGTGGTTATTCTATTCTTGTCGTTGCAGGCCGCCACCGCGGCAGAGCCGGCGCGCGGGCGGCCGACGCTTTACAACTACGTGACAGAAGGCGGTCCTGCGACAGAGCGCATCCTGAAAAGAGAAGTATGGTGCGCGCTACGCGGTCGTGCCCGCTCAGAAGACCTCCGGGCTCACTCCTCCGAGCATACCCAACAAGACGTGGCCGATTTACGGCCAAGTTCCCGGCCGGCAACGGCAAGGTATTAGTGGCCTTCATCGCGGCAACAGATGGCCACGTGAAAGGCCCGGTCGTTTTGTATTCCACGAACCCACGAGCCGATCGCATGGTGCGTGAGATGGTGAGTAAATGGTTGTGCAAGCCGGCAAAGCTGAACGGCGCACCAGTGCCGACGATTCTATCGGAAGGTTTTGAGTTCAGTCGGGTGCGTGGGTGAACGGCGTCGATCGAGGCGTCCGAAGAGCAATGTCTCGGGCTACGGATCTTTCGTTCCGAGATAAACCAGAGGGTTCTTCGTGCCGAATGCGACGTTCGGCATCTCGGTCTGGAGGCGAACGATTCGGGACCTTTGCCGGTGATCGCCAGTTTCCAATCGCCACTGTTGATGCCGCGATTCGTGTCGTTGACGATTGATTTCGGGAGTTGCGTAAGCGTGAGGAGCGTTCCGGCCGGTGTGACAAAGGCGACGTTAGACCCAGAGGGCGCCGACGACGGGGCCAGCGAAGACTCAAAGATGATTCGCTCGGAGCCTTCCTCTTTCGTCGAGGTTTGAACTTTGATCGATGACTTGCCGGCATTCGCGACGAGCGCGATGGATGAGAACCGCTGCGGCCGGAAGGAGTAATTGGCGGAGTTAACGCAGCCTGTGCAAAAGCAAATGGCCAGAAGGAGAATCACGGGTTTGATTCTTATTTGTCGGCGGATGGGAGGAGGGGGATTAATACCGGCGATGCTGGCAGTTGCCTTAGTTGATGTGAATGCTTCATCCGAAGCGACGCCACGCGAGATGCCTGTGCTGCGGGGCAGATTCTTGAATCCAATGGCCGTGGTCAGCGCATCTCACCTCTGAAGCTATGAATACGATTCCAGTTCGGCCATTACTCACCCTGAAGCTGGCGACTCTCGCGTCGCTCGCGCTTGTGATGCTGCTCCTCAGCGGCTGTCGCTGGGTGGGCGTGAAGGGGGACGGCGACATCATGACGGAAAACCGCTCTGTGCCGAATTTCTCCCAGGTGGAGGCGGACGGCGCTTTCACGATCAACTGGACGACCGGACCGGCGAAACTCACGATTACGACCGATCGGAACCTGCTCGAATACGTCCGGACGAGTGTCGCGGATGACAAGCTCCAGATCGACTGGATTAAGCCTCTGAAGGGGACGCGCGGGATCAAAATCGATATCGCGAGCCCTTCGCTGAGCCGGACGACGTTGAATGGCGCGGTGCGGCTGGTGGCGTCGAATCTTTCCGGTCCGGAGTTTTATCTTGAAGCGAATGGGGCGAGCCGGATCGCGTTAAACGGGAACGTGAATGCGATGTCGGGTGAAATGAATGGGGCGAGTCGGCTGGATGCGGAATCGCTTGTGACGCGCGCGATGGAGCTGTCGATCAGCGGAGCAGGACGGGCGGATGTGAGCGTGAGCGAAGCGTTAAAGGTCGAGATTTCTGGGGCCGGAAAAGTCACCTACGCCGGTGATCCGAAGGTATCGAAACAGATTAGCGGCGCGGGTAGTGTGAAGAAGCGGGACTGAAGAAAAGGTTGAAGGAGGAAGGGGGAAGGTTGAAGGAATCGCGTGAGCGACGCGCGCGGTGATAAGTCACCCGAGGGATTCTCCTACAACACACGGCTAGATATTCTGCTCGGCCCCCTGGAGGTGATCGACGTGCCGGGGTTGGTCGAGGCCTGTCAGGATCAATGGTATAACCAGACGCTCTGCAAGGTCGACGAAGCAGTCGTTCGGCTGGGCGTCGTGCAGGGCGAATATCATTGGCATCATCACGATAACGAGGATGAGTTCTTCTACGTGGTGAGCGGTCGGTTTCTGATCGATCTGGAGGATCGCACGGTGGAGCTGACGCCGGGGAAAGGAATCGTGATTCCGAAAGGCGTGAGGCATCGCCCACGCGCCCCGGAGCGCACTGTGATTCTGATGGTGGAACGCGCCGGGATCGTGCCTACCGGGGCGGTGTAGGCCCGGTCTCCCGACCGGGCGGGGTGTAAGCGTGGCACCTCGCTCGATTGTGTAGCACAGCCGCCCGCCGCCGGGTCGGGAGACCCGGCCTACATTCCTTTCAGGTAGAACTGTGCCACGTTCACGATGACGAGTAGGACGAAGCAGATTACGAGCATGCGAATTTGCGCAGTGACCTGCCGATTACTTCCAGGTTCCAAAACCGCCTCGGTGGGGTTGTTCCCGGAATAGCGCACCGGAACGGTCTGGCCGACTGCGTAACGATTCAGAACGGCTTCGACATCTTTCGGTCGATAAGCGGAAGCGAAGGAGATGCGCTCAGAACTGTACGGTTTGCCCTCGACTGAGTAACTGTAAGCGATGCGCGGCAACCATCGAAAGAGCCGCTTGAAGCGCTCGACCTTTGTGATCGTGCCGGTAGTGGTCGGGCAGGCGAGGCTCGCTTTTGCGGCGAGATGGTTCTGCCACGCCTTCCACATGAGAAATGGAAAGGCGATCAAGAAGATGAGCGAGAACATGCGCCTATTTGTCTTTCCCGGCCGCTTTCAAACGTGCGCGCAATTCCGCGAGCCGCTTTTCCGTGTAGGTGACCTCGGCGTTGCTCGCTTCCAGGGGAGCGAGTGAACCTCCCTCGGATTCGACTCCATCTTTCGCCGCTTTCGTCCGCTTTTTCAGCCATTCGCTTTGTTCCTGCATCAGCTTGGTTCGCTCCGTAGCGGATAGACTTTCGTAAAGGCGCACATACGCAATGAAGAGCTGCGCGTCCGTCATGTCCGCGACCTGGCGGCTGAGCGAATTCATCTCACTCTGCGAGTTGGCTTCCTTCAATTGCTCCAGTGCCGATTTGATCGAAGGCGACAGTGCCGGCAGCCAATCAGCGGGAATAATTTTTGGTTTGGTCTGCGCGGAGAGAGACGGCGACCAAACGGGCAGACAAACGAAAAGTGCGGCAACGATAGAGAAAAGGCGCATGCGCATGTGCTACCCGCTCGCGGGTTCGGTTGCAATCCAGACCACTAGGCGGCTGCGCGCTCAGGATTCGTCCCAGCTTCCAGCATGCGGATGCGCCGGTCGCGATAAGGCAGCCGAATCGTGAGCGTGAGGCCTTCGCCTTCATTGCTTTCGAGCGCCAACTCCCCTCCGTGTTCACGCACGATCCGGCGGACAATCAGCAAGCCCAGGCCTGAGCCCGAATCCTTTGTCGTGTAGTAGGGCTCGAAGACGCGGCTCAGAATTTCTGGCGACATGCCGCCACCGGTGTCGGTGAAGCTGACCAGCACATGCTTGTCATCCATGTCGGTGCGGATGCGGAGAAGGCCCTTCCGCTTCATCGCCTCGAAGCTGTTCTTAATCACGTTGTAGAAGGCCTGCTTCATCTGATCACGGTCGATCTCGATCGCCGGCAGATCGGAGCGGAGTTCCTGCTCGACCACGATGTTGCGGTCTTCGATTTCGGCCGCGAAGAAGAGGACCGCTTCATCGACTATCGCGTTCACGTTCTCGGGATGGAGCTGTGGTTTCGAAGGGCGAATCGCCTTTAGAAATTGCGTTACGATCGTGTCGAGACGGCTAATCTCGGAATGGGCGATATCGATCGACTCCTGCAGTTCTGCAGCGACGGCGCCCTCGATCTTCCGAACTTTTCGCTCCATCAACTGCAGATGGATGTGAAGCGAGTTGAGAGGGTTGCCGATCTCGTGGGCTACGCCCGCGGCGAGCAAGGTGAGCGCGTTCAATCGTTCCGACTCGATCGTCTTCTCGGTCGAGCGCCGGCTCTCCGTGATGTCTCGCAGAATCATGGCGTGGCCGACCGGTTCCGACAGGTCGCGGGCATGCTTGCTATTCGTGCGCCGCTCGATCAGGAGCGGGACGATGTAGAAATTGATGAACTTGTTCGACGGATAAAAAATCTCCATGTCGCGGCTGATCGCGCCGGTGGAGCCGGAGAGTGAATCCCAGTCGAGCCCGCGGACGCGCTCATCGAGACGCTTGCCGATGGACTGCTCCGCTTCGAAGCCAAAAAGTTCGCACGCCGCGCTGTTCACGTAAGTGATGCGGCCCTTCCCGTCGGTGACAATGATTCCTTCCTGGATCGAGTTGAAGACGGTCTCGATCAGGCCCTTCTCCTCCGCCAGCCGCAGAAGATAATTTTGGACCTCCTCGGGCCCGACTCGGCCAAGCCGCTCGATCAATTTGTCGAGAAAACCGGATTTCATACGGGGCTTTGGCTTGGCTGGTCGGCAGGTCGAACCCTGGGGTTGACGGGGCCGTCTCCACCGCCAACCGTGCCGCATCGATGCCGACGCCACATTCGTCCCTCCTCGAACATTACAAAGATCCCGCCGAGAAACAGACCTTTCTCCGAAAGATCTTCGATGAAGCAGCTCCCCATTACGAATCAATCGCGCGGCTAGGATTCTTTGGTTCGGGACAATGGTATCGCAAAGATGCTTTGCGCCGCGCCGGACTCGTGCCCGGTATGCGCGTGCTGGACGTCGCGAGCGGCACCGGACCGACCGCGCGGGCGATCAGGGACATCGTCGGCGATGAAACGCTAATTACCTGTCTCGAACCAAGCGCCGGCATGATGGCTGAGTCAAAAAAAACGCTCGGGTGCGAACATGTCCAAGCGACCGCGGAGGCAATGCCGTTTGCGGACGAGGCCTTCGATTTCCTGACGATGGGTTTTGCGCTTCGCCACGTGGATGATCTCGAGCGCGCGTTCATCGAGTACCGGCGGGTTCTGAAGCCGGGAGGGAAAGCGTTACTGCTCGAATTGACGCTGCCGGAAAGCGGGTTCGCGCGTTTTTTTCTTAAGCTTTATTTCAAACACATGCTGCCGCTCGTCATCCGCGTGCTGACGCGCAGCAAACAAGCGGCGCACATGATGTGGTACTATTGGGACACGATGGAGACGGTGGTCTCTCCGGAAACTGTGGTTCAGGCGCTCCGGCGTGCGGGTTTTTCCAAGGTGGAGCGTCGCGTTTCGATCGGCCTTTTCAGTGAGTACGAAGCGACCCGCAAGCCAGCGGTGCCGGTGAGCGAACGGGGGTGAGTGAATCAATTCAGTGCGCGGCAACCGATTCGAGCATGGTCGCGCCGAAGTATTACCGGTCCAGATCTCAAGACCGTAAGGCGAACGCTCGCCCGTACGCAAGAAGAGCGGGACCAATGATCCCGCCCTCCGGAGCAAAATGTAATTTCGCCTACCGTCCTGGTTGACGCTGGCGCTCGGGACGCTCGGAGCGTTCGACCGGCGCAGGTGCGCCATCGGGATTGCCAGCGCCATCTGCTTCGGCGCGCTCTTTCAGCGCAGCTTTGCGGCTCAACTTCACGCGGCCTTTGTCGTCGATGCCGATGCATTTGACCCAGATCATTTCGCCGATCTTGGCCACATCTTCGGTGCGATTGACCCGGAAGTCGGCCAGCTCGGAAATGTGCACGAGGCCATCCTTGCCTGGGAAGACTTCGACGAAGGCGCCGAATTCTTTGATCGAAACGACACGCCCGTGATAGGTCTGGCCGACTTCGATTTCCTTCGACATGCCGCCGATAATTTCTTTCGCGCGCGCCATCGACTCGGGACTGGTGGCGTAGATGTGCACAGAGCCGTCGTCTTCGATGTTAATCTCGGCGCCGGTTTCGGCGACGATGCCTTTGATCGTCTTGCCGCCGGGTCCGATGAGGCCGCCGATCTTCTCGGGGTTGATCTTGATCGTCTCAATGCGGGGCGCGTACTTGCTCAAATCGGAGCGCGGCTTGTCGATCGCTTCGGCCATAATGGCGAGGATCTTGGTGCGCGCTTCCTTCGTGCGCATTGTCGCCTCGGCCATGATTTTGTGGCTGACGCCTCGGAGCTTTAGGTCGAGCTGGAAACCGGTGATGCCCTGCTCGGTGCCGCAAACTTTGTAATCCATGTCGCCGAAATGATCTTCGGAGCCGATGATGTCGGTGAGCAACTCATAGCGCTTCATCTGGCCGCTCTCGTCGTTCTCGGTCACGAGGCCGACGCTGATACCTGCGACTGGCGTCTTGATCGGAACACCGGCATCCATGAGCGCAAGCATGCCGCCGCAAACGGAGGCCATCGAGCTGGAGCCGTTTGATTCCATGATCTCGCTCGTGATGCGGACCGCGTAACGGAAGTTATCCGTGCCCGGAACCACCGGCTCGAGCGAACGCTCGGCGAGTGCACCGTGCCCGATCTCACGGCGACTGGCGCCACCGGTGCGTCCGGTTTCACCGACGCTGAAGGGCGGGAAGCTGTAATGGAGAATGAAGCTCTTTGAACTCTCGCCGCCGCCGTAAGCGTCAATATTCTGCGCTTCTTCGATCGGTGCGAGTGTCACAAGCGCGAGCGCCTGCGTTTCGCCGCGCTGGAAAATAGCGGAACCATGTGCGCGCGGGAGCACGCCGACCTCGCAATTGATCTCGCGGAGATCCTGATAGCCGCGGCCATCCATGCGCTTCTGCTTGTCGAGAACGCTGATGCGGAACGCCTTCTTCTGCACGTAATCGAATGCCTGGGAGATCGCGAATTTGTCGGCCTCCGGAAACTTTTCCAGGACGGTCGCTTTCACTTCTTCGAACAAGACGCCGACTGCTTTGCTGCGGTCGACCTTCTTCTCGTTATAGAGCGCGCCTTCGATGCGCTCGCCTGCGACTTGATAAGCGACTTCGAGGATTTCCTGGTTTACGAGCATTAGCGGCATCTCGCGCTTCGGTTTTCCGACCTGCGCCGCGAGTTCCTTCTGCGCGCGGATCATTTCCTTCGCGTGACCATGCGCGAACTCGAGCGACTTGATGAAATCGGCTTCCGGAATTTCAAGTGCCGAGCCTTCGATCATAATGACGTCGTTTTCCGTGCCGACGTAGACAAGATCGAGATCGCTCTCCACGCGCTCGTCGTGCGTGGGGTTGGCGATGAACTCACCGTTCACTCGCCCGACGCGCACCGCACCGACCGGGCCGGCGAAGGGGATGTCGGAGACGGTAAGCGCGGCCGAGGCGCCATTAATTGCGAGAATGTCGGGATCATTCTGGCCGTCCGCGCTCAACAGCATGGAAATAATCTGCGTGTCGTAAAGATATCCCGCGGGGAAGAGAGGCCGCAGCGGGCGGTCCGTCATGCGGGACGTAAGTGTTTCTTTCTCGGAGGGCCGACCTTCGCGTTTAAAATAACCGCCAGGGAATTTGCCGACCGCGGCCGCCTTCTCGCGATAGTCGACCGTGAGCGGGAACCAATCCTGCCCTTCTTTAATTTTCGTGGCCGAGACGGCGCTCGTCAGCACCATCGTGTCGCCGCATGACACGATAACGGAGCCGTCGGCCAGCTTCGCGATTTTACCAGTCTCGATGGAGATCTGATGGGACCCGATTTGGGCCGTGACCTTGTTTTGCATAACTACTTTGTGGGATTGGCGAATCCCAGGCCGGTCACCCTGATTGTAGGTTTTAACCCCGTAAGATCTCGGGACTAAAACCTCTAATCAGAGGTGGAACAGCGGCCCGGAAGGCCGGGTTTACTTTCTTGTTAACGAGGCGTCAGGGCCGAGAGCGGCAGAGGACGGAGCTGCGTTCGGATCGACCTGCGCTTACTTACGCAGGTTGAGCTTTTCGAGCAGGTTTTTATACCGGTCCGAACTCGACTTGCTCAAATAATCGAGCAAGCTCCGGCGCATCGCCACCATTTTCAGGAGGCCGCGGCGCGACGAATGATCCTTGGCGTGACTCTTGAGGTGGTCCGTCAGCTGCGCGATCCGGCGGGTCAGAAGCGCGACTTGTACGTCCGCGCTGCCTGTGTCCTTCTCGTGGAGTTGGAACTCCTTCATGTCCATCGTGTCACTACTTTCTGCCATAACGAAGTTGGGAGTGTAGATGAAGAAAGAGCTTTGGCAAGGCGCGCTCATGGAGCCGGCCCGCCCTCGGGCCGGTCGATAAAGTCCGTCCTCGCTCGGCTCGTCCGGCGCGAGGGCGCGCCGGCTCCAATCAGAAATAGCTCAACCAGGAATCGCGGCGGCGCTGTTTGAGGTCGGCAAACCATTTACACGCCGGATAAAGGAGCAGGAGCACGACGATCCAGGCGGCGAAGACGCCAAACAATCCGTAACCGTAGGCGGATGGATAAGTGGCAAGGGTTTCGGGATCAAACGGCGGCCCCGACCAAAGGCCGCCCCCTTTGCCGTATCGGACCGAGGCGACCAGAGCCGCAAGGGCGTGGATGACGAAAATATGAAGTAGATAGAAGAGGAGTGGCACCCGTCCGAAAACGAGGATCGGTCGCCACATTTTGTGAAGATCGCGATCGAAAAGAGCCAGGAAAATGATGGCCGGCCCCAACGTCATCAGGAGATAGGAAAGCGACGGCGGATACTTCTCGCAGTTCAGAAACGAGAAGACAGTGAAGAGAAAACTCTGCTGCGGGGACCAAGGTCGCGGATCTCCGTAGACATTAAGAGCGCGCACGAAGATAAAAGCGACCGTCAGGCCGAGGCCGATTAAAAAGGAATACCGTCTGCGCTCCGCCTGCGGCCGTCGCAGTACGCTGCCAAAGGCATACCCGACGACCATCACGCCCAGCCATGGGATCAACGGATAGACGATAAACATGTTGTAGCCGGGGAGAATTTCGAAACCCGACTGCACGTGGAGGACCTTCCAAAGCCAGCTGAATGATCCGAAGGCGGACGGACGGATCCCGTCGAGCAAATTGTGCCCAGCGATCATGACCGCGCCGAGAGTTGTGAGTGCCCAGAGCGGCAGGTGGACCAAGGCGGCCATTAACACCATCGACCAGCCGAGCGCCCAAATCACCTGGCCAATGTATTGATGCAGGTTCCAGTTGAAGGTCCAACCGAACTTGATCAGCGTCAGTTCCAGGAGCACCAGCCAGAGCCCGCGCGTGACGAGAAAATAGGAGAGGTTGCTCTTGGTTTTACCGCGGCCCAACGAGAGAAACGCTCCTGTGCCGGCGAGGAAAAAAAAGACCGGCGCGCAGAAGTGAGTAATCCAGCGGGTTAAGAAAAGCGCCGGATACGTTTTCTCGAGATCGGTTGGTTCGAAAAGCGACGCGTTCGTGTGAAAGAAATCGCGCACGTGGTCCAGGGCCATGAGGATCATGATCCAACCGCGCAGCAGATCGACGAAATCAAGCCGCGGACGCGCGCCCGCTGGCCGCACGGGGATTGCGGACTCGTTCACCAGTGTCATGGGCGCTTGGCCGCCGAAGGGGGCAGCGGCGCGCAGCTATTCCCAGCAGGCTTGGGTCGAAACGTCAACACCGTCCCGCGCCCAGAAGCCTTTTGCGCAAGACATTGCATTCAGTCTTGAAGGTCGGAAACTTTTCTTATGAACCCTCCTGTCTCTCGAAAAGTTTTTTTGCGGCGAACCACTCTCGCGGTCGGTGCCGCGGCCTTCGCAGTCCCGCGTCTACTCGCGCAATCTTCGCCGCCGGCAGGCGCTTCGCCGAGCGTCCCCGATCGTGGACCGCAGATCGACGGGGCGCGGGTAAAAGAATTCGTCGGCGCCGGGCACGCAAACCTCGACAAAGTAAAAGAAATGCTCGCCGCGCAGCCCACGCTGATCAACGCGACTTGGGATTGGGGTGGTGGCGATTTCGAGACTGCGCTCGGCGGTGCGTCGCACATGGGACGGCCGGACATCGCGGAGTTCCTCCTGGCCAACAATGCCAGGATGGACCTTTTCGCAGCCGCCATGCTTGGGAAGCTTGAGATCGTGAAGGCCGCGGTGGCGGCGTTTCCGAATATTGTGCGCGTGCCTGGGCCACACCGGATTTCGCTCATCGCACATGCGGAGAAGGGCGGCGCAACCACCGTGGCCGAGTTTCTCCGGCCGCTCGTGCAAGCGGGCTAAGGCGCGTCCAAAACAAGCCGGACCACGCGAGCTCTTACGCCGGCTTACGCTCGCGCTTTCCGTCGTACCATAAATCCAGCTTCTGCCGCGTGCGTAGCGCACGCTTGCCGCCAAAAAAAATGAACAGAGTTTGCGTGAGCACGAACTTAGCGGGATGCATGCGAATCTTGCGTGCAGAAGTGACGATCGGTTCAGGCAGGATCTGGAAACGGCCCAACTTCTTCAGCGCCATCGACAGATACACTTCTTCACCCGCGAAATATTGTTCATCGAATCTGCCGGCCGCCTCGAATGTCTCTCTGCGTGCGAAGAGGAAAGCGCCGACGCCCAGGTTCATCGCGAAGTAAACGGTCGAGAAGGTGTGGAGAAAAATCCGCGCCCAGCGCGGAAGCTCGCCATCGAGGACGACTCGCGCGCTTCCGCCGGAGCATCCGTTCTCGAGCGCCCGCAGCGCTGCTGTCACATGTCCGGCAGAAATTCGCGTGTCCGCATCGACGAAGAAGAAGGTGTCGCCCGTGGCCGCGTGCGCGCCGGCATTCCGCACGGCTGCAATCTGACGGAGGGACACCGGAATCACGCGCGCGCCTTGTCCTCTCGCGATTTCCGCGGTCGCATCCGTGGAAGCATCATCGACCACGACGATCTCGTAAGCCCGTCCAGCCTCCTCCGCCGCCGCCCGGATCGCGAGCAGAGTCTCCGGCAGTTCGTGCTCCTCGTTGTGAGCGGGAACAATGAAAGAAAGCATCGGAATGGCGGGCCCGGACCGGCGCGAGGTTATGCGCCTTTCGCCTTCGCATCCAGCGCGAGCAAATCTTCACGCGGTGGACTAAAGGTATCGAGCACTTCCGTCTCTTCGATCGTCTCGACGCCATGCGGCACATTGCTCGCAAGATACAACGCCTGCCCTGCCGTGAGCTCATGCGGCACGCCCGCCACGATGAGCCGCATTCGGCCTTTCAACACGTGCACGATTTGTTCCTGCACGTGGTGGTGCTCGGGCATCCGGCTCCCCGCGTCCAGCCTCGCTAACATTTGATACATCGAGACGCCGGTCGTAACGGTGCGGCGCTTGATCCCGGGGCAAATGTCGATCCACGGATTCTGCTGATCGCTCATGGATTGATCATCGCGGAGGTTGGCGCCCTTTCCAACCCGCGATGTAAACCCAGGCGATGAGCAACGGTTGCAACGCGAGGCGGCACCAGAGCAGCCACGGTGGAACGTTCCAGCCGGCAATTGTCGCCCCGTGCATTGCGGAATGGATGTTCGCGGGGAAGACCAGGATCAGCAGCAGGATCAACCCGAACGCGGCCGGCCGGCGCGTGGCGGTGAACAATACTCCGATGCCCCCCAGAATTTCCGCCGCCCCGCTGACATAAATCAGTGTCAGGGGCGCTGGCAGAAAAGGCGGCATGATTGGCAAATACATCGCGGGCGACGCGAAGTGGTTCACTCCTCCTGTTATGAAGAGGAGCGCAAGGAGCTGGCGGGAAATAGTCAAGGGAGCATCCGCTCTAGCGACGGTCTCTGACCGTCGCATTATTTTATCAAAAGCGGCGCCAAACCTTTCGGAGTGCGACGGTCAGAGACCGCCGCTCCAAAAAAGAAATGCCCCTGCCCTAGTCTTCGGGCTTGCCCTGAATTAACGCTTCGGACGCGACCGTCTTCGGCCCGGCTTCTGTGCAAACAGCGAACTCGCTCTTCTCGGAATACATCGCGACGCCCGCGTATTCGCCTTTCGCATTCAGCATGTAGAAGTTGATGTTGAAATTGGGTTCGCCGCGGCTGTTGAGCAGGCGCTTCTCCACTGTGTTCGCTTTGATCCGCCGGCAAGCGTCGATCCCCGCGTCCTTCGGGTGCATGCCCCGCCGCATGTTCTCCACGATGAGAAATGAACTGAGCCCGTAAAGATTGGCTTCCCCCCGGCCGGTCGACCCGCCGGCGCCGACTTCTCCATCGACATACAAGCCCGCCCCGAGAATCGGCGAGTCCCCGACCCGCCCCGGTATTTTCCATGCCAGCCCGCTCGTCGTCGTGACTCCGCAGATCTCGCCTTTCGCATTCACGCCGTTGCAATTGATCGTGCCGTAAATGTGCTGTCGATCGACCAGGCCTTCCGCGACCATTTCGCTCATGATTCGGCCGCTGGCTTCCGCGCGCTTTTGCGGATCGAGATAATGCTGTGGATCGATCCGGCGTTTCCATTCCAGCCAGAGCCGGCGCGACTCGTCGGTGTTGAGATCGTCTTCGATTTTGAAGCCCATTTGCCGCGCGAAGATCTGCGCTCCGTGGCCGACAATCAGGTGATGATCGGTATGTTCCAGGACCGCCTTCGCGACGCTGGAAGGCGTCCGCACACCTTCAATGCATGCTACTCCGCCCGCGCGTTTCTTCGGGCCATGCATGCAACAGGCGTCGAGTTGCACAACACCATCCGCGTTCGGTAATCCGCCGTAGCCGACGCTGGTGTCGAGCGGATCAAGCTCCACGATGTTCACGCCCGCGATAAGCGCGTCGAGCACATCGGCGCCCTGGGTCATCATTGTCCAAGCCTTGTGGACGCAGGTCATGTCGCCGCCGTTCTTGAATTTGTTCCCGTTGGCTGACGCGATCACGACCGGCTTGATGGATTTCGGAGTCATAACATTTGGAGCCTGCGCTAGCAGAGCACCCGGGGCGGAAGCGGCAAGGCCCGCTCCGACGGCGGTGCGGACAAAATCGCGACGATTCATTTTCATAGGCGTTGAGTTTTCCTGCATGATGCAACGGCGCCGCAAGACTGTCGAACACCCGGCTAGATAAAATTGCGCGCCGTTCGTTGCGCCTCCGCTTCCAAAGCTCCGAGCGGATAACCGACGGAAAGGCACTCTTGCAAATACTGCTCGAGGAATGTGCGCATTCCCAGGCGCTCGTATTGCGCGGTGTGCACCAGTTCGTGAAGGAGCAAACTGCGGCTGCCTCGTTGATTGGTGCGAATAAAGATGCCGTAGCCCAGCGCCATGCCCGCGGTGGTAGACGGGCCCCAGCCGAATCTCTCCGCCAGAGCCCGCATCATCGGCGGAAGTCGCGGAGGCACGATCTCAACCACCAGCGTCCGCACGCGTTCCGGATGCTGAACACCAACACGCCGAGCATCAATTAGTTCTCCTTCGGTCAGCGGTGTCCCCGTTTGCAGGATCACGCGTTCATGACGCTTCGCCCAAAGGGAGACGATCGGAAGAATCGATTTCGCGATCAGACGTGAGAGCATCGAGAGCCGGCGTCAAAGACGCGAGAATTACGAAATCCGAGTCGCCGCTGAACGAGCGAAAGGATTGAAGTTGGTGTCGCGATCGTACACGTCCACGCCTTCGGCGCGTTTCAGCTTGTTCACGACCAGGTACGTCATCGGCGTCGCCAGAATTTCGTAGAGAACTTTACCGACATACCCCGAGATGATGAGGTTCAACATCGTCGACCCGCTCTCACGTCCGCCGAAGGCGATCAGGATGAGAACCGTGGTGTCGACGAGCTGGCCGGTCGCGGTCGATCCGATTGTGCGGGTCCAGAGAAAACGGCCTCCCGTCCAGATTTTCATTTTCGCGAGCGTGAAGGAATTCGTGAACTCGCCGAGCCAGAAGGCCACCAGGCTCGCGACAATGAAACGCGGCACCGTGTAAAAAACGGCTTCGAAGGCGGCCTGGTTTTTCCAATCCGGCGCGGCTGGAATCCAGACCACGAACAGCCCCATGAGCGAAAGCACTGCGCACGCGCCGAAGCCCAGCCAGATCGCACGCCGCGAGGCCCCGTAGCCATACACTTCCGTAAAGATGTCGCCGAAAATGTAAGTGAGCGGGAACAGAAGCTGCGCGCCCGAAATCTTGGCAACCAACGGCTCGCCCTCCCAGGTGAAGAGCGGAATCGCGCAGATCTTCTGCCCGACCAGGTTAGAAATTAGCAGCACGACCACGAAAGCGTGGACGAACAGGTCGTAGAAACGAAAATTGCTCAGGCGAGCGTCGCGTGCTGTGAGCTTCTTAATCATTGTTTTTCGTCGCGCGGATTGTAAACGGCAATCGCGCCGCTGATCTTTGATGGCTCGAAGATGACTGCGGTTCAACGCAAATCCCTCGCGAACGCGGATTGTGAGATTGCTTTCGATAATCTCACGCGTCAGCTCTACGCGACCGACGCATCAATCTATCAGATCGAGCCGCTGGCAGTCGCTTTTCCGCGCACCGCCCAACAGGCCAGTTCGGTCGTTCGCGCGGCCGCGGATGGTCAAATTCCTGTCACTCCTCGGGGCGCCGGGAGTGGATTAGCGGGAGGTGCGATTGGAGACGGGATCATCGTGGAATTCTCCCGGCACAACCGAGGCATTTCCGAACTGAATGTCGAGAAGCGCATCGTGCGCGTCGGAGCCGGTGTGGTGCTTGATCAGCTAAACGCCTTCCTAAAGCCCCACGGCTTCTGTTTCGGTCCGGACGTTGCGACCAGCTCTCGCGCCACGCTCGGCGGCATGATCGCAAATGACTCCTCCGGCGCGCGCGTGCCGGTTTACGGTACGACGGCTGACCACGTCGTGTCGGTGGAAGCGGTCCTCGCGGACGGGCGGGTGGTGAATTTCGGTGGCAACGGCGGGGCGCTGGCGGAGTTGCAAACGAGCATCACGCGATTGGTCGGTGCTCGTGCGCGCGCAATTAATGAGCGGATGCCGCCGGGGATCTTGAAGCGGTGGCCCGGCTACGGTGTGGAGCGCTTCCTCCGTCGAAGTCCGACGCTGAATAACATTCTCGCCGGGAGCGAAGGCACCCTGGCCGCCATCTTTTCCGCAGAAGTGAAGATCGTCCCGCTGCCGCGTGAGAAGGGGATGGGACTTCTCTTCTTCGCGTCCGTCGCGGATGCAATGCAGGCCACCGTCGAGCTGCTGGATCTGCGGCCTGCGTCCATCGAGCACATCGATGACGTCCTCTTCGATCAAACCAAAGGGCAACTCCACTTCCAGGCGGTGCGCGATCTTCTCGAGCTCGACACCAAGCCCTGCAAAGCAATCCTCCTGGTCGAATTCTATGAAGATGTGGCGGATCGACTCGCGCTGCTAGCTGGGCGGGTGCTGGGTTTGCGGACCACGATTTTAAAGTCGTCCGCGGAGATCGGTCTTGTCCAGGCGATGCGCAAGGCGGGGCTGACGCTGCTCACGGGACGCAAGGGCGACGCGAAGCCGGTTACCTGCATTGAAGACACGGCGGTCCGACCGGAACAGCTGCCCGCGTATGTGGCCGGGCTGAAATCCATCATCGATCCGCTGGGGGTAGAGACGTGCTATTACGGCCACGCCGCGACCGGGCTGCTGCATGTGCGACCGGTGCTCGATCTCCACAGTGCCTCCGACTTGAAGAAATTCCGCCAGGTGTCGGACCAGGTCGCCGCGCTTGTGCGCCAATTCAAAGGTTCGCTCGCGGCGGAGCACGGCGTCGGGATCGCGCGAACCGAATACATGCCGGACCAACTCGGTGATGAGCTGCTCGACCTGATGCGCGAGATCAAACACGCCTTCGATCCGGCGAACCTGTTCAATCCCGGCAAGATCATTCCCGATGGCCGCTTCAAGATCGACACGCGCCTGCGTTTTGGCGCCGGCTATGATCTCAAACTCCCGTTCGAGCCGCGGCTCGGATTCGTTTTCAAGGACGAGTCGTTCGTGCGCAATCTCGAGCAGTGCAACGGCTGCGGCGGCTGCCGGAAGGACGCGCCGACGATGTGTCCGACATTTCTCGCGACGGGCGAGGAATACATGTCCACGCGGGGCCGGGCGAATGCGATTCGCACCGCGCTCGAACTGCGCGGCGAGGGCGCCGATCCATTGCGAGCCTATGAACTGGAAGAAGCGCTGGGCAACTGCCTCTCGTGCAAAGCGTGCACCACAGAGTGCCCGTCCAACGTCAACCTGGCGCTGCTCAAAGCCGAGCTGCTCTACGCGCGGCATCGGCGGGATGGTCTTCCATGGCGGGAGCGGATGCTTAGCTCGGTGGATTTGTTAGGGCGACTCGGTTGTCAAGTGGTTTGCGAAGCGCAGGAGAATCCTGGGGAGCGCGGGCGCCCCGCCCGCTGTTTTTGGCGCCTCGCCAAAAATGCCTGCGGCGATGGAACGTCCCAAGGATCTGCGAACGCTCGGGGAGGTGTCGCGCGAGGTGCACGAGACAGCAGGCGGGGCGCCCGCGCTCCCCCTTCGTGGCCGTGGCCGCGTCATCCTGTGGGATGACACATTTGTGCGTTATCACGAACCGCATATCGGTATCGCGGCGGTGACGGTGCTGGAGGCGCTCGGCTTTGAAGTGTCTCTTTTGAAAGATCGACGCTGCTGCGGTCGACCGGCGTTCAGCCAGGGAAACCTGGATGAAGCTGCGCGTCTTGGTCGGAAAAACATCGAGCTCCTGAGCGCGGGCGACGCGAGCGGGCCGGTGCTTTTCCTCGAGCCTTCCTGTTACTCGATGTTCATCGAAGATTATCGCGAGCTGAAGCTGGCCGGCGCCGGTCTCATCGCGGACCGGTGTTTCCTCTTCGAAAAATTCGTCGAGAACATTCTGAGCACGGAACCAGACGCGCTGCAGTTTCGCGAGGAGCAAGGCGAGGTGGCCATTCACGCTCATTGTCACGCCAAAGCGCTGATGAAGCCCGGGTTCATGGTCACGCTGGCCGGCAGATTACCCGGGCGGAAAGTAACCCTGCTCGATACCGGCTGCTGCGGAATGGCCGGGGCGTTCGGCGCGCTCGAGTCAAAGTATGAGCTTTCAAGAAAAGTGGCAGCGCCGCTGGTCGAGCAAATTGGCGCGCAATCTTCCGGCGCCACGATTGTCGCCTCCGGCACCAGTTGCCGACATCAGATCGAGCACTTCACGCCTGTGCGCCCGAAACACATGGCGGAGCTGCTGGCGGAGGCGCTCGCGTAGGCGCGAGTTTCGCCTGGGGAGCGCACGCTTGTAGCGTGCTGGTCTCCGCATTCTGCGGAGACGAACTTTCGTAGGCGCTCTTTCAGAGGTCGATTTTATCCGCTGGCCAACCGCTGAAAAAGTTCGTGATCGCAGAATGCGATCACCAGCACGCTGCAAGCGTGCGCTCCCCAGAGCCGATCCCAGCCGGGGATTACTCTTCGCCGTCGAAGTAGTCGGTTTCCGTGCCTTTCACGATGGCGTTCTTGTCGCCTTCTAGGCGCACAGCCCACTTGCCGCTGTCGGGATAATAACAGGAGTCACCGACTGGATTATCGGCGATCACGTAGTAGACAAAATCTTCGTCGCCTGCGCAGGAAAGCTGGTGGGCTTCGCCTGGCTTGAAAAGGAACGAATCGCCTGCGGAGACTTCGGTCGTGCCGGAGGCGTCACGCACTTTTCCCCGGCCACTGACGACCAGATAAAGTTCCCACTGGGAGGATTCCGCATGATACGGGCAGAATGACGCGCCCGGGGGTATGCGGGTGAGCATCAGATCAAACGGATGCCGCTTATCTAAATCGAGGGACTCCGGTTCACGACCGAGCGCCACAGAAATTTCCTTCGAAAACTTGTGATACTTGCCGGCGGGCGAGCGCCGCTCCGCTTCCTCGATCTCGTTTAGGTTAACCTTGTGCATGCCTTTTCTTAGCCGCTTTTCCCTGAGCCAAAAGGAGTTTTCATCCCCAGAGTTTTGACAAGAAATGCGAGCTGATCGGTCACGTCTTCGATCACTTTCGAGGTCGGTTTGCCCGCGCCGTGCCCCGCGCGCGTCTCGATGCGAATCAACACCGGCGCCGGTCCGGCCTGCGCCTCTTGCAATGCCGCCGCGAACTTGAAGCTGTGGCCCGGGAAGACTCGATCGTCATGGTCTGCGGTGGTGATGAGTGTAGCCGGATACTTCGTCCCCGGCTTAATGTTGTGCAGCGGCGAATATTTATAGAGCGCCGCGAACTCCTCGGAATTATCGGACGATCCGTAATCCGATGTCCACGCCCAGCCGATGGTGAATTTTTGGAAACGGAGCATATCCATCACCCCCACGCCCGGCAGAGCCGCGCCCCAGAGATCCGGCCGCTGATTCAACACCGCCCCCACGAGCAACCCACCATTACTCCGCCCGCTGATCGCGAGCTTCGGGGTCGAGGTGAATCTGTTCGCGATCAGCCACTCGCCCGCGGCGATGAAATCATCGAAGACGTTTTGCTTGCGCAGCTTCGTCCCGGCGAGATGCCATTCCTCGCCATATTCGCCGCCGCCGCGCA
>Ga0136617_10000867_pt1 | contig 26295 bp, 18 predicted proteins | sample AntDrymUQ3222106_2_FD_129672 | JGI IMG/M metagenome (GOLD analysis project Ga0136617, IMG submission 129672) | Polar desert sand microbial communities from Dry Valleys, Antarctica - metaG UQ322 (21.06) | ecosystem: Environmental > Terrestrial > Soil > Desert | place: Antarctica: Dry Valley...
ATCCTTCTACATTACTAGATTTTGGTTGTGGTAATGGATATTTATCTACTTTGGTAAATGCACACATTGAAACCCATCTGTATGATTCAAATGATGACTTTATAAACCATCTAATTGTTGATGAAAGCAGAAACAATATAAACATTCTAAAAAACGAAAGCCAAATAAAAAACAATTATTATGATTGTGTAGTGCAAAGCTCAGTGTTGATGTGCGTTGGAACAAAAGAGGAATTAAATCACATTTTTTTAGTTAATAATCATGCGCTTAGAGAAGGAGGAAGTTTAGTTGTAGTAGTGACTCATCCCTGCTTTTTACAGTATCAATTTGGGCATTATCATACGACTTTCAATCATAATAACTTTAAATATCTTGAGGAAGGGCTAAAATATGATGTGTTAATGAAGAATGGAAACAATGATCCAATTGTGTTTACTGACTACCATTGGTCACTTTCAACGATTGTGAATCTAATTATTCAAAATGATTTTCGGATAAAAAAAATAATTGAGCACCCGGACATGCCGTACAAAAATAATAAGCCCAATAATTATGTTGTACCGTGGATGTTTATAATAGCCAGAAAAAAAGAGTGTTGAATTGAAATGTCTTTCGAGAATTCATATTGGAATAGCAGTTCTGTTTTCGATTTATACAGTGCTGATAATCCCGAACGGGTGCTAATACAGCCTATTATAGCAGGAATTGTGAACGAATTAAAACCAGAGCATTTGTTAGATTTTGGTTGCGGTGATGCTTACGTAGAGCGACTTATAGATTGCGAAGTTAAAATCAGCTTGTTCGATAAAAATGTGCCAGCTCTTATGCAGGCTCACAAACTACTCGATAACCCCAACTGCAGTATTATAATTGATGAAGATTTATTGCCCGGTAATTTTTATGACTGCATTATTTTGAGCTTTGTTCTGGTATGTATAGAACAAGAAGAAGAGCAAGAAAAAATACTTAAGAAATTGAAAGAAGTGAAAACTGAAAGTGGCACTTTGATAGTAGTAAACTCGCATCCGTGTTTTCTCCAGTACGAATTTGCTGCCTTCAAAACTTCCTTTGACAAAGACAGGTTTTCTTATCTGGAACAAGGATCTCCCTATAATGTAACAATAAAACAGCCAAATCAAAAACCACCAATTTCTTTCATAGATTACCATTGGACTTTTAGTTTCTGGGTAAATAAAGCTATTGAATGTGGGTTTGAGCTTGAAGAAATAATCGAGGTGCCGGATAAGTCATATGAAAATTTAGATGGAAATAACCTGTTCCCACCGTTCTTAATTCTGAAATTCAAGTAAAGGATAATGAGAATGACTAAGAAATTATTTGCGCTTCTGTTGCTTGTAGGATTGTTCTTCCAAGCATGTGACAATTCAAGCCCAAACGGCTTAACCAAGGTAACACTCCGTCAGGAATATTTTGCAAATGCAAGTTATCTGGGCGAAGTTGTTGCAACTAATGAAACAGACTCCGCTAATGGACTAGATTTAACGCTAATTGAGGGTTCCGATGAAATAGACCCGATTAAATTGGTTATTTCTGGGCAGGACAAGTTTGGAGTTTGTGGAGCAGACAGAATTTTTACAGCAAATGAAAGTGGAGCTGACCTTGTTGTACTAGGAGTGGTTAACTATATCAACCCGACCGTCTTTCTTGCGAAAGAGGGATTAGGTATTAGAACCCCGAAAGACTTTGAAGGGCGTAAGGTTGGAGTATTAACTGGTAATAATACAGAAATGATTTACAGGATTTTAGTTAAAAAGGCAAATGTTGATCCTAAAAAAATCCAAGAAGTTGAAGCCTCTTTTGATTTAGCAACTTTTTTGACTGGAGTGTATGATGTAAGACCCGCTTACATTTTCGATGAAACTGTTTCTCTTGATAAAGAAGGAATTAAATATTCAATCGTGAAACCCCAAGATTACGGTGTCCAATTTATCGGGACAGTTTACTTTACCAAAAGAGAAACAATACAAAAAGAACCTGAATTAGTGCAAAAGTTTGTTAATTCAATCGCGGCGGGTTGGGAAATTGCTTTGGAAAACCCAGAAAAAGCTTTGTCATATCTTGGAAAGTATAACAATACAATTGATGTGAACCGCGAACGATTATCGTTTTCAAAGGGGATGGAATATTTTAGAGGCGAAAACGGTAGAGTTTTGATGGTAGGCAAAGACCGCTGGGTAGAAATGGGTAATTCTCTTAGAGAGTTAGGCAAAATAAAAGATGTTAAGGTAAGTTTCATTGATAATACATTTATTGAAAAATATCATAATTCAAAAAAATGAACTTGCCATTGCAGGGACCATACGAGGATGTTTATCTGAGTAAAGATACTCTTAATGAGGAAATTGAGAGTATCTGGAAAACCATTAACAAAACATTAAAAACTTACAAAGTCGAAAACGAACTTTTCGTTTTCGACTTTACTTTTGTGTTGCATCGCAATCAAAAAGTAGATGTCAATTCAACATTCAAATATATACATAAAGAATATCCTGTTCTGTTAGAAAAGTTTTTAGCAACTGGGCAGGCACTACTTGAGACCAGAAATTCTATAACTAGAAGTTTTGCTAATATAGGTGGGACTGAGGGAGTACCCTGTGAAACCGCGATAGAGGAATACAGCAATTCGTTCGAACAAGCAAAACCAGTCAAGTTCAGCACTTGGCATGATTTCTTGAAAGAACATAACTATGGAGGCTGCTCATATATTTTATTTAATAGATTGAGTCTAACTGAAGGGGAAGAAATCGAGCTAGGAATTTATTGTGTTCTAAAGGCTTCGTTAGCAAACAAATCCAAAGCCGTTGAGTTTTTAGAAAGAAAACTACACCAATTTTTACTGACTACAGGACAAAAATCTGCATTACAGCACTACCTCCATCAGGTAAAACAACAAGCTACTCGTGCTGCTATCTCGCAAGTGATGGCTCGTAATATGAGCCATAACATCGGTAGCCACGTTTTAAGTAAATACAAGTCAAAAGACGACTTCGAAACTTCGGAAATTTTCGGTCAAAATCAGTATTTAGCAAAGTGTTTAGGGATAGAGTCAGGGTTTGATAGTTCAAATAACAAGCTTAAGATTGCTGCTATTCAGCGAGCCTACTTCAATGAGTACTTGAAAAACAGAATGGATTTCTTGGCTGATATAGCTACCGTTGATCACCCAACCTCAGAAAGCCCGCTCAAGTTAAAGGAAGAAATTTTAAGATGGTTCGATAAAAACCGTATTCTACTCAATCGTATCTCTGGGTTAGATAGTGGGATTAGTTTCGATGTTTGCGTCAAACTTCCCGGAACACTGAAAGATATTTTAGTCGCTATTCCAAACGACGTGCTGGGGTGTCAGGCACTTTACATTATCCTCGAAAACATTATCCGTAACAGTACAAAGCACAGTAAAAGAGATAGTGAAGTTAACGAACTAAATTTCACGATAACGATTGAATTGTGTGAATATGTATCAAACAAAAATTACTATGAAGTTCAAATATATGATGATATTCCCAAACCCCTGAAAGGCAAAAAGGGCATAAGAGCTTTAGTCAACAACAGAAACAAACTCTTTAACTCTACCATAATTGACTCATCTACTAACCGATTAAGAGATACCGGTTTGGGTAGTATAGAGATGGATGTATGTGCAGCCTATTTGCGTAAGCAGCCTATAACAGACGTGGAAGATCCCCTTTTCGATGTGGTTAAGCCCTTTTATAAATCAAAGAATGGAGCGAAATTACCGAACCTCATTCATGCTTATGCGCAACCATTACGGAGTGGCGAATTTTCATTAGGATATAAATTGTATCTAAGAAAGCCACAAAGCCTTTTAATCTTTGATGATAAAAACCAGCTCAAAAAAAGAATACGCGAAATCGAACAGCTAAGAAGTAAAGGAGTTACGATTTTAAGTACAGACTCAAAAAAGAAATACAGCTTTAGAGCGGACAATGAATACGGGCATGAATTGTTAATCTGGTTAAATGACTCAGATAAATTTTCTGAGTTTTACGAAAAACACAAAAGTATCCTTCCAATCAGGGTTTTGAAAAAGGAAGATTTTCCTCAATCTTTTCAAATCAAGCAAAGAGATACTGAAACAAAAGAGGAGGTTTGGAAAACATACATAGAGAAATACTTAAAACGAAAAGAGATCAACGGCTATAACATAGTGAAAGTGAAACCTTCCATAGCGTCCTATCCTGAAGCCTGTCAAAATAACGAGCATGTCTATATTGATAACCATGCAACCTCTTGGGAACAAAAGAAAGCAGAAGGCATATATTATGAGATGTGTTGCAGCCATCACAGGCTGAACAAGATGAATTTAAAAGCGAATAGTCTGCATAAACTACAATACATAGAAGCAGTCGCTTGTAAGATGGTTTTAATTGATGAACGTATTCAAGCCAACATTGTAAACTCAAACAAAGAATACGAGGCACACGGTGCCACTTTAAAGTTCAAAGAATACTTCGAGCAAATGGGAATCTATATCCCTAAAAAAGAAGATGCAGACTTGAACAGGGCAAATTTTGGAATACTAGATGATACGTGCAGTGAAGATTCGAAAGAGGTAGCCTGCAAGTTAAAGCGTTATATACAAGAGAGATTTGAAAATGAAAAAATTGACTTTTGTGTAATTCACTTGGGCGTGATAGAAAAGCTGTTTGCTGAAAATGAAGATAAAATGCAGCCTGAAATCTCTAGCAAGATTGAAATGCTTGTGGGAAATCGTAATTTAGATAAAGTCGTAATTACAAGTGGAAGGGGTAAGCCCGATAACTTAGCAGGCACCTTTAGATACATGCCGTTCGCCGTAATTCAAAACTATGTAGAAACTCTGTTTGATAAATTTCTACTGGTAAATGCATTATATAATTCTCGTAAATCAAAATAATATGGATACGCTATTAGTAGTTTTTATAAACCCTCAGAAGTTTGCCGATCTTTTAGGCAACAACGATGACATTAGGAATAAGATTGAGGTTTATGATGAAGGAACGGGAGAAACCTACTACTTAGCCAACAGTACGAAAGTTATCTACTTGAATGGCGATAGTCAGATCGATGTTGATGTTTTTGATTCAGGAAAAGTCAATACTGCTAATGCAGTATTGATACCCGATAACCATCCAAACATCGAAGAATATACTCCAACCAAACCCTTCAAAATCCTACATCATTTTACAGGTGCAACTCAGAATCTGAGAATTGCTTTACTAGAAAGTGAGTTGTTCAAAGCTATCGCTCAAGAAACCGAAGATCCAAATACATCCTACGATAAATTGGCAACAGCGATGGGTGGGGGTGATTTGGTAGATGCCGTGACTGAAGTCTATGAAGGAATAAAGGAGATTGACTATGTCTTAGAAGCCAAGCTGCTCCTGTTACAAAAAATTCTAAATGGAGATGAAGTTACATTACTTAGTGTAGTTAATATATTAAAGGATAGTAGCAGCGATAAAGTAAAAAGAATATTTGATCCGGTGTTTAAAACCACTCCAGAATTAGAACACAGAGTGCTACAGGCAAAAGAGAACCAAGATGGTAATCGAGTTTCACTAGAAAAAAAATTAACTGACAGGACAAACCAATTCGAGTCCTTAAATAAAGAGCATGCGGATGATATATTCTCAACCGAGTATCAGATTGCCTTCAAGAAACTTCGTGATGCTCTGGGTATTGAGTAGTTAATTACAAAAATGAACAACTATCTGTTTATTGATTCGAATAGGATGTATCCTGCGAAACTATATGCCGCATTGGTTTTGGTTAAGGATAATGCAAAAGCAACTTACAGCGTAATTAATGTCTCACAGAGTTCCGACCTTGCCGCTGTAAGCAGAGATATTGCTAACAGTATAAAATCAAAACCGAACACCACAATTTTGATAAATGCGGAATATAAACTCCAAAATGGATATTCACAAGAGCAAAAAATAACAGAAGTAGCTTTTTGGCTTCGCTGCAAATTCAAGCTGAAAAACACTGTCGTTTTCTACAGCTTACAATCACTTAATCATCTTCTAAAAACAAGCCCCGAAAATTTTATTTTAATCTCTCCCGGTTGCTATCATTTGAGATTGCCGATAAATAAAGAACAAATAAATAAGATAGTTAGCTTTGAACCCTTAAGCGATATTGATCTGCTAAAACCCTTCCTTAAACCGAAAATTAATTTAAGGCAAATACGCCACAAATATGCCAATTATGCCGGAATGAATTTCATGTCAGATATTGTCGTGCAAGTTCATTCTTTAAAAGATATAAGTAATATGCTAGATAACAGAGCGCACGATTTTGACGAATTTTATAGATTCAGAAATTCGCTGGCTTTCTACATTTTAGGCACTTACTTTGACTTGGAAAGGGGAAGCAAAATTGATGAGGGTAAAAAGGCACAACTCAAAATAGCTAACCAACTTTCCTTATCCAAAAGAATCTTGTTAATTGATGATTTAGCTGATAAGGGTTGGAAGTATATACTCGGTAAAATGATTTATGGCGATATTAATGATCCAAGACTTGTTTCTTTACCAACTCATAGAGTTGAAAATGGTAAAAAGCGATTTGATTTAGAGAATATAAAGAGAGAATTAGTAGATGAAGTCAGTAATCATAAACCGCATTTAGTATTATTAGACTTACGTCTTAATGATGAAGTTGGCAAGAAATCACTTGAAGAACTGGGAGGCTTCAGATTACTTAAACACATTAAATCTCACGCTGGTTTCAAGGGCGTACGTGTAATAATGTTCACGGCAAGTAGTAATGCAGAAGCTGTTAAAGAATTGCTGAATGCAGGCGCGGAAGCAGTTTGGACGAAGCCTGGGATTGACGAAGGATTAAGTGCTGTGGGGATAATCGAACGATATGCTCAGTTAATTACATTGATAAGTGATACTTTTAGTCCCAGCTATAATTTGCTAAGCCAAATCGACGATAACACCAATAGTAGTTTCGACATTAACAATTTAGATTTTGAAGCAATTAGAAATCTACTCTTTAGTCGGTTGGATTTCATCAAATACAGGCTACAACTTAATTCTGCTAGTGAACTGCTAAATCTTACACCAGAACCCTACAAATCAGTTGATGCTATTTATGTAGATGCCAATATTCTATTGGAAGATCAACTATTTGGAGATACTATTTGCTCTATCTATAAGCTAGCCATTCTGACTGCTAATTCCCAATTCAGGTATAAGAACCATTCTAAAGAGATAACAACACCTCTCTCTAAAGTAGTAATTATGAATTCTGTTTTTGATGAAATAATCAAAATCGCTAAAAAAAAGGATTTCCAAAAAAGAATTAGAAACAATAATTTTGAAAAAAATGAGTTGTTGTATTTAAGGGCAACAATGTCACAGTTGATTATCAAACAGATGTTCACGAACAAGTTAGTACGCACAGAACTTGATAAAGACTCACCTGTACCACAATATAAATTGATGAACCCCAAAGAAAATATTTATGCTGATGGTTATATTTTAGATGAAGTTGCCGACTTATTGATAACCCATTCCTCGAAGAAGGTCACATATTGCAACGATACGAGAATAGTATTTATAACAGGCGATAATAAACTAAAAAACAAACTAGAAAAGTTTGCTAACCAACAAAAAGCTAACCTGATTATAAAGAGCCGTAAAGAGTTGGTCGCTGATATGTCGAGTGTCTATGTGTAGGGCATATGAGTTATATCCTTTGCAATGACAAACAAAAAGACTTCTATCAAAGACTGGTGAACTGCACCAGCCTCAAAGACTATGAAGTTAATTATGTTATTAACAAGGAACAGCTTAATGATGTGTGTTCAGGAAATGAGGTCCCACGCTTAATACTAATTGAAGTATCCTTAACTTGGGACGGCAATCTCTTACAAAACTTTTATGGGTTTGATATTGCGGCAGACTTGCGAAGAGATTACTTGATAAAATGCCCGATTATCTTCCTTAGTTCACTTAAAAGGGATTATTTTGAAAAGCGTGCCTCTCCCAGTAATAAGTACAGCTTGGTGAATGGAGCAGGTTGCGGCTTTCTTTCATTCCCCTTTTCTCTTGAACTACTAAAAAAACAACTATCAGAAATTAAACCGTTGAGTGATGCCGCCCTCAATGAGGTCGTAGTCAAGCATTGCGATTTACAAGGAAAATGGCAACTGATTTCCCATCAATTAGGGGGATATATTTCTAACTATAGAAAGAATAATAGTGAAGTTAAGGAACTCGTAACCAGGTGGGCGGTATCAATCAATCGTTTTGCTCCCGACCAGAAAAGCAATTTAGAGAATTTTCGGAACTTACTCAAACTGCAATCCGATGCGGTTGAAATGGCTGATTTAAAGCGGGCGTTGGAAAGGTTGGACGATGGTTTGCAGGGTGCGCCATCGACAGTAAGTGATAGTTCGCTTCCTGAAAATTACAGCCAACTTCCGAGATGCCCCCCCCAAGGATTTTCAAAAGTTCTCATTGCAGATGACGAACCGCAACCTTTTCTCCTTAACTCACTTCGGCATCAATATGGTTACAATGTGATTGAGCAAGCATATAACCTCTCACAAGCGAAAGACTTATTGAATAAAGAGAAGCCAGACGTAGTTCTCTCAGACCTGTATTTTAAGCACTCATTGCGCAAAACTGAAGTCCCCGACAAATCTATCGGTGATAGTTTTATTCGGTACGCCCTCACGCATACTCAATATGCGAACACAGATCTGAAGAAGCCCCTTGTCTTAGTCATTTCTAAACATACTTTGCAACCAGCAGCCGAAATCCGAGCGGGAGCGATCAACTGTTCTGGGCACAATCGAGCTACCGACCCCATTTTTATCCACAGTGTAATCTGGGCGGAGGCGAGGGAAAGGGGGAGCAACGAACCGGCGGATGTATTCGGGCAGGAATGGACTTTAGAGCACACATGCCGTTTAAGACTAGAACAGTATGAAAAGGATTTACCTGATCTAATTAAGCAGTGGAAGGAATTCAAGGGCACGGTTCACGATACGTTAAGGCTATGCCGTCTGCTTTCCCAATCAACAATTAACGACGACCCCAAAATTGTTCAACAAGTTATCAACATCCTCGAACCTTATGAATCCGAAGAGAAGTTTTCATTTGGGATGGTAGCCAACATATTTATAGAAACAGAAAGGGTACATAAATCCGCGCAATCGCACTCGGATTCACAAGCAAAGCAGGCGATTCGCAACATTCTGCACGGCAAAATCGAACAATTTTCATCAGTAACGAATGCAGTGAAATTTCTTATGATCACTCTTTCCGAGGTGGCGCGAAATCTGACTTCGCTTCCTCGGCACCAAAAATTTGGTCAGAAACTTAACGATACTTTAAACAAGTATTCCGAGTCGAAGCCGCTGTTACCACTTCTTACATTACTGAATAAAAATCTTGCAGAGATACTTTCAAGTTTACCCGAATTGCCGTCTCCCCCAATCGCATCTCAAACAAAGAGAGATGCGATAAACAGCAATAACATCAAAATTGTAGTCGTTGAAGATAATAAGTATTGGCGGGACCGTGTTATTAGTGCGATAGAATCAACCAAGTCAAAGTTGGGCGAGAACTTCACCATCAGCTATCAATACTTCGATAACGCGGCGGATGCACTGGCGGCAATCCCTTCGACAAGTAAGTCATTTGCTATTGATGGCAGCGACCAAGATGATGTTAAGACTATTGCGATAGTTGATATCTGTCTGCCCGAAAACCATGAACATGCGGAAAGAATTCGAGCCGCTCTTGATGGAAGAAGTGATGAATTAGAGATACCCCGCAGCACGCACGGATTTGATTTAATCCACGCTTTGTGCGGGTATGATTACAACATTCCGCTAATAGTCTTTAGCACTATTAATTCGATTGATGATCGTAAAATCATTGGTAGTTGGGGACTGTCAGACGATGATTTTCTCTCTAAGGGTACTGATGACGAGAATGCAATCGTACATGCGTTAATTCGCAAAATTGAAAAAAAGACAAAGTATGTAATTAAAAGCTTTGAAGATAAAAGTGGCAACCGCACATTCTGGATAAATGGAGTCAAAATACCGTTCCCGATGGAGCTAAACGAAACTTTCACGGCGATTTACAAGTTATGTAGAACATCCCCAAGAAATATATGCACAATTGAACAGATTGTGAATGTACGCGAAGACGCATTTTCTGAAAAATCAAATAAAACAATTCAAGATCAAGTATTCAGAATTAGAAATCTTATTCTAGAAACACTCCAAAGCAATGGCATTTATGTAAATGTTAGAGAGTTAATTAAAACTTGCAAATCTCCCGATGATGATGAGTTTACCTACCAGCTCAACGCCGAATTGATGCCACTAAAAGAGGAGGGCTATCGCAAAGACGACCTTCGTAAATTCGCAATTGAAGTCTGCAAAGTCTTGGTCATAGAGAATAATTCTCAAACACTTGGTCAAATTATTGAACCGCTAGAGAGTTTGGGATATGAGGTTAAGTATGCCATGAACGTCGAAGATGCAGTTCAAGTGGCTACAGATTTTCTCCCGCATATTATTAGCCTAGACTTACAAATCCCTTACACAAGTGCAGCATCGGAGTCGCCTGTGGTAGTCGGGGAGGAATTTGCGGGACTGGAGGCTTGGAGTCAAATCAGGGTTGCTTTGAGGGCTAACAATATAGGGATCGTTGTCCCATCCGTAAATACCGATAATAATTATTTGATTGCGAAAGCGGCACAGATGGAAATTCCGATCCGTAATTTCGTTTCAAAAAAGGAAGCTAATTGGCTTAACTTATTCCTAAAGAAAATAGATAACGAAAAACGAAGAGTGTATTTGGGTGAGATAACCGATACCACTCAAGACATCAGTGAGCCTATTGTTGAAATTCTTGACGGCAGCGATTTATCTGAAGGTGTTCTGCAGCTCATTGTAAATAATGAGCCATTTACAATGAATAAAAGTCCGAATGCAAAAATAATCGGACTATTGTTAGCTAACCCCAAAACGCGCTTAAGTTTTGAAGCTATCAAAAAGGGCATTGGAAGCAATAAACCTGTAAAGAAAGATGATTCTAAGAACTGGACGAAGCGTATTCGAGCGGTTATCAGAGAAAAATGGTTAGGGGCACGCGAAGGCTTAAATTTGAAGGAACTAGCAGAGAAAATTCTTGAATCTTCTTCGGAAGGTTTGCGGCTAAATGTGCAAGTCATTGACTCAAGAGACTATCCGTCAAGAAAGGTTTAATCCGTATGGAAACAATTGAACAGTTGGAAGAACGCCACAACAAGTTAAAAGCTGAACTCGACAAGGTACGGGAACAGCTTATCAAAGAATACTCAAAGCGGAGAGACGAAGCATCTCAGAAATTAGAAGAAATGGGAGAAGGGAAGCCTAGACGCGGCAGGAAGCCGGGTTCTAAGAATAAACAATCTGAAGTTAAATCTAGCAAAAAAGCGGCATCGAAGTAAGTCGCTTTTTCACGTATTAATCAGCCTTTGTGACTCGGCAGAAGTCTTAGGCTAGCCCTTTCGCAGTTACCTTTAATCTGTGGCGGGAACAAATATCAAGAGATTTGTATATTACAAACCTCTTAATGACATCGAATCATTAAATGTTTCGATCCTCCCGAGATTTTCTTGTTAGTGCTATTTAAGCTGAGTACCTTCACAGGCTCTCATTTATCAATGGAGCAGTATCACCGCTGAGGTAATGTATTGCCCTTTTACTCCTTCCTTTTAGACCACTAATAAGCCGTATTTTAAGAGTGCGCGCTTCCTGACACCGCTGTACAAACGCTTGTCCTCACAATGTCTTTGGTTTTCGAGACATTGGAGGTCAATTGTTTATGAGACAGCAAAGACTTCGCAGAACATCTGTAGTTATTTCTGCTCGCAACTCTGTAGTTTCTTTTCCTGACGATACTTTTGTCGCGTTCTCTTCCGGGGGGCGGCGCGAAGCCGATCCTTTCCACTCCTTCAATGACTCCAATCCTCAAGACGCAGATGAAAATCCGCTTGATGTTTCTTCGGTCAAGCGAATAAATTTCAGTTCGCGTCGTCGCGCCTTAATCGTTGCGCTCGCACTACTACTTTCTAGCCTTGTCGCTTGGCGTGTAATCAAGAGTGCAGTTGTTTGGTTAGGGCTCGCTTGCGCTTGTGTCGCCTTCGCTGCCGTTTGCCTTCTCTGCATTGGCTGGTTGTGGCGTTCGGGTTGGCGAAAGCTGGCTGCATGTTTCGCGTCGGCGTCGTTGATAGCCATCTTATTTTTCGGCGCAAATGTCGTTGCCGTATTCTTCGATCCGAAGATTGACCATGCACTTAGAAGCAGGATGCCGATTGCACAACACGCAGTTTTCTATACGCGACAGGTGAATAATCAATTGATGCCGGTTTATAGCGAATCGGAGCGCTTCGTTGCGCCCGACGAGGTTTGGGAAAGCTGGTTTAGATCCGCTGCCATCGCTATCGAAGACGAGCGTTTCTTGACACGTCACGAAGGCGTAATTGATGTGGAAGCGACCCTACGGGCAATAAAAGAAAACATTCAGAATTGGAAAATAAAGGAAGGCGGAAGCGGCATTGAAGTACAAACGGCGAAGTTGATGCTGGGCAGCTTCAAAACCGAAGGTTTCCTCGCCAAGTTCGAACAATATTTCATTGCCATGCGTCTCGCGCAGCGTTTTGATGATCCATCAGTTAGGTTCTGTATTTACGCCAATATCGTCTTCCTGTCGGGCAAACAGCGTGGCGTTGGAATCGCCGCCGCCGAGTTGTTCGGCAAGTATGATTTGCGCTCGTGCTCGATTTCGGAAAGTGCGCTACTTGCGGGGATGCTCCAAAATGCGGTGACATTTGATCCTCGCCTCCATCCTCAAGCCGCACTCACCCGCCGTAATGTAGTGCTGGATAAGATGCTCGAACTTGGAATGATTTCCAAAGAGCAGCACCTAATCGCGATTAACGAAGCAATCAACATTTTGCCACGTAACAAGCCGCACGAACTGTTGGCGCGCGCTGCCATAGAAATTCGTGAAGCGTCTGCGGAGAGGATGCGATGAATCGTCGAACATTTTTAGCAGTTACCTCTGCGGCAGTTCTCGGATCGGCTTGCCGCCGTGTTGGAATCGAAGATTTGACGACGCGATCACCACAGAGCGAAATCGTGTTGTGGCTTGACGAAAAGATTCAGGGCATAGCGCAACGCAAAATAGTCGAGCCGCTCAAAGCGACAATCATTAATAGACGGTTACCCACTGGCACTGACTTAGCGTTTGTGTGTTTGGCAAATGAGACAGGTGATGTGCTGTCTTACATTCCGTCACGCGACGAGACTTTAGGATACGACAATTGTCGCTTCGCTATGCGCGACATTGCTTCTACCGTAAAGCTCTTTGTTTACGCTGTCGCGTTGCAGAGCGGAGCGATTAGCGCAGACGAAACTTTTATGGATGCGCCTATGGAGTTTCGCCGCCTCGACGGGCGTGGCACCTATAGAGCGGACAATTACGGAAGCCGATATACGATGCGTGCCCTGTCGATTGAGGAAGCAATTGCCATATCGTCGAATGTCATCGCGTTGCAAGTTTATCATCGCATCAAGCAGGACGTTCTGCGCGCGCATCTTGCCGCGCTCGATTTACCTACGAAATACAACCCTAACTTTCTGCCACTCGGCATATACGCGATTCCACCCCTTGTTTTGGCTTCGCGGACGACACTATTTGCGCGCGGCGGTTCGTATGTCCTTCCACGTTTCATCAACGAGACTCGCACCACTGACAATCAGAAGACGCAAGAGCCGGTTAGAGCAAGCCAACAAATCTTTCGCCCTGACGTGTGTGAAGTCGTCAGCCGCGCGATGCAACGCTGTGTAGCGAGCGGAACAGGTGCCGCCGCTGCCGATTTAGCGTTGCGCGTACGTGCCAAAACTGGCAGTTCATCGGACGCGCTATGTGTAATGGAATCACGGGCGACCACTTGCGCGTTGTGGATTGGCGACAGGTCAAGTAATACGGATTTGAGAATGAGCGGCGGGAGACTTGCCGCGCCGCTCCTTGCTGATTTTTATCGTGAATTGCTCAAAGAGCGAGCTGAGCTAATACCGATTTGGAATTGACACCATGCGGCGAACGCATCCGGTTATAACCGATAAGAGTTTTTCTAGAAGGCAAGGAGCAGACAAAATATGAAGATATTGAAAAGCAGTTTTTTTCTTATGGCAGGTTTGACCGTGTTATCCATTTGTGTCTTTAACACCGTCGCTCAAAACTCTTCGTCCATACATCAAACCGTGCCGACACAGATTGAGAATGCGTTGCCTACAAATCAGGTTGCGCCGATGCAAGCCGAAAATACTGCGCTTGTTATTGTTGCTGACACTTCGCCAAGTGTGAAACGGCAATTGGACGAAATCAAAGCGCGCGGTAGGGAACTCGTCGCGGCTGCTCCATTAGAAACCCGCGTCGGCATCGTCGGTATCAACTGGGAAGCGAGCAAAAAATTGTTCGCCAGTGCATTAGAAGCTAACGAGTTTATCAACTCACTTACGACGGGCGGAAAATACACCGATCTCAATCGTGGCAACGATGCAGCGATGAGCTTGTTACAGGAAGCCGCCTCGCGGCGTGCTGTTGTGGTGTTCTTAACTGACGGTGAATTAGAAGTTCCGACGGGATTCACGAATCGCGAGACATTTATCGAGATGTTACGGCGCGAGTACACAGCGCGTCCTGACGTGCGCGTTTTCGTCCTTAACGTCAAAGGAAAGCCGCTAACAGGCAGCGAAACATTGCCGCCGAATGTGACGGCGATTTCACTTGCAGATTGGCAGGCAGCACGTGAAATCATTGCCGAAAGCCTTGCGCCGCAAATCAGAGCGCAGCTCGCTCCGCTACCGCAGCCAACTGCCACTTCCATGCCCGAAGTAACGACTTCGCAGACGACTCCAAACCGAATACGAACGCTGATATATGTGACGGTAGGCTTCATCGCAATTGGCGCGATTTCATTTTACTTATGGCTATCTCGCCGTCGCCGCCGGGTCGAAGGAGAGTCCGAGACGGTTGAGCCGGAAAACATTTTACGTGAAGAAGATTTGACGCCAGTCGTTGAACCCGACACAAAACCGGAGCCATTGTTAATACTACGCGCCGCACAACGCGATGATGCTATGAAAAGTTTCGCCTCTTCCCATGCCGTCTTGCGCGCTGGCGAACGATTGATAATCGGCAAATCAAAGCATTTATCAGGCTTCGCCTTGCCGGAACTCAAGCAATCTCAAACGCTTGAAATAGCCTTTGACGGAGTGAAAACGGAGGTTTTTAGATTGCGTCCATCGGCGGGCGAAATGCTTGATACCACTCGAGTTGATGACGCGGACGCGCCGATTCGTTTTGCGCCGCGCGTTGGCGAGCGCATCGATGTCGGCGTATATGAAATTGAATTGCTGCTCGCGGATGAAGATACGTTATCGCTTTATGACACTTTGCCTCGAACCGATGCGGCTATCGTCAACCCGTCGCCAGAAAACGCGGCGCAGCGTTTGCGCGGCGGGCGGTTACGGCGCTCCAGCATGTGAGAGTAATTGGAAGGAATAGGGGTATATGACTAAAGCGAGTTTCATCTTCAAACCGACGTTGCTCATCGGCGCAGGCGGTGCAGGGCGTGATGTCGCGCATCTGTTTCGTCAACTACGCGGGCACCGCATTAACGAGTTGCTTTGTGTATCGGGCAAGCCGGAGCGAAAGATTGCCGGTTGCGTAGAGTCCTTCACGCCCGATGTTCATCTTGATAGCGACCGTTGGGAAGCCTTCGATTTGGCGGGACAGTTCGCCGATGAAGATGCACATGCATTAAATCCGCCGCTCGCGTTCGAGCCGCTCGTTTCGCCATCGGGTAAGGCGATTATCGAAGCCGTCAATACGCCGCCGTATTGTGCTTTCAAAGATTGGAGCAATTTGCCGCACATCGCCAACAAAGCGAGCGACTGCGAAGCTCAGGGCAATCGCCTTTATGGTTTGTCGAACGCGATGGTCAACGCCCGCCCGATTCTGCGGCAATTGAGCGGAGCGTTGGACACATTGGATGCCGCCGAGAAGAGTGATGCCTTACTGGAATTGCGCGCATCGGGTTTGCTGGTTGAGACGAACAAAAGGATTCATGTCTTCTCAAGTATCTGCGGAGGTCAAGGCGCAGGATTGTTAATCTTCGTGCTTGGCTGTCTCGCCAGGATGATTGAAACGCGGCGCGAGCAGTTTGAAATCAACTTGCACCTCTTTTTGCCCGGCTTCCACCGCACGCCAGACGACGCACGACAGCGTGACCAAGCACGACGGGGGATGAGCGTTCTATACGACTTGCAAGCGTTGCGTGGCGGCAATCCCGTCGAACTGCGCTTGCCCGACGGCAAATTGCAGTTGACCGCACGCCACACGGAAGAACTTTACAACCACGCTTTTATCTATGCGCCACGTTCGACCGAAACGGACGCTTATAAATCGTTCATTACCCGTGTCGCTCAAACCGTCATTGAAGCGGAGATGAGCGTTATCTCCGCTGATTTACGTCGCCAACGCTCGAACGCTAAAGAACAAGCGACCGCGAATTTACATGAAGAGACTCTTGATTCATTGGAGGTGAATTATGACGAATCAATCCGACAATTCAGCACCGCAACAAACGGTCTCAACTAAAGGAGAGCATCCGCCGCTCACGCTCAACTACTCGACCGCGCTAACGCTGCGAGTAGGTCTGCCTTCCTTACGTGAGGCGGTCGCCGAGACGCTGCTTGGTCAAGTTTTACATTTCCTGTCGCAAGAAACCGGTGACGCAAGCGCGACGGCTGAAACTGCACTACGACGTGCGCGTTTTATCGAATCACCCGCAGTTCGTAGCTTTGGCATCACAGAAGCGGTTGACGAATGGCTAACCGATGAAAGCGGACATCACCTGCTCGAAGCAATCGGGCGAGACCTGCAAAGGCGCGGAGTGAACGCGGCACAAAGCACAATCGAAGCATGGCAAAGAGAAAATCAAAACGAAGCTTCAACCCGTGCTGAAGCAAAAGTACGCGAAATGTTAGCCGAACTCGACGTAGTCAAGACACTGCGTGACCACATTGTTTGTTTGGACGAAATCATCGTACGACTTGAACGCTCACAGCGCACAATCGAAGCCAGAGTGAGTGTTGTCAACGAGAATTACCGCCGTCTTGCAGAATACCTGCAAAATATCACCACTCGTGTGCAGAATGCTCCGGCGGCATCTCCTAATGGTCGTAAACGTGAGTTACTCGCGCGTGGCTATCGTCGTACCTTGCGCTTCTTCGGGTACGGCGAAGGCAATGTAAACGCTCCGGCTGCCTCACCACAAAATAACTTTGCCGTACTTGAACGCGATATGCTCTCCGCACAATTGCAACTCGCCGCGTTCGCTGCCGAAAGAGAAATAGCGGCAGAGATGGTTGCCCTGCTGCAACAGGAACGATTAACCGACGAAGAACTATTAACTCTCGTCGCTGATGCCGAACGCGATGCCATCAGTATCGCTCGACGCATGGAGGCGACCCGCGATTACGGTTTAGCCGCTGGTGAGATGCTGCTTAACGGGGAAGAGCTAACGACCAACACCGTCTGCTACCTGTTCGGTGAACACGAAGATGTAAGTTTCACCGTGTTGAATCGCTTTATCGAATCGCGTCAAGCAGAAAACGTACTAGGTGAACTTGCAAACTTACGCACAGACGAAATCAAGGCGTTTGTAAGCGAATTACTTAATGCATGTCACACAACCGTCGCGGAGAAGATGCGGGACTTCACGGTTGCCGACGCACTCGCCGCGCTACTATCCGGCGAAAAGAATGACTGGCACGCGAAACTGGATGCGGCGTTCAAAGCGACGGTGACGATGGATTTTCTTGCTGCTCCATATGCTAAATATCTTGACCCGCAAATTTTTGCCGCCGTGACTTACGCGCCAAGTAGAATGCAGCAAACTAATGAGCGCATACGCATTGCTCTGACCCGCATCAGAAAATCCACGCACGTCAACTTCGACATCAAGTCAGATACGGCTAACTTTGATCGCCTATTTTTTTACTGCGAGTTCTTCTGTGTGCCTCTCGATGCATTTCGCTTCTATGACGAATCTCACACCGACTTTGAAAAAGTTAAAACGCTGCCGCGCTTCAATCCGCACGGGTTAACGCAACTTAACTAACAGCACGGTTCCGTATCGCCTTTGGATCGAAAAAGACTATTTACCTTCCGACAATGACACTTGCCGCCGAACGGCACGGAGTATTTTATGAACTGTAAATCTCGTAGCTAAGGAGGTGATGGTTTATGGAAGCGTAACTAATCTTAAGCCGTGCAGCTTATATAAGCTGCACGGCTTTGGTTTTTAACGGAAGTCGATGCGGTCAGATGACACTTCCCTTCAAACACCATGGGCTAACTTAGTTTCCTGTATTGAAACCATAATGAAATAAAAGATTGCTCGATTTTAGCTTCGCTGAGAAACACGATGCCAAATAGCGCGGCACAAATTGTGGAAGAGAAAGGCTGGCTCTTGAACTTAGAAGGGCTATGCCTCGACGACCGCTTCGAGGTCACCCGGCGCATCGGTTGTGGAAGTTACGCGGAGATATACGTCGCTCAAAACACGGCTCCCCGAACAGATGAGCCGAAGATTGTTGTCGTCAAAGCTTTGAACCTCCTGCTACATGGTGCTCTTGAAGCAGACTTAGAGCGAACCCTGATTGAAAACATCGCGCTCGAAGCGCAGGCAATGGGCAGTTTCGATCACGATCACATCGCACGATTGTTTGGTTGCGGCAGCGCGTTAGATGGAGACGGTAAGCAGTTCTATTACCTCGTTCTCGAATACTTACCGGGCGGGAGCTTGGCGCAGTTCTGTCGCGCGCAGCCTTTGTCATACGAGCAAACGCTCGACTACACGAAACAAATCTGCGCGGCGTTGTCCCACGCTCATGCTCTAAGCGTGCTACATCGTGACATTAAGCCGAGCAACATCATGTTGTCCGCAAACAGGCGCACGGCGAAGGTATTGGATTTTGGAACGGCTCGTCTCTTACATGCTGCTGGTTCGATCACGAAGGTCGGTACAGATTTATACGCCGCGCCGGAACACTTTTCTCTGCACCACACCACGAAAGATGATCTGACGCCATCAGCAGACGTATATGCGGTAGCGAAGACAGTTTACTTCCTGCTGTGCGGAGAGTCTCCGTCATCGTTTAAACAACAGCAGATCAGTTCGCTCCCGGCGCATGTCAACGGAAATCAGCGCGCCGCGCATCTTTTGCGTGTACTAAAAAAAGCGACCAGCGTGCGCCCGGCGAATCGCCAACAGTCCGTGCAGGAATTCTATGACGACCTTTGCGGTTCGTCTGAAGAGACCGTTTGCTCGTCACGTCAGTGGGACGGTGCCGCGTCAACGCAAAGTCGCGTTCAATCTCGTATCGTCGTCGAAATTGTCGAGAAGCCTGTACGCGATTACTGGGCAGAAACAAAAAACATTGGGTCGGTGAGTGCCGGGTATGCGGCTCGCTTGACGGTTCTTATCGCCCGATGCCTCAAAGCACTGTGGAAATGGATTCATCCCATACTCTGTAAGGCAGGGCACACACTCACTCAAGTCAGCAGGTGGTTGTGGACGCATTTGTCTGCAATCTCGACGGAAACGCTTTTGCGGGTCGCGGCAGCTATAACAATCTTGACGGTTTTGTTAGTTGCTTCACTTTCAATCATAAAGTGGTGGCACGCGCATTCATCCACAGAGACGCAAAAGCAGGAAGTCAACAAGTCTGTTGGCATAGGCGAAGCGATTGCCAACACGGACATAAATCTCCGCTCCAAGGCATCCGGGAAGTCTAATCTTATCGGTTTAGTCGAAAAAAATTCGCGGGTACGCATTCTGTCGTCAAGCGCCGACCAGAACTGGTGCGAGATCGAGGTCATACAACACGGGCGGGCGAAAGAAAAGCCGTCCTCTGCCGACCGTGGCTGGGTGAATCGGGTGAATCTCACATTCAATTGATGCTGATCTACATAGGGAGTTTAAGAGGATGAAGTTACGCGCAAGACTCGAACCGGTGAGACGCTGGATTGACGGAGAGAAGACTGAACCTTTCTTACTGCTCAAAGAGCAGGAAAAACCGCGACGTGCGGCGGAGGAGTTTTTGGTGCGAATAGCGCGCGAGATTGACTCGGTCATGAACCGTGAAGCCTTCACACCTCCCGGCGGTCCAACTTATCTGCCTCGTGAGTTCGTCGTCTTCCTCAGCCACGAAGATGATGGCGGGTGGAATGGGGACAAACGTCGAGCGCTCGAACAGGGGTTGACCCATGTACTAGGGCAGAGAACTACAGAGCTTTTCGGCGGGAACTTCCTCAACACACGAGCCTTCTCAATCACGCTGCGCGCTGACGCAACGCTCGCTAAGTGGCAATTCCGTGTGAAAGCTTTGTGGGATGTCGAAGCGGGCACGACTACCGTTTCCGCGCGTGGATTTGGAAGCACAGCGGAGCACCCGCTCGACCTTCATCACGATAATGAAATCACGATTGTATATTCGCGCCCGCGTTCAGTTCTCTACTCGATCCAAGTTAAGCGTGACGGCGTGAGCCAATGTGTTTTACCCGTGACCAAACCGGAAATCACAATAGGTCGAGGTTCACAATTGGTTCAGGTTGACGTACCTATTATCGGGGACGCTGAGGTGAGCCGCATTCATGGCATTCTTAGTTATGACGTGCAGGGAGGTTATTTGCTGACCTCCAAAGGGCGAAATCTGCTGTCTATCAATGGTTACGAATTGCAACGTGAAGAGCAAAGGGTGGTAGCTCCTGAAGACCAGATAAAAATTTGCAGCTTCAGCCTTCAAGTCCACGAAGTGGCGAACGCAGTTACATAGTTGTTCCTGCATCATGTTTCAGGAGGGAATCGCGGGTAAGAGCTACCCGTAATGGAAGTTTAATCCCATCGTGTAGTGGAGTTATGCGTAAGGGAGACGGAGATGACACTCTCTTACGAACTGGTGATTGTAATTTTTAATTGCTTGTGAGAGTTGAAGGAGGTGATAGGTAGATGTGTGACTAAAGTTTTGCCGTGCGGCTCGTTCGAGCCGCACGGCAATTTCTAAGATGGTTTTCTAAATAGCAACTGAAACAATCAAGGATTAGCGCCCAACAACTCTAGAAGAACATATGACTTCTCCATCATTAGTGACACTTCAAGACGGTGCTACGTTCATATCGCTCACAGGCATCAGTATCAAGAGTCTGCTGTCAGCGGAGTTGTTCCTAGATGTCGCGGGCGCGCGTTACGCTAACAACAGCATTGATGTCGCGGTGTTGTGTCACAAAAGGTGGGCTGACCTTGCTCATACTCTTACGGCTCTGCCCGAAGCCACGGAGTTCCTGTTGGTGTTCGGCTCGATGAAGCCGCACGGAGCGATCAACACATATGCCGCTTTCCTACCGGTTGGTCGCGCTTCAAATCACGAAGATGCTAAAGCCGCATGTCTTCGCGCGCACGCGAGTCTGACGACGTTGCTAAGAGCCAGCCTCGACTACGCCGAATTAATGCCAGTGACGGATACGAAGACGCTCAACAACATCATCTTGCTGCTCAACGGATGCCACACTTTAGAGGTGCGGAGACGCACGGAGCGATTGCGCGTCAGCCACGGAGTTATTGAGCGATCACCGCTTGGCTTCAAAGGAACTTCCGCTCAGAACCTTCCGTCCTCGAATGTGAGTGCATCCGCCGGGCGTGCCGCATACATTTCGCACCTGTTCCCGTGGACGCCGAGCATGGACTCATGGTCGCGTGTGCTTGAGGTGTTGGATAGCGTCGAAGGGTCGGCGGCGTTAGCCGTTCACATGCTTACGCTTGAACGAACACCGCAGGCTTGCATGGAAAAGGTCGCTGCTTCGATGGCGGCTACTGAACAAATCTTCGCGCAACGGGTGGATGGACAAATTGAAACCGTCTTCAGCTTGCAGGCGAGCCTACTGCGCCAAGAAGTGTTGTGCCGCCTTGCCACGCTAGAAGGGCGGTTGCTCGCCGCTCGCGTCTTCATCGCTTCATCTCGCCCGCCATCTGACGCCCTTACCTCGACCATCGTGGGGTGTCTTGACGAGGTGACGCCGGCGGCGCAGAACAATTCTTCGGGAATGTTCCGCGGTGGCGCGCAACTTCTCCAGTGTCCGCAAGGCGAGACGCTAGCGACATTGGCAGAACCCTCGCTTGACATGCTCTTCAGCCCGGCAGAAGCGAGTGCCGTTCTACGCACGCCGATGCCCGTCGAAGTTGAACTTCCCGGCATCCGGCTCACCCGCGCACGTACCGCGAAACTCACCGGACGCTCTGGTGACGATGTTCCGCTCGGCAGCAATAATCATCACGGTTGTACTTTGCCAATCGCGCTCGACGATGCGATGCGGTTTCGTCACACATATGTCGTCGGGCAGACTGGATCAGGCAAAAGCACATTTCTTCTACATCAGATTTTGCACGACATTAATCGCGGTCGGGGCGTCGCCGTTCTTGACCCTCACGGCTCACTTATCGAACAAGTTTTGCTTCACTACCCGAAGGAGCGCAGTGAAGATTTGACGATTGTTGATGTCACGGATGTTGAGCGTCCGGTCGGCTTCAACGTGCTTCGCATCAACGAGACGGACGGTCTCCAGTACCGACTCGCGCGCGACATTGTAGTTGACGATCTGCACTCATATCTCGAACGCTCTTACGACGTAAATATGCTGGGTCCGGTGTTCGAGACTCACTTCCGGGGAATGATGAGCCTACTGCTCGGCTTGGAGCCGCAAATTGACGGGCGCATTCCCAATCTACTCGTCTTTCGCACGCTCTATACGAATCGTGAGTTGCGTAATGCACTCGTCGAGCGCGTCAAATTTCAGGACTTAATGGTTGATGACTTCATCCGCGAAGTGTCCAGCTCGACTGGCGAGATGTCGCTTAACAACACGGCGAGTTACGTCACATCGAAGTTCAACCGCTTCGTCTCCGATATGACGCTCCGCAACATCACCTGTCAAAACTCGATTCTCGACATGGATGATGTGGTTAACAACGGCAAGGTGTTGCTCTTTTATCTTGGTAAGGGACGCTTCGGCGATCAAGCCGCAGGTCTGCTTGCCAGCCAGATCGTTTCGCGTCTCCGTTACGCGGTAATGAAGCGTGGGACGGGTGCTGAAGTGCGTCCATTCTATCTCTACGCCGATGAGTTCCAATTATTCGCTGATAAGAGGTTTGTCGAACTGCTCGCCGAAGCACGTAAGTTCAAATTGTCGCTGACACTCGCTCACCAATATCTCGATCAACTCCCGCCACCGGTATTGCAGGGCGTGCTGGGAAATGTGGGAACGACAATCGCATTTCGCGTCGGTGCGCCGGACGGAGAAAGACTCGAATCGCTGTTTAGACCGACGTTCGGCGCGCGAGACCTGACGTCGCTACCGAACTTCAGCGCGTACATCCGAAGCTTCGGGTCGTTAGGTCAGTTGCCGTTCAGCATTAATACGGAAGCTCCGCCGGTCGGAGGCGACGAGGAAACAGCAGCGTCACTACGGCAATTAGCGCGACTCAAATATGGGCGTGATAGACGCGCAGTAGAAGATGAGATCAGACAGAACTTTAAGCAATACAGCAGCGCTGCCGTTTGTAGCTCATAAGGTTTCACTCAAATCTACGCTTGCACACAAGGAGAATGTAACTTATGGGATGCGACATATTTTGGGATGCTCGTGAAGCCGATTTATACAATCAGCGCAAAGCAGCGATGTGGGTTGAAACCTTCGCCCTACATCAAGAACTGATATGTCGAACATACGATAACGAAGTTAAAGGTTACTTTCTCTATCTTAATAACCCTAAGCCTGTCGAGCATCCAACAAAGCTTAACTTGTTCGGCGCAACGATTCCCATGGGTGAAGAAAAGAAAACACGCATCAGTTCTAATCTTTTAGGAGGATATGATGTGTCGTTTGTTTTCGACAATACACTGCGACGCCCTTCGCAGTCTCATCACTTAATCACCTTTGAGCCGGTTATTGATTTAGCTCATCCGTACTACAGTAGCATCGCCCGTTATTTCAAGACTGATGGTGATGTCGAGAAAGTTATACATGCTTGTTACCGGCGCGGGGCATACATTCGCCTTCCCACTGATAGCGCAGATTGGTTGTTAACATTTCTTCATGTAATCAAGCAGGAATGCCTTAGTTCGCTGGATGTCAGCGATGACTACCTAATCTTCGAGGAAATCGAGAAATCTAAAACCGCATTATCAAGATTCAAGAAAGCAGTTGTAGTACCGTCGGAGGTACGAAAGAAATGGGCGATATGCGATTGAGCGATAAGACTACCGCATTATGCGTGGAGTTCGACGTTTGCGCGGCGACGATTACTGAAGCCGGAAAGCGGCGGGGTGGCGACTGTTTCTGCATCTGCGAAATCGCACATGAGGACACGCTCATTTTAGCCGTCTCCGATGGCGTCAGTTCCAGTGCGTGCGACTGGCTGGCTTCCGAGACGGCATGTCGGACGGCGGTCGAAACATTCGTTGATAGCGAAGGTCTAATCTCTGAACGATTAAAGAAGAGCGTTAATCTGGCGCAGGCGGCTGTCCAGCAGATCGGTGGCGTGTGCGCGGGCAGTCTGGCAACTCTCATCCTCGTCGCGTGGCGGCGAGATGAAGATAGGGTTCTTTTTGTCAGTATCGGCGATTCGCGTTTGTATCGAGATACGATGGGCGAGATCGTCCAAGCCAGCCGCGATGATCGAGATTCGGTGTTGATTACGCGCGACGGTAAGCCGATGATGGTCGGCGGGCAACCCAAATTTATGTCCGGCTTGACGAGCGCCATCGGGCAAAAGGAGTCGCTCAATTTTAAGATTGAAGAACTGGATTTCAGAGCCGGTGAGTCTTTGTTGCTGGCGACTGACGGCGCACACGGCGAAGGGCGTTTTGTCGGTCAAGCGAAAGAGTTGCTCGGATACGAGTCGCTCGACGAGAAGCTCGCATCTCTTATCTTGCATCTTTCGAGTGAATACGCAGATGACGCGACGCTCGCTGTATTGCGACGAAATGACTGTGCGGGTGATGCAGCGGAACTCTTGAAACAGGCTGTCACTGAGTGGCGAGATTGTCGTGAGTTTGGTGTCGGCGCTCATTTTGCGATTGGACTGGTTAAGACCGAGGTGGAAGAATTATTGCAACGCCGCGAATACGATTTAATTGAGCGATGGTTAAGCTACGCTGAAGATTTCGGTCTGCGTTTGTCACGCGAACTATTGTTGGAACTGCTGACGCTCGCTAGTGCAAGCGTGCCGCGTCATGTGCCAACAGTAATGAAGTTGCGGCGGCTGGCAAGCAAAAGTTGATGCCTTCGGGCGGCAGTTCGCCTGATTCAAAGTTCGCTGATGATGAAGAAGCTGATTACCACGATTTTGCGCTTCGCACTTAATCTGCTGCTTCCATTTCTTGCCATTGGTTTCGGCGGGGAAGTGTGGCGATTGGTGCAAAGCATAACGCTCACCGCGACGCGCCAGTCCGCCTTCCTCTTAGGTACGACTGTCTTCATCCTTGTGTGGTTCGTCGGGCAACGCTTGATGCCGCGAGTCGTCAGTTACCTGACGACGCTTGAGCATGAACTGACGCACATTCTCGTCGGCTTATTGTTTCTGATTCGCCCGGTATCAATTCGCGTCACAGCGACGCAAGGCGGCGAGGTGGTGCTGACGGGCAGCAACATCTGGATTACGCTTGCGCCGTACTTTTTGCCGACGATCTCATTCCTGATTCTGCCGTTCGCGTGGTTAGCGGGAAGCAAAGGTGAACGCATCTTGCTGATGCTGTTGGGCGCAAGCGTCGTCTATCATCTGCTCTCGACGTGGAGCGAAATAGGGGTGGTGCAAAGTGACTTCCGCAAAGCAGGGACACTACAAAGCCTGTGGTTGGTTCCGGTAGCTAATCTGATTTGCTATGGAATGATTCTCGCGTTTGTCGTCGATGCGAGTCGTGGCATCGCGCATTTCACCAGTGCGGGACTGCTTCAAACTTGGAACGCCATCTACGAAGTGGAGCAGCTATTCTACGCGCGTTACTATTCAGGTCTTCTTATTCGTCAGTGTCAATAATCTGGAACAGGAACTGGTAAGCGACCCGCCATCTTTGCTGGTCATCCGTCAAGATCGTTGCAGTTTTCGGATTCAGCGCCACCA
>Ga0136617_10000868_pt1 | contig 26294 bp, 17 predicted proteins | sample AntDrymUQ3222106_2_FD_129672 | JGI IMG/M metagenome (GOLD analysis project Ga0136617, IMG submission 129672) | Polar desert sand microbial communities from Dry Valleys, Antarctica - metaG UQ322 (21.06) | ecosystem: Environmental > Terrestrial > Soil > Desert | place: Antarctica: Dry Valley...
GAAACCGGACGAGAAGAAGGCGACGGGTGGTCCGCGGTCCGGTACGAGCGGACGTTTCGGGCAGACCCGCGAAATTAGTTGAGAAATCGTGTAACGCGCGGCCCACTTCGCGCGATACTTCTCCATGACGCCCCGGTGCTGTCCGGACCCCCGAGCGGACAGCACCGGGGCTTTGTCATGTCGCCGCCGGAAACCCCGGCCGCGCTGCCCGGCCATCGGGGCCGCGAGCGGTAATCTCGGCGCATGAACGCCGCCGCGTCCGCCCCCTTCGGCCGGGTCTTGACCGCGATGGTGACGCCGTTCGACGCCAGTGGCGCCGTAGACCCGGCCGCTGCTGCTGCGCTGGCCACCGACCTGGTCGACCACCGGCACGACGGGCTGGTTCTGTTCGGTACGACGGGGGAATCCCCGACCGTGGCGGCGGCCGAACAGGCGCCGGTCCTGCGCGCCGTCGTCGAGGCGGTGGGCGCGAGGGCTCAGGTGGTCGCTGGTGTCGGCTCCTATGACACCGCGCACGCCGTCGAGCTCGCCATCCAGGCGCAGTCGTGCGGAGTCGACGGCCTGCTCGCGGTGACGCCGTACTACAACAAGCCTCCGCAGGCTGGCATCCTCGCGCAGTTCCGGGCGATCGCCGACGCGGTCGAGCTTCCGGTGATGCTGTACGACATCCCGGGGCGTACCGGCACCAAGCTCGCCGCCGAGACCTTGGCCCGAGCCGCCGAACACCCCCGCATCGTGGCCGTCAAGGACGCGGCGGGGGACCTGTTCGCAGGCGCCTGGCTGTTGAGCTCCACCGATCTCGCGATCTACTCCGGCGACGACGCCCTCAACCTCGCGTGGCTGTCGATCGGCGCCGTCGGCGTGATTTCGGTCGTCGGGCACCTGGCCGGCCCCCAGTACGCCGCGATGGTCGAGGCGGTCGACGCGGGCGACCTGCCTCGGGCGAGGGAGATCGACCGCGACCTGCTGCCCGTCGTCGACGTTGTCATGAACCGCACCCAGGGCGTGATCATGACCAAAGCAGCGCTCGAGGTGCAGGGCAGGATGATGAACCGTGTCGTCCGGCTGCCGCTGCTGGAGGCGACGGACGCCGAGGTCGCCACCGTTCGCGACATGTTGGCCGCCACCGACCTGCTCACGCCCACGGTCGCGGCGGCTTCCTAGCCGGGCACGAGCAGATGCCAGCAGCCGCCGGACCGGCTCGGGCCCCTGCGCTGGTGATAACTTCGAAGCGCTCCGTCGACGTCAAGCGAGTCATACGAAGGGTTGTGGATGAGCCACCCCCATCCCGAGCTGGGTACACCCCCGCCGCTCCCGGCGCAGGGCATGCGCATCATTCCCCTCGGTGGACTCGGCGAGGTCGGCCGCAACATGGCGGTGTTCGAGCACGCCGGGCGGTTGCTGATCATCGACTGCGGCGTGCTCTTCCCCGACGAGACGCAGCCGGGCGTCGATTTGATCCTCCCGGACTTCGACCCGATCCGAGACCGCCTCGCTGACGTCGAGGCGATCGTGCTCACGCACGGGCACGAGGACCACATCGGGGCCGTGCCGTACCTCTTGCGCGAGCGCCCCGACATCCCGCTGGTGGGATCGCGGCTCACCTTGGCGCTGCTCGACGCGAAGCTGCGAGAGCACCGGCAGACCCGCGCCCCCAAGTACGAGGTGAAGGAGGGCGACCGCAGCACCTTCGGTCCCTTCGACCTCGAGTTCGTCGCCGTCAACCACTCGATCCCGGACGCCCTGGCCGTCGCTGTCCGGACGTCGGCGGGAATGGTCCTGCACACCGGCGACTTCAAGATGGACCAGCTCCCGCTCGACGGGCGCATCACGGATCTGCGGGCCTTCGCCCGACTCGGCGAGGAAGGAGTCGACCTCTTCATGGTCGACTCCACGAACGCCGAGGTGCCGGGTTTCACGACCTCCGAACGCGACATCGGGCCGGTGTTGAGCCAAGTCTTCCGCGACAGTCGGCAGCGCATCATCGTGGCGTGCTTCGCCTCTCACGTGCACCGGGTCCAGCAGGTCATGGACGCTGCGGTCGGCGATGGTCGCAAGGTCGCGTACGTCGGCCGTTCGATGGTCCGCAACATGCAGGTCGCGCGCGAGCTCGGGTACCTCGACGTACCACCGGACACCCTGGTCGACATGCGAGATCTCGACCGGTACGCCCCCGAGGAGGTCGTGATCGTCTCCACGGGATCGCAGGGGGAACCGCTCTCGGCGTTGGCGCGAATCGCCCACCGCAACCACGACCGCATCCAGATCGTGCCCGGCGACACGGTCGTGCTCGCGTCCAGCCTGATCCCGGGCAACGAGAACTCCGTCTTCAAGGTCATCAACGGCTTGACCAGGCTCGGCGCCAACGTCGTGCACAAGAGCAACGCCATGGTGCACGTCTCCGGCCACGCCAGCGCGGGGGAGTTGCTGTACTGCTACAACATCCTGCGCCCGAGAAACGTCATGCCGGTGCACGGGGAGGTCCGCCACCTGGTCGCCAACGCGGCCCTGGCTGTCGACGCGGGAGTGCCTCGCGAGCGGGTGGTCATGGCCGAGGACGGGATGGTCATCGATCTGGTCGATGGGGTGGCGTCGGTCACGGGCAAGGTCGACTGCGGCTACGTCTTCGTCGACGGCTCGTCGGTCGGCAACATCACCGAGAGCGATCTCAAGGACCGCCGCATCCTGGGCGAAGAGGGCTTCATCTCGGTGCTGGTCGTCGTCGACTCTGCGTCGGGCAAGCTCATCGCCGGGCCCGAGATCCACGCCCGGGGCTTCGTCGAGGACGACGCGGTGTTCGACGAGGTGCGCCCATTGATCGAGGACGCGCTGCTGAAGTCCCTCGGCGACGGCAACGACGACTCCTACCAGCTGCAGCAGGTGATCCGGCGTACCACCGGCCGCTGGGTCAACCAGGCGCACCGTCGGCGTCCGATGATCATCCCCATCGTGCTCGAGGCTTGACCCTTGTCCGCCCCGGTGCACCGACAGACTCCGCATGCGCGCACTCCGCCCGGCGCGGCACCAACCCTCGCTGGACCTGCGCGGGTGCCGTGGACCGGGCGCTCGGACCGACCCACCTCGGCCGAGCGGGTACGTCGTTGGCTGGCAACGCCCGTCGCGTTCCTGGCCTCGGCCGTGGCCGTCCTGTGCACGATCAGCGTCGCCGACGTCGCGCCCGCACTGCTCCCGCTGTCGCTGACGAACGAGCGGCTGGTCGGATGGGCCGGAGCCGGGGTGGCGGCGGCTTGTGCGGTCGCAGTCCTCGCGCTGGTCACGATGCGGCGTACCGGAGCCGGCCCGGTCCTCGCCCTCGGTGCCGCGAGCAGCGTCTTCGGTCTTGCGCTGGCCGACAACATCGTGGACGGCACACAGCTCGCCATCGCCGCGCTCACCTTGGGGGTTGCGGTGGGAGCGCTGCTCACCGGCGCCGCCGGAATGGCCCTAGAGCTCCCGTCGCGGTACCGCACCCCGACCTTGCTGGCCTTCGTCGTGCCGCTGGTCGTCGGCTCGCCGCTGGTGACCTGGTGGTCGCTGCGCTCGGGCGACGCCGACTCGGTCGAGCTGACCGTGCATCCGCCTGTCGGTCTGCTCGCTCCCGTGACCGGATTGATCGTGCTGTGGGCAGTGATCAGCATGCTGATCGAGGCTCCGCGCGCCCACGCCGAGCCGCTCGGGTGGGAATCCGCCTGGGCCATGTACGTGGGCGTACTGGTCGCGGCGTCCGTGGCGGTGATGCTGCTCGGGTTCGAGCCCGACGTCGACCGGGGCTGGCTGCGTTCGCTCGTGATGCTCGTCGTCGCGGTGGTGCTGGCTGGAATGGCACTCGTCCTGAGAGCCGTGCCGTCCGGCCAGGCGGCAGCTGGGTTCGCGGTGGTCTCGCTGGCGGGTCTCGCTGGCCCGGCCTGTGTGCAGCTCCTGGTGATCGTCAGTGATGCCGGCGACGTACGTGTCGATTGGCCGGTGCTCGGGTTGCTCGTGGCCGGTGGCTTGGTAGGCGTCGCTGCGGGGTGGCGCTGGCACTTCCTGGCATCGGCGGTTGCTCCGTTGGTCCTGGCGGCTGCCGCCGCCGGCGCCTGGGTGATGCCGGATGCAGCGTGGCCGATGGTTGCCGCGGCGGGCCCGTTCATGGCCGCCTTCGGTGCAGCCCTCGCGGCCGGCGTCCGGCTGTGCACGGTGAGCCCGATGGCGTTGCGGTTCGGCGTTTTGGCGGTGGTCGCGTCGACGTCGCTGGGTGCAGTCCTGTCGCTCGCCCTCGGGTGGACCTTGGCCGGAGACGTGGCAGCGAGCACCGACACCGCTCGTTCGGCCGGCCGAGTGCTCCTGGGTCTGACGTTCGCCGCCGCCGTCCTGGCCGCGGCGTACGTCGTCACCCGCGACCGAGCATCGAGCCTCCGATGACCTGCACCACCTGCTGCAACGTCCTGCACCGGGGGCGTCGGGGCGCTCCGGCGGCAGGACGCAAGCACTGAGTCCCTCCGTGCCCGCAGACACCTCAGGGCCGGAGCTACCCCCCTCCAGGTAGCCCCGACCCCGATGCATGTGAGCGCCTACCCCCGAGCGGTCTGCGCTTTGTGCCGGGGAGGAGCGGCCCGAACCGGCCGTGATACCTGGGTCCCAGACCTGCTTCCCGACTGCCCGTGAACGCCGCGCGTCGGTAAGGGACGTGACCGCGGCTGCCGACATCACTACGATGAGGCGGGCACCCGGAGACCGGACGTGCAGAGGGAGCGGTCGGGACCCGGGAGCAGTGGTGCCTGTCCGTGCGTCGTTCCCCGCACAGCGACGCGAGCGGAAGGGCATCGCCACCGCAAGGACGTGTATCAGGGCGTCGCCCCGCGCCTCCTCCCCATCGTGAATGCGCTCGTGGAGCGGGAGACGAGGAGTCTGGCCGTGCCAGCCCAGAATGCCTCCGCCGACGACCCCGAGACTGCGCGCTCCGCCGACCCCACGGTGTGGGACGTGTCGGCTCAGGCCTTCCGGCGCTGGCAGGCCGGTGACACCGCCGCCCTCGACGACCTCGTCCGCGCCCTCACGCCTGTGCTGTGGCACGTCGTACGCGCGGTCGGGCTGGACCAGTCGGCCGCGGAGGACGTCGTCCAGGTGACCTGGCTGACGCTTGTGCGCAAGAAAGACTCCGTGCACGACCCGCAGGCCGTGGCCTCGTGGCTGACGACCACAGCACGTCGTGAGGCGTGGCGGGTGTCCCGGACGCAGGTCCGCATGGTGCCGGTCGCCGACGAGGTGATCGAACGTCGTACCCCCGACCTGAACTCGGCTGAGTCGCACGTCATCGACACCGACGAGGGCAACCGACTCTGGGCCTGCGTCCAGCAGCTCGATGCCCGCTGCCAGCGATTGCTCCGGGCGGTCGCGTTCGACCACCGGCCCGACTACGCCGGAATCGCCGACGAGCTGTCCATGCCCATCGGCAGCATCGGCCCTACCCGGGGCCGTTGTCTGGCCAAGCTGAAGAAGTTGCTCGCACCCTCAGGAGACTGTGATGACTGACCTCGACGTGACACCGCGCCTGCTTCGCACCATGTGGGAGCTGCACGACCCCATGCCCGCCGATCTCGTCGACAAGGTGCTGGTCGCCATCGCGACCGAGGACCTCGACGCGGAGTACGAGCTCCTGCACCTGATGGAGCGCGCGCACGAGCTGGTCGGGACCCGTGGCGCCGGCGACGCCTACACCGTGACGTTCTCGCGCGGCGAGTTCTCGCTGCTGCTGCGGGTCGGCACCCGTCACGAGGGGGACACCGAACGCCGTCGCGTCGACGGCTGGGTCACCCCGCCACGCCCCATGACGGTCAAGGCGGCCCAGGCCGAGCACAGCTGGGAGGCGACCGCGGACGCGTCCGGTCGCTTCGAGTTCGCCGACCTGCCGGGTGGCTTGACCCGGTTCTGGCTCAGCGACGACCCGGAAGGGATCGAGGCCTCGGACGACGAGGCAAGTCGAGCCTTCGCCACCCCGGCCTTCGAGCTCTGAGGGGGCGATGACGACGTACGACGGCAGTTCCGACGGGCAGTCCGACTCCGGCGACACCAGCGCCCAGGACAAGATCCCGGCCCGGCTCAACCGTGACCCGGCGCCCCCGGCCCAGGAACGCATCGACTCGGTGCAGGGCCGGCTCCTTGACCCGGCCACGGCACTCGTGGTGCGAGGTGTGGTTCCGCGCCCGACGGTCTACGTCGGCCCGCGGTTGGTCGTCGCGGCTCGGCGAGACGCGGACGACCTGCTCCCGCAGTTGCAAGAGGTCGCCGCCGACCTCGACTGGGAGGTCGAGCTCGACCGGACGTTCGCCCGTACTCGGGTGACCGACCGCGAAGACACCTTGCTCGGCACGACGCGCTACACGCTCAGCGTCAAGTCCGGCACCGCCGCGACGGCTCCTGACGGCTGGGTGTTGCTGCAGCAGGCGCGCGCCAGGTACGGGATCGAGGCGCTCGAGGGGGTCGGCCTCGACCACGTGTTGTTCGTGACCGACGCGAAGAAGCGCAGGCGGCCGCACTGGGACTCCAACGTTCCGCACTGGGACTCGAACCCGCGCCCGCACTGGGACTCGAACCCGACCGAGGCCCTGGCGTCGTACGGAAGGCCCGGCTCGGGTGGACGGCAGCCGATCGCCTTCACGGGTCCGCCGCCGTACCGGCGCCCTGACGCCGAGATCACCGGACGACGGCCAGTGGTGGCGATTCTCGACACCGGATGTGGCGCACACCCGTGGTTCGAGGGCGGGATCGTCCGTACTGACGTGAAAATCGACGGCGACCAAATCGGGTACTTCGACCCCGAGACCGACCCGGAGGCCGCGGGCGACTACGTCGGGCCGCTCGACGGCTCGATCGACGACCTGGCCGGGCACGGCACGTTCATCGCCGGCCTGGTGCGGCAGGCCTGTCCGGACGCGAACCTGATCGCCTGGCGGGTGGTGAACTCGGCCGGCCCAATCATCGAGTCCGACTTGATCGACGCCCTGACCCGGATCGCCGAGCTGATCCGGCGCGAGGCCGACGGCGAGTCGGGAGGCGAGCGCATCGATGTCCTCAACCTGTCGATGGGCTATTACCACGAGACGCCCGAGGACGCGCTGTTCGACCCGACGGTGTACGACATCTTGCGGCTCATCGGCGAGTGCGGGACGGTCGTGGTCTGCTCGGCAGGCAACGACGCCACCGCTCGGCCGATGTTCCCGGCTGCCTTCGGGCCGTGGATCGGCGGGGGTGGTGTGCCCGCTGACGACGACTGTGCTCCGGTGGTCTCGGTCGGTGCTCTCAACCCGGACCGCACGGTGGCGCTGTTCAGCAACACCGGTCCGTGGGTGCGCGCCTACGAGCCCGGCGCCGCAGTGGTCAGCACGATGCCGAAGTTCCAGGGTGGGCTCGAGCCGATCGCGCGGACGTGGGCCTACGGTCTGCAGCGCGAATCGATCGACCCCGACGATTTCAGCGGCGGCTTCGCCCTGTGGAGTGGTACGTCGTTCGCCGCTCCGCGGATGGCCGGCAAGATCGTGGCCGCGATGGTGGACGACCTCGCCGCGCTCGACGAGGAGGAGTCGCGTGACGCGGCGTTGGCACGGGCCTGGTCAGCCGTAGCCGAGGCCACCACGATCGCGCCAGAATGACGGGATGCTGACTGCCGCCGAGCTGCATCGACGAGGTCAGGAGGCGAGCAACGCCGGCAAGTTCGCGACCGCGAGGAAGCTGCTGGGACAGGCGTTGCAGCGCGACGCAGCCGGTGACACCCGGGCCCGGGTGCTGCTCACCCTGGCCATGGTCGACGCCGAGGTCGGCGGTCTCGACGACGGACTCGCCCTGTGCGACCAGGCGCTGTCACTGGACGGACTGTCCGACTCGGTCCAAGGCCTCGCCTGGTCACAACGTGCACTCCTGCTGATGCGCAGTGGCAGCGGATCCGCGGCTGTCGAGGCGTTCGCACAAGCCGAACCACTCCTGTTGGGTGAACCCGAGCCGCTGATGCGCGTGCACCTCAACCGGGGCAACGTCTACCTCCAGCGTGGTGAGGCCGGGCGCTCGGCCTCGGAGTTCGAGCGTGCCGCGCACTTCGCCGACGTAGCCGGGCTGCCCGTCCAGCGCGCGAAGATCGAGCACAACCTCGGCTACTCGAGGCTGCTGCAGGGTGACCTGGTGACAAGCCTGCGCATGATGGACGCCGCCGCGGCGATCCTGGACGACCTGTCGGAGTACATGCGCGCCGTCGGAAGGGTCGACCGGGCCGAGGTGCTGATCGCCGCCGGGATGAAGGACCGTGCCACGGCCGACCTACGCGAGGCGGCCACGGCCTTCGGCCATCGCCGGGCGCGGCAGTCGCAGGCCGAGGCCGAGCTGGTCCTGAGCCGGATACTGCTGCGTGAGGACGCCAGTGAGGCCGGTCGCGTCGCCCGGCGATCGCGGCAACGCTTCCTGCGCCGAGGCAGTGACGCTTGGGCGCTGCGGGCCGAAGCGGTCGAGCTGACCGGACAGATCGAGGCGGGTGGCGTTTCGCACCGGCTGCTGGAGCGCGCCGTAGGGGTCGTTGCGAGCCTCGAGACTCACGGGCTTCATGGCGAGGCAGAAACCCTCGACCTCCAGGTAGCGCGCCTGCTGTCTCGTCGGGGCCAGGACGACGACGCGGCTGCGGTGCTCGCGGGTCGACCGACCGGCGCGAACAGTCGGCTGAGCACGCGGCTGCTGCGCCGAGAGGTTGCCGCTGAGCTCGCGGAGGTGCAAGGCAGTGCAGCGACGGCGTTCGGCCACATCAGCAGCGGTCTGGCCGAGCTGCACGACTGGCAGTCGTCGTTCGGAAGCCTCGACCTGCAGAGCTCCCTGGTCGGGCACGGGCGAGGGCTCGCGGTACACGGCCTTCGGCTCGCGCTGGAGGACGGCAGGCTCGAGGTCGTCTTCGAGTGGTCGGAGCGCGCCCGCGCACTGGCTTCCCGGGTCACCCCGCTGCGACCGCCGGCCGACGGGGACGCGGCGGCCGAGCTCGCGCAGCTGCGGTCGTTGCAGGGCAAGATCGCCGCCGACGACGCCGGCCCCGACGACGTACTCAGGCGCGAGGCGAGCAGTCTCCGGGAGCGGATTCGTGAGCGGCGCTGGTTCGACCCCGGGTCCGGGCTGGTCGTGGAGCCGGTCGCGTTGGACGATGTGACCGTTGCCGTGTCGGCCGCAGCCGGGGTGCTCGTGTCGTACATCGTGGTGGACGCTCAGGTCCATGCGTTGTGCACCAGCGCGGCTGGCACCGAGGTCTGCGCGCTGGGGTCCATGACCGCGGTGCGCTCACTGGTGGACGGGCTGCAGGCCGACCTCGACATGGCCTCGACCCATCTCCCGGCGGCGATCCGGGCGACCGTCGTAGCCGGACTCGAGCAGCGCCTGCAGGCGCTGGCGGAGCTGCTGGTGGTGCCGCTCGCGGCGTTGGCCAGCTCGAGCCCGGTCGCTGTCGTACCCAGCGGCGCCTTGGCCGGGGTGCCGTGGCCGCTGCTGCCTGGGCTGAAGGGTCGACCGTTGACCGTGCCGCGGTCGGCTTCGTCGTGGCTGACGTCGCTGGCAGCGCCCGCCGCGGCCGCCGCGACGGCGGGCTTCGTCGCCGGTCCGCGGGTGGCCCGGGCCGTCGAGGAGGTCAGTCAGGCGGCGGCTGCCTGGTCTGGCGCGCGGGTGCTGACCGGTGATGCCGCGCACGCCGATGCGGTCGCCGAACTGGCTGCCAGGGTCGACGTGTTCCATGTCGCCGCGCACGGGAGGCACTCGGCCGACAACCCGCTATTCTCCGGCCTGGAGCTGGTGGACGGCCCGTGGTTCGGCTACGACATCGACCAGCTCGGTGAAATCCCGTCGACCGTCGTGCTGTCAGCCTGCGAGCTCGGCCGGTCGTCGGTTCGGTGGGGTGAGGAGACGATCGGGATGACGGTGGCGTGGCTGCATGCGGGCGCCCGCTGCGTCATCGCCTCGCCGGCCAGCGTCGACGACGACGTGGCCTGCAGCGTGCTGGCTGCGGCGCATGCACACCTCGCCGAGGGGCAGCCGCCGTCGGTTGCGCTCGCCGCGGCGACCGAACAGGTCGGGGGCGGGCTGCCGGCCCCGTTCGTCTGCTTCGGTAATGGCTGGTAGGGCCGCTCCTACGTCCTGCCACACCGCCGGTCAGACAGGCTCGGCGACCTCTCGGGTGATCCGATACCGCACGAATGACGGCACGATCAACGCCGCCACGACCGTGAGGACGACGACGAGAAGGCCGCCACCGCCCACGGCGACCGCCGACCCGACCATGGCGGCGCTGGCCCCGTGCAGGACGTCGGCGATGCGTGGTCCACCCGCGACCACGACGATGAACACGCCCTGGAGGCGCCCGCGGACGGCGTCCGACGCCGCACTTTGCAACATGCTCATCCGGAAGGCCGCCGACGCCATGTCGGCAGCACCACCCACGACGAGCATCAGTACAGCGACCAGGAGCATTGCCGAGCGCGCCTGGTCTGACAGTCCGACGGCGACACCGAACCCGATCATCGCGCCACCCCAGATTACGATGCACACGATCACGGCGAAGCCCTGACGTTCCACCCGCGACACCCAGCCGGAGAAGACTCCGCCGAGCACCGCACCGGCAGGAATCGCCGCGAACAGCACGGCGAAGGCCAGTCCGCCTTCCTCGGGCCCGCCGAAACCCAGGTGGGCGATCTCGGGGAACAAGGCCCGCGGCATGCCGAAGATCATCGCGATCAGGTCGACCACGAACGACATGAGCAGCACGGGCTGACCCCGCAGGTACGCCAGGCCGTCAACGACCGCCCGGATCCCCGGGGCTCCGCCGAGGGATCCCTCGACCGGGAGCCGGGGCAGCTTGACCACGGCACCGAGCGTGGCGAACAGCGTCACGGTGTCGATCAGGTAGAGCCAGGTGAACCCGAGGACGGGGATCAACGCGCCTGCGACCAACGGACCTGCGATGGCCCCGGCCTGGAAGACGGTCATCGACAGCGAGTTGGCCGCCGGAAGTAGGTCGTGCGACAACAGCTTCGGCAAGATGGCGCTGCGCGTCGGCTGGTTGACAGCGAAGAACGCCTGCTGGACGGAGAACAAGGCGAGCAGCAGCCAGACGTTGCCGGAGCCGACCGCCGCCTGCGCCCAGAATCCGGCGCTGGTCACGATCAGCCCCACCGTGGTGATGATCAGCAGGGTGCGTCGGTCTACGACGTCGGCCAACGCGCCACCCCAGAGACCGAACACGATCAGCGGCACCAGCCCGAAGACGCCGGTCAGGCCGACGTAGGCTGACGACCCGGTCTCGGCATAGATCTGGGCGGGTACGGCTACCACGGTCAGCTGGGCACCGATGACGGTGATGATGTTGGCCAGCCAGAGCCGCCGGAAGTGGTCGTTGCGCAACGGGCGGGTGTCTGCCACCCACCCCCTCATACGCGCCACGAGCGCCCAACCTACTGGGCAGCGTCAGGGACACCGCGCTCGGAGAAACAGCATGTCGATGCGCTGCGGTGTGTGATCAGCCGCTAGCAGCCGAGGGACAGCCATTAGGGTCGTGCGTATGGAGATCCTGCTGACCGGCGGCGCCGGCTACCTCGGAAGCGTGACCGCCAAGGCGCTCGAGCAGGCGGGCCACACTCCGGTGCTGCTCGACTCCCTGCTGAACGGTCGGCGCGAGTTCGTCGGCGACCGGATCTTCTACGAGGGCGACATCGCCGACCGGGAACTGCTCACTCGCATCGTCGACGAGCACCCCGACATCGCCTGCACGATCCACATGGCCGCACGCATCGTGGTGCCTGAGTCGGTGCAGCAACCCTACGAGTACTACCGCGACAACGTCGCCAAGTCGCTCGAGCTGTTCGACCAGTTGGTCCAGCTCGAACGCCCGCGGATCGTGTTCTCCTCGACAGCTTCGCTGTACGACGTCTCGCCGACGTTCGAGGTCACCGAGGAGTCGCCGACCGCGCCCGGGTCCCCGTACGCGCGGACCAAGCGCGTGATGGAGATGGCGCTCGAGGACATGAGCAACGGCACGGATCTGCGCGCGATCATCTTGCGGTATTTCAACCCGATCGGGTCCGACCCCGACGTCGAGAGCGGCTTGTACGACAAGGAGCCGTCCCACGTGATCGGGCAGCTGGTGCTTGCCGCCCGGGGCGTGAAGGACCAGTTCACGATCACCGGTACCGAGCACCCGACCCGGGACGGCACCGGAATCCGCGACTATATCCACGCGTGGGATCTGGCGCGCGCGCACGTGCAGGCTGTGGAGCGGTTCGACGACGTCTTGGCCTCTCTCGGCGCCACCAGCACGATCATCAACCTCGGCACAGGCTCCGGCGTCACGGTGCGCGAGCTTCTCGCGGCCTTCGAGACGGTGTACGGCGACACGGTGCCGACTGCGGAGGCGCCGCCGCGACCAGGCGACGCCATCGGAGCCTTCGCCAACGTCGACAAGGCCCGCGAGGTGCTCGGCTGGACCAGTGAGCTCACGCTCGAGGAGGCCATCGCCTCCGCGCTCGCCTGGGGGCAGAAAAGGCGCGCTGTCCTCGGGTACGAGTAACCGATGAGCAGACGGTTCGTCATCAGTGACCCGCACGGGCACCTCGACGACCTGACCCGGGTGCTCCGGAGCAGGGATCTGGTCGACGACGACGGCGCGTGGGCCGGCGGCACCGATCGGCTGTTCGTGCTCGGAGACTTCTTCGACCGTGGTCCCGACGGGGTGGGCGTGGTCGATGCGCTGATGCGATGGCAACGGGAGGCCGACGCCACGGGTGGACACGTGGATGCCCTGATCGGCAACCACGAGGCGCTGGCGCTCGGCATGTACCGGTTCGGTCCGAGCGCCGGGGCCGCCGACAGTCGCCGGGAGTCGTCGTTTGCCAGCTCGTGGGTGCGCAACGGGGGACAGGCCGGCGACCAGGACCGGCTGACCGATGCGCACGTGACCTGGCTGACCGGACTGCCCTCGATCCTGGTCGACGACGACCTGCTGCTGCTGCACTCGGACACGCGCGAGTACCTGGTGTGGGGTGACGACGTGGACGCGATCAACACGGCCGTCGGCGGTGCCCTGTCCGGTCGGGACGCCGAGGCAGCGTGGCACTGCTGGACCCGGCTCACCGACCGGTACGCGTTCCTCGGCTCCGACGGGCTGGCCGCGGCCCGCGACCTGCTGGCCCGGCTGGGTGGGGAGCGGATCGTGCACGGTCACAGCATCATCGCCGACCTGACCGGTGGGCAGCCGGTGCAAACGGCCGGCCCGTGGGCGTACGCCGACGACCTGGTGCTGGCGATCGACGGCGGCCGCTACGCCGGCGGACCACTGCTGCTGGTCGAGCTCTGACCTGTCGTCTCTGACGTGCTTCGTCCGACCTGCCCACGCGGGCGTGCGCTGCAGGAGATCGGACGAATCGCTGACGCCTGCGCGGCCTCATGCAGCGGCAGGTCGACAGTCAAGCCGGACCCGCCCGGATGCGATCACCCCGGAGTTCGCGATTTCCGCAGGCTGCACCCGGAGGCCGTCGCGGCGTGTTACGTGAGGGACTGATGTGGTGATCCCGTAGCCTCCCACCATGGCGACCCGTACGTCTTCCCCGCCGCGGTCGCGGAGCGGCTCACGCTCTCGATCCGGCTCGTCCGGTAGCCAGACCCGACGTACGTCGTCGCGTTCTACCGGCACTAGTTCGCGCAGCAAGAGCACGAGCGCGAGGCCGGCAAGGCGACGAACCGGGCCTGGCCTGCTGGGCCGGCTCGCGACTGCTGTCGGTCGCGGGCTGGCTGCCCTATGGCTGGGGATAGCGCACCTGATCGGTGCGGTCGTCCGCCGGATCGGATCGACAGCTCGCGACCTCGACCCAGACCACCGCCGTGACGGTCTCGGGCTGTTGCTGATCGGCCTAGCCATCGTCGTCGCCGCAGCAGAGTGGTGGCAGTTGGCCGGCGGGGTCGGAGACGTCATCCGTCGCGTCGTCGAGGGCACCGTCGGTATCGCCGCGTACGGCGTCCCGCTGCTGCTGCTGGCGGCCGCGTGGCGCATGCTGCGTCGGCCCGAGCTGAACGGACCGGCGGGGAGGCCGGTAATCGGATGGACAGCGATCGCCCTGGGGGTACTCGGCATCGTGCACATCCAGCACGGTCTGCCACGTCCCAACGGGGGCCAGGACGCCATGCGGGAGGCCGGTGGCGCCATCGGCTACATCGGCTCGGCGATGGTCGCCGACCTGTTCCGCAGCACGCTGATCGCCGTCCCGTTGCTCGTCTTGCTGACCGTCTTCGGCCTGTTGGTCGTGACGGCAACGCCCGTCTACCAGATCCCCGCCCGACTGGGGGCGCTACGCGACAAGCTGGCCGGACGGACGTCCGACGGTGTCGATGCCGACGGGAACGTGATGTCCGCGCCGGACCTGGCCGCGCCGGACAGCCTCGAGCCGCTGCGACGTACGCGCCCGCGCCGCCGGGTCTCGTCGCTGACCGAGGACGACGACGACCGTGCCGCCGCCGACGGCGTCGACGTGCGGTCGGTGAACGAACGCCGATCGTTCGACGCCCGGGCTGCCAGCCCAGCCACCGGCTCGACCCCCGACGCCCCGGGGGCCAGGGCGGGGCTGGAGCCACCGCCGCACACGCCGTTGCCGCAGCGAGTCGAGCAGCTCAGCCTGTCGGGCGACATCAGCTACACCCTGCCCGGTAACGAGTTGCTCAAGCCCGGTAGCGCACACAGGGCCCGCTCGGATGCGTCCGACGAGATCGTCGAGCGACTCACGGAGGTACTCGAGCAGTTCGGGATCGACGCCCAGGTCACGGGCTACACGCGCGGGCCGACCGTCACCCGCTACGAAGTCGAGCTGGGCCCCGCGGTCAAGGTCGAGAAGGTCACCGCGCTGTCGCGCAACATCGCCTACGCGGTTGCCAGCGCCGACGTCCGGATCTTGTCGCCGATCCCCGGCAAGTCGGCCATCGGCGTCGAGATCCCCAACCCGGATGCCGAGATCGTCTCGCTGGGTGACGTGTTGCGCGCGCGGACGGCGCGCGGGGACGACCACCCGATGCTCTTCGGGCTCGGGAAAGACGTGGAGGGCGGCTTCGTGGCAGCCAACCTCGCGAAGATGCCGCACCTGCTGGTGGCCGGAGCGACCGGCTCCGGCAAGTCCAGTTTCATCAACTCGATGATCGCCTCGCTGCTGATGCGGGCGACCCCCGACGAGATCCGGATGATCATGGTCGACCCCAAGCGGGTCGAGCTGACGGCGTACGAGGGGATCCCGCACCTCATCACGCCGATCATCACGCACCCCAAGAAGGCTGCCGAGGCGCTCCAGTGGGTGGTCCGGGAGATGGACCAGCGCTACGACGACCTGGCGAACTTCGGGTTCCGGCACGTCGACGACTTCAACAAGGCGGTCCGGTCAGGCGCGCTCAAGCCGCCGTTGGGCAGCGAACGGGTGTTCGCCCCGTACCCCTACCTGTTGGTGGTCGTCGACGAGCTCGCGGATCTCATGATGGTGGCGCCGCGAGACGTCGAGGATGCGATCGTGCGGATCACCCAGCTGGCCCGCGCGGCCGGAATTCACCTGGTGCTCGCGACCCAGCGCCCGTCGGTCGACGTCGTGACCGGCCTGATCAAGGCCAACGTGCCCAGCCGGCTGGCGTTCGCGACCTCGTCGCTGGCCGACAGCCGCGTCATCCTCGACCAGCCGGGCGCGGAGAAGCTGGTCGGCAAGGGCGACGCGTTGTTCCTGCCGATGGGGTCGAGCAAGCCCGCGCGGGTGCAGGGTGCGTGGGTCACCGAGGCCGAGATCGCGCAGGTCGTCGACCACTGCAAACAGCAGCTCCAGCCGACGTACCGCGACGACGTGACGGCACCGCAGCAGAGCAAGCGTGAGCTCGACGACGACATCGGGGACGACCTCGATCTGGTCTGCCAGGCGGTCGAGCTCGTCGTGTCGACGCAGTTCGGGTCGACGTCGATGCTGCAACGCAAGCTCCGAGTCGGCTTCGCCAAGGCCGGGCGACTGATGGACATCCTGGAGAGCCGGGGCATCGTCGGCCCCTCGGAGGGCTCGAAGGCGCGCGACGTACTGATCAAGCCCGACGACCTCGACGACGTGATCGCCACCTTGCAGAGCGGGCAGGGGGACGCATGACCGTGGAGATCCGGCGGCGGGCCGCCCTGATGGCGCTGGTGTCGGTCGCCGCGCTCGGTGTGGGCCTGGCGTACGCGTGGCGTTTCACCGACACCGAGAGCGGACTCGCGCTCGTGGTCGCGGTCGTCCTGCTGGCCGTAGGGATCGGTCACGGTCTGGCCTCGGCGGACGCACTGACGCCGCTGCTGGTGGCTGACGACACCGGCCTTCGGGTCAGGCTCGGCCCGGACTGGGTCGGGCTCGCCTGGGAACAGCTCGAGCGGGTGGAGGTCGCGAACCGAGGCCGGTTCACCGACGGCCAGGTGGCGGTGTTGCCGCGCGACCTCGGCGATGCTCTCGACACCGTCTCCTGGCGGGGCCGCCTGGGCGCGCGGTTCAACCGCTTCGCGTACGACGCTCCGCTGGTGGTCCCGTTCGGACTCACCACCCGGGCGTCCGTGGTCGACCTCGCCTCGAGCCTGACCCGGCTGGCCGCAGGACGGGCCGCGGTGGTGGCCGTCGGCGCCGACGTGGTCGAGCCGAAGGCGACGGTGGAGGTGCACCCACCGCAGCCGCTCGCCGTGGCCGCGTCGGCAGCAACCAACGGGTCCGAGGCAGAACGCCCTTCGGCACCGGTGGGCTCGAACCGACCGTTCGCGCTCACCCGCGCATCACGCGCGAGTCGCGCCGAGGTGACGATGCCGATTCGGCGCGAGCCGACGACCGACGGCATGCTTGCGTTGTCTCAGCCGTACCCGGAAGCCGACGCGGAGACCGTCCCGCTGCCGGAGATCCGTCAGCTCCGGAGGACTCCTGAGGGCGGCGACCCCGAACGCGGCAACGTCGCGCTCATCATCGACGCGACGACGGACCTGTCGCTGCGTGCCATGCGCAAGGTACGTCGTCCGGCCGCCGCGAAAGCCCTCGACGACGCGGCGGAGGGCGAGGTTGACCCGCCGGCGGAGGCGGTCGGCGGCCTGGTTATCGGCGCCGAGGTGACCGCCGCCCGGCTGGCGCTCGGGTTGAGCGTCGACGACCTGGCCGATCGCACCCGGATCCGGCCGACCGTCATCGAGGGCATCGAGGTTGACGACTTCGCCCCCTGCGGCGGTGACTTCTACGCGCGTGGACACTTGCGCATGCTCGGGCGGGTGCTGGGCGTCGACCCGCAACCGCTCGTGACGTCGTACGACGAGCACTTCGCCCAGCAGCCGATCACGCCGCGGGCGGTGTTCGACGCCGAGCTGTCGACGGGCAACCCGACGGTTCGAGGTGGCGCGGCCGGCTCGAGCTGGGGGACGCTGGTCGCCGCCGTGCTCGTCATCGGGCTGATCTGGGGTATCGCCCAATACGTCACCGGCCGGCCGAGCGAGCAGGGTCAGCAGCCGCCGCAGAACTCTGCCGGACTCGGGTCACCCGGCGCCGGGAACCAGGCTGCGGCAGCGCCGCGCGACACCTTCGTGAAGGTGATGGCGCGTGGCGGCGAGTCTCGGGTCGTGGTGTTCGACGGGACGGGGGAGCGGGTGTTCATCGGGATGCTTGCCGACGGCGACTCGACCCGGGTCGACGGACGGGCGCCGTTGCGCGTGCGGGCCGTCGACGGTGGCGTGATCGCGCTGCGGATCGACGGCAAGCAGCTTGGGCTGATGGGGGAGCCGGGTGAGCGCGTGGTGCAGCGGATCAAGGCTCCCGGACCCACCTGATCGAACGACCGCCTCATGCCCCGCAACTGCGGAAGTGTGCATTTTTCCGGGTCCGAGCGGGTCACAGCTCCCGCAATTGGCTGGGAAGGCTCTGAGCGACGGGCATACTGGACAGTCGCTATGACCACGCCCTCCGCCGCCACCCGCCCGGCCACTCGTGTCCGTGAGGACTCGGCCACCGTGGCGCTGGTGTCGCTCGGGTGCGCCCGCAACGACGTGGACTCCGAGGAGCTGGCGGCCAGGCTCGAGACCGGAGGCTTCCGGCTGGTCGACGACCCCGCGCAGGCGCAGACCGTCGTCGTGAACACCTGTGGCTTCGTCGAGGCGGCGAAGAAGGACTCGGTCGACACCTTGCTCGAGGCCGTCGAGCTCAAGCAGGGCGACGTCACGCAGGCGGTGGTCGCGGTCGGCTGCATGGCCGAGCGGTACGGCCACGAGCTGGCCGCGTCGCTGCCCGAAGCCGACGCCGTCCTGGGGTTCGACGACTATCCCCACATCGCCGCCCGCCTGCAGACGATTCTTGCCGGGGACAGGCACACAGCGCACGTTCCGCGGGATCGGCGGGCGCTGTTGCCGATCAGCCCCGTCGACCGCGCCGCCGCGACGGGGTCGGTGCCCGGACACGGCCAGTCCGCGCCGGATCTGCCGACCGGGATGGCGCCTGCCAGCGGTCCGCGTGCGCTGCGGCGGAGACTGGGTTCAGGTCCGATGGCCCCGCTCAAGCTCGCGTCAGGCTGCGACCGGCGATGCACCTTCTGTGCGATCCCCACCTTTCGCGGTGCATTCGTGTCTCGCCGGCCGACCGAGGTGCTCGACGAAGCTCGGTGGCTGGCCGGCCAAGGTGTCCGCGAGGTGTTCCTGGTCAGCGAGAACTCCACGTCGTACGGCAAGGACCTCGGTGACCTCCGTCTGCTCGAGACACTGCTCCCCGACATTGCGGCCGTCGACGGCATCGACCGGGTTCGGGTGTCGTACCTCCAACCCGCCGAGATGCGACCCGGTCTGGTGACGGCGATCGGCGCGACTCCCGGCGTCGCCGACTACTTCGACCTGTCGTTCCAGCACGCGGCGGCGAGCGTGCTTCGTCGGATGCGTCGGTTCGGTGACCCCGACAGCTTCCTCGGTCTGTTGGACCAGATCCGGGCGACGAGCGCGGAGGCCGGCGTCCGCAGCAATGTCATCGTCGGTTTTCCCGGTGAGACCGAGCACGACCTCGAGACGCTGTGCGACTTCCTCGCCGCGGCGGGGCTCGACGCCATCGGCGTCTTCGGCTACTCCGACGAGGACGGTACGGCGGCAGCACGGCTCACGGGGCACCACGACGAAGACGAGGTGCGTGCCCGCGTCGAGCATGTCTCGCGGCTCGCGGAAGAGCTGACGTCGCAACGTGCCGACGACCGCATCGGGCAGCGGGTCGAAGTCATGGTGGAGCAGGTGAGCGGCTCTGGAGCGCTGGTAGCCGAGGGCCGCGCCGCGTGCCAGGGCCCCGAGGTCGACGGCTCGACCACCGTGCACGACCTGCCCGAGGGGACTGCGGTCGGTGACATGGTGTCGGCCTACGTCCGGGCCTGCTCAGGTGTCGACCTCGTCGCGCGAGCCGTCAAGGAATAGGTTGTCCAGCATGCCCGCCGATCCAGCCAGCTCCGCAGACGCGTCGGGCAGGCCGGTCACGGCGGGGGCCACACATCCCCCCAGTAACTGGAACCTCCCGAACGCGCTGACCACGCTCCGGATCGTGCTGGTTCCCCTCTTCGGCTGGCTGTTGCTGTACGACGGCGGACAGAGCACGGCGTTCCGAATCTGGGCGTTCGTGGTGTTCCTCGCCGCGATCCTGACCGACAAGATCGACGGTGACATCGCCCGCAAGCGCAACCTCGTCACCGACTTCGGAAAGCTGATGGACCCGATCGCCGACAAGGCGCTCACCGGCATGGCCTTCGTGGGCTTGTCGATCATCGGGGAACTGTGGTGGTGGGTGACGATCATCGTGCTGGGCCGCGAGTGGGGCGTCACGCTGATGCGGTTCTGGGTGATTCGTTACGGCGTCATGCCGGCGAGCCGCGGCGGCAAGATCAAGACCACCCTGCAGGCGGTCGCCCTGTGCGGGTTCATCCTGCCGCTACGGAGCTTCACCGGTGTGCTCGGAACGATCGGAGATGTGCTCTGGTGGGCCGCGGTCGTCGTCATGGTGGCTGCCGTGGTGGTCACGATGGTGACCGGCTACGAGTACGTCCGCGACGCGTTGAAACTGCGTCGAGACGGTATGCGGGCGGCGTCGGCCGAGAGCACCGTCGACAACGTGCCACCTGGCTCGTGAGGCGGGACGCGCGGCCGTGACGGTCGGCGACGGGGGCGTCGACCTGCTACCGCTGACCGGCCACGTGCTGGCCCGACTCCGCTCACGCGGGGAATCGGTGGCGGCGGCCGAGTCCATGACGGGAGGGCTCGTGGCGGCGGCGCTGACGTCGGTGTCCGGCTCGTCGGATGTGGTGCGCGGCGGTCTCACGGCGTACGCCACCGACGTCAAGAGCGATGTGCTCGGCATCGACGCGGCCATCGTGAAGCAGTACGGCGTGGTGTCGGAGCAGGTCGCAGCCGCAATGGCGCGAGCAGCCTGCGCGCTGTTCACGAGCACCTGGTCGGTCGCGACGACCGGGGTGGCGGGCCCGGGATCTCAAGACGGCCAGCGCGCCGGAACCGTCTTCATCGCGGTCAACGGTCCTTCCAGCGCGACAGGTCGGTCAGCGCGGGTCGAGACACGGGCACTACTCCTGGAGGGGGGCCGGGACGAGGTCCGGTCAGCGACCGTGGCGGCTGCGTTGCGGCTGCTGTCGGACCGACTCTGAACATCGGTGCCGCGGTGGCGGACCCACGCCCGTGACGGGTGGAATGAACATCTGCCCGGCTCCGTTGTCCCCGAAGGCGACAGATGTGCTGGGTCGCCGGGTACGGTGGAAGTAGCGCACCTGCCGTCAGTCGTTCGAGCACCGAGAGGAGCAGCGATGATCCTGGTTCGCCGCCTGCTCGGTGACGTGATCCGCCAGCATCGCCTGCTGCAGGGCAAGACGCTACGTGACGTGTCGGCCGACGCCCGCGTCAGCCTCGGCTACATCTCGGAGATCGAGCGCGGCCAGAAGGAAGCGTCGTCGGAGTGCCTGGCCGCCATCTGTGGCGCCCTCGAACTCCCGCTGTCGCGGCTGATGTCCGAGCTCGGCGCCGAGTTGGCCCGCGAGGAAGCCACCGTCTCCGGTCTGACCTCGTTGCCCGTGCCGACCCGAGCCAACGTAGGTGCGGGCGTCACCAACGTCGCCGCCTGACCCGTCCTCCGCGTCCCGGTCATTGCAGGGGACCTGCATGCCGTCTCGCCGATGCGGGCATGTCATGGCGGTAGGGGCGGTCAGCTCGGGGCCGGCTGGCAGGACGGGCACCAATACGTGACCCGGGCCTGGCTCGGTCGTCCCACCGCTGACACCTTCCCGGCGCGTGGCTTTGACCCGGCGCCCGTTGCGCCCCCGGATCGGCCGCCCCTGACGTCGTACGGCGTCACCCCGCGGGCGACGTCCTCGGTAGTCGCGAACGTCGCCTCCAAGATCTGGGTGCCACAGCGACGGCACGGCACACCGCTCCGGCGGTAGACCCAGTGCTGCTCGCCTCGGCGCAGGTTCCCGGTGGTCGACTGCTCGCCGTGGTGCTTGTTGGCCGCCAGCATCCGCTGCGCGGTGTCGACCAGTTTCGCCAGCACGTCGCCATCGCCGGCGGCGAGCGACTCCACGGGGGTGCCGGGGTGGACACCGGCCACGAAGCAGGCCTCGCACTTGTAGAGGTTCCCGATCCCGGCCAGGTTGCGCTGGTCCAGCAACGCTTCGCCGATCGGTCGGCTGGGGTCGGCATGGATCCGGCGCATCGCCTCGTCAGCCGACCAGTCCGGCCCGAGCAGATCGGGCCCCAGGTGTCCCACCACCGAGTGTTCCTCGCTGCGCGGGACCAGGTCGACCACGCCGAGCCGGAAGCCCACCGCCTGGGCGTGGTCGTTGGCCAGCACCACTCGCGCCTGGTGACCGGGGCTGCGCCAGGCTGACCCGGCACGGTAGACGTGCCACGACCCCTCCATCTTCATGTGGGTGTGCAACGTGACCTCGCCGATCCGCGTGAGCAGGTGCTTGCCCCGGCTCACGGTCTCGACGACTTCCTGGCCGCTCAGGTCGACCTCGGCGTACTGCGGCACCCGGAATTGCGACCTGGTGAGCACTCTGCCGCTCAACGCGCGGTGGAGCCGCTGGGCTGTCAGCCAGACGGTGTCGCCTTCGGGCATCGCCGCTACCGTCGCAGCCGCAGTCCCCGCGGCGTGGCGTGGAAGCCGGCGGCTTCGAGGGCTGTGGACAGGGTTGTTCCCAGCACCCGTTCGCCGTCGGCTCGCTCCACGGTCAAGCGCCCGAGCGCACCGTCACGGACGGCGAGGGCCAGCGCGTCGAGCGCGGGCTGCAGTCGCTCGGGATCGCGGCTGAAGGTCAGCAGCGTCCGGCCGCCGCGTTCGACGTAGACCACCAGCGAGCCGTCGACCACGACCACCACCGCACCGGCCTTGCGACCTGGCCGGTGACCGCTGCGCGTAACGGGGCGATCAGCGTCCGTCACCCCCGAACGCCCCTCGTCGGCTCGGTCGGGCCAGGCCAACGCGGCTCCGAACGGGTTGGCCGGGTCGGTGGCCGCCAGCACGAGAGCCGACGGCTGGCTGCGCTCGCCGCCGGCCTGCTCGGACGACGAGCGCAGCCGGTCGACAGCTCCGGTGATGCCGAACTGGGCCGCACCCAGCCCAGCCACGAAATACCCTCGACGGCAGCGGCCGGAATCCTCGAACGCCGCCAGCACTTTGTACGCCGCCGCGAAACCGCCCGGTGTGCGCTCGCTGACCACGGCCCCGCGGGTGACGACGCCATGCCGCTCGAGCAACGACTCGGCAGCAGCATGTGCGCGCCGGGTCGGGTCGCTCTCGCGCTCGGGGGTCGTCGACCAGCGGCCGGCGACCGTCGGCGGACCGGTGCGCGACGGCATGCCTGGGCGCCCCCCGCCACGATGCGGGCTGCGCGACATCATCGTGCGCCGGCCCGGCTGACGGCGGCCCTTGTGGGCGCCACGGCCAGAGCTGAGCAGCGAGCGCAAAGGCGCGATCGTGTCGTTGGTGAGGTGACCCGCCCAGCTCAGGTCCCAGATCGCCGCCGCGAGCTGCTGGTCGTCGGTCGAACCGACCGCGTCGGACAGCTGCCGGAAGAAGTACCCTCCGCCGCGGCCGAGCACCTCGAGCACCTGCTCGTGCAGGGGGGTCAGATCGAGGTCGGCGAGGTCGGGCAGGGTCAGGTGTGCGGTATCGGTCAGGTGCAGGCTGACCCAGCCATCGATACCGGGCAGCGAACCAGCACCAGCCCACAGCACCTCGCCGGACGACGTCAGCTCGTCGAGCATCGACGGGTGGTAGTCGATCACTCGGCCGCGGAGCACGAAAGGCTCCAGCGCGGAGGCAGGGACGGCACAGCCGGCCAGCTGTTCGACGACGTTGAGCACACCCTCGACACCACGCAGACGTCCTCCGACGTGCTGCCAGGCGGGAAGGAATCGCCCCAGCGCCTCCGGCTCGACCGGCTCGACCTCGCGGCGGGCTGCGGCCAGGGAACGTCGGCGCAGTCGGCGCAGCACCTCGGAGTCGCACCACTCACTGCCATGGGCCTGCGGTCGGAACTCGCCAGCCACCACGCGCCCCGACGACGTCAGCCGACTGAGTGCGTCATGGGCGACGGCGTTGCCGAGAGCGAACGCGGATGCGACCTCGGCGGTGGTGAACGGGCCGTGGGTGCGGGCGAAGCGCGACACCAGGTCGCCGAGCGGATCCGCGACCGGCTCGGCGAAGGCTTCCGGAACGCCGGGCGGCACCGGGACGCCGAGCGCGTCGCGCAGCCGGCCGACATCTTCGACAGCGACGAGATGTGCGGCGCCTCCGAGACGCGTCCAGACAGCGCGGCGCGAGGTCACCAGCTGCTCGATCCAGGTGTCGACGGGAGCGGGCGAGTCGGGGTCGGCAGTCCCCCGGACGAGGATGCCCTCGCGGGTCAGCGGACCGAGCTGTCGAAGCAGATCTGCCAGACCCTCGACGTCGGAGATCGCCCGGTCGGACGTCAGCCGCTGCAGCTCGTTGGCCGTCTGGTCGACAACGTCGGGGTCGAGCAGGTCGCGCAGCTCGGTGCGTCCGAGCAGCTCGCCCAACAGAGCGGGGTCGAGCGCCAACGCCGCCGCGCGTCGCTCCGCCAAGGGAGAGTCGCCCTCGTACACGAAGCTGGCGACGTACCCGAACAGCAGAGAGCGGGCGAACGCGCTCGGCACCTGGGTCTCCACCTCGACGACCCGGATCCGTCGCGCTTCGATGTCGCGCATCAGCTGCAGGAGCGCGGGCAGGTCGTAGACGTCCTGCAGGCACTCACGGACCGCCTCGAGCACGATGGGGAACGAGCCGTACTTGCTCGCGACCTCCAGCAGCGCGGCCGATCGCTGGCGCTGCTGCCACAGGGGTGCGCGGCGTCCGGGGTTGCGGCGGGGGAGCAACAGGGCGCGAGACGCGCACTCTCTGAATCGGGACGCGAACAGCGCCGAGCCGCCGACCTCGGAGGTGACGATCTCGTCGATCTCGTCGGGCTCGAACAGGCACAGCGCCGCACCGGGTGGTTCGGCGTCGGTCTCAGGGATCCGTACGACGATGCCGTCGTCACCGGCCATCGCCTGCGCGTCGATGCCGAAGCGTTCACGCATCCGCGCGCCGATGGCAAGCGCCCAAGGGCCGTGGACGGAGGCGCCATACGGCGAGTGGATGATCAACCGCCAGTCGCCGAGCTCGTCGCGGCAGCGTTCGACCAGCAGCTGGCGGTCGTTCGGGACGTAGCCGGTGTCGGCCTGCTGCTCGGCCAGGAACGACATCAGGTTGGCTGCGGCGAAGGCGTCGAGCCCGGCCGTCCTGGCCCGCTGGGCGCCTGCCGCCTCCGACATGGTGCTCAGCTCCCGGACGAAGGCACCCACCGCCTGACCGAGCTCGGCGGGACGCCCGAGTGCGTCGCCCTTCCAGAACGGCAGCCGACCGGGTTGGCCCGGAGCCGGCGAGACGAGCACGCGGTCGTGCGTGATGTCCTCGATCCGCCAGCTCGATGCTCCGAGCGCGAAGATGTCGCCGACTCGCGACTCGTACACCATCTCCTCGTCGAGCTCGCCCACCCGGGAAGCCTTCTCTCCGACGAGGAAGACCCCGAACAGTCCGCGGTCGGGAATGGTGCCGCCGGATGTCACGGCCAGCCGCAGCGCACCGGGTCGGCCGGTGATCGTGTCGGCGACGCGGTCCCAGACCAGCCGCGGGCGCAGCTCGGCGAACTCGTCGGAGGGATAGCGGCCCGCCAACAGGTCGAGGGTCGCGTCGAAAGCCGACCGGGGCAAGGTGGCGAACGACGCCGTGCGACGGACGACGGCGTAGAGGTCGTCGGTGCTCCACGTGTCGAGCGCCGAGCAAGCGACGATCTGTTGGGCCAGCACGTCGAGCGGGTTGGTGGGAACGCGCAGCGCCTCGATCTGGCCTGACCGCATCCGCTCGACGGTGACCGCCGTCTGCACGAGGTCGGCGCGGTGCTTGGGGAAGATCACACCCCGAGACGTCTCGCCGACCTGGTGTCCGGCCCGGCCCACCCGCTGCAGGCCACTGCCGACCGACGGCGGGGACTCGACCTGGATCACGAGGTCGACCGCGCCCATGTCGATACCGAGCTCGAGGCTGGAGGTGGCGACGACGCACGGCAGTCGGCCAGCCTTGAGGTCGTCCTCGATCAGCGCGCGTTGCTCCTTGCTCACCGAACCGTGATGAGCGCGCGCGATCACGTCGGGCACCCCGTGCGAGGCACCGCTCTGCGCCATGATCTGCGCCGGCTGGCTGGCCTCGGGCACATCGTCGCCCAGCCGCTCGGCGACGATCTCGTTCAGTCTCGCGGTGAGTCTTTCGGCCAGCCGCCGCGAGTTGGCGAACACGATGGTGGAGCGGTGCTGCTGGACGAGGTCGACGATCCGCTCCTCGACGTGCGGCCAGATCGAGGGGCGCGGAGCGTTGCCCGCAGCCGGACCGTCGAACAGGTCGTCGTCGGCGGCTTGCGGTGCACCGGCCAGGGCGAGGTCGGTCATGTCCTCGACCGGTACGACGACCTGGAGGTCCCACTGCTTGTCGGCGGGCGGTGCGACCACCTCGACGGGGTGTACGCCGCCGAGGAACCGGGCAACCTCCTCGGTCGGACGTACGGTGGCCGACAGCCCGATGCGTTGGGCCGGCCGCTCCAGCAGCTCGTCGAGCCGCTCCAGCGACAGGGCGAGATGTGCTCCGCGCTTGGAACCGGCGACCGCATGCACCTCGTCCACGATCACGGTGTCGATGCCGCGCAGGGACTCTCGCGCCTGCGAC